>Ga0208692_1000385_pt1 | contig 34596 bp, 19 predicted proteins | sample June2015DPH_20_1_3_FD_184721 | JGI IMG/M metagenome (GOLD analysis project Ga0208692, IMG submission 184721) | Peatland microbial communities from SPRUCE experiment site at the Marcell Experimental Forest, Minnesota, USA - June2015DPH_20_100... | ecosystem: Environmental > Terrestrial > Soil >... | reverse complement strand
TGCTGAACCGCTTCAGTTCCGGGTCTGGTTCGGGACTGTCGTCGAAGCTGTAAATGCTGGTGGTGTAGTCGCTCGACCCGATGCACGTTCGTCCCATCGAGAAGCGCAGTCCCTCAGGCCCAAACAACTCGCCGAAGAGCGACTTACGATCCTCAGGGCTCAACTGGTAAAACAAGTAGCAGGAAGCATCGGTAAAAGCCCCCCCGAAACCAAGGATTTCCTGGTACCAGGTTGTGGGGTCGATATGAACGCTCTCGCTGTCCTTGCTCGCGGTGGCGGTCCATTTAGGGGCTTCGACCGGCGCAAATTTCTGCGCGTCAGAAGTGATCCACACTTTCAGCGGACGGGGAGCTGCTGCAGCTTCGCTCCATAAGGGAGAGCTTTTTGCCAAGGTGGCCGCGGCAGCCGCAGTGGCGGAAAGCTGCAGGAATTCGCGACGGGTTTTGGGGAACATGCGACCGTCCTATACGCGGAAGATGAAATATCTTAATCAGTGAGATTCATTGATGTCAAGTTTTTCTAAACAGAAGAAGACACGTACGTATTTTATTCAGCACTCTTACATGTGCCCGAACCGTCAGTACTCGCGCCCATTCTTCCAAACAACGAACTCGCCCGAAAGACAGACATGAAGTTACTTCCAGCATCCGGTCGAACACAATCTAGTCAAAGACAGAAAAAGCAAGGACAGCGGACACTCCGGCTTGCGTCTGGTTACGCGATTTCAACTTTTGAATCCCAAGAAAGGAGAAGTCATTTCGAGAGCCTGCCTTTCTTCCTTGTCAGGGTTGTTCTGCAATTTGCATTGGGTGTCGAAAATCATGGTGGGACAACTCTCCGCCGAGAAAGCCGGCCAGTTGGGGATGCCACCGTGATTGGGGTTTCCGCTGCGCGCGAAGTGAATCCAAGCTTCACTGACGTTGGCGGCGAGGGCCCGCGGTCCCGGGCCGCCGCCCGTCAGGTTTTGGGAGCGGTCGGTATTGTCGAAACAGAAAGGCAGATCGCAGCAATGAATGGACCGCGGCCTGCCGTCCAGGACTGGCGTTTTCCAGGTGAACCAATAGAGATAAGCCGGCGTTCCTTGCGCGGTCTTGAGCCCGGCTTGAACCACCGCCCCCTGCCGGACCTGCGCGGTCATGGCCAGAGAGAAAATGTCAAAGGGCTTCGCGCCCGGATGTGAGGCGCGGAATACTTCGATGATGTGCTCCGGGTTGTTGCCATACATATTACCCAGCCGATTCTGTACCTCCGCCTCGGTCATCGATTCGTATTCAGGATGATTGAGGGAGGTGGTGAATTCGTTGAGCGTGGTGCCGATCAACATAGGGACCTGCGCGGAGATGGCGGGTGCGGTGGGATCAAAGGGATGGTGAGGCAGAAGCTTGCCATCCACCACCGGCCCCCAGCCCAACTGATCAGCCACGCGGCTCCAGACGAGCGGAGCGTGAGGATGGGTTTTCAGTGGGGCGGTATCGCCAGCCTCAATCAGCTTCTGGAGAGGCACGGTTTGCAGTTGATCGACTTGTGAGCCGTTTAGATTGAGTTCGTCGAGCAGGGCCTCGGTCAATATCGCCGATCTCTTCGGCACGACGGCCCGCAGAAACGATCCGCTTTGCACAATGGCGCGGTGAAACAAGCCTTTCGCTGCCGGCATCGCCATCAACGCTCCAACCTTGCCGCCGCCGCCGGACTGGCCGAAGATGGTGACATTGCCCGGATCGCCGCCGAAATTGGCGATGTTATCGCGCACCCACTCCAGGGCCATAATGATGTCGAGCATTCCCAGAAGGGCGGAACTTGCGTACTTCTCGCCGTAGGGAGCCAGATTCAAATATCCCAGAGGGCCCAAGCGGTGATTGAGCGAGACCACGACCACGTCGCCGCGACGGCTCAATCTTTCTCCGTCATAGGAACGATGTTCCTGGCTGGAGCCTGACACGAAGCCGCCGCCGTGCAGCCAAACCATAACCGGCCGCTTCTGGTGGTCGTTCATTCCCGGCGTCCAAAGGTTCACGCGCAGGCAGTCCTCACCCTGGACCCCGTCGTCGTAGCAGAAAAGCCAGGATTCTTCATCGTAGTTCCAGGTCCCGCGTGGACCTTGCGGACATACTCGGCCGTATTGCATGGAGCTGCGAACCCCGGTCCATGGTTTGGCTTTTTGCGGAGGCTGAAAGCGCCCGCTTCCTTCTGTGGTCTCGCCGTACGGAATACCTTTGTAGGTGTAGATTCCGTCCCGAATATAGCCGCGCACCTTTCCGCTGGCGGTTTCGGCAATCGCGGCCTCGTCGGACGCGACAATCGTGAATTTGCTGGCCGGCGTGGGTTGACCGGCATCCCTCTTCCTGGGAGCGGCTTGGGCAACGGCTGTCACCAAGCCGGAAGCAGCGGTTGTTCCCAGCAATGCTGCGGCGTTCCGTAGCAAGCCACGGCGGCTCATTGGTTTCTGTAATGCAAGCTGCTGTCGGTCAGTTCGTAGGTGCTCCCGCCCGTCGCTCATCTCCCATCCTCCATTTGCATTGACTGCGTGATTTGAAATCCATCCTGGCTCTGTATACCAGACCCTGTATGACTCTTCCGTTCTGACCTTTAGGTTTAGGCATGAGGTGCCGATCGCTTCTCTCTGGCGAACCGGGATATTAATCTGCTTCGCGACCCTTCGAGTAATCAGAAGAATCCGTGACTACTTGGCACCAAGGTGCGCATCAAAAAATTTGGCCATGATGCCGTCGGCTTCGCGGGATTCCGGTAGATTGGGGTCGTACCAGAAGCAGTGATTTAGACCCTCGAAGACGACCAGGCTCGCATCAACTCCGGCGAGCAGAAAGGCGCGGTGCAGTATGGTGGTGTCGCTCAACAACATGTCGCGTGTACTGGTCATGAACAGCGTTGGCGGCATGCCATGCAGATCGGCAAAAAATGGTGAGAGTACGGGGTCTTTAGGATCGGTAGAGCCAACGTAAACGGCCAGCCACTGCACCCCTTTCGGCCGCGTATCGGGATGTCCGGAGAGTCCCTGGACTCCGTATATCTGTTGCGAATCGCCAGTCTGAGTGAAGTCGCCTCCGCCGGAAAATATACCAAGTGCGGCGGGCAGCGGCAGGCCGAGCCGCTTGATTTTGACCGCGACTTCCGGAGTGAGGACGGCTCCAGCGGATGAACCATAGATGGCGATATTCCGCGGCTCATAGGCTTTGAGCAGCTCTTTGTAGACCGCTACGACATCCTCGACCGGGGCAGGAAACGGATGTTCGGGAGCCAGGCGATAAATCACCGACACTACTTTGGTTTGCGTCAGGTTGGCGATGGGGAGGGACTCGGTGAGTGAACCCGAATCTGAAGTGAACCCTCCGCCATGAAGGTTGATCAGCACGCGATTCGCTTTGTTGGCTGGAATAACAAGCGGCGTGACGACGCTGACGGACACTCCGGCCATGGTGGAGAATTCGATATTCGCCGGATAGACAGCCCGAGTCGCGTCGGATGACATCTGCCGGGACCGGTCTGGTTGGGGTTTCTTGGGCGGGGACGGTGCCTCAGATGCAGCGCGGGTGGCCTGTCGGGCTAGAGATTTCTGCGCTTCAGGGCTGATGGTTTGTGGCACTGGAACAATGCGGGTGATGTATGCCGTGCCTTCCTCATCGATATAGCTCGAGTCTTCACGCGGAGCAGATTGCGCGGCGGACTGCTGGGCAAGTACTGGCTGTGTGAAACCTATGAGAGTGAAAAAACCAAGAAAGAGAGCACAGAACCGAAGTTTCATCTTGCCTCCAATGCCCTGAGGGCCTATAGACACGCTAATTCATCAAAACCGCTTCCTGCACTACCGGGGAACGGAATTCTCCAGGGACGCCCGAGAGAACGGAGAAGTCACCAGGGCCGAAGAAGAGCATATCGATCCCATCAACTTCCGCAATCGCACGCGCATTCTTCACCGCGTTCGGGGATTCAATCTGGGCCATGAGGATCGTCTGCTCGGTCGCCTGACGTACGTAGTCCTTGATCGGCATCGTACTGTAGGGGTTGTCCGGACTCGCATTTCCGGCATACTGGGAAGCACGATGTGGAAACCACCGGAAGCCCTGTCGATTTCGTCGGAGCAAAGACAGACGCTGGAGACTTGGATTGCTGCTCGCAAGACGCCTCAGAGGTTGGTCTTGCGGGCTGAGATCATTTTGAAGGCCGCCACGGGAGCGGCTTCGGATCGGCGTGCAACTGAGCCGTGCCGCCCACGGCTGCGACTGCGCCCGCGGTCGCAGAAGGCTTCAGAAATTCGCGACGATTTGGCGTATTTACGATCCACGTCCTAAACAGGGTATTAACTTCATATCAGCTCGTATCGCTTGTGCCGCTGAACTTCCAGCACTGGGCGGGGTGTGTCGTCAGCGCACTCGCGGCGGCGATTCCGCCCCTCCCACCATTCCACGAACTGGCACGCCGACCGATTCTACCATGCATACCCCTATTTCCATTTTGCATTCGCCATCAGCTTACAGCACGCATCTTACGACTTCTTATATCCCTCTCCGTCCCCCCGTCCCTCAACTTGTTCGCTTGCCCGCCGCCGGACCCTATCCGGCGGGGACTGGCAGAGCCTCAGTCCGCCGCGCCATGCTTGCCAAGAGGCGCCTCGTCAGATGCCTCTCGGCCAGCAGCAGCCAGTAGTATCGGACATGTTTCACCCGCCGACCGCCCCTCTTCACCAACCGCTGCTGCAGGCTCGTCAGCGACCAGTTGCCAACCCGCTGCGGCAACACGAGTCGCCGTCCCGGAGAGCGGGACCCCCAGGTTGTAGGCAATCACGCTCAGCCGCTGTAAGCACTCCGCCCTTGCTCCCCGTACACTGGGGTCTCGGTGGAATCCAGGTCCAGGGCCGTCCGGTAGCCTGTATCCGTCGCTTCCACTTTTCCCATCAGTGCCCGGTCGAGCTCTGCCAGCCCCGCCAAGTTCTCCTCCTCGGGTGGCATCTCCGTCTCGAACCTGTGCAGCCACGGGGCCAAGGCGACGCCCCGATCCCAAGTCTTCTCCGAACCGATCAACCGAAAGGTGGGGTTCTGGGAGAACCTCTCAGCATCGTTGAGGTCTTCGTGACCCGCCAATGGACTATAGACGGATTGTGGCTTCGGGATGTCGGTCAAGAACCCGAGTCCCTCGAGGATCGGGAGCGGGTGCCGAAGATTCAGAGCTTGCTGAATGAGTGCATGACCTTTCTCGACGACGAGTTGTCGGCCATCGCTTTCGAGCTTGAGGGGCCGGGGGGGAGATGGGATAATATGAATCGTGGCGAACGGGGGGCCCTGGCTCGGTGTTGACCATGCCAGGATGTGCGCCGTGGGAAAGAGTTTCTCAGCCTTGCAAAGCGGTGGCCCTCCGGGGGCCACGCCAAATATGTCTGATAGTGCCTGTCCGCATCCCGTGTTTCGCCCTCGCTTTCGTACTTGCCGCCGCCGTTCGGGACCTGGGGGGTGTAGCGGAACGTGGCGTCCGAGATGGTCAAGATTCGTTGGGCTTTGGTTAGAGCCTATACCACCCCGGGCCGGGGCGAGGACGCTGGCAAGGAAACAGACGCCATTAAGAAACCCACACTGCCATGGCCTCCGCTAAAAAGAACCTCAAGCGTCGCCTGCTGCGGGCCCGGGGTATCCGGCCCGTAGACACCATGCGGCGATCGCTGATTTGCGGGTTGCTGGGCGCCTCGGGCGCGGCCGCGCTCCTCGGGAAGTTCCCCGTCAGTGCGTCGCCGAAAGGCGCGCCGATCCACTTCCTTTTTCAGCCCATCGACTTCTCCCTGGACAGTTGCGAGACCCCGGAAAGGCACGCCCCGGAGACTATGGCGGGCGGAGTCGCGGTGTTCGACTACGACAACGACGGAAACCTGGACATTTTCTTTGCCAACGGCGCCGATATCACGACCCTTCGGAAGTCTTCGCCCCGGTACCGGAACCGGCTCTTCCACAACAATGGGAAGGGCGCCTTCACGGACGTCACGGAAAAGGCCGGGCTCGCCGGAACCGGGTACGATACCGGAGTGGCCATCGGGGACTACGATAACGACGGCTATGAGGACATCTTCGTGGGCGGCATTTATCGCAACACGCTCTACCACAACAACGGTGACGGAACCTTTACCGACGTCACGGAAAAAGCCGGGCTGGCGCGTCCCGATGAAGAGTATGGGCCGCTCTGGTCGGTGGGTGGGGCGTGGGTGGACGTGAACAACGACGGTCTGCTGGACCTGTTCGTGCTGAACTACCTCAGTTGGGACGTCAACAAGGAGCCGGACTGCCGTTACGAAGGCAAGCCGGAATACTGCCACCCGAAATACTACAAAGGACTTCCCAACCGGTTGTACCTGAACAAGGGAGACGGCACCTTCGAGGACATCTCCGAGGAATCGGGGATCCGGGCGCACGTCGGGAAAGCGATGGGCGTGGGCGTTGCCGATTACGATGGCGACGGTTGGCCCGACATCTTCGTGACCAACGACAAGCTGGCCAACTTTTTGTTTCATAACAAGGGAAACGGCAAGTTTGAGGAAGTCGCGTTCCAGGCGGGCGTCGCTTTGCCCGAAAACGGCAACGAGATCTCCAACATGGGAGTGGATTTTCGCGACATCAACAACGACGGCCTCCCGGACCTAGCGATGCCCGCGCTGGTCGGCGAGGGCTTCCCGTTGTTCCAAAACATCGGCAAAGGCGAATTTGTCGAGATCACGTCGGAAAGCGGGATGACTTGGCTTTGCAGGTCCATGTCCGGATACAGCCCGAACATCGCCGACTTCGATAACGACGGCTGGAAGGACCTCTTCGTCAGCCGGGGCGATGTGGCATCGCCGGCGATGGCCGATGACCATGCTATCGACCAGCCCAACACGGTCTTCCGCAACACTGGCCATGGGCGATGGTCCGCGCTGACGGAGGAGGCGGGCTTTGCCGCCCAACCGCCGCGGCGCCACCGCGGCTCGGCGTTCGGGGACTTCAATCACGACGGCAGGCTTGACGTGGTCGTGACGGCGCTCAGCGCACCAGCGGAGATCTGGATGAATGACAGCCCGGGCGGCAATCACTGGCTGGAACTCAAGCTGGAAGGCACGAAAAGCAACCGTGATGCCATCGGGGCGCGAATCCGCATTTCGGCTGCGGGGCACGCTCAGTTCAATCACGTGAGCACCGCCTGCGGCTACGCCTCCTCTAGCGCTGGCCCGGTTCACTTCGGGCTCGGTCCGGCGAAGACGGTGGACGAGATCGAGATCCGTTGGCCATCGGGAACCACACAGGTGCTCAAGAATGTGCAAGCGGATCAAATTCTGCGCCTCAAGGAGCCCTGCTGACGGCTCATGCCAGCTCTGTGGTCCGCAATAATTGTGTACGCCCTGATTCATAGCGACTGGAGAAAGTAGCGGCATGAAAAATAGGAGAAAATCCAGAACGACGAGGTTTTTTGCGGAACACAGCGGAGAGGTGTTCGAGAAATCGCTTGAAGAGGGGGAAATCTCTGGTTTTGCCCTACCGGGAAGAGACACGGCTGGCCCCTTCCTGTCCTGCCGGAGTCGCTCGGGAAAGACACAATGAAAAAACGGCCCAACGGAGGCAAGGGGGAGGACACTGGCTCGTGGCCAGCTTGCCGGCGGTTGCTCGCGAGAAAACACTGGATCTTCGTCACGGGCACTCTGGCGGCTTCCTTCTGTCTCGGTCAGATCCCATCCTCTACACTGCCCTCGCCCCGCACCGAACGTAGGACTCACCAAACAATCTCAATCACGTCCTCCAAAGCTCCCATGCACTTTCGCGACATTGCTGCGCAGGCAGGACTTACGACCATTCCACGCTCCTCGTCCAAGCGCCGCTATCTAGTGGAAACCATGGGTGGCGGCGGCATCGCCCTCTTCGATTGCGACAATGACGGCAAGCTCGACATCGCTGTCGTGAACGACTCCACCATCGAGCAATATCTTCGCGGCGGCGATCCGATGATCACCCTCTACCATCAGGATTCGGATTCCGGGAATATTCACTTCACTGATGTGACCCAGTCAGCCGGCCTCACAACGCGCGGTTGGGGAAATGCCATCGCTGTGGGAGACTTCGATAACGACGGCTTGCCGGACCTGTATGTCACCGGCTATGGCCACAACGTGCTGTACCATAATCTCGGCGGCTGCAAATTCGAGGACGTAACCGAAAAGGCAGGCCTCGAAGTCGGTGGGTTCAGCACCGGTGCGGCTTGGGCTGACTACGATCGGGATGGATATCTCGACCTGTTTGTAGCGCGCTACGTTGACACCGATCTCCGCCGCTTGCCGCCGCCCGACCCCGACGCTACCGGCTACAGGTCCGTCATCATCCAGATGCCCAACGAAATGCCGGGTGAAACTGATTATCTGTTCCGCAATCGTGGCGACGGCACCTTTGAGGATGTGTCTCAAAAAGCGGGCGTCAACAATCCCCACAAGCTTCATGGCATGGGGGTTGCTTGGGGCGATTACGACAACGATGGTTGGCCCGACCTCTTCGTCACCAACGACGCTGGCCAGAATTTCCTCTATCACAACAAGCGCGACGGCACATTTGAAGAAATCGGACTTGTCTCGGGCATCGGTCTGGGATCCGACGGAGAAACGTTCGGCAACATGGCCGTGGATTTCGGCGACTTCGATCGCGATGGCAAGCTCGACATAGTTGTGACCCGCTACGGCAGACAGCCCGCGAGCCTCTATCGAAATGACGCGCAAGGCTTCACGGACGTGGCCACGGAAGCTAAAATTGCCCCGCTGACCTACGCTCCCATAAAGTGGGGCGTGGGCTTCGGCGATTTCGACAACGATGGCTGGCCCGACATCCTCATTGCCAACGGCAACTTTTCATCCTTGATGGATGCGCTCGAAGACGAAGTCAAGTATCGCGAGCCGATGCAGTTGTTCCACAACCTGGGAAACGGGACTTTCGACGAAATGGCGGATCGCGCCGGGCTCAACGATGGCCCCTTAGAGTCGCGCCGTGGCACCGCATTTGGCGACGTCAACAACGATGGCAATCTCGACGTAGTTGTCTTCAATGCCGCCGGTCCGCCTTCCTTGTTTCTTAACGAAACGCGCAACGCCAACCATCGCGTTCTGTTTCGTCTCATCGGCACCAAGAGCAACCGTGCTGCGGTCGGCGCGCGCGTCACCGTCTACACATCCAGAATGACTCAGATTGACGAAGTCCGCGGGGGAGGAAGTTACAACTCAACGAATGACACGCGCCTCCATTTCGGGTTGGGCCGCGACGCCGTGATGAGCAAAGTGAAAGTCCAATGGCCCAGCGGACTGGAGCAGGAGTTCCGCAACGTTGCGGGAGACGCGATCTATGAGATTGTCGAAGGGCAAGCCATAAAGAAAACGCTTGCGCTGCCCCCTCCAGGCAATTGAATCACGGAAGCGCAAACGGAAATTGCTCAGTAGAGGTGGAAGTCGCATTCAATGAATGGACCGACGGCGGCGGGTTTCTTGTCGGGCCCAGCGGCCGGTGTTCGGGATTCGAAAGATGATCGAATTTGATGCCCGTCGAATCGGTAATATCTACCAACTGAGGTAACTGAGCATCGGTCCCCGGCGCCGCTGGCTGCTGGCTGGAACGATTTGCCGCGAGAACCCGTAGACTTGGTTGGAGATCGCGTAAATCAGATTTGCGCCGATGGCTCAGGGAAATTGAGGAGAAGTTCGGAAGGCAAGCCAAAAGGATCAATACGGCCGCATAGGTGAATGCTCTCGCGTTCAAATACCTGTACTCCCATGGCCCGACCCGGCGGCCCCATGGATTGTAAACGAACACCTGCCCCGCTGCGATATATCGGAATAAATTTCCGTTCCCGCAGGCGATGACCTACTTATGTCGGCTTTCAGTATCGTCGGCCTCTTTCTTGGCTGGTTCCTCACGCATCGCGTGGTAAAGATCCCTAAGCTTCTCCTTCATTTCTTTGTATTTTTGGTATTCCGCGAGTTCGTGTTGGGCATCCGCGGCGCGTCCGGTCCGCCGATATACCGTGCTCAGACGGAAGTGGGCCAGAGCACTCGTGGGGTCAAGCTGGATGGCATGCTCCAGAAGCTGCCCGGCTTTTTGCAGCTGGTCCATCGACATCAGAACCTTCGCCAGGCCGATGCTGGCGTCCGCGTCATCCGGCCGCAGTTGCACGGCCCGCATGTAGCGCTCGTAAGCTTCCTTTAGATCGTTTCTCTGAGCCGCGATATCGCCCAGCCTGCATTCGGACGCTTCATCAAACGGATTGAGCGCCAAGGCCTTTTTGTATTCGCTCTCGGCCTCTTCTTGGTGGCCGACTGATGAAGTGTTCAGCATCTCGGCAAGCTCAAAATGGAGTCCGGGAAGCTGAGGGTCGATCTTGAGAGCCACCCGGAAATTTTCGATCGCTTCAGGAGTGTGCCCATGCTTCGCCAGTTCGTGCGCCATCAATTCGTGCATGTGGGCGGATTTCGGAGCGACGACCATCAAGCTGAGAATGGCCTCGTCGGTAAGATCCGAATAGATTCGGTAAGCGCTGTAGAGAATAGCGTGATCCGTAGGTTCCATGCCCTGAAGAACGCTGACGGTGGCCGCGGCTTTATCCAGATTGCCGGTTTGGGAGTAGAGGTCGATCAGTTCCATGCCAGTTTCAATACGAATCTTCTCCTCCTGCACTTTTGGAAATGCTTTCTCCAAATCGCCGCGAGCCTCCTTGAGGTCGCCCGTCCGCTTTTCGCCGATGCCCAGAAGAGCCTGAATCTTCCACAGCGTGGGCCGCAGTTTCAGCGCGGCGCGGAGTTGCGGAATCGCCTCCGCATACTTCCCCTGAAAGAACAGCAGCACCCCGAGGTTGCCGCGGGCATCCACGTTATTCGGATCGAGCGCAACGATGGCGCCGAATTCAGCCGCCGCCAGATCGAGCTTGTTCTCCTTCAGGTATTCCTGCGCTTGGCGGCTGTGTGATTCGATTTGCTGCTGGCGGCTAGCGGCCGATTGGGAGACGCACTGCAGTGAGCCGAGAAAGAAAAAGAAGAAGATAGTCCCAAGCAAGCCAATGGCTTCTTTTATTTTCATCGTTGCCAATCATACCACACCATCCGTCAAAACAGACCCGAGTAGGCGCACAAGCATTCAGCCTTCACGTGAGGTTGCCGACGTTCCGCCATTTGGCTATCAGGTCCAGCAGCCGATGGTAGCTCTCTTTGGGCGTGCCATCCGCCCGGATAAAGCCATCGTGGCCAGCGCCGTTAAAGTCCCAATAGGTGATCGCCTCCACGTAGGGCTTGCTGTAAGCAAGGGTGTAGAGCGACTCGATATAATCCGCTTGAATAGTTTCGGTGAAGTCGCCGTGCCAGACCATGGCCTCGCCGCCTTCTCCGCCTCCCCAATACGCATATTTCTCTTGACCTGGGAATGGGGCGAGCGAGGACGGGAAACCTATCTCGGTAATGTGGATAGCCTTGCCAAAATCGTGGAAACTCTCGAGGTCGCGCTCCCACTCCAGCAGGTCGCGGCCGGAGTGGTAGTATTGCAGGCCGATCACCTCGTATTCAGCCTTGGCATCGCGCAGCATAGCGAGGTAATCGTAAGGGCTCTGTTGCCACGGGGCGGGGTGGCGTTGCCACGGGCTCCCAGCTGGGTGGTCGCCCATGTAATAATCGGCCCATGTGCCGGTGTTGTTGACGCAGCGGAAGCACGTCGGGTCGGCCTCGTGGGCTGTCTGCAGCGCAGCGACAGTGAGATCCACCTCCTGCTCACGCGTGAAACCAGCCATGCCGCGGTTTACCTCCGGCTGCACGTGCGCCTCGTTGACCACGTCCCATATATGAACGCGGTGGCGGTAGCGCGTAATCGCCTGGCGCACATGCGCGAGGCAATACCGCTTGGTCTCGTCATAGGGAAGGTTCTTAAGCCATTCCGGGGTATTCTCCGGCTCAAGCCAAATCCCCGGATGACCTTTGGGCAGGATCGTGGTTCCGATGAGAGTGTTGAGAGCTGCCTCAAATGCCGAGTAATCCGGATGCCCCTTTTTGGGCTCCACCCATCCCTCGTAGATCGGAATCGTCGTGTAGTTGAACAACGCTTGGAATAGCGTGAGAGCCTCAGGATAGCCGGCAGCCAGGCCGAAGCCGTTGCAGCCGAACAGGAAGCCGTGCCGGGCCGGCTGGCGGGCGATGGCGTGCTGCGCGCGGGCAACTACCAGCATTTCGCCCGCGTACAGCGAATCCCGCAGGGACTCCATCGAAGCCCGCACCTGTGCGGTCCGGTCGGCGCCCGCCGCCTCCGCGCGGTCAAGGGACGCTTGCGCGGAGTCGATGCGGTGTTGCGTTTCGGGCGAGATGGCAGCGCCCAGCTGCCCACACTCCGTGACCAGCCTCCGCACCGTGGCCATACGGTCGCGGGCAAAGGCATAATTCAGCACCAGCGGGGTCGCACGCGCCAGGGAGCGGCCGGTGTACCCCGCTCCGCCGTCATCTGCGTAGACGAACACTTGGCCGAAACCGGGCACTGACAGAGGCATCCCGATTCGGAAAGGCTGATCGGTGGGCGGCGTGAACCGCACTTCCCCCGACGCCGCCTCGAACGGCGTCGTGAAAGGACGCATAAGAGGGTCGCACAGGTGAAAGCGATCGAACCCCGCCGCCGGTAGGGGCTGGCCCTTATCGTCATACACCAGGCATTGGGCGGACGCGGGCGCTTCCGCTGCTGAAATCGCGGGAACAGCGAGTGCAGCGCTTGCTAAAGCAAGAAACTCACGACGATTGCAATTAAGCTCAGTCATAACCTTTCCTCCTCCCTATAAAATAGTAAGATCGGGACAGTCTACGACGGTGACACGGCCGTCAAATCACCCCCGTGACTGAACTGGCAGCTCAAACGATTTATCCTTGTCCGTGACATGGACTCGAACGGGAGCCACGGTCAGTGATTTTCTGATTTCGCGGCCTTTTCCCCAGTAACAAACCCACGGTCAATTCTCAGGAAGAATTGACCGTGGCTACGGGTAACAAGAAAGGGCAGCGTCAGACGCTGCCCTTTCAGTTTCAAGAAATCCTGCCCGATGCTCCTCGTTTAGAAAGAAAATCTGGCAGAAAGCTGAATAACCCGACCGGTAATCGTAGTGCCCGTGATCCGTCCCACGCTTGGATCGGCAACACCCGATGCAAGCGCTTGCGCGTTGAGGTTGTTGTTGGGTTCCGCGAAGCTCGGATGGTTGAAAAAGTTGGTAGCATCCATTCTAATCTGAATTTTGCCTTGTTCCCACCGGGGGATATTGAAACTCTTGGCCAGTGAAAAATTAACATCCGTCAGATCAGGTCCACGGAGCGAGTTTCTTGGGTTATTGCCGAAGGTATTGGTTGCCGGCGTTGCGTATGCGAGCTGGTTGAACCACTCGCTGGTCGAGGGATTCGACACTTTGGGATTACCGACGAGGTTGGGATACCAAGATCCATCCAGCGCACCGGAATTGGTAGCCGAGGACATAACCGGAGTGATCGGAACTCCCGATTGGGCTTGGAAAATAGTTGACGCTTGCCAGCCGCCAAGCGCCGCATTCCCCCCAGCCGAGCTTAGGTATCGGTGCCCTCTTCCTAGCGGTATCGCATAGATGATGGCCCCTTTCAAGGCCTTCGGCGTATCGAAATTCGAGAGTCCATAGTTTGCTGAAATATTATAAGCATCCTGATAGTACACGGGGCCGAATTGGGTGCCCCAACCCGAACTATCCATGTCATCTTTCATCTTCGAATAGGTGAAATTGGCATCAACAGACAACCCATGGCCGAATGGTTTCTTAAGGCTGAACTGCGCCGAATTGTAGTTGGAAATGCCGTTAAACTGGCCGGTTCGCGCGCCGCCCGCGCCGATGCCGATGCCTAAATACTGCGGATACGGCCGCGCGGCCTGCCCCCCTCCGAGTTTGTCCGCAGGCACTTGGTTGACATCCGCCAGGAACATTAAGTTATTCCAGTGGCTGCCGACGTAGGCTGCCTCTATCACCATATTGCCGGGCAGACGCCGCTGAACGCTTCCCGACCACTGCCAGCCTTTCATAGCGGGGAGATCATAGGGATAATAGGGTATAAACCCGTTTCCCTCATTGTTGTAGTCGGCAGGGTTACGACTTGGAAGGATATAGGGCAGATTCGCGCCAGTACCATCAAGCTGTACCACTGGCGGCTGGCCGGGAGCAGCATTGGCAGTGCCAAGGCTCTGACTGCCAAAGCCAATCTCACCGCCAGCAGTGTCACTGCTCCACATGGCGGAGTATTGGCCAACACCGCCCCGCACTACCCACTTATCCGTCAGCGACCACGCGAATCCGAGGCGAGGCATCACAATGGGGTACTGCGTCTTGAAGCATTTGGTTCGCGCCCCGTTCAGACCCGCAAACCAAATGGATCCCGGAGTGTGGGTGATGGGGTTTGTGAGGGTCGGATCAAAGCCACCCGCTACGTTAAATTGGTTATAAAACCCGCCATGGATTTCCCAACGCACCCCGAGGTTCACGGTCAGGTTTCGCCGTACCTTGATATCGTCTTGTACGAAGAACATTGGATTCCAGTCCCGCGTGCCATTTAGCGGGGAGTTCAGGGCGCTCCATGATTGCACATCCCCCAGCAGGAAGTCGGCATAACCAACTTCGGCGCCAGTACCGGCGGTGTACTGGCCGGTGAAGTTTAATACTGCGCCTTTCAGGCTGCCCCAGGGAGTAGAGTTGTTTTGGTTCCTTAGAACATCAGCTCCGAAGTGCAGGATGTGCTTCCCGCGAATCATCGTCAGTGTATCCGTGTACTCGAAGGCGTTTTCAACAAAGATCGCGTTCGTGTCGCCGCCCGAGTTGAAGGTACCGTTACCACCGACACCGCCGATGCTGACAGCCGGAAACTCATCCGCCTTCGAGAACTGCAATCCTATCGCGGCCGGCATGCCTTTGCCCAAGGATGCCGTAACATAAAAATTCGTCTGCCGGACAGTCGAAAACCGGAATTCGTTCACCAAGGACGGACTGAAGGTGTACACATCCGTAATCTGCGCTGACTTCCCTCCTCCGGCTGAGGTTTGACATTGGATAGGGCACATTGGGCTGTAGGTGAAGTGGAGCGGGTTGATGTGATCCAGAAGCGTGAGGTTCACGCGGTTCTTTTCGCTCAGGTTGAAGTCCATCCGCACGAAATATTTCCTGTCAGGGCTGGTGCTGGCTGCCAGATATCTGTAGTTGTTGCTGAGTAGACTTTGATCGGTGGCCGTCACATAATAGCTTTGAGTTTTTAGAGCCACCGGATCCATATCGGCCGTCGGAATAGCCAGGTCAGCAGGGTTATAGGCCCCGCATTGGGCGACATTGGTAGTTAATGGCGTGCCACCATGCGCCGCATCAAGCGTAAGGTGGCTTCCGAAGATCGCGGGATCGAAGCAACCAGCCTTCATGGCATCGGTCGGCACGGTGATGGTGGCGGTCGAAGTGCTTGGGTTAATCTTGTTTTCGAAGTTGAAATAGAAGAACACCCTGTTCTTCACGATCGGCCCACCTAGCGCCCCGCCCGTGTAGTTGTACCGCTGCCTCCCCTTGGCGCCGGTAGAGTTGAAGAAGTCTCTCGCATTGAATTTGTCATTCTGGTTGTAGTCGTAGGCAGCGCCGTGGAACTGGTTCGTACCGGTTTTACTGATGAGGTTGAAAACATCGCCACCGCCGCCGTATTGTGCCGAAGCGTTCATAGCTATCACTTGTAGTTCGGCTACGGACTCGGTAACCTGCTCGTCAATGTTGGCGCTGGCCGGCAACCGAATCGAGCCACCGTCAATGAGATAGCTCGAGAAGTACGGCTGGGTTCCGTCGATCTGCTGATCGACCCCAGGATTGCCTGCATTACCGGAACCACCTCCATATCCAGGGGTGCCGGAACCGCCGGGAAGCAGGGTCAGCAAATTTCTCCAGCCGTTCTCGGGACCAACCATCGGTAGGGTGGCCATCTCGTGAGCTGCCAAAGTGGTTGACTGCTGGGCATCCTCAGTCTTCAACGCCTCCAAGGTGGATGTGACTGTGACCTCCTGAGTGGTTGCCCCCACCGCCAACTGAGCGTCAACCGTGATGATAGCGACCTGCAAAACGATCGACGTCTTCACCAGTTTCTCGAAACCCGCCTTGCTAAAGGTAATAGTGTAGGTTCCGGGCAGAATCGAGTTCGTATCGTAGATACCCACGCTGTTGGTGACGAAATCTCTTCTGACGCCTGTGTCGGTGTTGGTCACCGTGACGGTCGCGCCTGGCACCACCGCTCCTGCCGGATCGGTCACCGTGCCACGAATGTCACCGGAATTTGTATTCTGGGCAGGAGCCGAGTTGGCCAAAAACAACACAAGGCAAAACACAAATGCTAAACGAATCACGCTGTTAAGACTCAACTTCACGATTTCACCTCCACGAGAATGATTCCCAAGACTCCATTGTCTTGCCACACGTAGTCAAACAAGCCGAGACCCAAGACCCAACTACCCGAAGACCGGACTGCCAAGGAGGAACACGCATCGCGGCACGACGCGCGCCGCTTCTGGACCCACAGAAATTCGCGCTCATCAGTACCGCTCCAAGAATTCACCGTCCCATCAGTAACGGCTTTTCCGCTGCAGCATAGCCGCCTTGGGGCCGGTGTCAATCGAGCGCGTGCAGCCGGTCTCGTCATTAACAGCGGGATTTTCGCTCCAGCTACAAACGCCTTCCCGTTCAGAATTACTTCAAGACTCCTAACTTGCTATGGGCAGATATGTACCACGCGAAAAGAGCCTTGTCAAGAAAAAACTTTAACGCTCCGGTAGTTCTTTCAAGAATTTATATAACATACGTGTTTTCAGACGCGTACAAAGTATAAACGTGGTCCGTAACGATACAAAGCTCAATTTACTATTGCAGACCTCCTCGGAAATGGATATAGTCTCTGCTGTAACGTTCCTGTAGCTCGGAAAACCTCAAACGGTTGGGGGTTGTTGATGAAGAGGTCCGCATCATACACCATGCATGACGTGGCCAGGCTCGCCCGCGTTTCAGTGACCACCGTTTCCACGATTGTAAATGGAAGAGGGGGCGTAAGCCCGGAGTTGACCCGGCGTGTCGAGGACGCAATGGCAACTCTGGACTATCATCCCAACGAAGTCGCGCGCAGCCTCAAGGTCAGCCGTACGTTCACCATCGGTATGGTCGTGCCGGATTTTAACTTTTTTTTCATCGAGGTGTTTCAGGGAGTTGAAACCAAGGCCCGCGCAAACGGTTTTTCGGTTGTGCTGTGCGACTCGCATGATGACCCAGTCCAGGAGCGAGATCTGCTCGCCATGCTCGTTCGCCGGCGCGTGGATGGCATATTGCTGGCCTCCGCGCAGTTGAACCTGGCGGAGAGCAGGCTGGCTAGGCGGCGCCCCCCCATCGTTTGCTTTGACCGCGACCCCGCGGGATTCAAAGTTGGGGTTGTGGTGATTGACAACGTGCTCGCAAGTTTTGAAGCCGCCCGCCACCTGATCGAGTTGGGCCACCAGCGCATCGCAGTTATTGCCGGCCCCGAAAGGACTCTGACCGGTTGCGGACGTTTAGAAGGCGTCCGCAAGGCGCTTCAGGAAGCGCATATCCCGTTGCCCGAGGGATACGTTCGACCTGGTGGTTTTTCAACGGAGGGCGGATATCGAGCGGCTTTGGAAATCCTTCAGCTTCCGACCCCGCCCACGGCCGTCCTTGCCTGCAACAACAGAATGACCCTCGGCCTAATGCGTGCTCTCAAGGATCTCGGTCTGAAGTGTCCCCAAGACGTAAGCGTCGTCGGCTTTGACGAATTTGATTGGTACGAACTCTTTAGTCCCAGGCTAACGACAGTCGTCCAGCCCTCTTACGAATTGGGCAAGCAGGCTACGGAAATGTTGCTGCAGGTGATTGAGGCTCCGGATCAACATCTTGAGAGCCACGAGGGAAACCGCGTAGTCCTCAAGGCGGAACTGCGCCTACATGATTCGACCGCCCCACCTGCGAGTTGCTCCGGCCGCCCCCAGCAGAACTCGATCCCGCTAATTCCCAGGTCGTCCGCAGCCACCGCAGCCATGTCCGGCCGCAATTCCGCGCCGCCATCGACGCAATCACGCAGGGCGTGAAGGATCAGCAACTGGTTCTGACTCCGGAGTTGGTCGTCCGCAACTCCACTGCACCCGCCAGCGCCACCCGCTCCAAGCGCGTCTAACAGCTCATGAAAATAATTCTTGACAAACAGACGCCCTGGGGTGATAACGTCTCGTCCAAACCGGTTCAGGTTTCTTATCTCGTACCACGCTCGGATTTCTTGTCAGTGAGAAATGGAGAATCGTGTGAGCGCAGATGCGAGCCGCAGGTCGGCGGAAGGAACGAAAGCTGAAAGCAGTAAGCTCTCCTTCTTCGAAAAGGTTGGCTATGGTGTCGGCGACACTGCCTCGAACTTCTACTGGCAGACGTTTCTCAACTTTCTGTCATTCTTCTATACCGACGTTTTTGGCCTCGCGGCCTCAGCCACGGCCACCATGTTCCTGGTTGTACGCATTCCGGACACGTGCATTGACCCCGTGATGGGCCTGATTGCGGATCGCACCCAGACGCGCTGGGGGCACTATCGCCCCTACTTGCTGTGGGGATGCCTGCCGATGGCGTTGATGGGGGTGGCGATGTTCACCACTCCGAGTCTGGGGCCGCATGGCAAGCTTGTGTACGCCTATGTGACGTATGGCCTGATCATGCTGGCGTACACCTTCATCAATATTCCTTACAGTGCGCTGATGGGAGTCATTTCGCCAAACTCTCTGGAACGCACGAGCGTATCGAGCTTTCGTTTCGTTCTCGCCTATGGCGGACTCTTCATGGTTCAGGGGCTCACCATTCCGATGGTGAAGCGATTCGGCCACGGCAATGATCAGAGGGGATTCCAGTTAGCGATGGTCGTCTATGGAGTTCTGGCGATCGCTCTCTTCCTCACAACTTTCTTCACGACGCACGAACGTGTGCAGACGGCCCACCGGGCGGGCGACGCGCTGAAGGACGATCTGCGGGATCTGCTGAAGAACGTGCCCTGGGTGATGGTGTGCTTCATCGGAGTTTTCGCGGTCTTCTATATCTCCATTCGCATGGGCGCCATCCTGTACTACTTCAAGTATTGCGTCGCGCAGCCTGGACAGTTGTACCACTTTGAGCAGGCGTTTCTGGGATACCACTTTAAGAGCGACTTCGCGCCTGAGGCGCTGGGATCGTGGTTCATGGTATTTGGAACCGTGGGCGTGATCTTTGGCGCCGCCATGGCGCGTCCTCTCTCAACGCTTCTCGGCGGCAAGCGGCGCGCCTACATGATTCTAATGACACTCGCAAGCACGCTGACTGTGCTCTTCTATTTTGTCCCGCTCAGTAACATTCCCCTCATTTTTGTTACACACATCGCAATTTCGACGCTGTTTGCCCCAACCTCACCGCTGCTGTGGGCCTTCTACGCGGACACGGCTGATTATTCGGAGTGGAAGACCGGGCGCCGTGCGACGGGCCTGGTGTTCTCGGCAGCATCGTTCTCGCAAAAGTTGGGGTGGGCTGCCGGGAGTTCGCTCTTTCTTTGGCTGATAGGCTACATCGGGTTCAAGGCTAACGTGGCGCAGCCTCTCCAGGTACAGACCGGCATACGTTACATGATGAGCTTTTTCCCGGCTGTGGTTGGCTTCCTATCGGCGGCGTCGGTGCTGTTCTACAAGCTGGACGATACCACGATGGTCCAGATTGAAAGGGATCTAAAGCAGCGCAAGGCATTGCAGTCATAGAGCGAAGTGTGCAACACGCGCCAGGGCTGCTTGGTCAGCGGATGCGCCAATTCCTTGCGCTCACACTTATGAGGGAGTTTCGGGCATGAAGACGATTCTTGCTGCGCTGTCCTCGCTTCTATTCGCACTTATGGCGATGGGGCAGGATACTGCGCAGACGCACCCTCGAATGCCAGGCAAGATCGATCTTACCCGGCAGCAGTGGAACGGAAACGCCATCTGCTATTCCGGATATCGCGGGACCGAAACCCCGCTGAAGGATGTATTTCCGACCCAAGCTGAGGTCCTCCAGGATCTGAGGATACTTGAGAAGAATTGGCATTTGATCCGCGTGTACGGCGCCGATCCGCACAGCGCGGACATCCTTGAAGTGATTCGCAAGGAAAAGCTCGGGATCAAGGTGATGCTCGGAGTTTGGCTGAGCGGGCTTCCTGAGGCCGAAGCCAAGAACCAGCGGCACGTCGAGACGGGCATACGGCTCGCGAACCAATACCCGGAAATCGTTGTCGCGGTGAGCGTGGGAAATGAAGCACTGGTCTCATGGTCCGATCACAAGATGACGGAGCAGCAGGTGATCGACACGGTGCAGTTCGTGCGCAAGGCCGTTCACTGTCCCGTCACTGTCGCGGATGACTATTTGTATTGGTCAAGAGCCGACGCAAAGTTGGTGGGCTACGTAGATTTCATCACGTTGCACACGTATCCGGTCTGGGGCAAGGAAGATATCGGCACGGGACTCTCCTCGACGATCAGAAACTATGAAGCGGTTCGCCGCGCCCACCCCGGCAAGACGATTGTATTTGGCGAAGTTGGCTGGCCGACCTACACCGTGGGTGAGATGCATGCCCCGCAGGCCGGCGACGAGAAGAAACAGAAACGGTATTTCGAAGAGATCGTCGCGTGGTCTCGCGCCAACAACGTGACTACGTTTTTCTTTGAAGCGTTCGACGAGCCCTGGAAGGGTGCTGGTACGGAAGGCCACTGGGGGCTCTTTTCTGAAAAACGCACGGCTAAGCTGGCCATGCATGAGCTTTATCCGGAACTCAAGCCGAGCGGGCCAACTTCACCCTCCTACAACGTGCCCGCCTCCACCCAAGAGGTAAAATGAGTAATGCAAAGGCGCTTGCCGCCGGGCGGAAGGTCCAGTTGTCTCCTGAAGCTGCGGAGGGCTCCTTCGTCGATATTCGCGGTGAACGGTACTATCGCATCGCACACTACGATGCGATGCCGCCGTTCTTCATGAGTATCGTTAGCGACTCGGATCATTGGCTCTTCATTTCAAGCAACGGTGGCCTGACTGCGGGCCGCCAAGATCCCGACCACGCGCTATTCCCGTATTACCCCGAAGATCGAATCCACGATGGCGGCGAGCACACGGGAAGCAAAACGATCATTCGTGTGATAGGAGACGGCGGAGTCGTGCTCTGGGAGCCGTTCTCAGGGCAACTTGAGGGACGCCATCATGTGTCGCGCCATCTGTACAAGAGCGTGTATGGAAACAAGATCATCTTTGAAGAAGTGAACCATGCTCTTGCGTTGACGTTCTCGTATGGATGGATGACGAGCGAGCGTTTTGGGTTTGTGCGCCGCGCACAACTGGTTAATCACAGCGCCGATGCGGTCACGGTCGAGCTGCTCGATGGTATTCAGAATGTTTTGCCGTGCGGCGTCACGCGACGATTCCAGTTGGAATACAGCACGCTTGTGGATGGTTACAAGCGCACGGAACTGGAGCGCACCACAGGGCTTGGCCTCTTTCGTCTATCGTCGATTCCTGTTGACAGGCCAGAACCCAGCGAGTCGCTTCGCGTAAACCTTGCGTGGTCCGTAGGATTGGATGCGGAGGCGCGGCTGCTCTCCAGCGTTCAGCTCGACGCGTTCCGCCGGGGCAGCGCTGTTACGCAAGAGACAGATATTCGTGGGCGCCGGGGCGCCTATTTTCTGAAGGCATCACTCACGTTGCCCGCCCAGGGTGAGAAGGAATGGAAGATCGTCTCCGAAGTCAACCAGGACGCGGCGGGAGTGAGGTCTATCATTCACCACCTTCATTCCCTTGAGACCATGGCATCGGAGATTGATGAGGACGTTGCCCGAGGCACCCAGAACCTCGTGAGAATTGTGGCCGGGGCAGACGGGCTCCAGCTAACTCAGGACGAGCCGGCCATCTGGCACCATTTTTCGAGCACCCTCTTCAACGTGATGCGCGGTGGCATTCCGAACGATAACTACTGGATTTCGCGTGCGGATCTGAAGCTGTTCATCTCGAAGGCCAATCAGCAGGTCGCACAGAAGCACAAAGCCTTTCTGGAAGAATTGCCGGAGTCGCTACTGCACCGCGTCCTCCTCGAGCAGGTGCGCGAACAGCAGGATCCGGATTTGGAGAGACTTGCCAATGAGTATCTGCCGCTGACTTTCAGCCGCCGTCATGGTGACCCGAGCCGGCCGTGGAACATATTCGAAATCAAGGTGAAGGATGATCATGGTCGTAAGATCCTGAGCTACCAAGGAAACTGGCGCGACATCTTTCAGAACTGGGAAGCCCTCAGCGTGTCATTTCCCGGCTTTGCCGAAAGCATGATCTATAAGTTTCTGGACTCCTCAACGGCCGATGGTTATAACCCCTACCGTATCACCAACCACGGCTACGAGTGGGAAATCATTGATCCGCATGACCCGTGGTCGTACATCGGCTACTGGGGAGATCACCAAGTCATCTACCTGCTGAAGTTGCTCGAGCAGGCCAAGCGGCACTACCCGGACAGCCTGCGAAAGCTGCTGTCGCGCGCCGTATTCGCCTATGCGAACGTGCCGTATCGCATCATGCCCTATGAGTCGCTGCTCGAGGATTCGCGGAACACAATTACCTTTGATCGCGTGGCGCATCGCAAAGCCATGAAGCGCTCGTCGGAGCTGGGAGCGGACGGAAAGGCGTTGCTCACTCCTGACGGTCAGCTTGCGCGCGCTAATCTGGCGGAAAAGATTCTTATCGTGATCCTGACGAAGCTGTCGAACTACGTTCCGGAAGTCGGCATATGGATGAACACGCAACGGCCCGAGTGGAACGATGCGAATAACGCCCTGGTTGGCGCGGGGGCTTCGATGGTTACGCTGTACTATTTGCGTCGCTTCCTGGTTTTCGCACGCGAACTGTTCCGACAGGAGCCAGGAGGAGAAATTGAGCTGTCGGCGGAACTGGCGGTGCTGTTCGGACAAGTCTTCGACACGCTCGAAAGCTACCTGCCGCTTCTTAATGCTCCAATCTCGGACCGCGACCGCAAGTCAATTCTAGACGCGCTCGGAAGCGCCGGATCGATCTATCGGGAGAAGCTCTACGTGCAAGGTATTTCCGGAGAACGAAGCGTGGTATCTGTTGCGCGGTTGCAGTCGTTCTGTGATTCCGCCTTGAAGCACCTCGATCATTCGATCCACGCCAATCGCAGGAGCGATGGGCTCTACCATGCGTACAATCTGATCACCGTCGCGGGAAACGAGATCAGGACTCGGAGACTGCACGAGATGTTGGAGGGCCAGGTGGCGGTGCTAAGTTCTGGAGCGCTCACACCCGCCCAAAGCGTGGCTCTGTTGGAAGTGCTTCGAAACAGCAGTCTGTACCGCGCCGACCAGAACAGCTACATTCTGTACCCTGACCGGCCGCTGCCATACTTTCTCGAAAAGAACAATGTGCCGCAGCGCGAAGTCGAGAAGTCAAAGCTGCTGATGTCCATGCTGGAGCGGGACGATCACCGCATAGTTGTTCGTGATGTAGAAGACGGCATTCACTTTAATGCCTCGTTTTGCAACTCGGTGATTCTTAAGCAAGTGCTGCATGAGCTGAAGAAGAGCGACTTCCGTCCGCTTGCGAAAAAAGAAGAACAACAGATCCTCGGCCTCTATGAGAAGGTGTTCGACCATCAATCGTTTACGGGGCGCTCGGGCACGTTCTACAAGTACGAAGGACTTGGGTGCATTTACTGGCACATGGTCTCAAAGCTGCTGCTTGCTGTGCGCGAGGTGTTGGAGCGAGCGGTCGCGAGCGGCGCTGATGAATCCATCCTTCAACAACTGAGAGCTCATTACAACAGCGTTTATGACGGGCTGGGAGTACACAAGTCTCCGGCGGTCTTCGGTGCTATTCCCACGGATCCGTATTCGCACACTCCGGGATTCGCTGGGGCACAGCAGCCCGGAATGACCGGCCAGGCGAAGGAAGACTTCATCGCTCGCATGGGCGAGATGGGCGTTCAGGTTGAAAATGGAGAGCTTGCTTTCGTTCCCCAGCTTACTTCCAGGACAGAGTTTCTTGCCGAGTCTAAGACGTTTCACTATTGCGACGTCAAAGGCAACCAGAGGACGCTAAATCTGGAGAGGGACACGGTGGCCTTTACTTACTGTCAGGTTCCCGTGGTAGCGCATCGAAGCGGCCCGCCGCACATCCGTGTGACCTTTGCCGACGGAATATCGCAACTTGTCGATGGACTGAAGTTAGATGCGGCGACGAGTGCTGCCGTCTTCGACCGCTTGGGCACCATCCAGCGGCTCGATGTGTTCTATGGTTTGGCATAAGCAACTGCCTTTCAGAATACGGAACTGTCCGATTCGCACCATTCACTGGAATTTGTCCGCCGGCGGCGGCGAGCAAGGCTACGCGGTGCTAGGTACGTTCTGCTCTCGTCTTTGACCTGTTTTCTGCGCAATCTCCTTGCCGCAATTTACTACTCCCCAACTCCTTGCTCAGGAGTCGGCAATGTGTCGGAGGGGCGCGCGAACCAGACGTAAAGGGTGGGGAGGAGAACAATGCTTATAAGGAGGTTGGTGAGCAGGCCACCGACGATCACGATCGCGAAAGGCCGCTGAGAATCCGAGCCGATATCGTGAGAGAGGGCCGCCGGCAACAGGCCCAGAGTTGCGACCAACATGGTCATCATTATCGGCCGGAGACGTCGGATCGCGCCTTCCACGGCTGCCTCCATCACCGCCTGCCCACGTGCGCGGAGCTGATTGATATACTGAACCATGATTACGCCCGTCTGCACGGAGACACCGAATAGCGCGAGGAATCCAACCCCCGAGGAAACACTGAAGTGCGTTCCGGTGAAGAATAATGCCAGCATACCACCGACGGGGGCCATCCCCACGTTCAAAAGGATGAGGAACGCCCACTTAAACGAGCCAAAGGCTGTATAGAGAATCAGCAAAATCAGCAGGAGAGTTATGGGAACAATATACGCCAGCCTCTTATTGGCACGTTGCTGGCTCTCGTACTCGCCCGCCCAATCCAGCCGGTACCCCTGAGGAAGCTTAACCTTTTCATTCACTTCGCGGATTGCTTCCTCAACCGTGCTGCCGAGGTCGCGGCCTCGCACGCTGTATCGGATGGCGATGTAGCGCGAGTTCGCCTCGCGGTAAATCATGGAGGCGCCATCTTCCACTTTGACGTCACAAAGTTGTGCCAGCGAAACACGCTCCGCCGAAGGCCCCAGGATACGAATATTCGAGATGTCTTCCACCGTACGCCGGTAGGGTTCCTGATACCGCACCATCAGATCGTAACGGCGCTCACCTCTCAAAATCTGGCTAACGGCTTTCCCCCCCACGGCGGTCTCGACGGCGTCCTGTACGTCCGACACGTTTATGCCAAACCGGTCGGCTTTCGCGCGCTCTACGATGAGGTCCACATTCGGCTGGCCCAGGACACGAAAGACGCCCAGGTCGGCGACGCCCGGCACCGTCCTCATGACATTGGCAATTTCCTCGCTTTTGGCCTCGAGTAATTTCAAATCGCTACCAATCAGCTTGACGGCGAGCTGGCCCTTTACTCCACTGACCGCCTCCTCCATGTTGTCCGCGATGGGCTGGGAGAATCCCCAATCGACGCCGGGGATCTTTTCAACCTCTCGGTCCAGGGCTGCGATGAGTTCCTCTTTGTTTCCATGGAACTGCTTGCGCCACTCCTTTCGGGGTTTAAGGTCGATGAAGTACTCGGTGTTGAAGAAGCCCGTGGCGTCGGTGCCGTCATCGGACCTGCCCACTTGCGAGACAACCTGAGTTACTTCCGGGAATCGGGCGAAGGCAATGCGCGCCTGGTTCATGATCCGTTCGCCTTCATCGGGGCCAACGCTGGGAGCCAGCGTACCTCGGGCCCAGATGGCGCCTTCATCGAGGTGAGGTAGGAACTCAGAGCCGATCACACCGCTGAAGGCGAGGAAGAAGGTCAAGAGGAGAGCGGCCACGGCGCCGCTAACGGTCACCCAGCGGTGACGAATGCACCAGGTAAGGTCTTTTCGATATCGCTTGGTGAGAAAGGCGAGCAGCGGATTACGCCATTCGCTGGTCTGGCGGCGGAACAAGAAACTGGACAGCACCGGCGCGAGCAACATAGAAAACAGCAGCGCGCCCAGCAAAGCGAACGCCACGGTCCAGGCCATCGGCCGGAACAGGCGGCCTTCAACCCGCTGCAGAGTGAAAATCGGCATGTAGGCGGTGATGATAATGGTAATGGCATAGAAGACGGGCCGCTGTACTTCGTGCGCTGCATCTCGGATTGTCTCCCCTATGCTCTTCGAGCCGTTGCCGTTGGCGCGCATTTCGAGCCGGCGCAGGATATTCTCAATCATCACCACCGCTCCATCGACGACCATTCCGAAGTCGAGTGCCCCGAGGGAGAGGAGATTGGCGGGAATGTGGCGGAGGTCAAGGCCGATGGAAGCAAACAAGAGCGAAAAGGGAATGGTAAGGGCGACAATCAGAGCGCTGCGGATGTTGCCGAGAAAGATAAACAAGATGACGACCACCAGGATGATTCCCTCGCTGAGGTTGTGAAGGACGGTGTGCGTGGTATACCTCACGAGGTCGCTGCGGTCGATATGGGGAACAATTTTTACGCCGGGCGGCAACACGTGTTCGTTGAGGTACTTGACCTTGGCGTGCAGGGCCTCAAGGGTGGGAGCCGCATCGGCGTCTTTCCTGATTTGGACGATGCCCTCCACCACGTCGTCGTCATCGATCACCCGTCCGTCCTCGCGATGAATCGCCTTCCCGAGACGCCCGAGGCGAATCTTGGGGCCTTGCACCACATCCGCCACGTCCCTCACACGGATGGGTGTTCCATTTTGTGCTGCGATCACGGTCGAGCCGATGTCGTCTGTATTCTTCATGAGCCCGATGGCGCGAATGTTGAAGGCCTGCTGGCCTTTTTGGATGAAGCTGCCGCCCGCATTCACATTATTGGCCGCCAACGCTTGCTCCACCTGGCCGATGCTCAAGCGGTGGGCGACGAGTTGGTTGGGGTCCACCTGGACCTGGTACTCGCGGGTGATCCCGCCAAAAATGGAGACCGCCGCGATGTTGGGTACGGAGAGGAGTTCCTTCACCATCACCCAGTCTTGCAGCGATTTCAGATCCATGACGTCGATCATCGGGTTGCTGCTGGTGAGGGTATAGAAATAGATCTGCCCTACCGGGCTGAAGTCGGGCCCGATTTGGGGGCTAAGATTCTCGGGCAGGTTGACCAAGGTGAGCTTCTCCAACACTTGTTGGCGGTTGGTCAGATTGTTGGAATCATCGTCGAAGATGATGGTGACAAATGAAAGCCCCGAGAGGGAAATGGAACGCAGGTGGGTGAGGTGGCCCACACCGTTCATCTGAATCTCGATGGGGATGGTCACCTGTTGTTCCACTTCTTCGGCGGCACGGTCGGGCCATTGCGTAATCACCCAGACGTACTTGTCCGCTACATCCGGGTAGGCCTCCACGGGCAAGTTGTGAAACGAGATGATGCCCCAAATCAGTAGGAGTAGACCAATACTCAACACGAGAATTCGGTTGCGCAACGCAAAATCGACGAGGTACTTGATCATGTCTTTACTCTGTATCCGCGGCACTGGCGAATTGCAGGGCGTTGGCCACAATCTGGTCGCCGGGTACAACTCCCGTGATGACTTCTTGGAAGCCGTCGCTGGAGACGCGACCCGCCTGAACTTCAATCCTGCGGAAGCGGTGGCCGCCTTCTGCGCGAAAAACCCAATCCCTATCGTGGAGGCGCAGCACAGCTTTGGCGGGCACGACGGAGCGGAGCTGCTTGCTCTGGGAGCGGAACGTCGCGCTGGCGAACATACCGGCCCGCATCAGACGGCGCTCGTTATCCAATTCCAGACGCACTTTGGCCGTGCGCGTGTTCGGATCGAGCACGCGGCTGATGTTGCTGACGCGCCCTTTCAAAGCCTGGTCCGGGTAAGCGTTCAGCCGGACTTCCGCGTAGTCGCCGGGTCGGACTTGCGCGAGGTTGTTCTCATAAACGTCGCAAAGAACCCAGACGCGGGAGAGGTCAGCGATGGTAAAGAGGTTGGGAGAATTATCCATGGAGCGGACTCCCGTGCCGCCGGTGATGTTCTGCTCGACAATGGTCCCCGAGATCGGCGCCATAATCTCCACGATGGGCGAGGGATGGTTTAGGTCCGCGCCCAGCACGCGAAGGTGTTCCGCCGCCGTGGCCAAATCCACCTTCGCCTTCTGCTCGGTATCCTCGGCGGCCTCCAAGTCTCGTTGCGCAATGGCCCCTTTGGCCAAGAGCGTCTCCGAGCGCTCCTGTTGGCGGCGGGCCAGCACCTCATCGGCCTGGGCCTTCTGATAGTCGGAAAAAGCCTGTGAAACATCCGGGCTGTTGATCCGTAACAGGACCTGCCCCTTGGTCACGTCATCCCCCAGCTTGGCGCGGATGTCCACCACGCGGCCTCCCGCCAGCGAAAGCACCGGCACCGAGCGGTTGACATCGGGCGTCACTACGCCATTGACCTTGAGCTCATCGTAGATAGGGCGCTGCTCGACTGTCGTCAGGGGAAATTGTTCGGGATCCGGCGCCTCCACAACGGTGAGGTCCGGGGCTTTTTCAACTGTTACCGGGGCCGGATGGTCGGCGCTCGATCCGCGGCTGCAACTTGACGAAAGCCACGGAGCGAAGCATGCGACAAGAATCAGAGCCGTTATGGCATGGGAGCGATTCTTCATAGGTCACCTTCCTGAATCTTTCCACCCGTCCAGCAAATGAACGAGCACGGGCCTGTCCCTGATACCGAAGCTGTAATTGCTGTCGAGAGATGAGCAAAAGTCGGCCGCCGGCCTACCCCGCATTTCCCACCACGGGTCCGGAAGGGCGGGGCTTCACAGGCTGGGGAAAAACCCCTCCAAGCTGTCATTCCGAGCGGAGCGAGGAATCTCGCTCTGAGTATTTTCAACGCAGTGCGAGATTCCTCGTCGTCCCGATCAGATCGGGACTCCTCGGAATGACAGGCCAAACGGGTTTTTCCGCAGCCTGTTCAGCCCCGCCGTTACAAGGCCTTCCTGCCTATTCTCGTGTCCCACCGGCAGGCACACCCGTTGCGCCATCAATCCCGAGGGCAGCGTTAATGTTCGGCAACTAGCTTGGTCGTTAAGGGAGGAAACAAGGCGGAGCTCTCGTCTGCGGCCAACCTGCGGCGCCCTTTTGAGGGCTGGCGCCGCCCAGGAATCCAGGGAGTCGCGCCAAGAGCAAGTTGTTGCAGAAATAAGACTCGTTGGAGAAATCAATACAAGATCGGTAGGACTGAGGAACAGTTGCTTTGAGTTCCTCCTGCGGAGTATTCGAGACGACCTTGGGGCCTTCGGTCCAAATAGAACGTGGATAGGCAGTTGGGTCACCTCGAGTGAACTCGCCATGGCCGTTGTTGATCCAGACTCCGACTGGGGCAAACGACCAGGCGCTCATAATGACCAGGTCCAAGGCCTGATCGCCGTCCACGTCACGGGGGAAAATACGCAGTCCGCCTATCTCGGCGGAAACGTTGAAAGAACTCGGGCTGACGCCAGTGGTGAGCTGAAGCTCGATTCGATACCGGAGGCCTTTCGAATCCCAACCCTCTGCCCGTACGATGGCGAAGTCGGGACGGCCATCCCCGTCCAGATCGGCAATAACGCAGCCTTGGTCCCACAGGAGAGGTGTGGTTTGCAGTGGCAAGGCTGATGGCGATAATGTTTCCGAGGCTAGGCAGGCAGCCGACAATCCCCATAGTGCGCAGAGTAATAGGGCGGCCCGGCGAAAACTGCCAGACCGCGGACCTGCCATGGAAGGCCTGGGGCCAACCCTGGGGGCGCGCCCAGCTTGGTGAAGAGGCAGCATCCGCAGAAAGCACCCGAAAGTTCCTTGTCGATCCAACACAGAGCTATAGGTTACTCCAAGCGCGCAATGCGAGTCAACGCAGCTCCCGCACGGGTACTGGTGTCATTTGGAGCGCAGTCATTCCCGTCCCGCGCTGCGGGAGGAATCCACCCCGCAAACCTTTGGAAACGTGCTGTCGTCGGACTGGATTCCTCCCGCAGCGCGGGACGGGAATGACCGGCGGATCGAGTGGATCCCCATTCCAAATGACACCAGCACCAGCGAATTGCCCTATGATCGCTTGGTGCCTTGGTGTCTTGGTGGTGAAAGGTTTTGAAAAGACCCGGCAAGGGCCCTTCAATGAGTCAATGGATCAATGATTCAATGACTCAATTGAAGAAGTCCTGGGCTAGGAATGTTGACACAATGTCTCTTGACAGCGCCTCCCCGCCGTGGTAGCCTACTAATGTGAAAAGGCCAACCCGCGGGGAAGCTCTTTCCTCGCTAAGCTAAAACACCGCCCCAGGAGGAACCATGTCCTTACGCAAATCACCCCAACTTACGCCCAGGTTGCTCGCCGCCGCGCACCGCAGCCGCCAAGCAGAACTCGAAGCTCAATGCACTGAAGCACGGCCGATACGCCCTGCCCGAAAACCTTCGCCTGTCCCGCCTTCACGGGATCGCGCTGGGCGAAGACCCAGAGGAATTCCAATGCCTCAAGCAGGTACCCGTGACCCCCGCCAAATTGTGATTCTGAATTGATTTTAAAAAGTGAACGAACTAAGCAGGGATGTCTATGAAAACAAAGGACCGCTGTGGAAAAAGTGGGGGTGAAGCGGGAATGTTATAGGAAACACAGGTAGTTACGTACCGAAAGCGGGAATGTTGTTGAAAGCAAAGGGGGTAGATGGTATGTCGTAGGTGGTAGGTAGGGAAAGAACAGGATTCAGGATTCGGGATGCAGGAGCAGGTTCCAAGTGGTAGACGGTAGGTGGTAGGTGGGGAAAAACCTCCCCTCCCCCCACATACCACCTACCACATACCACATACCGGTAGGGGGCACGGTCTGTTGGCGGGAGCGGCAGCTACCGGTAGAATGGCCGCGCGCGGCGAGACGCACCCACGTTTGATCCCGAGGTTTTTTGTGATAGTTTCCAAGGAAGAAAAGTGATATGTTTCATTGGCAAGTTGATATGGGAATCCCAGCGAGTCCGATAGCAGCCAAAGGCGATCACATCGCGATGGCTCTTCAAGAATGTGACCCGCGGCGTTAGAGCGGTTCGTCGGGTCTGCCCCGCCGGTGCCGCCCTCTTATCAATCTGGCAAAGAGGCTGTGAGAAAGACATCGTAGTTGCTAAAGGCTCAAGGAGCAGGGTGAAGGTTCAAAGCTGGGAAGCTTGGCAGGGTCGTTCAGTACCCACTTGCGGTCCAAGAACTGTTTCAATCCTTAGCCATTCAGGTTTTGGGCAAATGCTCCTTGGTATGGGGTGCAAGGGAGGGTGGTGAGGTTCGCAAGGATCTCAGAAGCCCCTTCCTGGCCCGGCTCGAAGCAAGTGTGTGTGAACAGGCCGCCGTTACGGGCTGCCCAAAATCTGGAGGAGCAAATGGCTCAGAGATTATTCGTGGGGAACCTTCCCCGCAGTGTGGTCGATAGTGTGCTCAGCGAATTTGTGGCCAACGCTGGGTTTCAAGTTGTTTCCGCAGCGGTCATTCGCGACAAGATGACAGGCGAATCTAGAGGGTTTGGCTTCGTCGAGCTTGCCGATGAAGAAGACATGCAGCGGGCCATCCAGGGACTTAACGGACAATCCCTGGAGGGGCGGCCCCTCACAGTGAATGAAGCCCGCCCACAGCGCACGGGATTCTCCGGCGGCCCCCATCGGGGTGGCGGTGGTCAGCGGAGTGGCGGCGGTCGCTTTGGCCGCAAGCGTGATTATTAGGGAGATTCTCCTGGTCTGCTGGATCACCGCACACCCTTCCTGATCGACACCTGTCGGCCAGGCATAGCAAGCCCCCTTTGCGACAGGCGCTTGGCCAGCCCGAACTCTGCCTGGGGAGCCGGGGTGTGGCAACGGGGCTCATTCTTTTTCAACGAGCCAACCAGCACTGGCGTGCTGCACGGTAACACGACAGCCGTGTGCTCTGTTGACGCGGTGCGCGGGTCCAGCTAAAGTAACCGGCACTTCCCTCACAAGGAAGACCTCGAGGGGACGATTGTCGATCAACAAAACTGACTACAGGTGAAGTGGTTGGTAAAGTTAAGGAGAAAGTGAGGCATGGAGTCTCGCACCATCGATCATTCAGAAAGTCATGCGCGCCGGACTCGCTCCGAGGTTCTAAAACCGGCTGTCCAACCTTTGGCCGCCACACTGTTGGTGGGCAATCACTGCGATGCTTTTTTGGCCCGGCGAGGGGGATGCCACCCTAACAGATGGCGCGTGATTCCGGCTGTTCTGCTGGGGCTTTGCGTGTTCTTGTGGACGGGGTGCTCGAGCAAGAAAGCCGAATCACAAGCCATGCCCTCCGGCTACTCAGTTCCTGTGACGACCGCGACCGCAACCCTGAAGACCGTACCCATCCAGGTCCACGCCATCGGCAATGTGGAGGCGTTTTCAACCGTCTCGGTCAAGGCCCAGGTGGCGGCGAGGGTTGAGAAGGCCTATTTCACCGAAGGCCAGGACGTCAAGAAGGGCGATCTCCTGTTTACATTGGATCGGCGCCCCTTTGAGACTGCACTCCAACAAGCGGAAGCCAATCTGGCGAAAGATCAAGCCCAGTTAGAGAACGCCAAGGCGGAGGCGGAACGATACACGAAGCTCTTCCAGGAAGGCATTGTCTCGAAAGAGCAATACGATTCCATGCGCACGAACGCCGATGCCCTCGCCGCATCTGTGCGCGCGGATAAAGCGGCCATTGAAAAAGCCCAGATCGATTTGAGCTATTGCACCATGCAAGCGCCGATTGACGGCCGGACGGGCGCCCTGCTGGTCCATCCCGGGAATCTTGTGAAGGACAACGATGCGACGCTGCTGGTGGTGAATCAGATTCACCCCATCTATGTCACGTTTTCCGTTCCCGAGCAGGACCTTGCTGATATCAAGAGATACCGCGGCGAAGGCCCCCTTAGAGTTGAAGCCATCATTCCAACTCGGGAGCAGAACCCCGCCAAAGGCGTATTGACCTTTATCGACAACGCCGTTGACAACTCCACAGGTACCATCAAGCTGAAGGGGACATTTGAAAACCCGGACAACCGGCTCTGGCCCGGTCAGTTCGTGAATGTTGCGCTCACGCTCATGACTCAACCCAATGCTGTCGTCGTCCCCTCACAGGCGGTTCAGACCGGGCAGGTGGGCCAATACGTTTTTGTGGTGAGACAGGACATGACGGCGGAATACCGGCCTGTGGTCGCAGGTAACAATATTGCCGGCGAAACGGTCATCCAAAAAGGTATACAGGCAGGAGAAACACTGGTGACCGACGGCCAACTGCGGCTCGTCCCGGGCATGAAGGTCATGATAAAAAAGCAGTGACGAAGAGCAGGTGTCAGGTGCCAGGTGTCAGGTTTCAGGTAACAGAAGAGCAGCTGTCAGAACTGAGGACGAGTGACGTATGACGAGTGACGAGCAGAAAAGCAGAAGTCAGAAATCAGAAAGCAGAATTCAGAATCCAGGAGTTGGTTCTTAGAAACTTCTCGCCTGCTCTTCACTGACACCTGGAACCTGACACCTGGCACCTGCATTTCTATGAATCTTGCAGAACTTTTTATTCGGCGGCCTGTCATGACGACCCTGGTCATGCTGGGCATTCTACTTTTCGGTGTGATGGCCTACAGGTATCTGCCGGTGAACGACCTGCCCAACGTAGATTACCCGACCATTCAGGTCATGGCTGGCCTTCCGGGCGCAAGCCCTGAGACCATGGCCTCAGCGGTGGCCACACCGTTGGAGCGGCAGTTTTCCACGATCGCGGGCCTTGAAACAATGACCTCCGCGAGCACCCAAGGGGGCACGCAGATCACCCTGCAATTCGCCAGCAGCCGCAATATTGACGCCGCCGCACAGGACGTTCAGGCGATGATTGTCAAGGCCCAGGGCCAGCTTCCTACCGGCATGCCAACCCCGCCCTCGTATCAGAAGGTAAACCCCGCCGATCAGCCGATAATGTATATGGCGGTGTTCTCCGACACGCTTCCATCCTCCACCGTAAATGAATATGCGGATACGCTCATGGCCCAGCGCATCTCGATGATCAGCGGGGTGGCGCAAGTCCAGGTTTTCGGCGCACAGAAATACGCCGTACGTGTGCAATTCGACCCGAAGGCGCTGGCCACACGCAAAATCGGCATTGACGAGGCGATGGCCGCTGTTCAGCAGGCCAACGTCAACCTTCCCACGGGAACGCTTTACGGGACCCACAAGTCTTTCGTCGTGCAGGCCACCGGGCAGCTCATGGAGGCCGCAGCCTACCGGCCGCTTATCGTGGCCTACCGCAATGGCTCACCCGTACGCCTGGAGGCGCTGGGCCGGGTGATTGACGGCGTTCAGAACGACAAAATCGCGAACTGGTATAACGGCAAGCCATCCCAGGTGATCGCCATCCAACGCCAGCCCGGCACGAATACGATTGAGGTAGTAAACAATATCAAGGCCCTGCTGCCCACTTTCC
>Ga0208692_1000365_pt1 | contig 35722 bp, 30 predicted proteins | sample June2015DPH_20_1_3_FD_184721 | JGI IMG/M metagenome (GOLD analysis project Ga0208692, IMG submission 184721) | Peatland microbial communities from SPRUCE experiment site at the Marcell Experimental Forest, Minnesota, USA - June2015DPH_20_100... | ecosystem: Environmental > Terrestrial > Soil >... | reverse complement strand
GCGCGCGGCCTGTAGCGTTGGTAAAGCCGATAGCGGAGGGTGACGTGGCGAAGTTCGTGTTCGTGACCGGGGGGGTGTCGAGCTCCCTCGGGAAAGGGCTCGCCGCCTCGTCGCTCGGTCGTCTGCTCAAGTCCCGTGGTCTGCGGATCACGATGTGCAAGCTCGACCCGTACATCAACTTCGATCCGGGCACGTTGAACCCGTTCGAACACGGCGAGGTCTACGTCACCGACGACGGGGGCGAGACCGACCTCGACCTCGGACACTACGAGCGCTTCATCGACGAGACGCTCTACCGCATCTCGAACTCGACGACCGGCCAGATCTACTCCGCGGTCATCGGTAAGGAGCGTCACGGCGACTACCTCGGTCGCACCGTCCAGGTCATCCCGCACATCACCGACGAGATCAAGGAACGGATCAAGCGGCTCGCCACCGACGAGATCGACGTCGTCATCACGGAGATCGGCGGGACCGTCGGTGACATCGAGATCGTGCCGTTCCTCGAGGCGATCCGGCAGTTCCGCCACGACGTCGGGCGGGAGAACGTCTGCTACGTCCACCTGACGCTCGTGCCCTACCTCGCGCCCTCGGGCGAGCTGAAGACGAAGCCCACCCAGCACTCGGTCACCGAGCTGCGCAGCCGGGGCGTCCAGCCCGACGTCATCGTCTGCCGCTCGAACCACGAGCTGAACGACGGGCTGAAGCGCAAGATCTCCCTCCTTTGCGACGTGCCGATCGAGGCGGTCGTCTCCTCCGTCGACGCGAAGTCGATCTATGAGATCCCGCTCCTCCTCCACGAGGAGGGCTTCGACAAGGTCGTCTGCGAGACCCTGAAGCTCGACGGACCCGATGTGCGCGTCGACCTGTCCGCCTGGGAGCGGATCGTCGAGCGCATCGCCTCGGCGACCGACACCGTGCGGATCGGGATGGTCGGCAAGTACGTCGGCCTGCCCGACGCCTACCTGAGCGTCGTCGAGTCACTCCGCCATGGGGGTTTCTTCCACAACGTGCGGGTCGAGATCGAATGGATCGAGTCCGAGACGGTCGAGGAGTCCGTCGTCGAGGCGGCGCTCGGCGGCCTCGACGGGATCGTCATCCCCGGTGGCTTCGGCGAGCGGGGGATCGAGGGCAAGATCGCCGCCGCGAAGTACGCCCGCGAACACGACCTGCCCTGTCTCGGGCTGTGCCTCGGGCTCCAGGTGATGGTCGTTGACTACGCGCGCTCGATCCTCGGGCTCGTTGGCGCGAACTCCCGGGAGTTCGACCCGGCGACGCCGTACCCGGTGATCGACCTGATGGACGACCAGACGGGGGTCACCGACCTCGGGGGTACGATGCGGCTCGGCGCCTACGTCGCCCGGCTCGAGGAGGGCTCCCAGGTCGCCGCCATGTACGGCGAGACGACGGTGAGCGAGCGGCACCGCCACCGCTACGAGGTGAACAACCGCTTCCGCCAGCGACTCGAGGACGGCGGCCTGCGCCTGTCGGGCACCTCGCCCGACGGCCGGCTCGTCGAGTTCATCGAGCTTCCCGGGCACCCCTTCTTCGTCGGGACCCAGGCCCACCCGGAGTTCAAGAGCCGTCCGGACCGGCCGCACCCGCTGTTCCGGGAGTTCATCGGGGCCTCGGTCGAGCGGGCCCGGGCGCGCAACCCGCACCTTTTCGAGGTCGGGCTCGATGCCGTCTCCTGACGGGGGTTTCCGCCAGGTCAACGAACGTGAGCTCCTCGCCACCTCGTATCTGCGCGTCGTGGCGGCGGGTTTCGTCGACCCCGACGGCAAGCCGTTCGAGCGCGAGGTGGTCCGGCACCCAGGGGCGGTCTGCATCGTGCCGGTCGAGGCCGACGCGACCGTCGTCATGATCCGCCAGTTCCGGGGGCCGCTCGGGCGGGTGATCCTCGAGGTCCCCGCCGGCAAGCTCGACGTGCCCGGTGAGCCCCCCGAGGAGTGCGCGCGCCGCGAGCTCGCCGAGGAGGTCGGCCGCACAGCCAGCCGGCTCACCGAGATCGGCTCGTTCTACAACTCGCCGGGATTCAACGACGAACTGACGAGGTGCTATCTCGCCGAGGAGCTCTCCGTCGTCGACCGCGCGACCCAGGGGACCGAGGAGCACTTCATGACCGTCGAGCACGTCGCGCTCGACGGGATCTGGGATCTCGTCGAATCCGGCGAGCTCGTCGACGCGAAGACGATCATCGCCTGCGCGCTCGCGGCGCGGGCCCGCGCGGCCGGCGGCACCGGCTAGGCGCCGGGCGCGCCGCCTGACGTGGCGCCCGGGACGGCGCTCAGCGCCGACGCCGAGGAGTACCTGTCGTATCTCGCGGTCGAACGGGGCCGCGCCCCGAATTCGATCACCGCCTACCGCCGCGACCTCGTCTCGTACGAGCGTTACCTCGCTGGGCGCACGATCGCGCTCGGCGACGTCACCCCCGCCCAAGTCGACGAGTACCTCGCCTGGCTCGCCGCGTCAGGGCTCGCTGCGTCGTCGCGGGCCCGGGCGCTCGCCGCGATCCGCGGCCTGCACGCTTTCTGCCTCGACGAGCGGGGCGCGACCCGCGACCCGACCGGCGACGTCGAGGGGCCCCGGGTGCCCGAGGGGGTGCCGAAGGCGCTCACCGAGGCCGAGGTCGCCCGGCTGCTCGGCGCGGTCGCCGGCGACGATCCCCGGGCGCTGAGGGATCGCGCCATCCTCGAGCTCCTCTACGCGACGGGGATCCGCATCTCCGAGCTCGCCGGGCTGTCGATCGCCGATCTCGACTCGCCGGGCGGCGTCGTCCGCGTCCTCGGCAAGGGCTCAAAAGAGCGCATCGTCCCGGTCGGCCGTTACGCCCTCTCGGCCGTCGGCGCCTGGCTCGGGCCGGCGGGCCGGCCGCGTCTCGCCGAGGGGCGGGCGCGGGGGCGGGGCGACGCCCAGGCGATGTTCATCTCGACGCGGGGTCGCCGGATGAGTCGGCAGGCGGTCTGGACCGTCGTCAATACGGCGGCGCGCCGGGTTGGGCTGGCGGACCGGGTGACACCGCACGTGCTGCGCCACTCGTTCGCCACGCACCTGCTCGACCACGGCGCCGACATCCGGGTCGTCCAGGAGCTGCTCGGCCACGCCTCGATCACGACGACCCAGGTCTACACGAAGGTCTCCCAGGAGCACCTCCGCCGCGTCTACCTCGCCGCCCACCCCCGTGCCCGCCGGCGGCTGCCCCGGGGGGGCGGGGACCCACCGGGCGCCGAGCGGGCAGCTCGTGCACCTGGTCGGCACGGCGCGAACTAGTCTGTTCGCCGTGACCAACGAGGCCCCGACGATCGACTACCGGACGCTGCTCGAGGCCGAGCGCGCGTCGCTCGAGCGCCAGCTCGCCGAGCTCGGTTTCGGTACCGAGACGAGCACCGGGTTGTCCTACGACTCGAACTTCGCCGACTCGAGCCAGGTCACCGCCGAGCGCGGCGAGGCCGAAGCGCTGGTCGCGGAGTTGCGCCTGGCGCTCGGCGAAGTCGAGCACGCGCTCGCCAAGGTCGACGGTGGCTCCTACGGCAAGTGCGAGAAGTGCGGGCAGCCGATCACGCCCGCGCGTCTCGAGGCGAAGCCCGCGGTCCGCACCTGCATCGCCTGCGCGAACGCCCGACGCTGACGCCCCCTCCGTGTCGTTGAGTAGCGAGGCGCGCCGGGCGCGGTTCCACCGCAACGGCCCGTGGGCCGTCGCCGTCGCCGCCATCCTCGTCCTCATCGTCGTCGAAGCGGACCGGCACCATGCGCTCCACAGCGAGGAGGCGCTGTTCTTCGTCGTCCTCATCCCGACGATCATCCTCCACGAGGTGAGCCACGGTGTCGTCGCCAACTGGTGCGGCGACGACACCGCGAAACGCGCCGGGCGTCTCTCGTTGAACCCGATCCGCCACATCGACCCGATCGGGACGGTGCTCCTGCCGATCCTCCTTATCGTGACGACGCACCTGGCGTTCGGCTGGGCCAAGCCCGTCCCGGTGCGCGTCGACCGGCTCCGCCACCCGCGCAACCAGGCCGTCTTGGTCGGGCTCGCCGGTCCGGCGACGAACATCGTCCTCGCCCTCCTGGCCGGGTTCGCTTTCCACGCCGTGGCGAACATCCCGCAGCTCGCCGCGCTGCCGCTCACCGCATGGCCGCTCGGCGACGAGGTGCTGTTCCTTTTCGGGATCGTGAACGTGATCATCGCCGTGTTCAACCTGATCCCGATCCCGCCGCTCGACGGCGCGGCCGTCGTCGAGTGGTTCCTCCCCCGGGAGTGGCTGCCCCAGTACTACCGGCTGCGGATGATGTCGCTCGTTTTCGTCCTGTTCCTCGTCCTCGTCGTGCCCGGCGCCCTCGACGGCTTGTTCAACTTCGGGACGGAGTGGTGGAGGCGCATCGTCGGCATCGGGCCGGTGACGATCGCCTGACCGGGCCCGAGGCCGCGTCACCCCAGTCTGGGCACGAGACCGACGGCGCGCTGGGCGCGCTCGAGGGTCGCGGCGGCGATCTTCTGGGCCCGGTCGGCCCCCTGCTCGAGGATCCCGGCGAGCGCCCCGGGGTCCCGGGTGAGCTCCAGGTAGCGCTCGCGCACCGGGCGCAGCATCTCGACAACCGCCGCGGCGACGTCGGCTTTCAGCGCGCCGTAGCTGTCGTAGCGGGCCGCCACCGCCTCGGGGGACGCGCCGGTCGCCGCGGCGAGGATCTCGAGCAGGTTCGAGACCCCGGGCTTGTCGTCCCGGTCGAAGCGAACCTCGGTCCCGGCGTCGGTCACGGCGCGGCGGATCTTCTTGTCGATCTCCTCGGGCGGGTCGTCGATCGAGATCGTGCCCGCCGGCGAGGTCGCGCTCTTCGCCATCTTCTGGTCGGGGTGCTGCAGGTCCATGATCCGCGCGCCGACCCTGGGCAGCTCGATCTCGGGCACGACGAAGGTTTCGCCGTAGGCGGCGTTGAACCGCAGTGCGAGGTCCCGGGTGAGCTCGATGTGCTGACGCTGGTCGTCGCCGACGGGGACCCGGTCGGTGTCGTAGAGCAGGATGTCGGCCGCCATGAGGGTCGGGTAGGTGTACAGGCCGACGCGCACGGCGTCCTGGCCGTGGGACTTCTCCTTGAACTGCGTCATCCGGCGCAGCTCGCCTTCGTAGGCGGTGCACTCGAGCAGCCACGACAGTTGGGTGTGCTCTGGGACGTGGCTCTGCAAAAAGATCGTGCACAGCCCGGGGTCGAGGCCGGCCGCCAGCAGCCCGGCCGCCGTCTCGAGGGTGCGGGTCCGCAGCTGTTCGGGTGCCATCTCGACCGTGAGGGCGTGGAGATCGACGACGCAGAAGATGCCGTCGTCGGTTGTCTGGCCCTCGACCCACTGGCGGAAGGCGCCGATGTAGTTGCCGAGGTGGAGCGAGCCGGAGGGCTGGACTCCCGAGAAGATCCGTGCCATGGCAAGAACTTAGTGGCCACGGCCAGATCCTCCGGGCCGTTCAACACCTGGCGTGTCGCCGACGGTAGCGTGCAGACGTGGCCTATGAGGTCCATCTCGACGTGTTCGACGGGCCCTTCAGCCTGCTGTTGCAGCTCATCTCGGCTCAGGAGGTCGAGATCTACGAGATCCGTCTCGCCGAAATCGTCGACGCCTTCGTCGCCGAGATGAAGGCGGCCGAGTCGATCGACCTCGACGCGTCGACGGAGTTCCTCCTCATCGCCGCGACCCTCGTCGAGCTGAAGTGCCGCCGCCTCATTCCCGGCCAGGACGAGCTCGATCTCGAGGACGAGCTCGCCCTGTACGAGGCCCGCGATTACCTGCTCGCCCGGCTCGTCGAGTGCAAGACCTTCAACGCGGCGGCCGCGGTGCTCGCCGCGCTCGAACAGGCCGCCTCCCGTTCGGTTGCCCGCCGGGCGGGCGCCGACGAGCGCTTCGTCGAGGTGGTGCCCGACCTGCTCGAGGGCGTGACCGTCGCGCGCCTCGCCGACGTCGCCCGCCGGGCCCTCGCCGAGCGGCCCATCCCGGTGATCGGCGACGCCCATGTGCTCGTCGACGAGGTGAGCGTCGCCGCGACCTTGGAGGATCTCGCCGTCGAGCTCGCCCGCCGCGGCGAGGCCTCCTTCCGGGACCTCACCGTCGGCGCGGCCACGACGGCGCACGTCGTCGCCTGCTTCCTCGCCCTTTTGGAGCTTTACAAGCAGGAACTCGTCGATCTCGACCAGACGACGACGTTCGGCACCCTCACGGTGCGCTGGACCGGGCTGCCGGGCCAGGTCGCCGAGGTTCTCGAGGCGCTGCGGGAGTACGGGGGAGCGGACCTGGAGCGGGCGCCGTGAGCCCGTTCCCCGAGGAGTGGCGCCCCGAGGCCGCCGCCATCGAGGCGGTCCTCACCGTCGCGACCGACCCGGTGCCGGTGGGCCTGCTCGCCGAGCTGCTCGAGGTGCCGGTGGAGCGGGCCGACGAGGTGTGCGAGGCGCTGCGGCTCGCCTACGAAGAAGAAGAGCGCGGTTTCGAGCTCGTCCGGGTCGCCGGCGGCTACCGGCTGCAGAGTCACCCCGCCTACCGCGGCTACGTCGAGCGCTTCATCCTCGACGACGCCCCGCACCGGCTCTCGCCCGCCGCGCTTGAGACGCTCGCCATCGTCGCCTACAAACAGCCGATCTCCCGGTCCCAGGTGGCCGCCATCCGCGGCGTGAACAGCGAAGGCGTGTTGCGGTTGCTCGCGCTGCGAGGCTACGTCGAGCCGGTCGGCCGCGACGACGGCCCGGGGCTCGCCATTCTCTTCGGGACGACGACGACCTTCCTCGAACGGCTCGGGCTCGACTCGCTCGCCGACCTGCCGGCGCTCGACGGCTTCGTGCCCGACGCCGGAATCGTCGAGGGCCTGGAGAAGGCGCTGCGCGCCGGTCCGGAGGAGTGACGACGGACCCCCCCGAGGGCGTCCGCCTGCAGAAGGTGCTCGCCAGGGCGGGGTTCGGCTCCCGACGGGCGGCCGAGGTGCTCATCGAGGCGGGCCGGGTGACGGTGAACGGCGAGGTCGCGCGCCTCGGCCGGCGCGTCGTGCCCGAGCGCGACCGGGTCGCCGTCGACCGCGTCACGGTCGGGATCCTGCCCGGGCTCGTCTACTGGCTGGTGAACAAGCCCGCCGGCGTCGTGACGACGGCGCGCGACCCCGAGGGGCGCCCGACGCTGCTCGAGCTCGTGCCCGCCGGGCCGCGGGTCTTTCCCGTCGGGCGGCTGGACTTCGCGACCGAGGGGCTCATCATCTGCACGAACGACGGCGACCTCGCGCAGCTCCTCGCCCACCCGAGCCACGGCATCGACAAGGAGTACCTCGCCGAGCTGGAGGGCGACCCCTCGCCCGGGGCGCTGCGGGCGCTGCGCGAGGGGGTCGAGATCGAACCGGGCGTCGTGACCGCGCCGGCGAAGGTCGCGCGGCGCGGCCCCGGACTGGTGCGGATCGTCATCCATGAGGGCCGCTACCACCAGGTGCGCCGGATGTGCGAGGCGGTCGGTCACCCGGTCCGCCGTTTGGTGCGGACCCGGCTCGGGCCGCTCACTGACGACCGTCTCCCCCCCGGCGAGTGCCGCGCCCTGACGGCGGACGAGGTGCGCGCGCTGCGCGAGGCGGCCGGTCGGGCCGAAAAGGGTGGCGGGATCGGCACTGAGTAGGCTCGAAGCGATGGGGGCCGTGCTGCGAGCCGTGCGGGGTGCGACGACGCTTGACAAGGACAGCGCGGCCGAGATGCAAGACCGTGTCGGCGCGCTCGTCGGGGCGATCCTCGAGCGCAACGGGCTTGAGCCCGGTGACCTCGTGAGTGCGATCTTCACCGCCACCGAGGACGTCACCTCCGCCTTCCCTGCCACGGCGGCGCGGACGATCCCGGGCTTCGCCGACGTGCCGCTGCTCGGTTGCCGGGAGATGGCGGTCACCGACGCGGTGCCGCTGTGCATCCGGGTCCTCGTCCACTGCTACACCGACCGGGCCCGGGACGCGATCCAGCACGTCTACCTCGAGGGGGCGGCATCGCTCCGCCCCGACCTCGTCAGCTAGGGAGGGCCCCGGTGACGGCCCTCGCCGGCTCCGCGGGAGGAACCTGCCGCCTCCGCCCCGCCGGCCGGACCGCGTGAGCGCGGCGACGCCGGAGACGGCGAGTTTCTCCGAGTCGGGACCGCTGCGCGGCGTGATGCGGGTCCCGGGGGACAAGTCGATCGCCCACCGCGCCCTCATCTGCGCGGCCCTCGCCTCCGGCGAGTCGCGGGTGCGGGGCCTGCCCCGGGGCGACGACGTGGCCCGCACGAGGGCCGCGCTCGGATGCCTCGGTGTGTACTTCGACGGCGAGCGGGTCGTCGGCGGGCGGGAGCGGTTGCGCGAGCCGGAGCGGCCGATCGACCTCGGCAACTCGGCGAGCGCGGTGCGGCTCCTCGCCGGGGTCTGCGCCTCGTTGCCCTTCCGGAGCGTCCTCGACGGCGACGAGTCGGTGCGCCGGCGCCCGATGGACCGCATCGTCGGGCCGTTGCGGGCGATGGGGGCCGCAATCGAGGGTGCCGACGGGGACCTGCACACGCCGCTTCACGTGCGCGGCGGTCCGCTCACCGGCATCGACTACACCCCATCGGTCTCGTCGGCCCAGGTGAAGGCGGCGGTCCTTTTCGCGGGTCTCGACGCCGAGGGTGAGACCGTGGTCCGGGAGCTGGTGCCGACGCGGCGCCACTGTGAGGAGCTCTTCGCCCGCTGTGGCGCGGCGATCGAGGTCGAAGAGGGCCCCGCCGGCTACGCGGTGCATGTCCGGCGGAGCACGCTCGTGCCGTTCGAGATCGACATCCCGGGCGACCCCTCCCAGGCGGCCTTTATCGCCGTCGCGGCGAGCCTCGTCGCCGGCAGCGAGGTGCGGATCGAGTACGTCTACCGTGGCCCGGGCCGGCTCGGCTTCGTCGACGTGCTGCGGCGGATGGGGGCGTCGATCGAGGTCATCCCCCGGGACGCGACGACCGGGGACCTCCTCGTGCGCCACGCCCCCCTCGACGCCACGACGATCAGCGGGGCGGAGATCCCCTCGCTCATCGACGAGCTCCCTGTCCTCGCCGTCGCCGCGGCCTTCGCCGACGGGGTGACGACGATCACCGACGCGGCCGAGCTGCGCGTGAAAGAGAGCGACCGCATCGCCACGATGGCCGCCGAGCTCGCCCGGCTCGGCGCCGAGGTGCAAGAGCTCCCGGACGGCCTCGTCATCAAGGGCGGCTTCACGCCGCACGGCACGGTCTCCTCGCACGGCGACCACCGCGTGGCGATGGCGCTCGCGGTGGCGGGGCTCGGACCCTCCGGTGCGGTGCGGATCGAGGACTTCGCGGCCGCGGCGGTGACCTGGCCCGGGTTCCTCGACGACCTCGGGAGCCTCGTGTGCCGGTGATCGCGATCGACGGCCCGAGCGGAGCCGGCAAGTCCTCGGTCGCCGCCGCGCTCGCCGCCAGGCTCGGGGTCGAACGCCTCGACACGGGAGCGATGTACCGGGCGGTCACCCTCTGCGCGCTGCGCCGGGGCATCCCGGCGTCCGACGCCGCAGCCCTCGCCGGGCTCGCCCGCGACCTCGACCTCAAAGTCGGCGGGCGGGTCACCGCCGACGGTGAGGACGTGACCAAGGCGATCCGGACGCCCGAGGTGGACGCCGCGGTGAGCGAGGTCTCGGCCCACGCCGCGGTGCGCGCCGCCCTCGTCGCCCGCCAGCGGTCCTGGGTCGCCGCCCACCAGTCCGGTGTCGTCGAGGGGCGGGACATCGGCACGGTCGTTCTGCCCGACGCCGCGGTGAAGGTCTTCTTGACGGCGAGCGCGGCCGAGCGGGCCCGCCGGCGCGCCGCCGACCAGGCGACGCCGGCGGGAGCCCCGGACCTCGCCGAGGTGGAGGCAGCGATCGGGGCGCGGGACCGGTCCGACTCGACGCGGCCGACCTCGCCGCTCGTGCCGGCGGACGACGCCGTCGTCATCGACTCGACGGGGCGGTCGGTCGACTCGATCGTCGACGAGATCGCCGGCCTCGTCGCGCCGGCGCGTGCGACCCCGGACGCCGGGCGACGCCCGGTGCGGCCGATCTCGCGGCGGGTTCGCTGGTTCTACGCCGTGTGCCGCGGCATCGCCGTCGGCGCAGGCCGCCTCGTGCTGCTCGGCCCGATCGTCGGCGCCGAGAACCTGCCGCGCTTCGGCCCGTTCCTCATCGCGCCGCTCCACCGCTCGGACGTCGACTTCTTAATCGTCGCCCGCATCACGCGCCGGCGCCTGCGGTTCATCGCCAAGTCGGGGATCTTCGTGAACCGCCCCTTCAACTGGCTGATCGAGACCCTCGGCGCTTTCCCGGTCAACCGTTCGGCGACCGACCGCGAGGCGTTCAACCGCTGCCTCGAGGTGCTCGGTGCCGGCGAGCCGCTCGTCATCTTCCCGGAGGGGACCCGCAACTCGGGACCGACGATCGGCCCGACGCGCGAGGGCGCGGCCTACCTTGCCCTGCGTGCCGGGGTGCCCCTCGTCCCGGTCGGGATCGCCGGGACCGACCGGACGATGCCGCGCGGCAAGCGCATCCCGAGGCCGGCCCGCGTCGCCTGCGTCGTCGGCAAGCCGATCATGACCGGCGTCGAGCACCACGCCGCCGACGAAGGGGCCCGCGTGCCCCGTTCCGCCGTCCACGCCCTCACCGAGGAGATGCGCGGCGCCATCCAGGCGCTGAGCGACGAGGCCGCGCGGATCGTCGCCGGCCACTAGGGTCTCGCCCCGGCCCGGAATCGGGGCCGGTTCCATCGACGAAAGGAGACGCGGTGCGCGTCGTCGTGACAGGAGGTTCCGGGTTCATCGGGCGCCACGCGGTCGCCGCCCTACGGGCCCGCGGCGACGAGGTGGTCGTCGCCGACCTCAAGCCGTTCCCGTCGCCCGCGGTTCGGTGCTGTGTCGGCGACCTGCGCGATCCCGGTGTCGTCGAGCGAGCCGTCGCCCCCGGCACGGACGCCGTCGTCCATCTCGCGGCGATCACATCGGTGCTTCTGTCGGCGAAGGACCCGCACGCCGTGTTCCAGACGAACGTCGACGCGACCGAGCTCCTCCTGGAGCGCTGCCGCGCCCTCGGGGTCGAGCGCTTCGTCTTCGCCTCGACGAACGCCGTCGCCGGCGACGTCGGCGCGGCGACGATCGACGAGGGCGTGCTGCCGCACCCGCTCACGCCGTACGGGGCGACGAAGGCGGCGGCCGAGATGCTCTTTTCGGCCTACGCCGCGAGCTACCACATGGCGACCGTCGCGCTGCGGTTTACGAACGTCTACGGCGCCGGGATGCAGACGAAGGACAGCGTCGTCGCTCGGCTGATGCGCTGCGCGCTCGGCGGCGGTGCGATCCAGATCTACGGCGACGGCGAGCAGCGGCGCGACTACGTCTACGTCACCGACACCGTCGCGGCGATCGAGATCGGGCTCGGGCTCGGCCGCCCGGAGACGCTGACGATCGGGGCCGGGCGGTCGGTCTCGATGAACGAGCTGTGGCAGACGGCGTGCGAGGTCACCGGGGTGGCGATCCCGGCCGACCACGTCGCCGCGAAGCCCGGTGAGATGCCGGCCGTCGTCGTCGACACGAGCCGGGCTCGCACGCTCGGCTACGCGCCGGCCTACGACCTCGCCGCGGGACTGGCCGCGACCTGGGAGGACTTCGAGGCGAACGGCGGGGGCGGGGCTCCCTAACGGCGGCGCGAGCGGCGTTCGCGCCACCAGGTGCGCAGGACGACGCGGCTGAAACGGTAGCCGTAGACGAGGTTGCCGCCCTTTTTCGAGTGTCCCGAGCTGCGGGCGAGCATGGTGACGGGGCGCTCGGAAAAGCGCGCCCCCCGCATCACCGCTCCGATGAGGAGTTCGGAGGATTGGTACTGCGGCTCGGCGAGCGTGAGGCGCTCGGGCAGGTCCGCTCGCATCGCCCGGATCGGGTTGGCGACGTCGGTCACTTTCGTGCCGGTGAGCCGCGTGATGAGAACCGAGAAGAACACGATCCCGAAGTTGCGCACGACGTCGGCCGATTCGGTGCGACCGAGCCGGCGTGACCCGGTGACGAGGTCGGCCTCGCCCTCGAGGACCGGTCCCAGGACGACGGCGAGGTCCCCGGGGTCGGTCTGGCCGTCGGCGTCCGCGGTCACGATGTAGCGGGCCCCGTGCTCGGCGGCGACGCGGTAGCCGAGCCGCAGCGCCGCGCCCTGACCCCGGTTCACCGGGCAGACGACGGCGTAGTGACCGGATTTCCGCACAAGCTCGGCGGTCCCGTCCTCCTCGCCGTCGACGACGACGACGAAGGCGACCGGCTTCCCGCAGAGCTCGGCCGGCAGCGCTTCGACGACCCGGCCGATGTTGTCGACCTCGTGGTAGGCCGCGGCGACGATGACGACCTCGACGAACCGGGGGTCACCATGGGCCGCGCGGAACTCGTCGAGCGCGACCGAGTCGACGAGCTCGTCGAGGGCAGCTCGGCGACGGGTCTCCCGGGCGTTCATCTAGGGGCCTTTCGATCGGCGAGGGGCGCAGCCCGAGCGTGCAGGCTAGTCAAGCGCGCCCGGCCCGGCGGCGCGTCCGGCGAGCATCCGGGCGGCGGGCACCTCGCGGTCCTCCGCGGCCGGCGGGCGTCCGAACGGTCGCCGCCCGAGGGCGACCGAGGCGGCGGACCACACCGCGCCCAACAGGTCGCGCAGCTCGGGCGGGGGAGGGAAGTACTCCTCCTCCTCGACGGCGCGCACGACCTCGACGCCACGCCTCGGCGCGAGATGCCCGAGGACCTCGTCGACGAGCCACTCGGGTGCGGAGGCCCCGGCGGTGACGCCGACGACGCCGGTGAGGTCGTCGGGGAGCTCGGTCGCGGCGTTCACGCGCAGGACACGGTCGCAACCCGTCGCCTGGGCGACGCGGGTGAGCGAGACGGTGTTCGACGAGTTCGCCGAGCCGATGACGACGACGGCGTCGCAGCGCCCGGCGATCGCCCGCAGGGCGGCCTGGCGGTTCGTCGTCGCGTAGCAGAGGTCGGAGCGCCCGGGCATCCACAGCAAGGGGAAGCGCTGCTCCGCCCGGGCGGCGATCCCGGACCACTCGTCGTGGGGCAGCGTCGTCTGGGCGAGGAGCGCCACGGGGGTGTCGACGCCCCCGAGGGCGTCGACGTCATCCTCGGACTCGACGAGCCGCACGGCCGCCGGCGCGACGGCCATCGTGCCGATCGCCTCCTCGTGGCCGGCGTGGCCGACGTAGATGACGGTGTAGCCCTTGGCGGCCCGGACCTTCAGCTCGTGGTGGACCTTGGTGACGAGGGGGCAGACGGCGTTCACGACCGGGCGGTTGTGCGCCGACGCGGCCCGTTCGACCTCGGGGGCCGAACCGTGGGCGGAGAGCATGAGCGGCGCCCCGGCGGGGACCTCGTCGACTTGGTCGACGAAGACGACGCCCTGGCGCGAGAACTCCTCAACGACGAGCCGGTTGTGGACGATCTCGTGGTAGCAGTAGACGGGGGGCTCGAAGACCCGGACCATCCAGGCGAGCGCCTTGATCGCCATCTCGACCCCGGCACAGAAACCGCGCGGCTCGGCGAGCAGCACGCGGTCGACGTCCACGTTCTCAGGCTAGCGAGCCCGCCGGGTAGGCTAGATGGATGGCGTTTCCGCAGGTCGAGGGCGTCGCGCCCGCCTCGCCGGCGGAAGCGGCGGGGATCCGGGCCGGCGACGAGATCCGCGCCCTCAACGGGGCGCGCCTCCGGGACGTGATCGACTACCACGTGCTCGCCGACGACGCGGTCGTCACCGTCGAGGTCGGCCGGGACGGAGGCACCTTCGAGGCCGTCGTCACCAAGCACGCCGGCGAGCCGCTCGGGATCACGGTCGGGACGGCGATCTTCGACCGGGTGACGACGTGCGACAACCACTGCGCGTTCTGCTTCATCTACCAGCTCCCGAGGGGCCTGCGGCACAGCCTGTACGTGAAAGACGACGACTACCGGCTGTCGTTCCTCTACGGGAACTTCACGACGCTCACCCGCTTCACCGAGCTCGACCTCGAGCGGGTCGTCACGGAACGGCTCTCGCCGCTCTACGTCTCGATCCACGCGACCGACCCCGGGGTGCGCGCCGCGATGCTCCGCAACCGCCGCGGCGCGACGAGCCTGCGCTGGCTGGCGAGCCTGCTCGACCACGGGATCGAGGTTCACGGCCAGATCGTCGTCTGCCCGGGCGTGAACGACGGGGCCGTGCTCGACGACACGTTGGCCGGGATCCTCGAGCGGTTCCCCCGCCTCGCTTCGGCCGGTGTCGTGCCGCTCGGTGTGAGCCGGTTCTCCCACGAAGAGACGATGCGGGCCCACACGACCGACGAGGCCGCAGCGGTCCTCGACTCCGTCGAGACCTGGCAGGGGCGCTTCGAGCGGGCGCTGAAGCGCCGGGTTGCCTTCGCCGCCGACGAGTACTACCTGCTCGCCGGGCGCCCCTTCCCGGCGGCGGCCTCGTACGAGGGCTTCCCGCAGCACGAGAACGGGATCGGGATGGCGGCGGCCTTCGCCGAGGCCTTCGCCGCCGGGGCCGCCCGTCGGGGCGGGCGGTCCGGGGGGTTCTTCCGCTCCGTCGACGGTGCCCCGGCGCTCGGCTACCGGGCGCCGCAGGCCGGCGGGACCGTCGACGGGTCGCGGACGGCGACCGCGGCAGAGCCCGGCGCGCCCGTGACGATCCTCACCGGCGCCTACGGGTCGCAGGTGCTGCGCCCGCTGCTCGACGCGGCGGGGTTCGGCGACGTGGAGACCGTCGCCGTCGAGAACACCTTTTTCGGAGGGAACATCGGGGTCACCGGGTTGCTCACCGGTGCCGATCTCGGCCGCGCCCTCGCCGGGGTCCCCCCCGACCGGCGGGTCCTCGTCCCCGAGGTGTGCCTGTCGAACGGCCGGTTCCTCGACGGGGCCGTGCCCGGGGACCTGTCCCGCGCCGTCGAGTACGTCCCCGCGGACGGTGCCTCGTTGCGCCGCGCCCTCGTGGCCGAGCCCGCGGCCCGCGGCGCGCCCCGCGGCGCGGGGGCCGGGCGATGAACGGCGAACCCGGCGCAGCGGTCGACGGTGGGCCGGGGAGCGGGGAATCGCTGCCGTCGGCCGGCGTGCCCACGGTCGTCGTCGCCGGGCGCCCCAACGTCGGCAAGTCGACGCTTTTCAACCGGATCGTCGGGCGGCGTGCCGCGATCGTCGAGGAGCGGCCGGGGGTGACCCGCGACCGCCTCGAGCTCGAGGCGACGTGGGCCGGCAGGGCGTTCCGCCTGATCGACACCGGCGGTGTCGTGGCGCGGGGCGACCGGCTCGATCTGCTCGTTTCCGACCAGGCCCGCACTGCGATCGCCCAGGCCGACGTCGTGCTCTTCGTCGTCGACGTGACGACCGGGGTCACCTCCGAAGATGACGCCGTCGCCGAGCTTCTGCGAAGGGTTGGGGCCGTCGTCGTCGTCGTGGCCAACAAGGTGGACTCCGCCGCACGCGAGCAGGACGCCTGGGAGCTCGCGGGCCTCGGCTTGGGGAACGCGGTGCCCGTCTCGGCCCTCCACGGACGGGGCGTCGGGGACCTCCTCGACCTCGTCGTGGCGCGGTTCTCCGCCGAGGCCGGGACGGCGGCGCCGGGGGAGGGGGCGGGAGCCGACGCCGGCTCCGACGCCTCTGGCGTCGTCGCCTCGGTGACGATCGTCGGGCGCCCGAACGTCGGCAAGTCGACGCTTTTCAACCGGTTGGTCGGGGCCGAACGGGCCGTCGTCCACGACGTTCCGGGGACGACCCGTGACGCGGTCGACACGATCGTCGACACTGCCGAGGGCCGGGTCCGGTTCATCGACACGGCCGGGCTGCGCCGCAAGTCCCGGATCGACGAGGGCACCGAGTACTACTCGCTCGTCCGCTCGCTCGCGGCGATCGACCGCAGTGACGTGGCGCTGCTCGTCATCGACGCCACGGACGGCGTGACGCACCAGGACCAGCGGCTCGCCGAACGGATCGACGCGGCCGGCGACCCGATCGTCGTCGTTCTGAACAAGTGGGACCTTCTGGCGACCGAGCGCCGGCAGGCGGTCGTCGCGGACGTCGCCGACCGGCTCGGCTTCCTCGGCTACGCGCCCGTCCTGCGGCTTTCCGCCCTCACCGGTCGGGGGGTGCACCGGCTCCTGCCGGCGCTGCGGGAGGCGATCGACGCCTACCACCGGCGGATCCCGACGGGAGCGCTCAACGAGGCGATGCGGGCGATCCAGTCGGCCCACGCGCCGGCCGGGTCGCGCATCCTCTACGCCGTCCAGGGCGCCGTCGACCCGCCGACCGTGACACTCTTCGCGAGCCGCAGGCTCCAGCCGGGCTACCTGCGCTACGTGGAACGCTCCTTGCGGGAGCGGTTCGACCTCGGCCCGACGCCGATGAAGCTCCGGGTCCGGCTGCGCGGCTCGTGAGTCCTAGCGGGGACGGCCCGCCAGGGGGTTCACTCGTGAGACAAAAGCTCGAGAAACTCCTCAGGCGGTAGCGGTCGTGCGAAGAGGAATCCCTGGGCAAAGTGGCAGTCCATCCGGCCCAGCCATTCGAGTTGGCCCCGTGTTTCGACGCCCTCGGCGATGACGGTCACGTCAAGCGCGCGTCCGAGCTCGAGAATCGTCGTGGCGAGCCGACGCGCCGATTCATCCTCCTCGAGGCCGCTCACGAAACTGCGGTCGATCTTTAGTACGTCGATCGTGAACCGCCGGATCCGCCCGAGCGAGGAGTACCCCGTGCCGAAGTCGTCGATCGCGACCTTCACCCCGAGGGCGTGGAGCGGGTCGAGCACCTTGTGGACCGTATCCACGTTCTCCATGAAGGCGGTCTCGAGGAGTTCGAGCGTCAGGCACCTCGGGTCGAGGCCGGACGAGTCGAGTGCCCGGATGACCGTCTCGAGAAGCGCCCCATCCCGGATCTGGTGGGGCGAGACATTCACGGCGACGTCCAAGGGCCGATCGGGCCGCGCCCGGTTCCATTCGCTCGTCTGGCGGCAGGCCTCGCCGAGCACCCATTCGCCGATCGGCACGATGAGCCCGGTGTTCTCGGCCACCGGGATGAACTCGTCGGGCGGGACGAGGCCGCGCGCCGGGTCGGCCCAGCGGATGAGCGCCTCGGATCCGACGAACCGGCCGAGCTGCAGGTCGATGATCGGCTGGTAGTAAAGGACGAACTCGTTCTCGGCGAGCGCCTTGCGAAGACCGGCTTCGGCGGTCGCCCGGCTCAGCGCCTTGGTGCGCAGGGTCTCGTCGAATACGACCGTGCAGTTGCCGCCGCTCTCCTTTGCCTGGGCGAGCGCGAGCTCGGCGTCGCGCATCAGGCGTTCGGGGGGCTCGTCGCGGCTGTTGAGCGCGACCCCCATGCTCACGGTGATGACTTCTTGCTCGTTGTCGAGGTCGAAGGGCTCGCTGATCGCCTTTCTCATCTCGTCGGTGAAATCGATCATCTCCAACGGGTCGGCGATCGACCCGCGCAGGGCGATGAACGTGTCGCTCTCGAGCCGGCCGACGGTGTCGGTGCGCCGGCTGCAGGCGACGAGGCGCTCGGCGAGCTCGACGAGGAGTCGGTTGGCGAGCTCCCGGCCGAAGGTCTCGTTGACGGCGTCGAAGCGGTCGACGTCGATGATCACGAGGCCGACGCTCCGGTGACGCGCCCGGGCCCACTGGACTTCCTGGCCGGCCCGGTCGGCGACGAGCGCCCGTGTCGGGAGCGAGGTCAGCGTGTCGTGGAGCTCTTCGAACTCGAGCTTCTCCTCGACGCGGTAAAGCTCGGATTCGTCGAGGAACTGACCGAGGACGCCGACGACCGTCCCGGAGGTGTCGCGGATCGCCGAGACGTAGACGCGTCCGGGGAAGACATGTCCGTCTGAGTGGACGAATCGCCTCTCGTGGACCCAGACCTCAGCCGTCCCGGCCATGATCTCGGTGAAGATCTGCCTGTGGGACGCGGTGTCGTCGGGGTGCATGATGTCGGCGAGCCTGGTCCCGACCAACTCCTCACGCGTGCGCCCGAAGAGTTCCAGCAACGCGTCGTTGACGAACTGCACCCGGCCCTCGAGGTCGAGCATGGCAGCAGGGATGCGGCTCTGTTCGAAAAGGAGGTGCCGGAACTGCGCCTCTCGCGCGCTTTCCTCCTCCATCCGCTTCTGTTCCCTGAGGTCTAGACCCTGCCCGATGATGCCGATCATCGTGCCTGCCTCGTCGCGCAGCGCGGTGGAGTGCATCCAGGTGGGCACGACGGTGCCATCGCGGATCACCAGGCGCAGCTCGAGATCGTCGCTGTCGCGGGTTTCGGCGACGTACTCGGACATTCCTTGCACCACATGGCCGACGTCGTCGTGGTGGATGTGGTCCGCGATGTTGGTGCCGACGAACTCGTCTTTGGAGTATCCCGTCAACCGGAGGAAGGTCTCGTTTGCTTCCATCACCCGGCCCTGCATGTCGATGACCGCGGCCGAGATCCCGCTGCGATCGAAAAGGGCTTGGGTCAGGCGTTCCGCTCTGCGGCGTTCCAGCTCGGCTTCCCGCTGCGTGGTGAGATCGACGAACTGTCCGACGAAACCGACAAGTTCTCCGGAATCGTCGCGCAGTCCTGCGGTGTGCACGCGCGTCGGCACATCGCGGCCCTCGCTGTCGACAAGGCGTGTCTCGAAGGTGTCGGTCTCGTGGAGGCCTTCGGAATACTCGGCGAATCTTTGTGCGAGCGCGCCGAGGTCGTCGGGGTGGACGAAGTCCGTGAAGGCGGAACCGATCAGCTGATCGCGCGCGTAGCCGGAGACGCGGACGAGCGTGTTGTTGATCGCCATGATCTTGCCCTGCAGGTCGACAGCGCCTGCTCCGATCGCGCTCTGCTCGAAAAGAGCGTGCAGAAAGCGTGAGGCCCTTTCCCTCTCCATTTCGGCGCGCTTCTGCTCTGTCAGGTCGATCGCTTGCGCGAGGAACGACACGATTGCGCCCGACTCGTCGCGAACCGCGGCGAGGAAGACATGTACCGGGACGGGGTGTCCGTCGGCGTGCACGTACCGCTTGTCGTGGTCGGAGTCACCCCGCGAGCCCGCCACGAACTCCTTGAAGCGCCGCTTGTCGGAGCCGACGTCGTCGGGGTGGGTGACCTCGTCGAAGTTGCGCAGCTCGAGGAGGTGCTCTCTCGGGTAGCCGAGCATGCGGACGTAGGCGTCGTTCACCCACATCGGGTGGCGGTCGGCGCCGAGGATCGCCGTCGCGATCGAGCTGTGCTCGAAGGCGATCTTCTCGCTGCGTTCCTGCAGCGCGGCCCGCTTCTCGTCGGTGAGGTCGACGGCCTGTGCGAGGAGCGAGACGAGCGCGCCCGACTCGTCGCGTATCGCCGCGGTGAAGACGCGAACAGGGACGACGTGCCCGTCGGCGTGGAGGTAGCGCTTCTCGCGGTCGAAGGACTCCCTGTTGCCCGCGAGCAGCTCGGTGAACAGTTCGTCGTCGCGGCCGACGTCGTCGGTGTGCGTGACCTCTGCGAACGACTTCATGGTGGTGAGGTGCCGGAATTCGTAGCCGAGCAGGCGGACGTAGGCGCTGTTCACCCAGACCGGGCGGCGGTCGGTCCTGAAGATTGCCGTCGGGATCGAGCTCTGGTCGAACGCGAGCTTCCAGTGTGTGATCCCGCCGAGCGCGTCCGGGATCTCGAACAGATTCTGCGCCACCGCTCGGCGCAGATTGGCGACCGTTCCGGCGACGGTGTCCGACGCGCCCCCGTCGCGCCGTCGGGACAGACGGGACGCACCGTTGTGCCCCCGGGACGGAGACGGAGGCGGCGCCTCTGCGATCGCCGCGAGCCCGACAACCTGGTTGGCGGCATCGCGGATCGGGGTGAGCCGGAATGACGCCTCGATCCGTTGTCCGTTCTTTTTCAGCTGAAAGCACGTGCAGTTGCTCACCTCGGATCCGGTGAGGATTCTCCCGATCTCCCGGCGGAACCGGGGAATCCGGTCAGGAGCGACGAGCATGGAGACGTCGTCGCCGACCGTCTCGAGATCGGCGTAACCGAACAGGTCCTCGGCGGCGGAATTCCAGGTGGCGAAGACGGCGTGCCTCGGCCCGCGTTGCGATGATCTTTTCGATCCATAGATCGCTGCGCAGAAACTCGCTTTTCCGTTGGATGCCGCGGCGCCTTTGGAGCTCGAACGGATGACGAGCGACGCGCCGACCAACGTGCCATCCGGATCGTGGACGGGGGAGAGCGTCAGCGTCGTCTTGAAGCGATGGCCGTCCTTGGCCCGCCCGAAGGTCTCGAGGTGCTCCGCGTGTCGGGCTCCGTCGAGCCGCTCGATCGTGGAGTGCAGGCGCGATGCACCCGCGGCCGCGAAGAGTTCAGAAACGTCGCGGCCGAGAATCTCCTTCTCGGAGTAGCCGAACAGGACCGATGCGGCCGGGTTCCATCCGCCGATCGAGGCGTTCGGGAAGAGAACGATGTACGGCTCTTCACACGATCTGGCGATCGCCCCACACAGGTCGACTTGGGCCTGGGGCATGTACGCCTTCCTCTGACACCATCTCGTCCCGATGATGCCGGGACGTTCAATTCGCGATCAGAGCATGCTTTATCGAGTAACCGAATTTAGCACGGTGTGAGTCGTGTGAGCATTGATTACGGAGAAATGACCGTGGCCGCGCGAGCGTTGCCATATGGGGAATTTGGCAGATCCTGAGCCGATTTGGATCTCTTCGGTCTTGTGACGTGGTGAGCACGGTTGACGACGTGTCTTACGAACTCGCCGGGTATGCGAACTCCATGGAATCGTCGGACGCGCCGCGGGGAGGTTCCAGGGAGAGCACTCGACGCGCCCGCCAAGTACTGGTTACGGTCGTGTCCCTGTGGGGAAGCGCCTAATTCGGGACGGTTCGCGTGCGCGGACCTGGATTCACCTCCGTGCGCTCGTTCTCGCGCTCTCGCTCGGCGGTGCGACCGTCGCGGCTGGCGTCGTCGGACCTGCCGCCGCGTCGTCATCTGGCGGAGGGAGTTCCACGATCGCCGCGCTCGAGCAGCGAATCGCCGCCGATGGTGTCGCCGCGAAGCAACTCGTCACCCGTTACGACAAAGACGAAGCGCGAGAGGCCGCGATCAAGAGGCAGCTGGTGAAAGTCGGTCGCGAGCTCGTGCGTGGTCGTGCCGCCAGGGCGATGCTCGCGCTGAAGCTCCGCCAGATCGCCATCGAGTCCTACGTGAACTCCGACAGCTCCGGGGCGGTCGCGGACGTGCTCGACGTGCCGAGCGATCTGTCGAGCGTCGCCGCGGTCTACACCGAGGTCGCCGCGAACGAGCTGAGCACGACAGCGACGGGCTACGAGGCCGACGAGTACCTCGTGGCGGAGGATCAAACCCGTCTCCGCAACGAACAGAGGGCCGTCGAGGCCACGCTGCGCGCGCTCCTTCCGGACCGCGTCGCCGCCGAGGCGGCGGTGGCGCGGGACGAGGCGTTGCTCCAGGGTGCCCGGGGTGATGTCCGCACCGCGCTCGCCGTGGACACGAAGAAAGATGCCGCGATCGACGCGGCCGCCGAGGACAAGCTCGCCAACCAGAAGATTCCTGTCTCCGCATCCTCACTCGACCCCGTTCCCACTCCCACGGCCACGCCGTCATCGGGACCGTCGGGCTACGTCAACCCCCTGCGGGGCGTCGCCGCCCTCTACCCGGAGCGGATCGACCAGGGAGTCGACTACGCCGGTTATGGGCCGATCTACGCGCTTGGCGACGGAACGGTGCTCAGCACGGTGAACGGCGGCTGGCCCGGAGGGACGTACATCACGTACCGCCTCAGCGACGGACCGGCGGCGGGCCTTGTCGTCTACGCCGCGGAGGATATCGAGCCGCTCGTTCAGGTCGGGGAGTCGGTGACGCCGAGCACGGTTCTCGGCACCGTGTACGAAGGACCCGACGGCATCGAGACCGGCTGGGCGGACAACGGCACGGGCGACACGATGGCAAGGGACGCCTCCCAGTTCTACGGCTGGAACTCGACGGCGTTCGGGGCGAACTTCTCGGAACTTCTCGTTTCCCTGGGAGCCCTTGGGGGCGTTCCGCAGAACCACCCGTTCACCGGTGTGGTGCCATCGGACTGGCCGACCTGGTGAATCCGTCGGCGGGGAGGACGGTTGCACGCACGGTTGCGAGAAGCCGGTCGCGCTGCTTGCACTAGGGTGAACTGTGGTTGGCCACCCCCTGACCAGGGAGAATGGTCACGGTGTGGACTACGGGCTGTGGCGCAGTTTGGTTAGCGCGCTTGACTGGGGGTCAAGAGGTCCCGGGTTCAAATCCCGGCAGCCCGACAAGAAAACAGGCAGGTCATAGACTTGCAGACCTCGCCGGCAAGGGGTCGAGGGTTCGGGATTGCAGCCATTTTGCAGCCCAAGTGCGGAGATCATATGGGGCGGGTGTACGTCTTCGCTGATGAGGCCGGGAACTTTGACTTTCGCCGAGCTGACGGCGCGACGCGCTATTTCATTCTCGGAACGATCACGACGCGAGATGCAGCCGCAGGTGAGGCACTCCTGGGTTTGCGGAGAGAACTTGCCTGGAATCTCGAGGACCTGACCTGGTACGGGCCGCATCCCCCCGACTGTTATTCGTCCGGCACGCGCCTACGGGCAACGCACCTGTTCACGACCAGCGACCTGTTCGGGTACTACGCCTAGCAGCTCGACACCGCCGGTCGGTCGGTTATGACCCCGACTCTTGACTGCGAGCCGTTCTCGACGCTTCCCGCGCAGGGCGACCCGAAGGCCGAGGGCAGGACGGGCCATGCCATGCCGGGCGGGGTCGCCTGGTTCTGCGACGACAATATCCCGCCGAGCGGGTCAAATACGCGGCTCATCGTCGCCCGTCAGCGCGGCCTCAGGCCATTGCCGAAACGGTCGTCGACCTGAGGATCTTGCCGATTTCGGTTCCCAATTTGCCGTTCGAGGGCGACGAGGCGGTTTCGATCAGGAAGCTCCGTCGTCCAGCTGAGCCAATCGTGATCGTATGCAAGACGCCCTGTTTCGTCCTCAGGTAGCTGGTGAACAGTGCCTTCCCCGGCTCGAGTCTGATGACCTTCGCGAGAATCAGTTTGCAGTCCGCGTACCGCTTCGCAAGTTCAGTGCTTATCAACTTCGCGCTGATCTCGCTCAGCACGGGCGGTTTGCCACCCGGCAGCACGAAAACGAGGCCAGTCTTGCCCGTGTGCTCGAGCACAATGATGGCGTCGGACGGAACGCCGCTCACGCTCTTGGCTGGCACGGTTTCCCAGTCCCTCGGGTAGGTGAGGTGGATCACCTCCACGAAGGCCGACGGTTTCCGTGAGATTGAAGGTGTCGTTGAGCGCAAGGCGAAGTGCCACATCATGAATCCCACTGCCGCGATGACCACGACGGCAGCGGCGATCGTGAGGAATCGGAACGGGATCGTGACGCACCGAGGGGACGTGCGCCCCTCATCCTCGTTGCTCATCGGCACAGTTGCCAGTCACGTGTGACGACCGGGGCCGAAACCTTGAAACGGCCCCGCCCCCGGCTTTGAATGTCGAACTGCAAATGCTTTCAATGTCGAACTACAAATTCAGTTACAGCTGAACAACCGTCGTGTTAGTGATCGTGGCGCTTCCGCCGACCGTCACCTCTATGTACCAAAGGCTCGGGACCGTGACGTTCACAATGGTCCCCGTTCCGGCCACTAGCTGAACGGCCGAAGCGATGACGTCGCTCGCCGAACTGGTCGCGCCGATTGCGACAGTGAACGTGCCCGACGCACCGCCTGTGAGCGCGACCATGTACGACGAGTCGGGACCGGTGTTCTGCACCGCCGTGCCCGACGTCAGGGTCGGAGTGGTCACGCTGTTGGTGGGATTGGCGAAACCACCTTTAAGGGTGGCAAGGCCGTTGACGCCGAGTGTCCCGGAGTCCGTGATGGCAACCGCCGAAAGCGTTCCTGAGTCGGCGACGCCAACCGCCGACAGCGGTCCCAAGTCCACGACGTTCGCGAGGTTCGTTGTTCCCGTGTCGGTAATTCCCTTCGCCGACAGGGCACCCGAGTCAGCAAATCCGGTCGCTGACAGGCTTCCCGAGTCAGCAATTCCGGTTGCGCTCACACTGGCCAACGTCGAAGCGCCGGTTACGACAAGTGGGCCGGCGACCGTCAGTCCAGTGTTGTTTGAGAGTGTGCCGCTAGCTCCGGTGGCCCCCCTCGCTCCGGCTGGTCCGGCAGCACCGTTGGCACCGGCAGCACCTTTGGCACCGGGCGCGCCCTTCGCTCCGAGTTTCACCAGGACGGTACCTGCCGGGCACTTCCCGTGTACCTCGACAGACAGCACCTTCTTCGCGTTCGAGCATGCCTTGTAGGGTGCCGCCGGGGAGTGTCTGCTGGTTACGGCGGCTGCTGTGCCGACGAGGCCGAGGGTCAAGCCAGCGGCCGCGACTATAGACAGCAAACGCATCCTTTTCGTCAGAGGTCTCATGTCCCCACCTTCACGCACTCGATGGGCCATCTGTCCGGTGAGTGCCGCGCAGAATGCTAGAAGTTTTCTCGCGCGCTCACCCTGTTATCCGACGCCGGTGCGCTCACCGATGCCCGATCATCGTCAACCCGCGCCAACTCTAGGTGCGACGGAGGATAAGGAGCCGTTGGTGCCACGGGACCGCGCCCGGGCCGCCAGCCCGACACAGATCCCCCGACCCGCCGGGTAAAAAAGATTTAGCGTGGTGCGTGCGGTGTTCTGTGCCCTGTTGGCAAGAAAAGGACAGGCGGCCATGGATACGACGGACGTGCAGCACGGTAGCCATAGCGCGCGGCAGATGATGCCTCGCCCCAGCCTCGGCGTGGCGGGTTTTCTCATCTTCCTGCTTGGTGCCTGGGGCGGGATCGTGCCCTTCATCGGCCCGACCTTCGGATACAGCGCCGACGGCGCGGGATCGTGGCACTGGGACCTCGCGCACGCCCTGTTGTCGGTTGTTCCCGGGGCGGCGGCGTGCGTGGTGGGACTGCTCATCATGATGGGTGTCACGAAGATGTCCCATCTCGCGGCAACGGGCTCGGCGGGCCTCCTCGCGGTGATCGCGGGCGCCTGGTTCGTCATTGGCGCGGTAGCTTGGCCGGTCCTGTACACCGTCCCGAGTTTCTTCGCCCCCGGCACGGCGTTGACCGAACTCGAGTACTTCATCGGGTACTTCGGCGGCGCCGGTTGCCTTCTTATCGCGCTGGGCGCATTCGTCCTCGGCAGATCGGCCGCCGCCCGATAACGGCCCAGCCGGGCAGATCCCCAGCTTCAGAAGGGGGCCGAGTTCGGCGAGGCTTGGCGAATCGGTGGCGGCTTTGCCAGTAGCTGGCGACCGCGCATCAAATCCCCAGAGCGCTCGGGCATCGATCACGATGTGTGCCCGGGTTCGGTTGGTCGCGCGCCTGCGAAGCGGTTCTCACCCGGTACCGCCCTGCGTGGCCAGCCGGGGGAGGTGAGCGGACTCGAACCGCCGACTTCCACGTTGCGAAAATGGATCGTCGCAATCCTGTGAACAGGACTTACGCGAATCCACCGCTTCTCGCTTGCGGCAGCACGCGGCACCACGCGGCAGCACGCGGCACCACGCGGCAGTTCAGACGCGCCCGTTCGCGCCCGTGACGCAGACGCCGTGATGGTCCTCGGCCCAATCCATCCGACCGTAATGGGACCCGGACTGTCACGAGTTCGTGATCGGAACGCCGCAGTAGCACCATGTGGGAGGCATTATGTTCGTTTTGAAGGCGCTGGAGGAGGGATTATTGTGCGTCCTCTCCGGCTAGTGTTTCCTTCGCTCGGGTGTGCGTATGGCCACTGACCTTCGGCAACGGCGGCACAGCCCTCAGGCTGCAGTGTCGGAAACCCTCTACCTGTGCCTACTCGGTGAGTTCGCGCTGCGGTTCAAGCGCGAGCGCGTGCCGCTGGCCCAGGATGCCCAGCGGCTGGTGGCGTTTCTGGCCCTGCAGGGCAGGTGGATTCGCAGGAGCTATGTCGCCGGAACCCTCTGGGGCGACGCGTCCGAGGAGCACTCCAACGGCAGCCTGCGCTCGGCGCTGTGGCGGCTACGGAGGACGGCCCTGGAGATCGTTGAAGCCGCTCATGACGAGCTCCGGCTTGCCCCGGGAGTCGACGTCGACGTCCAGCACGCGTCTTCCGCAGCACGAAGCATCCTGGCGGGGCATTTCGACGCAGCCAGTATCGAGATGATCAACTCGAGGCTGTTGCAGGAGCTGCTGCCCGGTTGGTACGACGATTGGGTGATCCTCGAGCGCGAGAGCCATCGCGAATTGGTCGTGCTAGCCCTCGAGGCGCTCTCTGAGCATTGCTCGGACATCGGTCGCGTCGACACGGCCATCCTGGCGGCGCTTGCTGCGATCCAGCGCGAGCCGCTCTGCGAGAGCGCGTACCGCGCAATGATCCGAGCGCACCTCGCCAACGGCAATGTCGCGGAGGCGTTGCACCAGTTCCAGATGTACGAGCTGGCGCTGCACAACCTCGGCGTCCACCCTTCTCCGAAAATGATGGCGCTGCTCAGCGGCCTTGACGTGATCTGAGCGCCGCGTCCCAGCGACGACGTCGTGACGTCACGGTTCAACGTTCTGGAGATATGCCGCGCTTGGCCGCGCTCATGTGGCGTGTCTTTGTACACGAGCTGAGTGGCGCGCCCCGGGCGCGCGGGCTACGACTCTTACACCACCAATTCAGGGCGCGATCGAGGTCGATCCCCTGACGAGCGCAGAGGACGTGCTGGAGGTGGTCCGTTCTTCAGACAGATGAGGCGACGCAGCGCGATTGACATTCCCGTGACGCGGAGATGACGTGGTTGTGAGGAACCCGTGACGAGCGTTCCCTACCATGGATTTGCATTCACCCAATAGCGAGAAGAACAAGGAAAGGAATGCAGATGTTCCGCATGATCCACAGCGACCGGGGGAAGTTACGCCTCGGCGCGATCCTGGTCACCGCCGCTGCCGCGGTCGGACTGCTCGTCGCCTTCATCCCGGGCCCGACCGGCGCTAGCGTTCAACAACTGAAGCCTGACCACCAGAAAGGCACCAACTGGTCGAAGGGTGGCGCGCTGACGGTCAAGTCAGCGTACGCCGGCACCGTGAACGGGCAGACGGTGAACCTCTATACGCTGCGCAACGGCCATGGCATGGTCGTAAACATCTTCAACTACGGCGGCATCATCCAATCGATTGACTTCCCTGACGCCCACGGCAATGTGGCCGACGTCGTGCTCGGCTACCCGACACTGGCGGATTACGTTAGCTACAACTCTGACGCCAACTACAATGACCCGAACGGGCTTGGCACCTACTTTGGGGCCATCATCGGTCGGTACGCCAACCGGATCGCCAATGGGCAGTTCACGCTGGGAGGCGTCACCTACAACGTCCCGCTCAACAACGACCTGACGGACGCCAATTCGACACCCATTGGCGGTGCCAGCCTGCACGGTGGGTATGTTGGCTTTGACCAGCAGGTCTGGACGCCGAAAGTGCTGACGGGTGGCAGCGGTGCCAATGCGTGGGTCGGGCTGCAGCTGTTCTACCTGAGCCCGAATGCCTCGGAGGGCTACCCGGGCAACCTCAGTACGACCGCCACCTACTACCTCAACAACCAGAACCAGCTGACGCTCACCTTCAACGCCACGACGGACATGCCGACGGTCGTCAACCTGACGAACCACACTTACTGGAACCTCGCCGGTGAGGCCTCGGGCCCCGTCTACAACCAGACTCTGTACATCAACGCCCAGGACTACATGCCTGTCAACTCCATCCAGGTCCCCATTTGTCCGTCGGGCATGACGTGCCCGTCGGGACCGATGGCACCCGTGGCGGGCACGCCGTTCAACTTCACTACCGCGAAGCCAATTGGCCAGGACATCTCCGACCCCAACGCGCAGCTGGAGAGCGGGCATGGCTTTGACAACAACTGGGTGCTGAACCAGACCTCGCCCCCGTCGCTGATCGAGGCGGCCCAAGCGGTTGACCCCGCGAGCGGGCGCACGCTGACGGTCTCCACGACCCAGCCGGGCCTGCAGTTCTACTCGGGCAACTACCTCGTCGGCCAGGGCGCGGGCTGCGACACCGCCTTAGCGGCGACGCCACTCCCAGGGCCGTCCGGTCACTGCTACCGCCAGGGCGAAGGGTTCGCGCTGGAGACCCAGCATTACCCGGACTCGCCGAACGAGCCGCTCTACCCGACAACCGAGCTCGACCCCGGCCAGACGTACTCCCAGACCACCATCTTCCAGCTCTCTAATTAGAGAGCTATCCGACTAGAAGACCGAACGGCGCCGGCATGACCGGCGAACAGTCGCAGCGAGCCCGGCGTTCCCGCTTGAGTGAGTGGGTGCCGGGCTCGCTGCTCACATTTCCTGCCTACATGCCCCGCTATCACAGGTGGACAACTATCCGGCCGAGAGCGATGTAGTAACCCATTTCACCGCCATGCACGGGAGAGAGTCGGGTCTCAGCGCGAGCGACCCACTCAGACGAGCGCGTGCGGAGCTCGCTCCAGGACGATCCCTAAATCGAATGATCGAGTGGCTGACTCGCGGCTCACCCCGTCGCCGGTCGGTCGCCCAATCCGGCCGCCGCCGTCGTGCTCCCATCGCAACTCCTCACTGTCGAGGTGTTGCCACGACCAGTTGAATCCGCACACTCTGCATTCCACGCATTGAGCTCAAAAGGGCCATCTCATGGCCCAAAAGGCCCTCATTTCGCGCGCCCGTCGCGCGCCCGAGCCATTTTTCGAGGGTGCCACAGGCTTCCCGAATAGCCTCTGACGTGGGGTTCTTTGGTGGAGGTGAGCGGACAGCATACGAACCGTTTCTTGCTAATCGAGGGAGCGATCTTCGGTCTGGCCCACGGCCACGATCGGTAGCGGTGCGGACGCGAAAGTTGGCCAGGCGGTGCGGTTGCGGCGTCAGTGCTCGTACGGCGGAGACATCACGAACTCCGCCGTGCTCGCAAGTCCTACTTCTTCTTTCCCTTCTTTCCCTTCTTTCCCTTCTTTCCTTTTTTCCCCTTCTTCTTCGGAGCTTGAGCAAGGTCGCTCGCGGCGACCTGTCGCTGAGCAGGTGTTCCCTTACCGCCTCCGAGCAGGCTCCCTGCTTCGGATGCTGGCTCATTTCCGGTTGGCATGTCGGGTCCTCCTTCCACGACGCTTCCGACCACAATGAGCTTCCCCCAGTTCTCCGGACGGGTTGGCTGAGTTGATCATGCCGCAACTGCGGTATCGGTGTGACGTGCTTCGAACTCGACCGGGTTGAGGTTGCCGATTGAGGAGTGTCGCCTCCTCGGGTTGTAGAAGGCCTCGATGTACTCGAAGATCGCCGAGGCGAGCTCGTCGTTCCAGCCGGGCGCTTCGGCACGTCGCATCACTTCTGCGTAGTGTCCGAACATCTCGTGGAGGGGCAACGCAGCTCGGCCGGGGATGGCCGTGACGCTCATTGCCGGACCTTCTTTCGAAACCGTCTGAACGAACTACCCGAAAGGGGACTCGATGAATAAGAGCGACATCAGGAACCAAGAGCCGATGCAAAAAGAGTTGCCCACCGTTGGCGTGCTCGGCATCGGACACATGGGGAGGCCGATGACCGCGAGACTGATCTCAGCCGGGTTCAGCGTCAGGGTCTGGAACCGTTCGCCCGCCAATGTCGTCTCGTTGGTCGAGGCCGGGGCGACGGCGGCAGCCTCTCCCGGAGAAGCGGCGGTGGGCGCCGACGTCCTTCTCACGATGCTGTCCGACGGCTCAACGGTGCACGCCGTGATGAGCGATCCGGACGGGCCCTTCGCCCGTGCCGAGAGCGACTTGGTCTGGCTGCAGATGAGCACGGTGGGCATCGACTGGACCGACCGGTTCGCGGTACTTGCTGAGGCGCACGGTGTGAGCTTCGTCGACGCCCCGGTCTCGGGAAGCGTCGCTCCGGCCGAGGCCGGCACCTTGCTTGTGCTCGCAAGCGGCCCTGTCGAAGTCCACGAGATCGTGGCGCCCGTGCTGGATGCGATCGGCCGGCGGACGATCTGGCTCGGCCCTGCCGGTGCTGGCAGCAGAGCGAAGCTGGTGCTCAACAACTGGCTAGTCGATCTCGTCGAGTCCACGGCTGAAACGCTTCGCTTTGCCGCCGCCCTGGGCGTCGACCCGGAGTTGATAGTCGACCTCCTCGACGCTCCGATCGGTTCGCCGTATGCCGTCGTCAAGGCCCGGCAGATGCTGAAAGGCGATTTCACACCGAGCTTCGCGCTCAAGCACGCTGTCAAGGACGCCGATCTTGCCCTAGCTGGCGCCAGCTCGGCTGGCGTCGAGCTCCCATTGACCCAAAGCCTCATCGAGTCGTGGCACCGCATGCTGAGAAACGGATGGGGGGACAAGGATCTCTCGGTCGTCTACGCCGATGTCGCCGTCCGACCATGAGTACCTTCCTCGCTGAGGTGCGCGAGACACTTATTCCAGAACGCAACAGCAAGCATGGTCCGTTGCCGCAGCTGCTCTTGGCCATGACACTTCTCACCGGCCTGGTCGATGCATTCAGCTTTCTGGTGCTTGGCCATGTCTTTGTCGCCAACATGACCGGCAACGTCGTGTTCTTGGGATTTGCCCTGGTTGGGGTGCCCGGTTTCTCGATTGTGGCATCAGTCGTGGCCTTGGCGTCGTTCTGGTGCGGTGCCCTCGTCGGTGGCAAAGTCGGCTCGCGACTCGGGGAGCACCGAGGTCGGTTGCTCAGCACTGCAGCCTCGATCCAAGTCGTCTTCCTCGCGGCTTCGGTCGTCCTCGCCGCCCTGAGCAGAAGCTCGATGACGACCGGGTTCCGCTACCCCTTGATCGTCGTGCTCGGGATCGCTATGGGGATCCAGAACGCCACCGCTCGCAAGCTCGCCGTGCCCGACATGACCACCACGGTGCTCACCTTGACGATCACTGGCACCGCTGCCGATAGCTCGATCGCCGGCGGGAAGGGATCCCTAGCTGGACGCCGCTTCATCACGGTGGCCACAATGATGGTAGGTGCCCTCATCGGCGCAGCGTTGGTCATTCACGTCCATATCGTCTATCCGCTAGTGATCGCCTTGATCGTCATGGTGATAGTCGCGACAGCGACTCGGCTAGTTGGAAAGCCGGATTCCCCTTGGGCCCGTGCTTAGCCGAAACGGCAGGAACGACCTAGAGAAGGTGTTGCCGCGTCAGGGGCAACTCGTCTTCACTCGCGGTTGGCGTTGTCTGGGCGAAGAGCTAGTTGCAGCCAAGGATAGGAGCCGGGGCTTCTCTTTCGGCGCGAGTTGTGAATGCTGATCGAAAACAGGAGCGCGCGCCGATCGAGGCGAGCGCCGCGCCCGAATCGGCGATCTGGTCCACGGAAGGTGTCCCAGAATGTGCGCTAGGTCGATCGATCGGCGCGTAGCGAAAGTGCCGTTTATGGGCGGTCGCCCGTCTGTCATGACCACCGAGCGCCTCGACGCCGCGTCGAAGCTCAGGCAAAACGAGCTTCCTACCGGCAGATCGGCGGGGTGCTGGGCGTCGGGGCGAGCACGGTGAGAAAGAACCCGGGAAGGGCGGGGTGAGGGAGGAGCGGGCGTGGAATGGCTCTGGACTCACGGGGCGGTAAAGCGAATAGCTCGCCGCGCATGTCGGCGGCGGCGGCGTGGGCGTGTGCCGAGAACCGTGCTGACAGCGATCAGTATCAGGACGATGCCAACCCCGAGCAGAAAGAAACCACGGTGGTTCTGATAGGCGTTGGCGACGTAGCCAAGGAGCGGGACCGTCCAGCGTGCTCGGTATACGTAGCCCCCAGGTATCGTCAAGTTCCACGGGTCGCGGACCGTGTTCGCATCGCCCTGGGTTTTGAACAGGAGCTTTCCGCCGGGGCCCTTGGTGATGCGGACGATGCGGTGCACGATCTGCTCGGAGGGCTTGTACGGGTCGGCGAAGACGATCACATCCCGCACGTGCAGGCTGTCCACTGGGACACGCTGGCTGATGACCACTCCGCCGACGGCGAGTCCGGGTCGCATGCTGCCCGAGAGGATCGGTGACATCATCCAGGTGCCTTGGACCAGTGCGAAGGCGGCGACTCCCGCTGCCCCAAGCACCGCCAGCAGGAGCACGTAGGCGACGACCATGCGAAGCCGCCTGGCCCAGGTTGCGTACTTGGAGCGTGGGCGCGCCGAACTTCTCGGAGTGCCCTTCTCGGCGCCCAAGAAGATGGCGTCGGTGACTGGGGGAGTGCCACCCGCAGTGATCGGCATGGCTTCCTGATCGACCGGCAGGCCGTCCTCAGCTACGCCCAGAGTGCCGGTCTCGACGACCGGAGGCGTGTCGCCCTCAAGGACGGGAGCGCCGTCCTCGGCGACCGGAGGGGTGCCGACCTCAGGGACTGCAGGCGTGCCGCCGTCAGCGTCCGAAGGGGTGACAACCACAGGGACCGGAAGCGTGCCGATCTCAGCGACAGGAGGGGTCTCGTCCTCGACGACCGGAGGCGTACCGTCCTCGGCGACCGGAGGGGTGCCGTCCTCAGGGGCGGGAGTGCTGTCCTCAGCGACCGGTGGAATGCCCTCCTCGGCCACCGGCGAAGTGTCCCCCTCGACCACAGGGGGCGGCGTGCCATCCTCGGCCACCGGAGGAGTGTCGTCCATCGTCATGATCCCTCCTGCGGTGGCGGTGTGCCGTCGCACAGGTAATCGCCAGTGTGAACCTTGCACCCGCGAAGGCCGTCGCGAGCATTGGTGACCTCATTCGCATGTTCGCCACATCATCGCACGGCGGCATTGCGACAGAAGCACTGTTCCGGACCCGACGCATCGGTCCTGGTGTAGCGCACCGACGCCTGTATCAGCATGGTCACCAGATAGAAGCAGTGGTGGGGGGACCGTAACGGTCCCCCCACCACATAGTCCTGCTGTCACTTATTGAAAGCGGCGGCGGGCGACCACAAGGGCCGCACCGCCGTCGAGGTGCTTAGCCTTGGTACGTCAGGGTCAAGGTCGGGTCGATCGTCCCACCCTCAGCGTCGCTGTTCAGAGATGACGCCGCTGAGTTAGTCGTCCCGGTTGGGTATGGCTCCGTGGTCCAATATGCGTCAGCGTACCCATCGTAGGCTCCGCCGATACCCGTAAAGGTAGCGCCACAATCTGTGTTCTCACTCGGGCCTGCGTAGAACACAATCGTGTAGCTGTCGGTGCCTCCAGCCGGAATGGTGCCAAGGATTCCAGTCTGGCCGTAGCCCTCCACCGTGGGCATGGTCTCGTTGACGAAAATGTTCGCGTCGCTGTAGATGCACGCCCAGGTCTCGTTGTCGAACGCGGCGCTCGCCCCGTTGGAGACGTTGTCCGGGTCAGTCAGCTGGAGAGCGACTTCAGTGACTGGAATGTTGCTGTTGTTGGTGATGGTGACGGGATCGGCAACCATGTACGAAGATCCCGTTGGCCCAAAGGTGGGGAATGTCAGGGTTGCTGTGCCGTTTCCGCCCGCACCGGTCACGGTCGTCGACAACACCACATTCAAGGAGCCAGCGGTGATCGGCTGGACGCTTGAGGTGTTCTGAGTGAAGACGGCGTGAGCGCCAGCCCCGATCAGGCCCAGGCCCGCGAGGCTCATCACACCAGTAAGTGCAAGAAAGCGGAATTTCATGTCGTTCTGCCTCTCTTCAATAGATGGACTACTGACTGAGGCGTCGGGTTCGCCAGTCGCTCCCCGCAGGTCCGGCGACCAGATACGGCCTGTGGATCATCACGTCGCCTTTGTCCAGGAACCCAGGCGGGTTCCTGTTTGCTGCCAGGGAACTCCAATGGGGGAACTCCCTGTTGGTGCGGTCCAGACGGGGCGGGAACAAACGCCCCGCCGGGCAAAGCCGCAACACCTTGTCGATCGAGACCGAGGTCTCGAAGTCTTCGTGCGCTAGCCATGTGAATCACCGAGCGCATGAGACGTGCAGTGGTTGGAGTAGGTGAAGGTCACCGTCGAGCTGGTGCCGACGTTCCCGGCGCTGTCGGTGGCCTGGGCCGTGACCTTGTAGGCGTCACCCGAGGTGAGATCAGTGTTCGGCATCGTCAGCGACCAGTTCGTGGTGCCGCTAGGGAGTGCACGTACACGTCGACGTGGTGGATCACAGCCAGGTATTGGCTCGATCCCGAATACATCAAGAGCAGATAGTGCCGCCCACGCCCGATCTTCGATGAGCTCAGCGTGCAGCGTCCTCTTCCGTTGACGAGCTTCGGTGCACACAGGAGCGTCTTGCCGAGCAGGAGCTTGACCGTTCCCGTAACCGTGCCGCGCCTACCCCACAGGTGGATCTTCAGGTGCACCGTCTGGTGAGAGAAAAGCGTCCACGGTCCGACGGCGGCAACGTAAATCTCAGGCTGCACCTTGCCGAGGATCCTGGGGGGTCCGCCCTTTCCGGGACTGGTGACCGTGATGGTCGGCCCGGGAGTGGTGACCGTGACCGTCTGAACGAGGGTGGAGGTGAACTGGTAAGCCGACAGATTGTCCTGACCCGAGCTACCGGTGTAGTTGGTGTCGCCGCCGTAGGTGGCCTTCGCGGTGTAGCTACCTACCGCCACGCCGGTGATCGTGCAGGTGGCCAGTCCGCCCGACAGTGTCGAAGCCGAACAAGTCGGGCTGCCCGGCCCGGTAAGGGTCCAGGTGACCGTGCCAGTCGGGGTGACACCGGGGCCCGACGCCGTCGCGGTGTAGGTGAAGGTGGCACTGGTGCTAAGTCCGGTCGGGGCCGAGTTGGTAACGACGGTCGACGAAGGAGCCGGGCCGACGCTTACGCTGCCCGCCACGTAGCTGATGGAGTAGTTGGGGTCAACGGCCCCCGTGCACGAGGAGGGGTGGGGGCCCGCCGGGCTCGAGCTGGTGGCCGTCGTCGAGCACGTCGGCGCGGTGGTGAGGCTGGCGGGGGTGTCGCCGTTCACGAAGCCGGAGTAGCTGGGCGTGATGGTCGGCACCGTGCCGCCGTAGGTGATCGACCCGCTGGAGGCGGTGATGGTGAGCGTCGGGGGAGCGCCCGAGGCGTTGACGGTGAGCGTGCCCGGGACGTAGGTGATCGTGTAGTTGGGGTCAACGGCCCCCGAGCACGAGGAGGGGTAGGGGCCGGCCGGGCTCGAGCTGGTGGCCGTCGTCGAGCACGTCGGCGCGGTGGTGAGGCTGGCGGGGGTGTCGCCGTTCACGAAGCCGGAGTAGCTGGGCGTGATGGCGGGCACCGTGCCGCCGTAGGTCATGGTCCCGCTGGAGGCGGTGATGGTGAGCGTCGGGGGCGATGTCTTCAGGCAGTAGGTGAAGCTCACCGTCGAGGATGTACCTACGTAGCCGAGGCTGTCGGTCGCCTGGGCCGTGACCTTGTAGCGGTCGCCCGAGGTGAGATCAGAGTTCGGCACCGTCAGCGACCAGTTCGTGGTGCCGCTGGTCACCGCCACGTAGTTCGGGCAGGTTGCCGTGTAGGTGTCGCCCGAGCCTGTCCAGCACGAGCCGCCGACCTGCTGGATGGAGACCTTGACCTTGGAGATCGTCGCCCCGGCCCCCGCCGAGGCCGTGCCGGTGATCGCCCCGCCCCAGTTCGTGCCGTAGGTGGTGTTATTGACCGGGTAGGTGATGATGACTGTCGGTGGCGATGTCTTCAGGCAGTAGGTGAAGCTCACCGTCGAGGATGTACCTACGTAGCCGAGGCTGTCGGTCGCCTGGGCCGTGACCTTGTAGCGGTCGCCCGAGGTGAGATCAGAGTTCGGCACCGTCA
>Ga0208692_1000360_pt1 | contig 36024 bp, 40 predicted proteins | sample June2015DPH_20_1_3_FD_184721 | JGI IMG/M metagenome (GOLD analysis project Ga0208692, IMG submission 184721) | Peatland microbial communities from SPRUCE experiment site at the Marcell Experimental Forest, Minnesota, USA - June2015DPH_20_100... | ecosystem: Environmental > Terrestrial > Soil >... | reverse complement strand
CGTCGCTGGTACTGGCGGATCATTTCCTCTTGTTCTTCCGGAGTCTTCATCAGGAAGAGATAGCGCAGGGTTTCGTCCTCGACCCTGTCCATCAAACCTTCGAACATATCAAAGGACTCGCGCTTATATTCCACCAGGGGGTCGCGCTGGCCGTAGCCACGCAGGCCGATGCCTTCCTTCAAGTGGTCCATAGTCAGAAGGTGGTCTTTCCACTGCCCGTCCACTACTTGCAGCATGATCATGCGCTCGTGGAAGCGCATGCGATCAGGGCCCCAGACCTGCTCGCGCTCCTCGTACTTTTCGCGCGCCAGGCGTCTCAGCTCCTCGGTGAGCTGGCCGAGGGTCTTGGGGTCATACTTCTTCAGGTCGTGCTGGCGGAGATCGATTCCCAGCCGGCCCCAGAACTCCGTGCGCAGGCCATTGATATTCCACTGGTCGGCGTGCTGCGCCTTGGGGCAGAATTCTTTGACCAGCCAATCCACCATGCGGTCGCAAGCTTCCAGGACGAATTCCTTTTGCTCCTGTCCTTCGAGCAATTGACGGCGCAGACCGTAAATGGTCTCGCGCTGCTTGTTCATCACATCGTCGTACTCGAGCAGGTGCTTGCGCGACTCGAAGTTCTGCGCTTCCACGGCCTTTTGCGCGGCCTCGATGCGCTTGCTGATCATTCGCGACTCGATAGCGATGCCTTCTTCCATGCCCAGCCTCTGCATGAAGGTGGAGACCCAATCCTTGGCGAAGATGCGCATCAAGTCGTCTTGGAGTGAGAGATAGAAGCGCGAGGAGCCCGGGTCGCCCTGCCGGCCGGCGCGGCCACGCAACTGGTTATCGATGCGCCGCGCTTCGTGGCGTTCAGTGCAAAGAATGTGCAGCCCGCCGAGTTCGACCACGTGGTCGTGCTCGACATCGGTGACCGTCTTGAAGCGGCTGATGAATCCGTTCCACTTTTCCCGCCACTGCGAGTACTCCTCAACGTAGGCCCGATAAATCTCATCCGGCGAGCCTTCCGGGGGGCGTTCCGGCGGCTCGGGATTGATCCCCTGTTCGCGGTACTTCTCCGGCGACTTGCGGAATTCCTCCCGCGCCATGGCCTCCGGGTTCCCGCCCAGCAGGATATCCGTGCCGCGTCCGGCCATGTTGGTGGAAACGGTCACCGCTCCCACGCGCCCGGCCTGCGCCACGATTTGCGCCTCGCGCTCGTGCTGCTTGGCATTCAGGATGTTGTGTTTTATTTCCTTCATGCCCAGCACTTCCACAAGACGCGTGAGCGGACTCCTGATTTCAATCAAGTAGTCCAAAACCGCCAGGTGTTTTTCCTCAGCGCTCTTGAGGAGCGCCACAATGCGCTCTGCATAACCATCATCGACGGGGGGAAGTTGGTGAGCGTGATAATCCTTGGGAGCCCGCTTCAGGATGGCCTGGAGAAAGGCGCGGCGCGTTCCGTTCACTCCCGCCAGCATTGACTTGTAGCGGTCGTCCTTGAGGATCTTCTGAACTGTTGTGGCAGGCACTCCCGCCCGGACCATCCATTCCACGGCCGGCCCGTGCGACTCGGCCAATCGTTCCGCCCAGATGCGCAGCTTGGGGCCTTCCAGTCCCGCCTCTCGCGCCATCTCCTGGAGTCGCGCCGGCGCCACGCCGGACTTCTTGAGCGCGGCGCTCAGCCGCTCCGACTTTTCAATGGCGATACTGCCCACCAGCACCGGCTGGCCGCGCAGGTGGTATTCCTTGATTTCCTCGTTCGCGGCGTTGAATTTCTCTCGCTCGGTGCGATAGACGACGTCCGGGAACTCATGCCGGATGAGTGTCTTATTGGTAGGGATAACAACTATTTCCAGATTATATATTTTCTCAAACTCCGCCGCCTCGGTCTCCGCTGTACCCGTCATTCCGGCCAACTTCTTGTACATGCGGAAGTAGTTCTGGAAGGTGATGGTGGCCAGCGTCTGGTTTTCCTTTTCGATCTTGACGCCTTCCTTGGCCTCGACCGCCTGGTGAAGTCCATCGCTCCAACGCCGGCCCGGCATCAGGCGGCCCGTAAACTCGTCCACGATAATGACCTCGCCCTCTTTGACAACGTAGTCGCGGTCGAGTTTATAGAGCGTATGCGCCTTGAGCGCCTGTTGCAGGTGGTGGACGTACTCCATGTTGGCGGGGTCGTAGAGGTTCTCCAGCCCCAGCAGCTTTTCTGCTTTGACGTTGCCGGACTCCGTAAAGGTGGCTTGGTGCATCTTCTCGTCCACCTCGAAATCGGCGCCGGGATCAAGGCGGGGGATGACCTTGTCAATCTTGTAGTACTTGTCCGTGGACTCATCGGAGGAGCCGGAAATGATGAGCGGGGTGCGCGCCTCGTCAATCAGGATGGAATCCACTTCGTCCACGATGGCGTAGTGGTGAGGTCGCTGCACGTAATCGGCGAGGTCGAACTTCATGTTGTCGCGCAGGTAGTCGAACCCAAACTCGTTGTTGGTGCCGTAAGTGACGTCGCTCTTGTAGGCGGCGCGCCGCTCGTCATCGTCCAGGTCGTGAACGATCACACCCACGCTCAGGCCCAAGAGCCGGTAGATGGGGCCCATCCAGCCCGCGTCGCGCCTGGCCAGGTAATCGTTCACCGTCACCACGTGCACGCCCTTCCCCTCCAGCGCATTCAGGTAGACCGGCAGGGTGGCCACCAGCGTTTTGCCTTCGCCCGTCTTCATTTCGGCGATCTTGCCCTCGTGCAGCACCATGCCGCCGATCAACTGCACGTCGAAGTGGCGCATGTTGATGGTGCGGCGCCCCGCCTCGCGGCAGAGCGCAAAAGCTTCCGGCAGAAGGTTGTCGAGAGGTTCACCGTTCGCGATCCGCTCCTTGAGCTGCTTCGTGCGAACCGGGAAGTCGGAATCCTTGAGAAGCTGCATCTCAGCTTCGAGCGCGTTCATTTCCTCCACACGCCCGCTCAGGCGCTTCAACTCGCGCTCGTTCTTGGTGCCCATGACCTTGCCTAAGACGAGTTGTAAGAAGTTTCCCATAGGGCTGGCGCCGGCATCTTGCCCCGACCTGTCGGGGTCCTGCCCCAGCGTGTCGGGGTCCTGCCGGCGCGGTCCTCGCTGCCAAAGAGCGTAGCGCTACGGTCGCACGCCGCTCGCATGGCCTCACTCTTCTATTCTAAGGCTCCGGGCCGATGTTGACAAGGAAGGTCTCGCGCCGGCAGTGGGTCAATTTGATGTAGAGGTCTGCCATGCTGTCATTCTGAGCGCAGCGGAGCGGAGCGAAGAATCTCGCTCTGGACTTTTCCGCCGAATAACAGCAGGGCGAGATGCTTCTCTGCCATGAAAATGGTTCCCCTCCTCGCCTGAGGAGGGGGTTAGGGGGTGGTGGGTACGGAACCCAGCGCGCAGGCCAACCACCCCCTGGCCCCCTCCTTATCAAGGAGGGGAGTCACCCTGAGCATTTTCATGCATAGTGGCGGGCCAAAAGCCCATGACATCTTCGCACGTCCGGGTGGTGCCCGTATCCGGCGAGACACGGAAGATTAGGCGAGGCCACCGGCCGGCCTAAGAAGATGCAGGCAACCTGCCTGATAGATCATAAGGGGCGTTATAATGAGAACTTATCCACCCCGCAATGGTGGGGGTGCCCAGTCTTAGGCCGCCCGATTGAAAGGGGTTTCGCCATCCGAGAGGGTGTAAACTGGGGCCATGCCAGTACTGCTCCGGATTCGCGGTTACAGGTTCTTCTTCTACAGTTTGGAGGATCGCGAGCCACCTCACATTCACGTTGCCCAGGCCGGCCGTTATGCGAAGTTTTGGCTTGATCCCGTGACCTTGGCGTCGAACCGGGGGTTTCGAAGTCACGAATTGACTGTGATTCAAGGACTCGTACTTGAAAATCGAGATTCGTTCTTGGAGAAATGGAATGCCTACTTTAGTGGACAGGAGTGAAACGCTCGCGGTCGAGGTGGCTTGTTCTGACGATGCACTGACGGTCGTGCTCGACGACGGCCGCACCGTGTCGGTTCCTCTGGTGTGGTTTCCGAGGCTTCTTAACGCCACCCCGAAGCAAAGAAAAGCGTGGGAGTTTATCGGCGGCGGGATCGGCATTCACTGGGAAGCGATCGACGAAGACATCTCGGTAGCAAGCCTGCTCGGACCGGAGAAGTTCATGCGGCTGGCTCACACGGCGATGCAGCCGACGCACTCCGGGCCGCTGCCGCGTCCCTCCGCATCCCCTCGCACGCGAAGAACGCATGCTAGGCGCGGCTGATCGCTGCAGACGTTAGGCCGCTATGGCGGCTTAGGCGGCTCGGCCTGAACACGAGTTGGGCTGTTGACAATCAATGCCTGAGACTTCTCACATTGTCGAGGCGCGCTATGCGGCCGGCCACGTGGTGTGGCTCCGCTTTCGCGACGGGGCGAGCGGCGAGATCGACCTGGCGTCGGCCTTCCGCGGCCCCGTCTTCGAACCGTTGCGCGATCCCGCCGTATTCAGGCAGTTCCAGGTTCATCCTGAGTTTCACACGCTCGTCTGGCCGAATGGGGCCGACTTCGCACCCGAGTTCTTGCACGATAATGTGCGCGTTACGGTATAACCAGCAAATGGAGCCGGCGACCGTTCAGAAGCCAGGACAGGCCATGGATATTCTCAGGAGAAAGTCATGACCAAAAGGTGTCACACGAAGTTCATCCATGAGGGACAATACGCTGCTGCGGTCGAGATTGAGTGGGTTGAGTCCGACACGGGATGGTCACCCTATTTGTCCGTGGCAGACGCACAAAAGCTGGATGAGGTGCGTGAGGCGTTAAAGACAGGTGATCTAAACAAGGCGGGTCAGCTTGCCCGTGTCTATCAGCTGACGCCCCTGGCCGTGTGAATCCACAAGTGGTGGCCAGCGCCAATTCGCGCATCGACGGACCGCGGGTGGCACTGGCATCCCGCCTTGCGGGCCCGCTAAAGAGCCAGGACAGGCCACGGATAGGACACGGTGACAGAGATGTCACGCGTGTTCGTGCGGCGCATAGGGACAAAGGAATGTATGCGCCACCCGCGGGGCTAAAATGAGATAGACTTGTTGCGGGGGTTCTCAGCGGAGGTCATTTGATGAAGCTGACGGCAATTATCGAAGCTGAAGGCGATGGCTATGTGTCGCTGTGTCCGGAGTTGGATATTGCCAGCCAAGGGGACAGTATTGAACAGGCCCGGGACAATCTTCGGGAGGCGCTGGAGTTGTTTTTCGAATGCGCATCTGCCGAAGAGGTGAGACAGCGCCTCCGGGGCGACGTATACGTCACCCAAGTGGAGGTTGCCACTGGGTAAGCTGCGTGTCCTCTCAGGCAAAGAGGTTTGTGCGATTGTAGCTCGGCACGGCTTCGTGGAAGTTCGAAGACGCGGAAGCCACATCGTAATGCAGAAAACCGTGCCTGAAGGGACGGTAACCGTCCCCGTCCCCGATCATAGGGAACTCCGCATCGGGACGCTGCAATCCATTATTCGAATGTCAGGCGTACCTCGAAGTGAGTTCGAGGTTTGAGGAGCGGTAGCTTGTGCCCGGGATGTCCAATTAGCACAGGCTGCTGGTCGTGGCGTTTGCCGAGCGGAGACGTTATGAAGAAAAAGGTTAACCGTCACAACCGGAATAGTGATCGCGACACGATGCGACCGGAGTACGACTTCTCCACGGCAGTTCGAGGTGTCACGGCGGCGAGATACGCGCAGGGCGCTAACATCGCCGTGATCGATCCCGAAGTGTTGGATGTCTTTCCCGACAGTGCAACGGTGAACCGGACGCTGCGCGCGCTCGCCCCCGTTCTTCGGCTGCAACATCGGCCCGCATCAAAGCGCAGAAGCGCCTGATCCCGCAAGGCGGGACCGCGGGCAACGCCCAAAAGCGCGGCGCTCCTGAGCGGGAGGTCATTAGCTGTCCGCCGCGCATCACGTCATGGATACGACCTGGCAAGCAGAATTTCGGAGGCGGATGGAGTGGTAGCCACGGTCAATCTGCCTTTGATTGACCGTAGGTTCGTCTTGCACCGAAAAGCCCACGGACAGAAAGGCACTGTCCGTTGCTACCGGCTGGTCCGGTTACCTTCCCTCGTTAGGCGGCCATGGCGATGATGGTATGAACCAGAGTTGGGTCTGGTCTATGATGATTCTCGGAGGGTTCAGGGCACGACGCCAATGTGCGGAGCAGGAGACCCCTGGCAGCCAATCCCGGAAACCTAATTGGCGGAAAGGAGTAACTGCTATGGTGAAACACGTGTTCCTCAAGGTCAACTCTCTTCATCTTGATGCCCTGGCCATTTTCGGCTGGCTTGTGTTTGCGGCTGGTGTCACAATCGGGCAACCGCTGTGGCTGAAGCTCACTCTCTTGTCGGCTGCCAGGGTCCTGCCCTGAGCCCTCCGTGCTTTTCGCCTGACCAGCGGCCGCGGGTGGTGCATACGTGCAATGAGATTCTGTGCGCCGCCTGCGACCCGACTCCGAAGTAAAATCGCCGTTCCGGTGGCACCCAGCGCGTTGTACAATGGATACGTCCTTAGCCCACAGGAGGAAACTATGCGTAAGCCGACGGCCCTCGTGCCCCTCTTCATTTTTGTTTCAGCCTTCGCGATAACGGGAAAAAACAGGAAGGACGTTCCCCCCGCTCCTCTGCCTGCTGTTATCGTGAACGCCCGAAAGGTGTTTCTCACAAACGGCGGCGGTAGTGACCTTGCCTATGACGCTTTCTATTCAGAAATGAAAGGATGGGGGAAATATCAAATTGTTGGTTCCCCGGATGAAGCTGACTTGATCATCGAGCTCGCTTATCGAGTTGAGCACGGTGGAACTCGTGTTTGGAGTTCAACCAATACCTACGACGGAACCACTCATGTTCACAGCGCGCAAATCGTCGACCCGCAGCTCGCGCTCACGATTTACGATGCGAAGACAAAGAATTCGCTGTGGTCAACGATTGACCATCGGAGGCTCGCGCGCAGGGAAAAGAACCGGGAAAAGGAAACTATCAACTCAGCGGAAAGACTGGTGGAGGAACTGAAGAACAGGGCAAACATTCCACAGTGAGGATGGAAGCTACGCGGGTGGCGCCGACATCGCCTTTTATGTCGGGGACCGTTAACAAGCCAGGATAGGCCGTGGATAGGACGCGGTGACAGAAGAGATGTAGCGCGGGTTCGTGGGGCGCGTACACGAAACGCATTGTACGCGCCACGTGCGCTAATAAGGGTCGTCTATGAACGAAGAGAAAAAGGAGCCTTCGCCACCTACGTTGACTAAGTGGATCCAGGAGAACCATAACCTCATTTCCACTCTTGCAATTTTTGCCACTCTGTCGGCGTTCGCGAACAACCTTCCCGACAAAGACCAGGGTAGGCTCCTATCTTTTCTTCTATTTGCTCTCGCCCTGTCTGTAGGGTTTGAGATTCTCCTGAAATTCCCGCCAGTTCAGCAAGGAAGGCTCTACTGGTTTGGTGAAATCTTCGCGGTCTCGATCCTGCTATTTGCCTATGTGTGGGTCGCAACGTACTATCCCTATTTAACCTTCTTCCTGTTTATGGCCGCGGGGCTCGTGGTCGTTACCGTAATATTCATCTTCCTCCAGATGGCGATCCGACGGACGGTGTCGAGAATATCCTGGCTCAAGGGCAAGAGCCAACGCACGCGAGAAGAACTTATCCCATTGTTCGGATCTATGCTGCTCATGACACTGTCCACGCTGGTTTTAGGACATCCCAAGTTCCTCCGGGCACTGTGGCAAATCATTTCAAAGGGCAGGTAGTGTGGAGTCTCCCATTTCACAAACTTTGCGGCTTTTGTCCTAAAGAAAGGCGACGGAGTTGAAGAAGACGACCTCCGCGCCAGTCAGCGGTGAGTGCCTGGGAAGGTCACCGCATGATTTGCGGTTTATTTTCAATATGGTTAGACCCAGGAGCGAATTGCCAACATGGACGTTTCTTCGCCTCCTCCGAAGGTAGCCGCGAGGAGCGAGCCTGAACCCCCACGTAGGGGCAATGTCTCCCTCCTCGAATCAGCCTCGCGACTGGGGGCGTTTTTCATTGCGGCCGTTTACGCCGGAGGATATCTGATCATCGCCCTCCATGGTTCACACTTCGGGATTGTGGAGTTTAGCCCCTTTAGGCCCCGCATCTTCTCCGCAGGGGCACTTCTAGCACTGTTGCTGGTGGTTCCTTTGGTGGCAGCGTCGCGGGCGTTTCATCTTTTCGGGCTTCGAAATCCAGCATTGGTTTCGGTCCCAGTGAAACCCGAGAACGTTAAGTATCTGCAACTTTCATGCAAGTTTGATTTTTACAATATTTGCTTTGGGCTATGCGCTCTTTCCGCAATCCTTTTTCCGCCGGATTATCTTCAAACTAGGCCTTGGGGACTCACATTCTTTTTCGCCGTATTGGCCTTTGCTGTGGTGTCAGTAGTGGCCCAAAAAAAGCGATTCGACCCGCATCCCTTGAGTTCAACGGTCCTGTCTGCTTTATCCGCAACAGCAGTGGCGGTTGTGGCGTTTCAATTCTTTGGTCGGTCCTTCTTCTGGTTAAGTATTTGGTACTATTTTGTCGGCATTGCAGCCCTGTACCTGCATGGTGTCTTCGAAAGCCCCGACAAAAGAACGGGGTTAGAGTGGGAAAAAGCGATCTTCTTCCTTTTGTCGGCATTGGTCGCATTTGCAACTGTGATATACGGAAGGATAGCACCCTCGTTCGGGGGAGGCAGCCCCATCCCGGCGGTGCTACATCTCGCCACCGACGTTCCCATCTCCAGCTCAAGGTCTATGAGCGTGCTCATGGTAGATGAAAATGATTATGGCTACTATGTCTTGAAACCCGGTCAGGAAAGCACGGCTTACTTCTTACGCCGGGACCAAGTGTCCTCAATTGAGTTCGGGAATAGATGATGGTCGCGCGGCTCGCCACGGTCAGGCTTTTCAATCCGAGGGCTTTATCCCTGGGTTTGCAGTGCCACGAAGCAGGAAGCGCGGACCTGTCGTTAAGGTCCGCGGCTTTTTGTTGTCGATTGGGGACGAACCGCCCGATGCATCGCGGCGCTACTCGCTAAACTGCTGGTGTGTCGCGCACCGCCGCGCTGGAGTCCTGGCAGCGTCACGGGTGGGTGGTAGGGTGCACGTAGCAGATGGGGGAAAGAGGCTCTTGCGGTAGCGTCAAGGCCAGCCCGCCTGTGCGCCTGTTCGCTGCGGAGCGACAGATGAGAGGCAGCGTTATTTACTGATTCCAGTCCTCGACCCGGGCACCGATTTCTTGGAAGTGCTCGACATTGCCGGTGACAATCGCAGCGCCGTACTCGATGGCATGTGCGGTGATGAGGACGTCAGCATCGTGATGTGAGCGGCCCCGTGATCGCAGGGCTGCCCATAGGCTCGACGCCCGTTCCCAGATTGCCACGTTAAACTCTTTCCAAACCATCGCTTCCGCCAGGTCCTCGAAAGCTGTGAGTTGCGCCACCGCATTCTTAATCACCAACTCCCGCTTGATTTCATAGAACACCACCGGGCACATGATGAAGAGCGAGTTCCGCCTAATCTCCTTGCCGAACCGGCCGAGGACGCGCTGATTCCCTGGATGCTTCTTGAGGAGCTTGGTGATCGTGTCGCTGTCGAGTGAGTAACTCGTCATCCCGTTTGGGTAGGCCTGAATGTTGTGCGATGGTTGCGGAGGTCGTCTTCAAATCCGTTCCACCACTTCTCACCACGATCATCGGGTGTGGCAAGCCAGGAATCGAGCCACTTGAGCAACTTCCGATTCTGGGGGCGCAGGCGGGCAGTGGGCCGGCCGACGCCAGATGCCGTCGACTTGGATTGCTGCCTGCGCACGATTGGGGTATTCGCCATAAAGTTCCCTCAATCCAGATGATAGCACAAACCCATTCTCACATCGCGGGCCGGCGCAGAGCGTAGGCTTGCGGCGCGCGACGCCGCCGGTCGCCCTCCCAGTCACCTTGCGCTCACACACTTTTGCTCTTGGCGGGCTGACCGGAAAGCAGGAAGGTCTTCGGATACGGTCCGTCACCGCAGATTTTGAAGGATCCGAAATCCTTGTACCACTCGCCCTCCGGAACAAGCGGATGGGATTCAACCCAAATCCGAAGCTTATTAAGGTCAGCGATGCTGATGCGTCGATCCCGCATCCTGTCCGCCAGGTGTTGGCGGATTCCCCTTGTCCCAGGTTTCGAGGTGGGGCATCAGTCGCCAAAAACCATGCGGCCCAGATCATCCCCGAGGCGAGCAACGTCTTCAGGGTCGGTGGCTGCGCGGTAACGCTCGGCAAGTTCAAAGAACTCTCTTTGTTTGCGCTTCTGGGCGTCGATCCCCTCTTCCACGAGTTCAACAATGATCCGGTTGGCGCTAAGGCGTCGTTGCTTCGCCAGGCTGCGCACATGCCGCGCCGTGTCTGCCGGAAGGCCCACGGTCTGGCGAATAACTTTGTTAGAAGCAGGCATGACACCATTATACACCAAAATGGTGATGCACGTTCTTCCGCGCTTGGGGCCAGTGTGCGCGGACCTGTCCTCCAGGTCCGCGGCTTTTTGTTGTCGATCGGGGACAAACAGCAGACCCTTAAGCCAGGTCTGCTCGAGCCCGCGACAACTGCGCCTCCCTTCTTAAGCCCCAAAGGGGCGACTCATCATAGCCCAGGGCAACGCCCTGGGGATCACGGTGCGCTCACAGCTCCAAGCCCTGAAAGGGCGCACCACTGTTTCGCCCCTTCAGGGCTCGCTCGTATAAATGGATCGTCTTGTTAACCCGGGCCGATGGCCTGGGCTAGATTAGGTCGCCCCTGTGGGGCTCAAGCGGGTCAAGCGTGGACCCAATGCTCGCTCGTATAGATGGATCGTCTTGTTAACCCAGGCCGATGGCCTGGGCTAGATTAGGTCGCCCCTTTGGGGCTCAAGTGAGTGAGGCGCGACCATAATGCCTGTAGCGGCGCTCCCTGAGCGCCGAATCGCAGGCCCGGAGGGCCTGCGTGTGTGCCGCACTCAGGCAAACACTTGTTGCAATGTTTTCAGCGTCGAAGCCAAAACTGTCGCGCTAATGTTTCCCAGTCGTTTGACGAGCCGGATTTTGTCCAGCGTCCGAAGCTGGTCCAGAAGAATCAGCCCACGCTTTCCTTGAAAAGTAACTGCGATGCGATAAGGCGCCGGCCCCGCTCCGGTAGTCATAGGAGCCACAATCACCGTGCGCAAGTAGTCGTGCATTTCCGGCGGCGAGACGATCAGGCAGGGCCGGGCCTTGCCGATCTCGCTGCCGACCGAGGGATTGAGCGTGACCAGCCACACCTCTCCGCGAGCTACCATTGAAGGTCTCCGTCATTCCGGTTCCCGAACTCCGGCCAGACGAGCTTGTCATCCCCTGCTTCCGCCAATTTGCGGCTGGCTTCCGCCCAGCCTTGGCGGGGGTTGCGGCTCGGCTTGCGGAGAACGATGGCGCCTCGTTCGAGCGCGATCTCGGCCTCCTCGTCCAACCCGGCCTCCTTCAGCATCGGCTTGGGAATAATGATTCCCCGCGAGTTTCCCAAACGTCGAATCGTCGTAATCATGGTCGCCTCCCTCAGTATAACAAAATTATAACATGGCGGGCTGACCGGAAAGCAGGAATGTCTTCGGATACGGTCCCTCAAAGAGAAGTCGACAGTCGAAAGTCGAAAGTTGAAAGTCATGCTGGCTGTAACCTGTCGGCCCAGACGCCCGCTAAACGCCTCAACTTCGGATGAACGCGCCACGGATGAACGCGCCTCTTGCAACGGGCGTTGTGAAGCGGTACTATCTAACCCATGACCGATAAGCAGGCCGTGATGGACGCTCTCCAGCGGCTCCCGGAGGACGCTTCGCTCGAGGAAATCACCGAGGAGTTGCGCATCATGGCGTCCATCCGGCGGGGACGGGCAGACATTGCCGCAGGCCGCACCAAGACCCAGGCGGAAGCAGAACGTTTGCTTGAGTCCTGGGCAACCGCATGGACTTCAAGATAATTTGGTCAGACGCGGCGATTGCGGATCTCCAAGACATCTGCGCTTAGGTCGCCCAGCATGACCCGCAGGCAGCCGACCGGATCGGGCGGGGCATACTCGACCACGTTCGCATACTGGCGTCTTTTCCCTTCATCGGCCCCACCTATCCGCGTCTGGCACGGCGCGCGTGACGAACCGGCGTTTTGAATGGCAGGCTGGCGCATCAGTGTTGATCTCTCTGCCCGGTACAGGCCAGCATTGGATAAAACGCGGGATATGAACGCGCATCGGTTCATTGAAAAAAACGACGCAGGCGCCCTTCAATGGGCCAATGGATCAATGATTCAATGAGTCAATCGAAGAACTCCTGGGCTACGTCCGTCAACTGACGGATGGACACATTGTCTCTTGACAACGCCCCACCACTGTAGTAGCCTACTAGTGTGAAAAGTCCTGCCCCCCGAGGAAGTCCTTTCCTCGTTGACCCCATACCCGCCCAGGAGGAACTATGTCATTACGCAAATCACCCCAACTTACGCCCAGGTTGCTCGCCGCCGCGCGCCGGAATGCGCAGCATTCCACCGGACCGCGCTCCGCAGCCGCCAAGCAGAACTCGAAGCTCAACGCCATGAAGCACGGCCGATACGCCCTGCCCGAAAATCTTCGCTTGGCCCGCCTGCGCGGGATGGCGCTGGGCGAAGACCCGAAAGAATTCCAATGCCTCAAGCAGGTACCCGTGACCCCCGCCAAATTGTGATTCTGAATTGATTTTAAAAAGTGAACGAACTAAGCGGGGATGTTTATGAAAACAAAGGAACGCTGTGGAAAACAGGCGCATAAAGCCGGAATGTTGTTGAAAACACATATACTTACATGTCAAGAGCGGGAATGTTGTTGAAAATAAAGGTCGTTAGTGTCAGGTATGTGGCATGTAGTTGGTGGTAGATGGAGAGAAGCTGGAACAAGTGTCGACCATTGACCCGGAATCAAATACAACCTCGGACCGCCCTGGCATGTTTGTTGTGGACCCGCCGGCGTGGTAGATCGGCCAACGCAAATCCACTACTTCACTCAAGGTGGATCACCAGGGAGCGCGAGTCGCTTCCAATGGGGGGTCTAGTCGGAGGTCCCCAACTGTCAAGGAGGGAGAAGCTTCGACGCGATCTCCGCCGCCACTTTCTCCGGCGTCTGGTCGCCGTTGACGTGCAGCAGACGCTCTTGGCGCGAGTAGTAATCGATGGCCGGCTGCGTTTCCTTTTGGTAGGTCTCCAGCCGCCGGCCGATCACCTCCTCACGGTCGTCCGGACGCTGCACCAGCGGGGTACCGTCGGCGTCGCAGACGCCTTCCTTCTTGGGTGGCTGGTAGTGGATGTTGTAGACGCGTTGGCAGCGAGGGCAAACGCGCCGTCCGGCCAGCAGCTTCAACAGGCGTTCGGTCGGAACATCCAGAAGAATGACATGCGGTGTCAGTCCCTTCTTTTTCAGCAGCCCGTCGAGGCTCTCCGCCTGCGCCAGTGTGCGCGGATAACCATCCAGCACAAAACCGCGCCTACAATCCGGCTGTGAGAGCCGCTCTTCAAGGATGGGGTTCATCAGTGAGTCGGGTACCAGCCTTCCGGTCTTCATGTAGGGGTCGGCTAGACGACCGAGTTTGGTGTCGCGCGTGACGTGATCACGCAGCAGGTCGCCCGTCGAGATGACCGGAATCGAGTAGTCATTGCTCAGCCGCCGCGCCTGCACGCTCTTGCCGGCCCCCGGCGGCCCGAGTAGCACGACTACCCTAGCGCCGGACAGGTCCTTTTCATTCCCTCGCAACAGGCCCGGCCCTAGGATGGTTAAGGCGGGCGAGGCGGTCATTCCGAGGGTTGATACCCTCAGGAACGCTCGCCTTGAGATTCTGCCTGATTCTATTTGCACGGTTACCTCCGCACGGCCATTTCTCCGGCAGCCATGGCATCATAGGCGGCCCGAATCAGGGAAATCATAGCCCACGGCCGACAGGAAGTAGGGACGCGCCGCAGCGCCGCTGGGTAGGGCTCCACGACGGGTTTCGTCTCTCAACCCCTCCAGGACGGAGGAGGAGTGGGGGACGAGCCGGACCCGCTGGTGCGGGAACTTGGTGCCGGGGCTGCGGAACTGCGCCCGCCTCGACGACGGTAGGCGTACGAGATCAAGGTCCGCTGTGAAAAGGGCAGAAGAGCAAGCGCCGGTACGCCCAGAATTATGATGCCTCCCACTTTGAGGAAAAGCAGCAGCGGCGAAAGAGCCCAGGCTAAATCCAAAACCAGGACCACAGGGAAAACGCGATGAAATAGCCGGCCAAGATCTTCGTAGTCGAAGGCCACGGCCGCAAGGAGGTACAGATGTACCGTAGCCGCGGCACACAACATGATCAGTGTATAGGGTACGACCGAAAACGCGTAAGGGCGCAGAAAATCCGGCAGGCGCCCTGCATTCTCGGGCAGATAGGAAAACGCCGCCGCGTACATGGCCAGATAGCCGATCTGAATCGCGGTGAACAAGGCACAGGCGAGCCCGCGTGAGATAACGCGACCGTCTGGGCGTGGCGGAGGTTCGGTCTTATCCCCCCGCAGTTTGACGAGGTCGGCAAGCAATTCCTGAGCCGATTGGTACCGCTCCTCGGGTCGCTTGCAGAGGCATTTGCGCAAGATTCGGTCGAGTTCGATAAAATCTGGCAGGCCGGGAGTAAGTTGCGGCAAAGCAGGAGTTGGCATCTCGAGGATGCGCTGGCGAGACGAATTGGGATCCTTCCCCTGAAATGGGTTAAAACCAGCAGCCATCTCATACAACACGAGCCCCAAAGAATAGAAATCAGTTCGGAAGTCCACCGGCTTGGGAAAGGCTTGCTCAGGAGACATGTAATCAGGGGTGCCAATGAACATGGCCTGGTCCCTAGTTATGTCCACGAGCACCGTCCCTTCGTCATCGGTTTGTGCTGATAAGGAAAAGACCTTTACTTTTTTTGCCAGCCCAAAATCCAGGACCTTCACGTGACGGGATCCATCCGGCTGAGTCACCAGCATGATGTTCTTGGGTTTAAGGTCACGATGAATAAAGCCCTTGGCATGCGCGGCTGCTAAGGCTTGCGCGGTTTCGATACCGATGTCCAGAATCGTGTTAAGCGCAAACGCCTCCTGACCGAGCCGGGCGTCAAGGGTTTCTCCTTCCACAAACTCGTAAACGATAAAAACCATTTCGCGGCCATCATCGTATTTGTCGATAGCCCGCACTATGGCAGGATGGTTTATGACGGCCGCGGCTTGAACCTCGAGGGCAACGCGCTTGCGGAATTGCGGGTCCCGGAGGAGCTCCGGTTTGATCTTCTTGAGCGCCACCGTGCATTTCAAGCGCATATCGTAAGCACGGTAAACATCTCCCATGCCCCCGCTGTCGATAAGGCGCTCGATTCGGTAACGGCCAACCAGCACCTCTCCGGGGGAGAGTTTGCTCCCTTTTCGCTTTTCTGCTGCGTCGCGGTCCGCGTCCGACTCGACCTCTAAGCTGGTTTCATCATCGCTATGCATAAGGACCTCCCGGCGGAAAGGCATGCCGTGGTCGGAGGCTTATCCCTCTTCCATTGATCCCGATGTTACCTCCCGAGGGGGTTGATGTAAAGTCAATCTTGGGGTCGTTACTTCGCCATCGGCAAGCCGCTTGCCAAACGGGACCGTTCAGCGAAGTCGTACAACTGGCGCTTCAGCCCGCGGTACCACCAGCGCATGTCCAGTGCGCGAGCTTCCTGGTATGCGCGCTCGGCAGTCCAGCTCTGAATTGCAATTCGATAGAACCCGATCATGACTCCCGTCCGGTCGCTGCCACGCTGGCAATGGACGAACACCGGCTGGTTGGCCGGGGCGTTCACCACAGCGAAAAAAGTCTTAATAGCCTGGTCGGAGACCGGAACCCATGCATCCAGGGGGATATGCACGTATTTGAATCCCAGCTTTTCAACCAGTGCCCTTTCATCAAGCTCTTCACGCAGATTGATGACGGTCCGAATGCCCCTCCATTTCAGGAACTCGAATCATGCCGGCGTTGGCTGCCCTCCCCGGTACAGGCCGGGGGCGACTTGTTCAAACCGTGGGATAGCGACGGCTTGGCCTTCCAGCCCCCTGCCTGCGACGTCCGTGGCGCGGAAGAGGGCCACCAGGAGGGTTATTGCCATGAGAGACAAAACAAGGCGCGTCATGCTCGCGGTCCCAGTCCGAGCTTCTTGACAAAGTGCTTGAAGATACTCACCACGATTTCCATGTTGTTCGACAGCAGGCTGAAAAGGTCTTCGGCGGCGATGGAGATTGCCGCCGTGTCCTCCAGGGCGGTGGCTCGAACCTGTCTCGATTCGCGTGTCAACGCTGAATATAATCCGAAGACCTCCCGCGGACCAATCACCTCCCGAACATCGCCCCCCTTCGACGCACACTCGACTAGCCCTCGGTCCACCATGTAGAAGGCGTCCGCGATATCGGTTTCTTGGAAAACTACCCAGTGCGAGGGGAAGCCTACTTCGCGGGCAATGGTGGCAAGCCGGTACAACTCCTCCACCGAAGCCTGCGAAAACAAGTCCACGCTACGGATATATTCGACCTTATCGAGCGTGGTGAAAGCCGGTCGGGCCGCAATCGCACCCGCAGCTAAGGGAGGAACAGCTTTTTGACTACCCATAATCGAGTCCTTTCTTGAGCCAGATCAATGGCGGCTTGAGGCCCGATTCCGGCCAGCGATCCTTGCCAATGGCGGCCGCAGCACATTCCCTCAGGATCGGATCGGGATTGCGGAGGCATGCCTCCAAGATCTGCCTCACGGTTTGGATTGACGGCCTTACCTTCCCTTCGATGACGGCTAGCACGATGCCTTTCACTTTGCCCGGCAACACGTTGTCCAGGTATTCGGCGACTGCAGCCTTCGTGAGCCGGTCGCCCTGCGCCAAGGCAAGCAACGAGCCAATGGCGGCCGCCATGAGGTTGTCCGTGCCGACGGACGGCAGTTTCGCCAGCCGCGCGGCGATGCCCCCCCCAAGAGCACTTCCCAGGATTCCGCCACTCGAGATGAGCGGGAACAGCCGTTTAGCCTGGCGCAGGTCCAGAACGTGGTTGGCGACCGTCCAAACCTGTGTAACGATGATGATGCCGAAGATGCTCGTCCAGACATAGAAGATCCAGGTCGCCGGCGACCACTGCATCCGCACCGCCCACCATTGCAGCAGAAGGTTCCCGACGAGAAACACCAAACTTCCCGAGATGACCGCCGCCTGTCCGACACGTGCCGAGAACCGGACGTAAACCCAGACCACAAAGCCGATGATTGCGGCGATCCCCAGGTAAACGTAGGGCAGCGAATAAGCGCTGAACTTGTAGAGGAAGAGCCCATCCCGTACCGCCTTAGTAATCATGTAGGAGGTCATGACGACGGTAAGGTAAGCAAACAGCAGCAAAGCAGGCGCTTCCTCGCCGCGTTCCAGGTTCAGGAAGGATCGGAGGCGATCCATGGGTTGGTCCCCGGCACGGTCAGTACACCGTCAAGCTTTCGAGCATGAACCTTGAAACCATCTTCGGCCCCTCCACCCTTGAGGTGGTAGCAGCATGTCTGGACATGCTCACATCGCGGGGTTGGCTAGGTCGGCTGGGGCCAGTCGGCCACGCCTTTGATAGGCCCGCCGGCAAGGATGCCCTCCTTACGATGAGCGTATTTTACCTGACACTCCCAAGCAACACAATAACGGGTAGTGGGTCAATTTGATTTTGTAGCGGCGAGTTTACCTCGCCAAATGGCGGCGTAAAGCCGCCTCTACATCAAATTGACCCACTACACAATAACGCGCTGATTTCGTCTCTCACGCTAGCAGCGCCATTCTGTGATGCAAGTGAATCTGTTGGCGACCAAGATGTTGTAGGGATGCGGCAGATCTGCATCTCCAGTCGCAAACTGACAAAAAACGACGACCACGATCGATTGTACCGACAGACGAAAGGCTGGCTGAATCGCGCCGGGGGATGGGTCGCGGTCTGATTCACCCAGGGACACAAAGTCCAAAAACCGCTACTCCTTATTTCTTATTTGTACTCTTTACAGTTAGGAATATTGGTCGCATAATCATGCCACCGGTAGAGATTTCCTCCTGAGCAAGGAAGGTTGGCATGTTGGGTTTGATTCTTCAACCCTCGCAAACGGTATTTCTCTTCCTGATCACACTGTTCGTGGTTGTCGCGCATTCGCTAGGAGCTGATGGTGTAACAGGCAACTCAATTCCTCTGCCGTTTACAGGGCTGTCAATATACTACCGTAATTGAATGTAGGGTGAGATAGTATGGCTATCCTAAGACTCTGCTTTCCCCCGTGCAAGTCCAGGCTTCTGTCTTTTTGTGAATGCTGGCCGAGGTCCTGGAAGCGCCTCTTTCGAGTCGCGAGCATGATCGTCGCTATGTTGCCGGCATCTCCAGCTCGAGCTAGCGGGGACAACGTCCTCCCAAACACCGGAGCGTGGTAGCGGGAGGTTGAGTGTTTTGCTCCCAATGGCTTCGGGGGGGCCTTCACATGAGGTTCTCGATTGCCTTCATTTCAATCATGCTGCTTACTTCGCTGGCTGCCGCACAGCAGAGATCACCGGTCAATTCGCGCGCCGATCAATTGGAACGCGAAGCGCTCGAAAAGGCGCGGCGGCTGGCTCCCCCACAGCCTGACAAGCTTGAAAGGGGAATAGACCGGGTTGAGAACAGCAAGGTCCTTCAGTGGATAGGTGGTGGCCATAACGGATTCGGCTTGCATTTTGGAGGGCTGGTTACTGGCTCCGGCTTCGCAGTCGGTCCGGCTTACTCACGCCCCGACCTGGCGCGAGAGAATCTACATTTCCGCATGTCGGCAGGCGGCACGGCGAAGCTCTACTACAATGTCGATGCCCTAGTCTCTCTCCCGCGCCTGTTCGGGAAACGTCTTCGTGTGGACTTCTATGCACAACATGCCGACTCACCGCAGATCGCTTACTATGGACCTGGTCCCAACTCACAGAAACAGGGACGGACCAACTACCGGCGCGAGGATACGAACCTGGATTTCCGGGTGGGCTGGCGCGTCCATCCACGCCATGTGCTGGTGGGCTTAACCACCGGCGTGAACCTGATCAATATCGGTCCGGGAACGAGTAAGGTCTATGCTTCGACAGACCGCATTTATTCGCCTGCACAGACACCCGGAATTGATGTGCAGTCACCTTATTTTCACATCGGTCCCTTCCTTCAAGTTGATTTCCGCGACCGTAAAGACGACCCCCATCGCGGCACCAACTTTGTCACTCGATTCAGCTACTACGAGGACCAGTCGGATCGCTATTCATTTCGCCGGATCGAGTCGCTGGTCGAGCAGTACATTCCTGTCTTCAATGAAAAGCGCGTGTTCGTCCTACGTGCCCGAACGGATCTCAGTTACGCGGGAGCGGGGCAGGTGGTGCCTTTTTATCTGCAGCCTACTCTCGGTGGATCCGACGATCTGCGAGGATTTCGGCAGTTTCGTTATTACGACAATGACTCACTGCTGATGAACGCCGAATATCGTTGGGAAGTGGCTCCGGCGTTGGACATGGCGGGTTTCGCCGACGCTGGGAAGGTCTTTCGCCGCCCCTGGGACATCAGTCTGACGAACCTGCAAACGGATGGCGGATTTGGATTTCGATTTAAGACCCGAGAAGCAGTGGTTTTCCGCATCGACGCCGGGTTCAGTCGGGAAGGATTCCAGATATGGTTCAAATTCAACCCTCCATTTCCGGGCCTATACCACGCTATGTTCTGATGGCAGCACTGCTTCTGACCGAAGTCGCTGCCATGCGCGCGGAGAGATTCTATCCTGACGATCCGATCCTTTCCTTCCCTAAGCCCGTGGCCGTTCAGAAGCTTCCGAGCCGCAAAACCGGTGGATTGTACGATTTCATCAAGCAGTCCTTCTCCACCCAAAGCCACCCGGCGGTACCTGCACGGGCGGTGAACACTCTGGGGGATGTCCCGGACAGCGAGTGGTTCACGAACCGCCATGGGGCTCGCCGCATGTCTCGCCAAGAACTTCAACATGGGCCCGGTGTTGACGCCCCGCCAGTGCCGCCCTTTACCGTCATTGGCGTCAAGACTGAGGGGATCACTCCTGGATTCCAGATGAGCGACGCCAAAGGCAGACTCTACTTCGTCAAACCGGACCCCGTAAGCAATCCTGAGATGGCCACCGCCGCGGATGTGATCGGGGCTCGTTTCTTCTACGCCCTCGGCTACTACACACCGCAGAACTACCTGGTCTACCTGAGGCGTTCGGATCTCAAGGTCAGCCCCCGGGCCACTGTTGACGGCTTGGGTGGCAAGAAACGGCCTATGCTCGAACGTGACCTGGACGACATCCTCCGCATTGTTCCACGCCGCAAAGACGGGATGTATCGCATGATGGCCAGCCGGAGCGCGGAGGGGGAGCCGATTGGGCCCTTCCGCTACGAAGGGACTCGTTCAGACGACCCTAATGACACGATCCCGCATCAAGACCGTCGCGATTTGCGCGGTCTGCATGTTTTCTGCGCTTGGTTGAACCACACCGATGCCAAGTCGCTTAATTCGCTCGACACTCTCGTGGAGGAGGGTGGAGTCCGCTTTGTCCGCCATTACCTGATCGATTTCGGGGCCATCTTGGGAAGCGACAGCGATATGGCCAAGAATGCCAGATTCGGGAACGGATATATTATTCCCAAAGCAGGTCACGGTTTGACACGGATCGTTGCCCTCGGAATGGACGTCCGGTCATGGGAGAGTGCCAACTACGGGAGCCTGAACGCGGTGGGACGATTCGAGTCGCATGTCTTCGATCCGGAAAAGTGGAAATCAAACTATCCGAATCCGGCGTTCTTGCGCCGCTTAACAGACGATGAATATTGGGCAGCCAAGCAGGTCATGGCCTTTACGGACGAGGACATCCGCGCGATCGTGGAGACAGGAGAGTACTCCGATCCACACGCCGTCGAATACATCACCCGAGCACTCATCGAGCGCCGGAATAAGATCGGCCGAACGTATTTCTCAAAAGTGCTTCCGCTGGACAATTTCGCGGTCAGCGCCGGGGCGCTGGCCTTTGATGACCTCGCGGTGAAGCACGGCTTTACACATGCCCGGTCATACCGGGCGGCCTGGTTCCGCTTTGACAACAAGGGGGAGCAACTGACTCCAATTCAATCCGCCGGCTCACTCCAACTGCCTGCCGAGGCACTCGCGGCTGACGAGGGCGCCTACTACGCTGTCCGGATCCAGTCAGATGATCCCCGCAAAACTGTGACGGTTTATCTCCGCAAACGGAGCGGGGTTTTCAAGGTAGCCGGAGCTGAGCGCACCTGGTGAGGTGAGTTTCTCAGGCACCACGCCAGCGCTCGGAAGTTATCGCAAAACTGCACGATTGGAGATACACTCTGGGGAGGGCCATGTCGCACCATCTGTTGAGATTGCTACTCATTTGCGGGGTGGCTCTTCTCCCCGCACTTGCTTGCCCGGCGAGAGTCGGGGCCAACCCAGTGCAGCAGCCGGGCGAGCAGGCTTCCGTCCCCTCCCAAGCTGAGGGCACAACACCTTCCCGGCCTGCCGAGACGACGAAGCAGCCGCGACCTACACTCAAGGAAGTACCCTGGCGAATAGTCCGCGATCAGAGATTCCTCTGGCTCCGTCCCTTTCGCATGAAGCGAAGCGATCTCCCTTGGGTGGGATTGATTGTGGGAACCACCGCCGGCCTGATGGCGATTGACCGGCGCGTCGGGCAAGGCCTTTCGGACTCGCCCCCCGGCTCTGGCTACACTTTCAGCCACAACGTAAGTCGAGTCGGTGCCCCCTGGTCGGATCTCGGAATTGCCGGAGCCATCTACCTGGTTGGCCGATCGCGGGGGGACCAGCGCGCGCAAACTACAGGCTTGCTGGGTCTGCAGGCCGTTGCCGACAGCGTCGTGGTGGTCGAAATACTCAAGATTTCCACCCAGCGGCCGAGGCCCACTTTCTCTGGCGGGTTAATTCGCGATCACAATGCGGATGGAGAGTTCTTTGCGGGTGGGACTTCGTTCCCTTCTGGTCATGCCGCCGCAGCCTTTGCCCTGGCCACCGTCGTTTCCGAGCAAAACAGGGAGAAGCGTTGGGTAGCGCCCGTCGCTTACGGCTTTGCGAGCCTGGTTTCCGTCTCGCGCGTCACTATGCGAATGCACTTCCCCTCCGACGTCTTCGTTGGGGCAGCGCTCGGCTATCTGATCGGCCAGCACGTCGTTCATGGTGCGGGGGGGGCAACACAGGACAGGCCACTCCGCTCCAGGCTGCTGCCTGCCATTTCTGCTGCTGGAGGAACTGGCCTCACCCTTTCCTGGGAATTCTGAATCTGCTCGAGCATGTGCGGCATGGGTATGCAGAAAACCCTGCTGCACCGACAACTGCGGGCTGTAACAAACTGGAAGCTGGCCCTCGTGAGTACTGCAAGGTTGTCCTGACACTCGAGGCGGATGCCGGCGGCAGGGCGTGCAGCTTCAATCCATGTTGGTGCGCCACGTTCCTGATCAAATGAAGGAATTACGCGCTCCCCAGCTTCTGCCCCGCATGGAGATTGGATTGCTCGGCGTGCAATAGGTGCTTGGGCCGGGTGGTTCAACATGCTCCGTGCTCATTCCCGAGTCGAAGTAGAGTGCGCAGACCGAGGCCAACGCCGCCACGACAAAACAAGGCGTTCATCTTCTTGGAGATGAAGTCCCATGAATTACTCACCTTGCCTGCCTAGAATGTTTGGTTCTCTCCTCTTCATCGCGTGCTTCGTCTCCCAGACTCCGAGTCTGCGGAGTACGGACTTGAAGCCTCAGACGCTCGCAGCCTTCTCGCGTTACGTCCAGCTCACTGAAACCCGCATCGACACGGAATTGAAGCGACCCGGACAGTTCCTATACGTGGATGGCCTTCCGGAGGCGCGGCGGGTGCAGGTTCTCGCCTTGCTTCGTAAGGGGGAGGTTTTCATCGAGCCACTCTCGACACCTGACGCGTCCGGCAAGGAAATTGTTCCTCCCGGCGGAATGCTCCACCACTGGCTGGGCGCGGTGTTTGTTCCGGGTGCGACCCTGGGGCAAGCCTTGGACCTGGTGGAAGACTATGATCACCATCAGGACATCTATAAGCCAGAAGTCGTGGGCTCCAAGCTGGTCAGCCGGAACGGGGATGACTTCAAGATGTTTTACCGCCTCAGGAAGAAGAAAGTGATCACGGTGACGCTCAACACCGACCATGATGTGCACTATTTCCGCGTCGACTCCACGCATTGTTACAGCCGTTCTTACTCTACACGGATCGCCGAAGTCGCCGATGCTGACTCGCCCATAGAGCGTGAAAGGCCGATCGGCCATGACCACGGATTCCTCTGGCGGATCAACTCCTATTGGCGCTTTGATGAGAAGGATGGGGGTATGTACGTTGAATGTGAGTCGATCTCCTTGACGCGTGCCCTTCCACCCATCATCGGGGTAATCATCAGGAAGTTCGTCACCGAGATCCCCAGAGAGTCGCTGCAGATGACTATGGGTTCGACGCGTTCGACACTCCTCGCGCGGTTACAGGCAGCGGGAACAAAGTAGGAGTTCATTGGTGTTGCACCCTACCAACCCGTCAGCCACAGCCGTGTGCGGCGTCATCTCCTTCTCCACTGTCTGAATTGCAGTGGCGGAGGAAATTGATTTGAGGTGGGAGATTTCGAGGTTACAATCCGAGCTGAGTGGAAGGCTCCCGACGAGGCTACGAATGGTAACGAATGAGCAAGTTTACGAAGTTTTGCGCAACTGTTACGACCCGGAAATTCCAGTCAACCTCGTGGACCTGGGATTGATTTACGACGTCCAAGTTGATGACGACCACGTCAATGTGGTGATGACCCTGACGGCAAGGGGTTGCCCTGCTCACAGCTTCATCAGCGAGCAGGTGAGGCAGCAGGTTGCAGAGATCCCAGGGGTGAAGTCCGCAAACGTGCAGGTGGTGTGGGACCCGCCCTGGGACATCAGCCGCCTGAGCGAGGCGGCAAAGAAGCAACTGGGGCTGGGCTAGCACGGACAGGTGTCAGGTGCCAGGTGTCAGGTTCCGGATGCCGCTAGGCACCAAGCGGGTGGCTACGTTACAACTGACCACTGACAACTGACCACTGACGACTGACAGCGGTCAATTCATCATGCCTCGAATGCGGTGCAGTAACTGGGCGACCTCCACCGCTTGGGGGTTGCCGCGAGGAGTACGATTGAGATAGGTTTTGAAATCCGCCTGGGCTTCTTCGTAGCGCCGCATCAGGAAATAGATCATCCCTCGGTCGTGGAGCTGCTGGCTTGACTCCGGCTCGACCCCCAGGGCGAGCTGGATCACGGTGAGAACTCTGGTGAAGTCGTGGCGGCGAACGTACGATCCCTTAAGGTTGTTGAGCATCCTGGCCAGGATCTGCTTCTTTGTCGATGCCGCAAAGTATTCCGGCTTCAGTTCCGCCTCGTCACCGAATTGCGCTTTCAGCAATTCCTGGCAATCCTGGCGCGTCAAAATCCTCCCTCGGCGATAGGGATCGATCAGAATCTCATTGTGGTCGGTCCGGTATTTCACCAGGAAATGTCCGGGAAAGCTCACGCCCATCACGGGCAGACCGCGCCGCCTGGCCACTTCGATATAAATGAGCGACAGGGAGATGGGAATCCCAAGCTTCCGGTCCAGAACGTCGTTGAGATAGCTGTTCCGCGGGTCGTCGTATTCCTCTTCGTTGCCACGGAATTGTTCCTTCTCGAAGAGAAGCTTGTTCATGGTCTCGATGATTTCGATGGCGGGGCGCGAGAGGTCGCAGAGCAAGCGCAAGGCAAGGGCGTCGAGCCGTCCGAGCTGGTCAGGCACATTGAGGTGAGGGTATTCGATCCGGGCGATTAGCAGCGCCGCTTCGTCAAGGTTGAACTCTTCCTCTGCCCGCTGCATCAGGCGCGCGAAGTCTTGGATGGGGTCGAAAACCTTCATCGAGAGGCGTAGAGACTGCTCAGGAAGTCACCCGCCGGGATCAGGCGCGGAAAAGATTGCGAAGCAAGAATAACAGGTTCGCCGGTCTTTCGGCCAGACGCCGCATGAAGTAAGCATACCATTGACGCCCATAGGGAACGTAAAGGCGCACCCGCGCGCCCTGGCGGAGCAGGGCGCGCTGCAAGTGGCGGCGGATCCCGTACAGCAATTGAAATTCGTAACGATCGGGCGGGATGCCGTGTATCCGAGCGTACTCCTGCGCAGCGGCAATGAGGCGCTCGTCATGCGTGGCGATGGCGTGATAGATCCCGCTGGAAAGCATCATCTCCATCAATCTCGAAAAGCTGCGGTCGACATCCCTTTTGTGCCGATAGGCGATTGCGGGGGGCTCGTTGTAGGCGCCCTTAACCAGCCGGATGCGGGCTCCGGACTTCAGCAACTCTTCCACGTCCTTGTCGCTGCGGTAGAGATATGATTGGATGACGATGCCCGCCACATGGCGCGGCGCACTCACAGTTCGGAAAACCCGGAGCGTCGCTTCGGTGAAGGCCGAACCCTCCATATCCACGCGCACAAAGTTGTGGTACTGGGCAGCGCACGCGCAGAGCAATTTCAGATGACGGCACGCCAACCCTTCATCAATCGCCAAGCCCAGTTGACTGAGCTTGACAGACACGTGGGAATTCAAGCCTTCAACCGCGAGCCTATCAAGGATGTGGACGTAAGCCTGGCAAGCAGCTTCAGCTTCCGCGGCTTCCTGCACGCTCTCACCCAGCAGGTCGAGGGTCACCATAAACCCTTCGGCGTTCAACCGCCGGACCACCTGGAGCGCGTCTTCCAATTCTTCACCGGCAATGAACCGCGCGGCCATACGGCGGCCCAAGGCGTGGCCTGTGAGGATCTTCTTGGGGGTTTGTTTCTGGGAAAGGTAGAGGAGAATGGGGCGAAGCATAAGTGGAGGTCCCAGGTGTCAGGTTTCAGGTGTCGGGTGTCAGGTGTCAGGTGTCAGGGCTCTCGCCTGGGGCTTTCAGCTCACAAATTAGCCCGGCCAGCATCCGACACCTGACACCTGAAACCTGCCGTTCAGCCTTCAGCTTCCAGAAATCTCTCGGCGTCAATGGCCGCCATGCAGCCGGAACCAGCCGCGGTGACGGCCTGCCGATAAACGTGGTCCTGGACGTCACCCGCGGCAAAGACGCCAGGCACGTTGGTCTTGCTTCCGTCGTGCGTAATCAGATAGCCCACTTCGTTCATCTCGAGCTGCCCGCGGAACAAAGAGGTATTGGGCGAGTGGCCGATTCCCATGAACACCCCGTCACAGCTCTTGATGGTTTCACCGCCGGTCTTGGTATTCTTCAGCCTAATTCCCGTGACTTCGCCTCGGTTTACGTCCAGGACGTCCACCACCAGCGAATCCCAGATGAACTTGATCTTTGGATTGCGATAAAGCCGGTCCTGCATGATTTTGGAGGCGCGTAACTGGTCGCGGCGGTGAATAATACTCACTTGCGTGGCATAGCGGGTGAGAAACATCGCCTCTTCCGCAGCCGTATCGCCGCCTCCCACGACCACCACCTCTTTGCCACGATAGAAATATCCATCGCAGGTCGCGCAGGTCGATACACCGTGGCCAAGCAGTTTGCGCTCCGATTCCAGTCCCAACATTTTTGCCGAAGCGCCGGAAGCAATGATCAGCGTGCGCGCCTCGACCGTCTCGCTCCCCAGGTCAATCACAAAGGGGCGACGGGAAAGGTCAGCGCCACTAACATGGCCTTCCATGAACTCGGCGCCAAATTCGGCAGCCTGGTTCTGCATCCGTTCGATCAGCTCCGGCCCTTGCACCCCTTTGGGAAAGCCGGGGAAATTCTCCACCAAAGTCGTCAAGGTCAATTGTCCACCGGCTTCCAGCCCCCGGATAACCAGCGGCTTCAAATTGGCGCGCGCGGCATAAATAGCTGCGGTCAATCCCGCGCATCCTGAACCCATAATCATCACATTTCGCATCGCGTATGCTTCTCCGGTACTTGGTGGCTTACCCGCAGTCGCCTATCTTACTCCCAGGAAATAACTTCGTACAGCATGTTTTGAGCGCCCCAGCGTAGGCTCATGGCCGGGGAGGAAGTCGATTTTGTGATTGCCGCCAATGCATTTTGATGCTACAAACGTAAATTCGCTTCGAAGCACAAGGCGTGGGTTAGGTGAAGGACACCGGGTTCAAAAGAGAGCAGTCTGCGGGAATATTCGCAGGGTAAGCTCCTCAAGGTTTCGCAGGCAGGACGGGTGCACCGATGGATGCAGTGGTTCTCGAGGGAGTTACCAAACGGTTTGACACGCTGACCGCCGTCAGCAATTTGAGCTTGCGGATCAGGGAGGGCGCCGTCTTCGGTCTGCTTGGCCCCAACGGAGCCGGCAAGACCACATCGCTCCGCATGATCATGCGGGTGCTGATTCCTGACGAAGGATCAATTCAGGTTCTTGGGGAGCCGGTCAGCGATCGCACCCAGGACCGCGTCGGCTATCTCCCCGAGGAACGAGGCCTCTACACCAAAATGAAGGTGCGGGAGGTCCTGCGGTTTTTGGGAGCCCTGAAAGGACTCTCCGAGACCGAGGCGGCGCAGCGCGCCCAATCCTGGCTGGAACGCCTGGAATTGGCAGCCTGGTCAGAAAAGAAGATCCAGGACCTTTCCAAAGGAATGCAGCAAAAGGTTCAGTTTATCGCCACGGTGATTCATAAGCCCCCGCTGCTGATTCTTGATGAACCTTTCGCCGGCCTTGACCCGGTGAATGCAAGCCTGATCAAAGACATCATGCTGGAGTTGCGCGACCAGGGTTCCACGATCATCCTTTCCACTCACCGCATGGAGCAGGTGGAGATGATGTGTGACGCCATCTGTCTGATCGACAAAGGACGCAGTGTGTTGGACGGGGACCTCCGCGCCATCAAGCAGTCCTACGGGAAGAACACCCTTCGCATCGAATATTCAGGGGACGGGGACTTTCTGGAAGGTACGGCACTGATCGAAAAAGTGAACCGCTTTGGGGCAGTCGTCGAGGCCCGGCTCAGGCCAGGCGCCGATCCCCAGGAAATCCTTAAAGCCGCTCTGCTGCGCGGCGTGCGCATCAGCCGCTTCGAACTGGTCGAGCCGCCTTTGAACGATATCTTCATCGAAAAGGTTGCAGGAGCCCATGCGTAAAGTCTGGCTGGTGGTCAAACGCGAGTACCTGATGCGCATCCGCACCAAGGCATTCATCCTCACCACGATCGGCCTGCCCGTGTTCAGTGCGGGTGTGCTGATTTTCACCATGATGATGGCAACGCGGGAGTCCGACCACACGCTCAAGATCGCCCTCCTCGACGATGGCGGCTTCGCGAAGATCATCGCGGCGGGATTCACCGAGAAATTGAAGAACGGCCAGCCGCTCTTCCAGTTGGTTCGGACGCTCGAGCAGCCCCAGTCCGACCAGAAAGCGCGGGACGAACTTGCCGACCAGGTTCGGCGGGGACTGCTGGATTGTTACCTGGTAGTGCCCAAGGAAGTCCTCGAGGGGAAAGCGGTTGAGTTCCATACCCAGAACCCCGGTGATTTTCAAGCCGCGGCTGCTGTCCGGGGCGCGGTCGATCATGCGGTGATTTCCCGTCGCTTGAGCAGCCGCGGGATTCAAATTGATAACGTGAGCGAACTGGTTCGCGGGGTGGATTTCACCCTGGTCAAAGTTGGTAAGGGAGGAGAGTCGGAAGAAAAAGGTCAAACTTTCTTGGCGGCGGTCGTCGTCGGCATGGTTCTCTACATGACGCTGTTGGTTTATGGCCTAGCGACCATGCGATCCGTTCTGGAAGAGAAAACCACGCGCATTGTTGAAATCCTCGCTTCCTCGGCCCGGCCATTTCAGTTGCTCACGGGAAAGATCCTGGGCGTTGCCGGGGTAGGCTTCACGCAGTACCTCATCTGGACACTCACCGCCGTTCTTATCTCAACTTACGGTGCAGCCCTCGCGACCGCTTTCAGGCCGGGTGCGTCCGTGCCGCAGTTTCATATTCCACTTTCTCTTTTGATCTATGCCCTGCTGTTCTTCCTGGCTGGTTATTTTCTTTATGCGTCTCTCTACGCTGCCGTTGGGGCAATGGTTTCCAGCGATGAGGAGGCACAGCAAGTGCAAATGCCCGTCACCCTGCTCGTCGTGGCCGCCTTCCTTCTTTACCCCGCCGTTATGCGCGACCCGGCCTCACGGCTCTCGGTTGTCGTGTCGTTGGTCCCCTTTCTGTCCCCCATTCTCATGATTTTTCGTATTGCGCTGCAGACTCCACCCTTCTGGCAAATCGCCCTCTCCCTGGCCCTCAGCATGGCCACGACAGTCGGCGTGGTGTATGTCGCCGCCAAGATCTACCGGGTGGGCATCTTGATGTATGGCAAGAGACCGTCGCTGGTGGAATTGCTCCGGTGGCTGAAGTACACGTAGATTAGCCCACGCCAAAAAAGGTCAGTACTTGCGCAGCACCCCAACCACTCTCCCTTGAATCTTCACCTCTCGGGCAGACACGATGATGGGGTCCATTTGGGCATTGGCGGGCTGCAAGCGGATTTTCCCATTGGGGGCGCGGAAGAATCGCTTGAGTGTGGCGTCGGTACCCTCGATAAGAGCCACCACGATCTCTCCGTTCTCTGCCGTCTGCGTTCCTTCCACCAGGATGTAATCTCCGTTGCAAATGTGGTCATCAATCATCGAGTCGCCCTTTACCCGCAGGACGAAGAGGCTTCCTCGCCCAGCAGTGAAATCGCCGAAGGAAAAGGTCTCGGCATTGGGCACAGCTTCAACCGGCTGGCCGGCGGCGATTCGCCCCAGCAGGGGGAACTCCATGTTGCCTAAAACCGTGGCGGGTATTGGAATGGGGGCCGCTCCAACCGGCTCAACTCCGGCTCTCGTCTCGAACGGCAGCTTCCTCCGCCCGAAGGGACGAACCGCTGTCTTGGCAAACGGCACCGAGCCCGGTACGGCAACAACCTCCACCGACCGGCTCTGGTTGTAGCTGCGGCGGATGAAACCCTTCTTTTCGAGGGTCTGCATGTGCTTGTGCACCGTCGCGAGTGACGACAGCCCCAAACCTCCGCCGATCTCCTCGAAACTCGGCGAGTACCCATTGCGATTGATGAAATCCACCAGGAAATCAAACACCTGTTTCTGCCGACGCGTCAAAGCCATGTTCGCACCATTTCAGAAATAATTCCCCCCAGCTCCATTGGTCACGGGGGTAGCTATGCTTGGCATTATAGGCGAATGAAAAGCGAAGAGCAAGTGAAAAATGCGCCGGCTTATTTTGGCTCCCGCAGTAAAGAAAAGGCCCCACAAGGCAGGATTCAGGAGTCAGGATTCAGGAGCCAGGAGTCAGAAGACAGCAGGTGGCGCGTAGCGCCTGCCCCGGTGCATCAGAGCCTTGCGGGTTCTTGCCTCTCTGAAATCTGGAATCTGCAATCTCGAATGCGCTCATCCTGTGCGCCGCGACTGAGCGGGTTGCACCGCCGCACCCGCCTTCAGCTACAATAGCGGAACGATGATTGATGTGGAGACTCGCGTCCTGACGGAAGGTGATGCGGCGGCCTATTGGAATCTGCGGCTCGAGGCTCTCGAGCAGGAACCGCAGTCGTTCGCCGAGTCCGCCGAGGAGCACCGCGCAACCCCAATCGAGTTGGCCGCGGCGCGCTTGCGTCAGGCGGACGGCAGCTTTGTTTTGGGCGCATTCCTCTCCGGAGAACTCGTCGGCATGGCGGGTTTCTTCCGCGAAAAACATCTCAAGGCCCGCCACAAGGGCAAGATTTGGGGCGTCTACGTGAGGGTGAATTACAGGCGGCAGGGCATCGGCCGAGCGTTGTTCTCGGCGCTGTTGGAGAAGGTCAAGACCCTGCCCGGTTTAGAGCAGGTTGATCTAACCGTATCCGCCCGCCAAGTCGCAGCGAAGACGCTCTATCGCTCGCTTGGCTTCGAAACCTTCGGAGTTGAACGCGCTGCGCTCAAGATTGGTGACCAATACTTTGACGAAGAGTACATGGTCCTACGGCTCAGGTGACACGAGGTGTTGTAGGGGTAGGGCTTGCCCTACCCTTCAAGGGGACGGCAAGCCGTCCCCCTACGAGAGCGGCTTCTCAGTGATGACCGCCGCCTGAGCTCGACCCGCCGCCGCCGTGGGAGCCACCACCCATGCCGCCGCCTGAGCCCGACCCACCGCCGCCGTGGGAGCCACCACCCATGCCGCCGCCTGAGCTCGACCCGCCGCCGTGGGAGCCACCACCCATGCTGCCGCCTCCGCTCCCGACCGCGCCACTCGTGGCGCCACCTGCCCTGAAGCTGCTGCCACTTGTCGCGTGGCCGCCCGCCGTTGCTCCTCCACTCCGATATGCTGCGGACGAGCCAGAGTCAGACTGAGGGGAAGAATGATGTGACCAGCCTCCCGTATGGCTTTGTGGAGCAGCCGTGGGTCCCACCTTTGGCGGAGTTCCTGACGACGGCTGAACAGCACGCAATCCCGAAGCCTCTGGGGCTGAAGGGAGTGGACGGATAGGCAGTTCGTTCGGCGCCTGAGTGGCCCCTGAGGGCAGGCGAGAGTTGTTCACATATAGTCCTGACGCCGGGTCATAGACTATTCCGGATCTCGCTCCAGGCGCCGCGTGCTGGGTGAAAGATTCAACCGTCGGCCTGCCCACAGCGCGACTTGAGCCTGCGACCGCACCCGGTGCAGAGGTTGTCGGCTTCCTGTTGATAGTCTGTGGGCCTAAGGTTGCGCCGCGTGTACCTTTCAGAATCGGTTCAATCTTGGCAAACCCGGCGGGCTGGGGCACAATTCGGCCTGGAAGCTTGGCTTGCCGATCCGGCAAAATTTCGGGCCGTTCAATCATCTTGCCAGACGCCAGGTTTACTGGGAGGATGGTTCCAGGACCCACAGGACGGCCGGTCTGAAACGCCTTAGTGCTTACGGCAGTTCCACAGGAGTGACCCTGTGGGCAGGGGTTATTCATTTTACCTTTATGGTGATGGCGGGATTGTGGGATCCACCCAATCCATCCAGGGCCGGCATACCATCTAACCAGGGCCGGTGACCAAATTCCGCAACTCCCAGGGAACCACATCCAGCCCATCCCAGGAAAGAAGTCCCACCCGCCACAGTGATAGGGCAGCCAGCCCCAGGGATCCGCAGAAATCCACGTGTATCCAAAGCTCGGATACCAGCACCAGCGGCCAAACGAATACGGGTACCATCCCGCATAGACATTCGGCATCCACCCGTATCCGAAACCCGGCATGTAGGACCAATTCCCGTAATACGACAAATCAGACCAGCCATAAAAAGCGTCACTGCCGTTATTGGAAGACGCTCCGGGCGATGGGCTGTTTTGGGCGGCTTCCACTCGACTTTCTCGCTCCTGCACCCAGCGATCCCAGTCGTCCTCGGTGACTCCTTCCGAGAGCTGGTCAGGCTGGTCAGTACCGGGACTCAGTTCAAGGACCGAATTCTCGGCCACCGTCCAGGAACCGAGAGAGCTTGCGACCTCCACCGAGCCGTTGAAGACTTCTACCCGTTCCTCTGAGGAATCGACATCAGCCCGGAACATCGCTTTCCCGCGCGGAGTAAGCGTTGCATTGGACGTGCGCACCTCGTACACGTCTTGTCCTTCGGGGGCCGCATGGAATGTCGCATAGCCCTTGGGCATCGTGAGGCAGTTGATTTTGCTTCCGTCGGAAGCCAGGGCAAGTTGGGTGAATTCAAGCATGGAAAGCTGGCCAAGCCGTACTGTCGAGCCGTTCTCGAATTCAACTTCGGCAAAGCTGCCTTCCGCAGTCGAAAGTTTAAAGCCTTCCTGGATAGGGGTGTTCATCGGGGCTTCGGCCCAATCGGCAATGTCGGACTGCTGTATCGTGACATTGCCCTCGACAAAACTAAGGCGAACAATACGGGCGTGAGAATAAGTCTGGCCCCAGGCTGCGGCAATCCCAAGAAAAACTGCCGCACCTAACCCCACCAAAATTCTTGCTACCGGTTGTTTCATGGGTGTCATGGACCACCTCCCCAAAACCCCGAGAAAGGCCTAACAGGCCACCCTAACCTTACACCAGTCTAGACGAGGCAGACAGCCAATAGGTTGCCGGATGGCTGGAATTGCCGATTGCCGATTGCCGATCGACGATTGCCGATTGCTCACGGACAGCGGAAGGAGTTGCCATGCCACTTCTTCAATCGTCAATCGTCAATCAGCAATGACGCAGAGCGCGCTGAGAAATTCGGCCTAAGGGCTGGGTTGGATTCGTTCGATGATCTGCTGAGCGCGAACCTGCGCCAAGTGAAGAAAGCGCGAACCATGAGCAATCTTTTCCAGCGTCGGAAGGAGCATCTCGGGGTCGGCCAAGCTCTTGTTTTTTAGTTCGATCTGGGTTTGCAAAAGCTCTTGCGGGAGACCCAACGGGTCATACTTCATCTCAAATTCAAGCGCCGCAATGTGCTCCTCAACTGTGCCCACTGCTTCGAAGATGTCCACGAGCTCCCGTGCCATTCGGTTCTCAGTGTAATTGAAGACCACTCGGTTCACGTCCTCGCCCTGCTGGTAGGTGAGGGTCTTCTGGCCCAGGTTTGCCACCTTCTTGTGGCTGTCGAGGTCAACGGACTGGAAGTTGTGAAGTTGCCCGGCCAGCGCGAAGATTCGCTCCGTGGTGCCTGCGGAAAGCTGAAAGGCGCGAGGGCTCTGTGCTTCGTCCAGTTTGTGGCCTTCGAAAGTCCCCAACCCTTTTGAGTCCACGGTAATCAGTAGATACTCGGGGGTGCTGCCCTTGAACGTCCTTGAATAAGTCAGCTTGGCCGGAACACCGGCGGCTTGGAGAAAAATCGAGGCAGGGTAGCTGCCTGCTACGATGACAAGACCGAAGAAAGGGATGAGAACCCGGAATCTCCGAGGATGAATCGCCATAGGCTCAACACGTGCAATGACGCATCTTCGTCCTTGCGGGTGAGAGAGGGCAACGGCTCGTCTACCAAGAGCCAAAACCCCGAGAGTCCGAAGCTGGAATTCCATGCCCGCGGCGGCGCACCCTGCCTTTTGCCCCGACCGCTATGCAAGGGCGGTGAGCTGGACGCAAGGCGTCCGTGGGGTGGGTCGGGCGCCGCCAGGCGATTCCTTACTTCGCCTGTGTCAGGGCGTGAAGCTCCGCTTCCTCGATGTCGAAGTTCGCGAAGACGTGCTGGACGTCCTCGTGGTCTTCGAGCTCTTCCATGAGCCGGAACATTTGATCCGCCTGTTTGCCGGTCAGCTTCACGTAAGACTGGGGGATCATGGAGACTTCCGCGGCAGCGGGCGTGATGTTGGCGGTCTTCAGGCGGTCAACCACCTGGTGCAATTGGGCAGGGGGTGAAAAGACTTCCCAGTTGCTGCCGTCCTCGGCCATGTCATCCGCGCCCGCCTCGGTCACCAATTCCAGCAGCGTCTCCTCGCTGGCCTTTCCCTTTTCCACCACAATGTAGCCTCGTTTGGTAAACATCCAGCCTACGGAACCGTGCTCCCCCAGGTTCCCGGCGTGCTTGGAGAAAATGTGACGGATTTCGGACAGGGTTCGGTTCTTGTTATCCGTCGTCACCTCCAACAGCATCGCCACACCACCAGGCCCGTAACCTTCGTAGACCACTTCCTCGTACGCGGCGCCGGGAAGTTCACCCGTCCCCTTCTGAATGGCGCGCTTGATGTTATCCGCCGGCATGTTCTCAGCCTTGGCGGCCACGATGGCCGTACGCAGGCGAGGATTGGCATCCGGGTCTCCACCAGCTATCCTTGCGGCGATGGTGATTTCCTTGATGATCTTTGTAAAGGCCTTTCCGCGCTTCGCGTCTAAGGCCCCTTTCTTGTGTTTAATTGTCGCCCATTTAGAATGCCCCGACATAACATGACTTTCCTTTCGGTTCAATCAGTGCACGACCCCCTAGAGAGTGATTCTATGGGGGTTGTCTTAACAAGGCAGAGTAACGCACACATCCTACCACAATGACGAATGGGAATCTATCGACTTCTGGTGATTTCCGGTCCTATGTGAAATAATGCAAGTCCTACGGCGTTTCTCGTCTCCAGCACTCAATCCGCGCCGTGATTTACCCGCATCCTTTACTCGCAATCAGAGGGGAGTATGCGAATGACGATTGGCCGTAAGCTTTCCTGCTACGTCACCGTAATCGCCGTCTTGGCTTGTTCCATTTTTGTCCTTGCAGAACCCAAAGACAAAGAGAACAATTCTGAAGTCAAATTCACCTCGCGCACTGAACTGGTGCTGATCCCCACGCTGGTGACTGACAAGTCCGGCAATCACATCAGCGGACTGAAGAAGGAAGACTTCAAGGTGCTGGAAAACGGCGCCGAACAAAAGATTGCCACGTTCGAAGAAATCACCAGCGACGCGCACCGTTTGTCGCGTCCCAAGAATCCGAATGAGTTCAGCAATTCCCTGGCGGGCAAGCCGTCCGCCAATCGCATTACGGTTATCGTGCTCGACTTCATCAACACGCCCTTTCTGGATCAGACGAACGCGCGCAAGGAATTGCTCAAGTATCTTACGCAATCGGTGGATCAGCGCGAGCCGACAGCCCTCTACACCCTCACCCGTAGCGGCGTTCACGTGATCCATGACTTCACTACCGACCCTCGCGTCCTGGTAGCCGCACTGCATAAGGTGAATGGCGACACGTTCCATATGGTCGATACCCAGGAAGAGGTGGAGGCCATAACCGGAACTGCCAGCCCCGATGGCAGCGCGGGTGTCGACCCCGGCGTCGTGCAGAGCGAAGCCGACAGAATCCAGACCATGATGGAAGACATGGAACTGAATTTTCAATCGTTCGAGCAACGCCTTGCCATCACCTACACCTTGCAGGGAATGCAGCAGTTATCTCAGGCATTGGCAGGATGCCCTGGGCGCAAGTCGCTGATCTGGGCGGGCGGCGGATTCCCTTTCAGCGTGAGCGACAACACCATGCAGCTCGCTCCCCCCGGCCGCGATACTCTTAGCGATGTACTGCCCATGTACGAACACACCT
>Ga0208692_1000350_pt1 | contig 36865 bp, 31 predicted proteins | sample June2015DPH_20_1_3_FD_184721 | JGI IMG/M metagenome (GOLD analysis project Ga0208692, IMG submission 184721) | Peatland microbial communities from SPRUCE experiment site at the Marcell Experimental Forest, Minnesota, USA - June2015DPH_20_100... | ecosystem: Environmental > Terrestrial > Soil >... | reverse complement strand
GAGGCAGTTGAAAAGACACGTCTTGCCGGCTCCGTTCGGGCCGATGACGGAAAGCAGTTCACCCCGGGCCTGGTTGAGCGTCACGTCGACGAGGCTCTTCACCCCGCCGAAGCTCAACGAGACGTTCTCGACGTCGACGATGATGTCGCCGGTGACGGTCGCAGCCGTGGTGTCGACGGTCGTCGTCACGAGATCTCGCTCGCGGATCCGCTCATCGCGTCGGCCGTGCCGACGCCGTGCTCGGCGAGACCGATCTCGCGCTTTCGTCTTCGTGACGGGATCATCCCCTCGGGGCGGAAGATCATCATGATCACGAGGATCGCGCCGAGGTAGATGAACAGGTCCTGATCCTGGAACCCGAACAACGGGTGCTCCCGCAGGTACCAGGGGAACCACTGGAGCACGGCGGCCCCGAGGACGGCGCCGAGCAGCGATCCCATCCCGCCGAAGATGACGAGGACGAGGATGAGGATGGAGAGCTGGACCGTGAAGTCGCCGGGCTCGATGAACGAGATCTTGCTGGATTCGAGCATTCCCGCGAAGCCTGACGTCGACGCCCCGATGGCGAAGGCGAGGATCTTGTACTTCAGCACGTTGATCCCGGTCGACTCGGCGGCGACCTCGTCCTCTCGGATCGCCGTCCAGGCGCGGCCCACCCGCGAATGCTCGAGGAAGGAGTAGGCGATCAGCGCGAGGACGACGAACGCAAGGAGCAGGTAGTAGTAGGGAAGCGGGTCGATCAGCCACGAGTAGTGGATGTGGAACACATTGACCGAGGGATGGGGGATTCCGATCACCCCTTGAGCGCCACCGGTCACCCCCTGCAGATTGGTCGCGACGATCTGGATGATCTCGCCGAATCCGAGCGTCACGATCGCGAGGTAGTCGCCTCGGAGACGCAGCGTCGGCGCACCGATAAGGACACCGGCGAGCATCGCGGCGCCGATCGCGAACGGGATGGCCCAGAACGCGTTGACGACCATCGGTGGATGGACGGGGAGCGCGCCGGTCCAGTATGCGGTCGAGTAGGCGCCGATCGCGTAGAAGGCGATATAGCCGAGGTCGAGGAGGCCTGCGTAGCCGACGACGACGTTCAGGCCGATCGCGAGGAGCACGTAGATGCCGATCTGGTCGACGAGGACGTCCTGCCAGAAGGCGTTGACGTGCAAAGGAAGAATGATCGCGACCGCGAGCGCGGCGGCATAGAAGAAGAGGCGCACGCGGCGGTCTGGCATCACACGCCTCGGCAGGGTCATGACCTTTTCGCTCGTGCGCTTGATCACCTCGCCCCAGCGGTGCTGGGCGGTGATGAGTGCCCAGAGGCCGACGCCGAGACCGAGGAAGGCGAAGACGCGCAGGTGGAACAGCGACCCGGTGAAACCGGAGACCGGCGCGGTGTTGCTCCCCGAGGGTCCGGTCATGAGCGCGAGCACGAGCAGGCCGAACACGCAGGCGAACAGGCGCCGGATCTCGACGTTCTGTCTGGCCCATCGCACCCGGGAGACGGCGGTCGCGGCGAAGGCGCTCATGCGGACCGTCCGAGTCGCTCGCCGAGGATGCCCGTCGGCCGGATGATGAGGACGAGCACGAGGATCCCGAAGGCGATGACGTCACGCCACTCGGTCGGGGCGCAGGTGACCCCGAGGTTCTCGAAGATGCCGAGGAGCAGGCCGCCGAGCATCGCGCCTCGGATGTTGCCGATGCCTCCCAGCACCGCGGCGGTGAAGGCCTTGAGCGCTGGGGTGAATCCCATCGTGTAGACGACGCCAGAGTTGAGACCGAAAAGGAACCCCGCGGCACCCCCGAGGATCCCCCCGAGGATGAAGGTCTGGGCGATGACGCGGTCGATGTTCACGCCCATGAGGCTCGCCGTCTCGGCGTCCTGGGCGACGGCACGGATCCCACGACCGAGGCGGGTCGCGGCGACGATGCGGTCGAGGACTAAGAGCATGATCATCGCTGCGATCGCGATCACGACGTAGTAGGTCTGGACCTGCGCGCCAAAGACGGTGAAGACGGTGCCATTCGTGTACGCGGCAGGCATCGAGACGGCGTTGCGGCCGAATTCCTTTCCGGCGAGGTTGTAGAGGAAGTACGACGCGCCAATCGCGCTGATGAGGAAGGCGAGTCGGGGCGCCTTTCTCCGCCGGAGGGGACGGTAGGCGACGCGCTCGAGCAGATAGGCGATCGTCGCGCCGCCGACGGCACCGGCTGCGGTGCCCAAGATGACGAGCAGGACCGAGTCCACTCCGCTCGGATGGGAGTTGCCGATCACCGCGTTAAGGACGAAGTAGCCGGCGAAGCCCCCGCTCATGAAGACCTCGCTGTGGGCGAAGTTGATGAGCTGCAGCACGCCGTAGACGAGCGTGTAACCGAGGGCGATCAGCGCATAGAGGAACCCGTTGGCAATGCCGCCAATGAGGAAGCTCCAGAAGTTCTGCGTGAAGCACATCGGGTGGTTCTCCGCCGGGCCAATGCCGTCCCCCGCGGCCGGGGAGCCCGCGTCAAGCGGGTCTCCCGGCCGCGGAAGGGGCGAAGGTTAGGACGATGCGATAAGCGAGAGGGTCGAGCCGAGCTCGACGATCTTCCCGTTCTCAACCTTGTAGACGTAAATCGTCTTTCCGGAGATGTTGCCGTTCTTTTCGAACGTGATCGTCTTGGTGATGCCGGCGTAGGTCACCTTGTGCAGGGCCTTGACGATCGCCTTGCGGGTGACATGCGACCCGAGGGACTTCATGACCGAGATGATGACGTTCGTCGCGTCGAACGCCTCGGGGGTGTACGTCCCACTGGCGAATCCGGCGAGCTGCTTGAACGCCGTGCCAAAGGCGTTGTCCTCGGCGTTGTTCTGCAGAGCCGCGCACGCGCACGTGACCAGGGTGTCGTTGGCGACCGTCCGGGTCGCCTCGCTGACGTAGTGCGGGTCGAGGCTGCCATCGTCGGACATGAGCTGGCCCTTGTAGCCCGCGGCGCGCAGCGCCTTGGCGAACAGGGCGAAGTCGCAGTAGTAGCCGCCGTAGAAGAGCAGCGGGGCCTTGCTGGAGACGACCTGCGAGGCCAGGGCGCCGTACTCCTGGACGTTGCCGGTCCCGGCCTGGCACTGGGTGGTCCCGGGGGCGGTCTGGTGGGTGAACTTCACGCCATCGTGCGTGAGGCGAGTGTCGAGGGCTCCGACGAGGCCGGACCCGTACGAGCTCGCGTCGTCGACGGTGTAGACGGACTTCAACTTCAGAGCCTTGGCGATGTAGTCAGCGTCGTAAGGTCCCTGCGCGTTGTCGTCAGCGACGACGCGGAAGAAGTTGTTCCATCCCTCGCCGGCGAGCTGCGGGTTCGTCGCCGACGGGCTGACCGTCGCGAGGCCCGCCGCCGAGAAGTCCGGCTCGGCTGCCTTCGTCGCGCCGGAGAATGCCGGACCGACGACGGCGACGACGGAGGAGTTGGTGACGAGGGCCTCTGCGGCCGTCGGTGACTCGGTGGCCGATCCCTGGTCATCCTCCTCGGTGTACTGCAGCTTGAAAGGCAGCTTGCCGAAAGTCTTGCCCTCGTTCGCCCATCTGATCGCGAGCTCGACGGCGTACTTCATGTTGAGTCCGAGCTGGGCGTTGCCGCCGGAGAGCGGACCTTCGTACGCGATCGTGTACGTCGGCTTGGACGAATGCGAGGTGCTCGCCGTCGCCACTCCGCCGAACGTGCCGAGTGTCAGCGCGACCGCGACGAGCGGAACGCCGATCCTGATGATTCTTCGATGCATGAATGCCCCCTTTGGTACGAAGTCGAGCCGAACTGTCCCGGACTGCGTTGGCGAGACTGTAGCCAGTTGAGCAACAGAACTGAAATCGAACCGTCATGAACGAGCCACACCGCCGCAGGCAGCGCACGCAGGGCCGACTCCCCGGGAGCAGGGTCCGCGGACGGCGCGGCGGGTGATGGAAGCGACGTGCTGTGTTGGGCCGGGGGCCGGGGGGATGATTGCCGCGGCGGTCGGTCGTCGGCGCGCCGGCCGCGGTTTTGATCCTCACGGAGGCAACCGAGGCGGAAACGCAGGGTCAAGCTCAAGGCGCGATCGAGACCGGACGCACCGCGGCGACCGCGGTATCCGCCGTCGCGACCGGCGCCCTGTTCGCTGTCGACCCCGTCATCCCGTTTGTGCTGGCCGCGTCGTGTGCCGTCATCGCCTGCGGCTTTGTCGCGTGGCTGTGGCGGGACGTCGAGGGTAGGTCGACAACAGTGGCGACGGAGGCGGCGCAGGCCGCGGGCCATTCGGTCGACACGGTCGGCGGCGAATCGCACCGGAACCCGTGACCAACCCCCCGGCGGCCGGTTGGTAGCGTCGAATGAGTGGCACTGATCGTCGAAGGGATCGTCGTTGAAGGGGACCATCGCGGGCGCGAGCTCGGGTTCCCGACTGCGAACCTCGAGCCGGCGGACGGACGGGGATGTCTCGAGGACGGCGTCTACGCCGGCTACGTCGTGAGGGCCGACGGGACGAGGCACGTTTCTGCGATCTCGGTTGGTCGACGACCCACCTATTACGACGACGAAGGGCGCCTGGTCGTCGAGGCGCACCTGTTGGACTTCGACGACGATCTGTACGGCGAACGGCTCGTCGTGCACATCGGCCAGTTCATCCGTGGGCAGCTCCGGTTCGACTCGGTGGAGGATCTCCGCGCGAAGATCGCCGAGGACGTGGCCGCAGTGCGCGCCGCGGCGGTCGCGGTGGACGACACCGTGAGCTGAGCGCGCGGCCAACATCGGGATCTCTCGGCTCGGATTCGCGTCCGTTTCGTAGCATCCATGCGGTGGGCGGGAGGAACGGTCCAGGATGGAGCCGGTGTCCCTCGTGATGGCGGCGAACTTCGGCGGTGTCCCGGCTGTCGTGGTCGGCCTCGTGCTTCTCGTCGGAGCCTGGGGATGGTCCGAGTCAGAGCGACGCCGCTCGGATCGGCGCCTCGTGAGGCTTCTCGCATCGGATTCGGCCGGGGTCCGGCGTTACGCGATCCAGTTGGTCGGGGACCCGAGCCGGCACGCCAGGACGCTGCTCGCTCACCGAGACGTCGAACGGGATCCTGCGGTGCTCCGCGTCCTCGCCGAGCACGTCAAGACCTGCCGCTGGTCGCGCTCCCAGGCGCCTGATTGGTTGGCGTTGCGCCTTTGGGCCTTCGCCTACGCGCCGGAGGACGCGGCCGCCGGATCGGCGCGCGCGGCGAGGCGCCGCCGCCGGAGGACCACCTCTGGAGAGGAAGCCGGGGAACGAAGCGAATCGGATCGTGCTCCGGCCTTATCCGCGGCGGGTCTCATGACGGACTTTTTGGTCCTAGCCGGTCTTGTGTACGCGACGTGGATCGTCGGCACGCGTTCGGGTGCGTTCACCGGGTTCCCCAAGGGCTACGACGCGTACAGCCACCTCATCACGATCCGGCTCATTCTCCACAACTTCCCGCACTTCCTCTGGAACTACGCGTGGTACGGAGGGTTTCCCGCCTACCCGGGGTCATATCCGCCCTTCTATTCGCTGTTCGTCTCAGCCGGCGTCGCGGCGAGCGGCGCGAGCATCACGCAGGCGATGGACGTCGCGACAGCGGTCATGTACATGGTCTCTGTCGTCGCGTTGTACGGGTTCGTGAGGGTCCTCGGGCGGAATCGTCTGATCGCTGTCGCGAGCGCAGTCGTTGTTCTGGCCGCGCCCGCGATGTGGTCGGCTTCCATTCAGGCCGGAAGCTACCCGCGACTGTGCGCGATGGCTTTCGGCGACCTCGCGCTATTCGTGGCCGCACTGGACGCGCGCAGACCGACGCGCCTCCGCGCCGTCGCGATCGCGCTACTTCTCGGCGTGGCGATGGGATCGCATCCCGTCATCGGCGTGCTCGTCGTCTTCCAGGTTGCGTGCGTCCTCGCGGTCGTGCCACAGACGCCTTTCGAGCAGCGAATGCGCCGTCTCGGGATGATCCTCGTGGCGGTCGCAGGCCTTTCGGCCTGGTACTACGTGCCCTACTTCCTCCACCCGAGCTCGTACTACCTGCAGGCTGCGCAATCCGCCCTTGTCGCAGGAACGCCCGCGCAGTTCCGCACGCTCCTTGTCGTCCCGACTGGTGCGCTGTGGGTGGGGTCGTCGATCTTGGCACTACCCGCGGTACTCGTCCCGCTCGCGATCGCGATTGGTGCGTGGATCACGGTATTGCTTCGGCGCCCACGTCACGCCCGTGGGATCGGCTTCGAAGAGTCGCAAAGACAGCCGTGGCGGCAACGCCGCAGCCGCCTTTCCCAGCCGGTGACGGTTGCCGTGGCCTGCGTCGTGCCCGCACTCGTATGTTTGGCCTACGCCTTCCTGCCCCACATCCAGGGACTTCGTCTCACATTCGACGGTGTATTCCCGTACCAGATGCTTTCATATGCAGTGTGGCCTTTGGCCGCAGCGGTCGGCGTCGGGGCGTGCGGGATCGTCTCGCTGTTCCCACCGTGGGGTGTCCGCCAGGTTGTCGGTGGCGTCATGCTTGTGCTCGCGAGCGGCTGCGCCGTTGTTTCGGTGCCACTGTTCGCGTCAAGGGCGCTCAGCGACGCGGGCACCGAGCAGCAGGCGCTAATCGGTGCGACGCCGGCTACGAGGAACACGCTCGACGAGCGGATCGCCGGGACGGCCAACACGGCGACGCGTTGGGGGAATGCCGTCACGGACACTCCGGAAGAGCGCGACGACTTTGCTCAAGGCATTCTCAACATCGGATACCAGGCGTGGATCGACGACGCGCTGAACACGCCGACCTTCCCGGCTTCGGAGAGGGGGTTTCTCGTCGATTGGTACGCGATCAAGTGGCTCTACGCCGACGATGGAGCGATGGCGAACGCTTACCGATCGCAACCCGCCGATTACAAGCTCCTGGAAAACGTCTCCGGAACCGGGACGAGCACCTTCCGCGTGCAGGATCCCTCGCCGGTGCTGTCGGCGACGGCGGCGCCGGCCGTCTTGGTCGTCGGGGGAGAAGAGAATTACTCGCTCCTGTTGAGGGACCTCTCGCTCAACGACATGCCGAGCACCTCGATGATCCCGGTCCAGGGCTCGTCGTACATCGACGAGTACAGCCTCGCCGAGCTGGAGCGGTTCCAGTCAGTCGTCCTCTACGGGTTCTCGGTGCACTCCGACGCTGCGGCGGCCCGGTTGCTCGACGCCTACGTCCGCCATGGAGGGCGGCTCTTCGTGGAGGTGGCCGGGGACGTACCGGTCGTCGAGCAGATCGCCGCGCTCGCGCCGCGTGCCTTCTCGGTCGAGAACTGGGGTGACCTTGAGACGGAACGGGCGTGGAACTTCGGGGTCGTCCGCGGGCCATTGACCGCAGGGGTCCCGTTCTCCGACTTTGGACCGGCGATGTTCGGTTCGCAGCCCTGGCTCGTGGAGATCGCTGAGCAACGGGAGCCGCGGTCGAAAGTCGTGCTCGACGCGGATGGCGATCCGCTCATCGTGCAGGCGCGAGACGGTGCCGGGACGGTCGTGATGAGCGGCATGAATCTGCCGTTCCACGCGGCGTCATTCAACAATGCCACGGAGGCGGCTTTTCTCGAGGGTCTGATTGAGGGGTCGTATGCGCGGCCCGCCGCGTCGGCCCCGCCGAATTACCGCGCGCGATTCGAAGGTGCGGACGCCGTCGAGGTCGACGTGCGCGCTGGGCGCGCGACCGGGGTGCTGTTCAAGGAGAACGACTACCCCGATTGGCACGCGACCGTCAACGGGGTCGCGACCCCGATCTATCCAGCCGGCCCGGGGATGATGTACGTGCCCTTCTCGGGCGGCACGCCGGCGCGCATCTCGATCTTCTACCGGCTGTCGCCTGCGGAATACGTGTCGACGGGCATCACCCTGGTGACGATCATGTTGCTCGCGCTGTTCGCGATCGTCCCAGAGGCGTTGCGGCGCTCGCTGATCGGGCGGCTGACCCGTCGGAGAGGCCGGGCCCCGGCCGTCATCCCCGTGCGCGGCAATCGGCGCAGGGTCCGACCGGCGTCGCGCTAGGTCGGCCGGTGCTGCTGGGCTCGGATGTGCCGGCGCGCCGCGCGCTGGCGTTCCCGGAAGTCGGCACCGACGGAGAGGAGCGCGTCGTCCTCGGCACCGATGAGGCGCGTCAGTGCTTCGCGCACCGTCGGGTCCTTCTCGACGCGGCTACGCCACAGGAGCGTCGCAACGAATCGCTCGGCGTCCAGGCGGTCGAGGATCTGGATGGCGGCGATGCGGGTCGCCACATCGGGGTCCGCAAGAGCGACGCGCATCGAGATCGCGAAGCGACGTCTTCGAACGAGGACCGACGTCACCCAGACTCCGGCCACGAGGACGATGGCGGCGACGGCGACGAGGTCGCGTAGCCCGAACACGAGTCCATCTTGTCCCAAGATGCCGTCACGCGAAACGGCGTGCACCGTCGCCGCCGACGGTAGGGTCGCCAGCATGAGGGATCGGCCCGGCCCGAAGGCGGATCGGCGGGGCTGGCGATTATCTCCGGTCATCGTCGCGTCGGTGATCGCGCTCGGGCCGCTCGTGGGCGGCGCCGGTGCCGTCGCGGGGGGATCGACGCCGGCCGGCGTTTCCGCTGGCCAGTGGACGACGTACGGGGGGAACTTCCGGCGCACCGCGGAGCAACCGCTCGGTCCGAGCCTGCGGCCGCTGCGGCTCCTGTGGCGCGACCAGGCGATCGACGGCGAGGTTTATGGCGAGCCGCTCATCTATGACGGGCGCGTCTTCGTCGGCACCGAGTCCGATGTCATCGAGGCGCTCGACGCCCGTACCGGCCGGGTGGTCTGGTCGCGCCGGGTCGGCGAGCCGGTGTCGGCGGGCGTCCTGCCCTGCGGCGACATCGACCCGACCGTCGGGATCACCTCGACGATGGTGATCGATCCGGGTTCAGGCGTGCTGTACGCCTCGGAGGAGGTCGCGATCGGCGGTGCGGTCCACCACGAGCTCGTCGCCCTCGCCTCGGCGACCGGCCGGGTGCTCTTCTCACGGGACCTCGACCGACCGGGTTGGACCGCGGCCGCGCAGCTCCAGCGGACCGGGCTGGCGCTCGACGCGGGGCGGGTCCTCGTCGGCTTCGGGGGAAACGACGGGGACTGCAGTTCCTACCGCGGCTACCTGATGGCCGTACCGGAGAGCGGTGCGGGACCGACCCTCGTCTACGGGGTCCCGACGGCCAAGGGCGGCGCGATCTGGGCCCCCGCCGGCGTCAGCGTGGAGCCGTCCGGCGAGATCCTCGCCGCGACGGGCAACGGGGCGTCGACGACGACGTACGACGAGGGCGACAGCGTCCTCGGGCTCTCGCCGGCGCTGAAGCTCGTGGACCACTTCGCGCCGACCACGTGGGCGCTCGACAACGAGACCGACCTCGATCTCGGTTCGACCGCACCCGTCGTGCTGTCCGGTGGGCGCGTCCTCATCGTCGGCAAGTCCGGCACCGCCTACCTGCTCGACGGGAAAAGGCTCGGCGGTTACGGCGGACAGGTCGCGTCGGCGGCGGTTTGCAACTCGCGCGGCGGGAACGCCGCGGCGGGCGGCTACGTCTACCTCGCCTGCCCGGATACGAGCCTGACAGCGCTGCTCGTACGGGGCGACGCGCTCTCCCTCGCCTGGCAGGCCCCGGCGGGAGTCTCGGGCTCGCCGACCGTGGCGGGCGGTTACGTCTGGAGCGTGGGCAACGGCGAGCTCGTCGGCCTGAACCCCCGGACGGGCTCGCCGGACGTGACCGTGACGGCGCTCCCGACCGAGCACTTCGCCGCGCCGAGTGCCGGCGAGGGGCTGCTCGTCGTCGGCGGTGCCAAGGGGGTCGAGGCCTTCGTCGGGCCCGACGGTTACGTGCGGTGAGGGTCGCGGGCGTCGCAGCGCGGTCTCAGGCCGCGAAGGGCATCGACGTCGTGAGCTCGACGTTCCGGTCCTCGGCCCGCCCGGCGGGGCCCGCCTCGAGTCCCGCCCCCGGGGCGTTGGCGGCGAGCATCGCTCGATCGGCATTGCCACGCGCCCTGGCGGAGCGGCCGCGTGGTTCGGGACGGGGGGCGTTGACCCTGTGGACAGCAGTGGGAACCGCAGGTAGTTTCGGGCCGCCTCGCCCCCGGCTGCGTCGCGATCGCGTCGTGGATGTTGACGGGTTGCTCGACGACGCGCGAGGCATCTTCGGGAGGAGCGACGGCCAAGGGCCACTTGGAGGTTTCCAGGCATCGCCGCAACGCCGTGTCCAGCTCGGGAATGAACTCGCCGTTTGGCCGCGCTCTCAGCTGGGACGCACCGCATAAGCGTCACCCACCTCGTCGAGGTGGGCGCGCAACTCCTCCTCGTGCAAGAGACCGGCCTGCGAGCCGAGTTCGTGCGAGACGCTCATGAAGTTCACCGGCGACCACCTCAGCGCCTCGGCGAACGGCATGCCCCGGATGAGCGCCGCGGCCAACGTGGCCGCGAAGGCGTCCTCCGCCCCGGTGCGGTCGAGTGGTGCGCTCGAGTCGGGGAATGGCGGGACGAGATAGCGATTCGCGCCGTCGGCCGCGACGGCGCCGCCCGTCTCGTCCAGAACGACCACCTGGCGGGGGCCGAGTTTCAACAACGGATCGAGCAGCTCGGCAGGATCATCGAAGCGTCCGTCCGTCATCGCGGCGGCCTGGGCGCGGCCGCAGACGAGGACCTCCGCGTGTTCGTACAGGCGCGCGAGCCGCTCGACCCCCTCTTCGACCTGGAACGTGCCGGGTTGGAACACCACCCGGACAGCGGGGTTCTCGTCGAGCCAGTCGGCGATCTTCTCCTGGTAGTCGAGCGCGGACAACCCGAGTGAGGTGAGGTAGAGCCAGCTCGGCACCTCGCTCGGCCGCAGGTGCGGCCAGTGGTAGTCGAACTGCTCGTGCCGAACGAGAAGCGTCCGTTCCCCGTGAAACGACAGCACGAAGTTGCGGTTCGTATGGGCGGGCGAGTCGACGTGGACGAGGCGCGTGTCGATGCACTCGGTGTGCAACGCTGAGAGCAGGTCGCGTCCAAGTTCGTCATGGGCGAGGAAACTCGCCAGCGCGACCCGGAGGCCAAGGCGCGCTAAGGCCACGGCCGCGTTGGCGGCGCTCCCGCCGGCCTCGACCGTCGTCGCCTTCTCATAAGGAATCTTGGCGCCGAGCGGGAGCTCAAGCCATGTCCCCCGCTCATCGACGCGCCTTTGCACCGGGCCGTCGGACAGCCGGATGAACAGGTCGGTCGCCACGTCACCAACGCTGATCACGTCGTAGCGCTGGGCCGGGGTCACAAAGCCCATCTCTCTCCTCCCGCCTGCAGATCGATCCTTCGCACCTCGAGGACTGATCTGGTCGATGAATCACCAGGCACCGATCATCGTCGGCCCGAGCCAACTTTAGGTGCGACGGAAGGTGAAAGACCGCTCTCCTACCGAAACCCCAGCACCTCCCCATCTTCGGCGTGCGGGCACTGGGCCAGCCGCCTCGCCATGGCCTCGAAAGAGGTAACTACTCTTGTCAGTTGTGCCTGGCGGAGCCGTCGACGATATCGGCGTGGCTGCCGTCGCAGAGGCGAGCCGCCGAGAACCACGATCTGAGGAGGGCACGATGGCGAAGAGGGTCGGGATCCTGACGGGCGGCGGCGACTGTCCCGGCCTGAATGCGGTCATCCGTGCGGTCGTACGAGCCTCGGACGTCGCCGGTTGGGATTGCCTCGGCGTGCTGGAGGGCTGGCGTGGGCTCGTCGACGGGCTCTTTTGTGACCTCGGTCGGGCCCAGGTCTCCGAGATTCTCCAGAGCGGGGGCACGATCATCCGCACGAGCCGTACAAACCCCTACAAGATCGAGGGCGGCGTGGAGAAGTTGCTTCAGAACGCGCGCGAGCACGAGCTGGACGCGCTCATCGCCATTGGCGGCGAGGACACGCTCGGTGTGGCCGCCAGACTCTACCGTGAGCACGGGTTCCCGATCGTCGGCGTGCCGAAGACAATCGACAACGACCTCTCCGGCACTGACTACACCTTCGGCTTCGACACGGCGGTGTTCACCGCGACCGAAGCGATAGACCGTTTGCGCACCTCGGCCGAGTCACGTCGCCGAGTCATGGTCGTCGAGGTGATGGGCCGCCACGCCGGTTGGATCGCGCTGATGAGCGGCATTGCAAGCGGCGCCAACCTGGTCCTGATCCCCGAGCAGCGGATGACCGTCGAGGCAGTCTGCGAAGAGTTGCGCCGAGGTCACGCACGCGGCAGGACCTTCTCGGTGGTCGTCGTCAGCGAAGGCTACGAGCTCTCATACGAGAGCGGTGACAGTCAGCTGGTGGGCCACGATGCGCCCACGACCGACCACTTCGGCCATGTCCTCCTCGGCGGTGTGGGCGAAGAGCTGGCGCGGGAGATCGAGCGGCGCACGGGGTTCGAGGCGCGAGTGGTCGTGCTAGGCCACATCCAGCGTGGAGGTACCCCCACGCCGCGTGACCGCGTCCTCGCGACGCGTTTCGGCCTGAAAGCGGCAGAGCTCGCGCACAACGGCGTCTTCGGTCAGATGGTGGCGCTGCACGGCGATGACATCGTCGTCGTATCGCTGGACGAGGCGACGGCGGAACTGAAGACGGTGACACCAGAGTGGTACGCCGTCGCGCAGGCGTTCTTCGACTGAGTCCGTCGCGCTCGCGGCGCGGTCGCCCGGTGGGACGAGCCGAGAGGTGCTCTGTCCCCGGCGTGAGGCGACAGGACGGAGGTGACGACCAGGCGCATTTGGTAAATGCGCCCATCTGAAGCGGCGGCGTCGGCTCTCCGGGATCGAAGTGGACCGGATCGGCTGGAGTGAGGTCCAATTCCTCCGGGTGTCTGAAGGGGTGTAGACAGACTGTCGCCTCCAGGTGATGCGATCCGGTTGGAAAGCCCGCAGGCCGTGCGCGAACCTGGATGGTGAGATCCGTGGAGCGTTCGCCTCCGCACCGTCCGCTCCAGCAGTCGCTCGGCTGAGTGCGCCGATAGAAGGAGAAATACCGTGGGGATCGACATCCGCGAGGTGCTCGGGGACGAGGCGGACTTCCTCCTCGACCACGAGTGCAAGACGATCGAGCGCGGACAGCTCAGCCTGCCCGGCCCCGACTACATTGACCGGGTCCTTCTCGCAAGCGACCGGCCGATCGCGGTCCTGCGCAACCTGCAGCAGCTCTTTAGCCACGGCCGCCTCTCTGGCACGGGCTATCTCTCCATCCTCCCCGTCGACCAGGGCATCGAGCACTCGGGGGCGGCGAGCTTTGCCAAGAACCCGGCCTATTTCGACCCCGTGAAGCTCGCCGAGCTGGCCGTTGCCGCCGAATGCAGCGGTTTTGCCACCACCCTCGGGGTGCTCGGCATGATCGCGAGGCGCTATGCCCACAAGATCCCGCTCATCTTGAAGCTCAACCACAGCGAGCTGCTCACCTATCCCAACCGCGGCGACCAGGTGCCCTTCGCCTCTGTCCGCCAGGCCGTCGACCTCGGGGCACTTGGCGTGGGGGCCACGATCTACTTCGGCTCGGAGGAGAGCTCACGCCAGTTGCGTGAGGTGACCGAGATGTTCGCCGAGGCACACCGCTACGGGCTGTTCACGATCCTTTGGTGCTACCTGCGAAACCCGGCCTTTAAGACCAAGGAGGCCGACTACCACGTGGCGGCTGATCTCACTGGGCAGGCCAACCACCTCGGGGTGACCATCGAGGCCGACATCGTCAAGCAGAAGCTGCCCGAGAACAACGGCGGCTACACCGCCTTGAACTTCGGCCGCACTGACCCGCTCGTCTACGAGCGGTTGACAAGCGATCACCCGATCGACCTAACGAGATGGCAGGTCGTGAACTGCTATTCGGGGCGCGTCGGGCTCATCAACTCCGGCGGGGAGTCAAAAGGCACCGGCGATCTCGCCCAGGCCGTGCGGACAGCTGTCATAAACAAGCGGGCCGGTGGTATGGGCCTCATCGTGGGACGCAAGGCCTTCCAGCGCCCCTTGGCCGAGGGGGTCGGGATCATACGGGCCATCCAGGACGTCTACCTCGACGATTCGATCAGCGTCGCTTAGCGGTCGGTAACCGGTGGCGGTCGCCGACGTCACGGCGAGCCGTATGGCCGCTGCTTCGGGAGCGTTCAGATAAGGGCTCTCGCGCAAGCCAGTCGCCCTCTACCGGGCCGCGGGAGTCTCGCCAGCGGTGACGCCTTTTCGCGCCGCTCGCTAACCATCCTCGGGGGCGCTCGCTGCGCTGGGGGGCGCCTCGGCGCCATAGCGGGCGATAACGTGCACGTCGACGCCAGCCTGGCGGGCGAAGCGCAGCACCCGTCGCACGACCGACGTCCCGCTCACGATCTGCTCCCATCTCGACCGGGCTTGGGCGCCGAGCACGATCTGGGTGATCTGGTGGTCCTTCGCGAACTGCACCAGGGCAGTGGCGGGGTCGTCCGCGACTATCTCGTGCCAGCTCGCGCCGAGGTCCTCGGTCAGGTGCTTGACGGACGCGAGCGCCTCTTTGGACGCCGACGGCGAGCTGTCGTCCGCGACGACGTGAACCACCTGCAGGTCGGCGTGCACACGGGTCGCGATACGCGCCGCGCGCCGCAGCACCCTGTCGGTCCCCGCCGAACCCGTCACCGCCACCATGATGCGCTCCGTGGTGTCCCAGACAATGTCCGGATGCAGGGCGACGAGGTACGCCAGCAGCTCCTCCTCGGTTTCGTCCGCCACGAACCTCAGCGCGAGTTCGCGTAGTGCCGACAGGTTCTGGTGGCGGAAGAAGCTGTTGAGGGCCTGGGGAATCTTCTCGGGGGGATAGACGTGGCCGTGCAGCATGCGCCTGCGCAGCTGCTCGGGCGACGAGTCGATCAGCTCCAGCTGGTCGGCCTTTCGCACGACCCAGTCGGGCACGCGCTCGCGCACGGCTACGCCGGTGATCTGCTGGACGGCGTCCGCGACGCTTTCGAGGTGTTGGATGTTGACCGTGCTGACGACGCTGATCCCCGCTTCCAGGATCTCCAACACGTCCTCCCACCGCTTGGCGTGGGGCCCCGAGCCCGGCACGTTGGTGTGGGCGAGTTCGTCGATGAGCGTCAGCCCGGCCTTGCGGGCGAGCACCGCCTCCAGGTCCATCTCCTCGAAGCGCGTGCCCCGGTACTCCACGGACTTGCGCGGAACGATGGGTAGGTCGCGTATTTGTTGGGCGGTGAGCTGCCGGCCGTGTGTCTCGACGAAGCCGATCACGACGTCGGCGCCGCGCTTGTAACGGCGCCAACCTTCATCGAGCATCGCCCAGGTCTTGCCGACGCCGGCCACCGCCCCGAGGTAGACGCGGAACTTGCCGGTCGGCTCGACCAAATCGTCGGGGGCTTCCCTGCGCTCAGATGCTTCGACCACCGATGCCTCGGCCACCGTTCGTCCCTGCTCCTAAATCCCCGTCGCGTCCCGATCCGTGTCGGAAACGACGCTAGTTCCTTCGCGTAAACAACCTTTTGCGCCCGACGAGCAAGTGACGACGGGTAACTTTGCAGCACTCGACGATACCGTCGTCGATGATGCGCATACGGTCTTCCCAGCTCGAGACGACGTGCACGCCGTAGCGTTCGTCCACCTCGCCGGTCGGTGTCCCGTTCAGCTTGCAGGGCGGGTCAAATACGATGCAGTCGGCCGATGGGCGACTTCTCGGTAGTCGCTCAGCTTGAGACGCCATGGCCGTGAATGGCAGCAGCCCCAACGGGATTCGAACCCATGTCTCCACCTTCTTAGGTGGTTACTCGGCACCTGAAAGCACCTGTGCGCGCGCTACGCGCGCGAAGCGTCGCCCGTATCCTCCGCCCCGGGTGTCCCTCCCCACTCGAACCGCTGACATTCCGCTGACATGGCGCCAACGACAGAGCCGGTGGATGCCAGAAGGTACCTCTGAACTGGCCCCCAAAGGGTGCGCCCCGAGGGACTCGAACCCTCAACCTGCGGATTAAGAGTCCGTTGCTCTACCAGATTGAGCTAGAGGCGCGTGTGCTGCATGATAACGGGTCCCGCGGGCTCGATCGGAGAACGCAGGCGAGCAATTGGGGTGACCGAGGGGACTTGAACCCCCGACCTCCAGGGCCACAACCTGGCGCTCTAACCAACTGAGCTACGGCCACCATCGGCGTGCCGAGATTGCCTCAGCGCGTCGCAAACAGCATGGCACACGGCCCGTCGAATCTGCAGCGAGGGGTGCCCGCCGGAACGCCGAGCTATCCCTCGCGGCAGACGCAGAATTCGTTGCCCTCGGGATCTCTCATCACCTGCCACCAGCCGCCCTCGGATCCGGACATGGGGTTGCCGAGCCTTGTTGCTCCGAGGGTGATGAGGGCGTCGATGGTCTCCTGCGGATCGCGGGCATAGAGATCGAGATGCACGCGGTTCTTCACCCGCTTGGGTTCGGGCACCCGCTGGAGATAGACGATCGGCGAGGACGGGTCCGGCGGGACGAGGTCGAGGTAGACCCCGGCGCGGTCGAGATCACCGAACCCGTAACCGAGCGCGCTCGCCCAGAACGGCGCCAGTGCCTCGGGGTCCGTGCAGTCGATTCCGATCTGGAGCCGTGGCGGCATGGTCCCACCTCCATCTGGCGAACGGTGGCAGGGTATATAGGAGTCGACCGTGACGGCAATGCGCCGGTCGGTCGCGGGTGGGGCTTGAGCCCCCGTAGCTCAGCCGGACAGAGCAGCTGCCTTCTAAGCAGTTGGTCGCAGGTTCGAATCCTGCCGGGGGCGCACGCCGCGCGCGACTGATTCCGGCGATCGCCGCAGCTCGCTAGCTTGGCGCGGAGATCGCACGGTGGTGCGACGTGGTCCGGCACCGACAGGGAGGCGCATCATGCAGCTGGGCATGGTCGGTCTGGGGAGAATGGGTTCGAACCTGGTCCGTCGTCTCACGAGGTCCGGTCACGAGTGCGTCGCGTACGACGTCGATGCCTCCGCCGCGGCAGCGCTCGCGGGGGACGGGGTGGTCGCCGCGTCTTCGCTGGAGGAGCTCGTCGCGAGGCTCTCTGCGCCCCGCGGGATCTGGATGATGGTCCCCGCAGCAGTGACCGGCCAGACGGTGGAGGTGCTGGGCGAGCTCGTCGAGTCCGGTGACACGCTGATCGACGGCGGGAACTCTTACTATCGGGACGACATCGAACGCGCCGAGAAGCTCGCCGCCGCGGGCGTGCACTACCTCGACGTCGGCACGAGCGGGGGGATCTGGGGACTCGAGCGTGGCTACTGCCTGATGATCGGCGGCGAAAAGGACGTCATCGGCCGCTTCGCTCCGATCTTCTCCGCGCTCGCTCCGGGGGTCGAAGCGGCGGCGCGCACACTGGGCCGGACGGGTGATCCGTCCCCCGTCGAACAGGGTTGGCTCCACTGTGGTCCGAGTGGTGCCGGCCATTTCGTGAAGATGGTCCACAACGGCATTGAATACGCGTTGATGGCCGCCTACGCGGAGGGACTCAACATCCTGGAGCACGCCGACGCGGGCGACGCCACGAGGGCGGTCGACGCCGAGACGGCTCCGCTTCGGGACCCGAAGTACTACCGGTATTCGCTCCACCTTGCCGACATCGCCGAGGTCTGGCGGCGCGGCAGCGTGATCGCGTCGTGGCTGCTCGACCTCACGGCCGAGGCGCTGTTGGCAGAGCCGGATCTCGGGCAATTCACAGGACGGGTGTCCGATTCCGGCGAGGGACGGTGGACGAGCCTCGCGGCGATCGAAGAGGGAGTGCCGGCGACACTTCTCACCGCGGCCCTCTACGCGCGCTTCGGATCCCAGGGCGCGTCGTCGTTCGCCGACAGGTTGCTGTCCGCGCAGCGAAACGCCTTCGGCGGCCACGAGGAGATTCGACCGTGATCAAAGCGGTGGACGCGATGGGAACGCCGGAATGGAAAGGGCTCGCCGAGCAGCGCGGCCGGGACCGAGATACCCATCTGCGCCGCTTCTTCAGCGACGATCCCGAGCGCGGCCGTCGGATGACAGTCGAAGCGGGTGAGCTCCGTCTTGACTACTCGAAGCACCGGCTCACGCAGGAGACCGTTGACACGCTCGTCGCGCTCGCCGCGCGCGTCGGCGTGCAGCGTTGGCGCGACGCGATGTTTTCCGGCGAGCACATCAACACGACGGAGGATCGGGCGGTGCTCCACGTCGCCCTGCGGATGCCGCCCGGCGCGCGTCTAAAGGTCGACGGGCAGGACGTCATCTCCGACGTGCACCGGGTCCTTGAGACGATGGGGTCGGTCGCAGACCGGATCCGGACTGGCGCCTGGGTCGGCTCGACGGGCCGGCCCATCCGGTGTGTCGTGAACATCGGGATCGGCGGGTCGGACCTCGGGCCCGCGATGGCCTATGAAGCGTTGCGCGACTACGCGGACGAACGGATGACGTGCCGGTTCGTCTCGAACATCGACCCGGTCGACCTCTGGGCGAAGACCCACGATCTCGATCCCGCGGAGACGCTGTTCGTCATCTGCTCGAAGACCTTCACGACCCTCGAGACCCTCGTGAACGCCCGCGCCGCGAAGGCCTGGCTGCTCTCGGGACTCGGAGCGGGAGAGGACGCCGTCGCCCACCACTTCGTCGCGGTGTCGACGAACACCGAAGCGGTCGCGGCGTTCGGGATCGATCCGGCGAACATGCTCGAATTCTGGGACTGGGTCGGTGGAAGGTACTCGTTCGACTCGGCGATCGGGTTCGCGCTCATGGTCGCGATCGGGAGGGATCGGTTCGCCGAGATGCTCGGGGGCTTCCGGGCGATGGACGATCACTTCCGCACCGCGCCCCTCGCCCAGAACATGCCCGTCATCCAGGGCATGCTGAACATCTGGTACAACAACTTCTTCGCTGCCCAGACCCATGCCGTGCTGCCATACTCGCAGCGACTCGCGCTCTTCCCCGCCTACCTCCAGCAGCTGACGATGGAGTCGAACGGCAAGTCGGTGCGGCGCGACGGCGTCGCCGTGGACATCCAGTCCGGGGAGGTGTTCTGGGGCGCTCCGGGAACGAACGGGCAGCATGCCTTCTATCAGCTGCTCCACCAGGGGCGGAAGCTTGTTCCCGTCGACTTCATCGGATTCGCCAACTCGACACGGGAGTCGGGTGAGCAGCACGAACTTCTCATGGCGAACTGTTTCGCCCAGAGCGCGGCGCTCGCGTTCGGCAAGACGGCGGAGGAACTCGTCGCCGAGGGTGTTCCGGCCGGCCTCGTCCCCCACAAGGTGATGCCGGGGAACCGTCCGAGCTCGACGATCCTCGCCCCGCGGCTCACCCCGTCCGTCCTCGGTCAGCTCGTCGCGCTCTACGAGCACGCGACGTTTGTCGAGGGCGTCGTGTGGGGCATTGACTCGTTCGACCAGTGGGGCGTCGAGCTCGGCAAGGTGATGGCGTCGGACCTCGCCCCCGCGCTGTCGTCAACCTCGGCACCGGAACTGGGTGCGGCGGACAGCTCGACCGTTGGGCTCGTCGACTACTTCCGCACCCACAGGCGCGTCCCATAGACCGAAGGCCAGTCGGGCACACCCCGCCGGGGTTGGACCGGATCGAGCGGCCGCACTGGACACGCCGATGGAGCTCGCCGCGCCGTGTCCCGGAGCTCGGGTTTCTAGCTCGCGAGTTCGACGGTGGCGGTCGGCACGGGCACGTGGATGCCCTCGCCCCACCTGCTGAACAGCGCCTTCTCGTGGCTCTTCCCGGTGAGGGCGGTCAGCCGGATGGGGAGCGAAGGACCCTTCGCCGCGATGTCGAGGGAGATGTGGACGATCTGCGACTGCGAGTCCGTCGTCGTCCAGGAAAGGACGTGGACGGACTCGCCGTTCAGGTGCCCGCTGGCGATCTTGACCTTGGTCTTCGTCGGTAGGAGGGAGCCGAGCAACGGAGCGATCGACACGGCTGACTTCACGTCCGCGTACTGGGAGGTGCCGGGTTTGGAGAAGACCCATTTCGTGCCGACTTCCGCGATCTGGGTCGCCGACATGCCGAAGACGGACGAGAGGCCCTTGGAGTTGCCCCAGAGGTACGCGGCGGTGGGCGTGAGGCGCAATTTCACCTCTGCCGTGCCGACGGCGAGCGTTTCCAGGCCACGCGTCTTGCTGGCGTCCTCGGTGACGGTCGTCGTCTGCTTCGTCGAGGCGTCGTAGGCGGAGATGACGCAGTGGACGCTCTTCTGGGCGTCCATCGCCTTTTTCGTCGCGGCCACGACTGCGGTCGCCGTCGGGTCCTTCCTCGGGACGGAGGAAGCCGACGCCACGCCGACGAGGGGCACCCCGAGGAGGAGACAGGCCGCGGCGCAAGCAGCTGCCGCCGCGAGCCCGGTGCGCGGACGCGGACGGGAAAGGGCAGGGGAGGACGTCACCCGCTGAGCATACCCGGTCCGATGGGCAGGGCTTTTGGCGACGTCGCCCCGTTAGGTGAGCAACTTGATCGGAATTGTTGAGACATGGGTACGCTAGCCGGATGATACGGAACCCGATCGGCTTCCCGAACCCGGTGAACGAGGTCGCGGCAAGGACGGTGGCGGCCGGAGTCGTTGTGATGGCGGCGGTCGCGATCTCGACTCGCCAGCTCTGGCTCACCATCCCGATCGCGTACGGGTTCGTCGCGCGCACGCTCACCGGGCCGCGTCTCAGCCCGCTCGGGTTCGTGGCGACCCGGTTCGTCGCGCCCCGCCTCGGGCGTTGGGCCAAGCCGGTGCCAGGCGCGCCGAAGCGATTCGCCCAGGCGATGGGTGCCACGTTCGCCCTCGGCGCCCTGGTCGCATGGCTCGTCGGTTCGGGAATCGCGTGCATCATCGTGCTCGCGATCCTCATCATCCCGGCGACGCTCGAGGCGGCCCTCGCCTACTGCGTCGGGTGCAGGATTTTCGGCGTGCTCATGCGGGTTGGAATCATTCCGGCCTCGATCTGCGTGGAATGCGAAGACGTCTGGTCACGACGGGCGAGCCCGTCGGGCCGTCCCGGCGAACTGGCAACCGGCTAGACGCCCCCACGGCGGGACAGGCGCCGCGCCCGACGAGAAGGTTCAGCGCTCCGCGGCGCCGGTGTCCGGGAGCGACGTGAGTTCGCGCGCCGTCGGGGAGGCGAGGTCCAACTGTGACCGGGTCGCGGCGATCGCGGCCTTCGCCCTGTCCAAGTCGAAGGCGCGCGCGTTCTCGACCGACCGGCACGCCTCCATCACGGCGGGGAGGAACGGGGATGGTTCGCGGCGCGAGGCGCGGTGGCCGAACGCGCGTCGCTGACTCCAAGAGCAGTGCAGCTCCTCGGTCGCCCGGCTCAACGCCACGTAGAGGAGCCGCCGCTCCTCCTCCAGGGCCGCGGCGGTCTTCGCGTGGGCGATGGGAACGAGACCGTCCTCGATCCCGGTGACGAAGACAACCCGCCATTCCAGGCCCTTCGCACGGTGAAACGTGAGCAGGTCGATCCCGTCGCTCGCCGGCGCCTGCGGGTCGTCGCGCAAGATCTGTCGCAGGTGGGCGGGGAAACCCTCTGCGCCGGGGTCAGCGTCGAGCGCGAGATAGTCCGATCCGACGCGGGAAAGGACGGCCAGGTCGAGCTCGCGTTCGCTCGGGTCGCCACGGCGCTGTGCGGCGCTGCCTTCGTCCAGGTCGTTCTCGCGATCCCGTTCCAGCTCAAGCGAGAGATCCTCGAGCCAGGCGGCGAAGCCCTCCCGTCCGGTCAGGCCCGCGAGCCGATCGAGTTCCTCGCGCACGGTCGGTCGCGCGAGGAACGCCGCGCCGACGCTCCCGCGGAACGGGATCCCGGTCGCGCCCAGTGCCTGCTCGAACAGCACGAGCTGCGCGTTCGTCCTGGCGAGGACGGCGCACGTCGACCACCGCGAACCGGGCAGATGGAGACGACGAATGGTCGCGGCGACGCCCGCAGCTTCGTCGGTATCGGTGGGGTAGGCCGTCACATGCGGTGCCGATCCGTCCGGGCCCGCGGCCGACTGGGCCGGGGCGCCGGGTGGCAAGGCCGCAGAAGCGACGGCGACGACCTGGGGCGTCGAGCGGTAGTTCGTCGCGAGTTCGATGACCGTCGCTCCCGGATAGCGGTCGGTGAACGACGTGACGGCGCTCGGCTCGGCGCCGTTCCATCCGTAGATCGCCTGGTGCGGGTCACCCACCGCGAAGAGGTCCTCGCGGTGGCCGAGCCAGGTGTCGAGCAGTCGCAGCTGGGCCGGGTTGGCGTCCTGGAGCTCGTCGACGAACAGGTGCTGGAAACGCCAGCGCTGCACGGCGGCGAAGGCGTCGTCCGAGGCCATGTCGTCGGCGAGGCGCTCGAGCAGGTCTTCGAAGTCGAGGATCCCGATCCGGCGCTTCTCGACTTCGTATCGCCGGAAGCAGTCCGCCACCGCGGCGAGTTCGACGAGGGGAGCGCGTCCCGCCGCCTGCGCGCACTCGACGTAACGACCCGGTGCGACGAGCCTCGCCTTGGCCCATTCGATCTCGGCGGCCACCGAGGCGAGGAGTTCGCGCCGGCCACCGGGTCGCGTCCGCGGGTTCCGATGCTCCGCCGCAGGAAGAAGCTTGGCGAGCAAGGCGGCCTTGGAGTCGAGGACAGGGGGCGGTTCCCGGTCCTCGTCGATGGCCCGCAGACGAAGCTGGGCGAGGGCGATCGAGTGGAACGTGCCGGCGGTGACGCGGGCGGGCAAACCGAGTTGGTGTAGGCGGGACCGGAGCTCGCCGGCAGCCTTGCGGGTGAACGTGAGCGCGAGGAGGTGGGCCGGGGCCGCGGAGCCGCTGAGTACGCGCCACGCGATGCGGCGCGTGAGGACGCGGGTCTTGCCGGACCCGGCGCCGGCGACGACGAGGAGTGGTGCCGCGGGCGAGGTAATCGCCGCTCGCTGGCACTCGTCGCACCCGGCGAGGACCCGACGGAGATCCGGATCGAGGGTCACTTCTCCGGACCGTACTCGTCGGGTGTGGTCTCCAGTCCGAAGAGCCTGCATGAACACGGTCCGACGGACCCGGAGCAATTAGCGTCATCAGGGATGCTGAGCGGATATCTCGGCGGGAAGACGTTTGGCGAGGCGTTCGGGTCGTCGAAGCCGTGGGTGCTCGCGCTACACGGATGGGCGCGGTCGCACGCGGACTTCGTCGAAGTGCTCGGTGCCAAGGAAGGTGAGCAGGCGCTCGATGCGATCGCCGTCGACCTACCCGGCTTTGGAGCGTCGCCACCGCCGGAGGCGGTGTGGGGCGCGCGGGAGTACGCGGCCTTCCTCGAACCGTTGCTCGACGAGATGGCCGAGCGAATCGTGATCGTCGGCCACTCCTTCGGGGGCCGCGTGGCCGTGGAGTTCGCCGCGCTCTCGGGTGATCGTGTCGCGGCGCTCGTCCTGTCGGGCGTGCCGCTCGTGACCGCCGGCCGGCGACCGCGCCCGAACGCTCGCTACCGGGTCGTGCGGTCACTTGCCGCCGCGGGGATCGTCAGCGCGACCCGCCTGGAGCAGGCTCGGGAGCGCTACGGGTCACGCGACTACCGGGAGGCGCGGGGCGTGATGCGTGGCGTGCTCGTGCGCGCGGTGGCCGAGGACTACCGGGCGACGCTGGCCCTGCTCCGGTGCCCGGTCGAGCTCGTCTGGGGTGAAGACGACACCGCGGTGCCGGTCGACGTCGCCCGCGAGGCGACGCACTCCCTCGTCGACGGACGCCTGACCGTGCTGCCGGGCGTCGACCACTTCGTGCCGACCGCGGCGCCCGGCGCGTTACGCGCCGCGACGCTGCTGCACCGGCCATGACCGCGCTCCTCGTCACGACGCTCGCTGCTTCGGCGGCCGGAGCGGTTCTCGCCACTGTCCGATGGCTGCGAGTCGCGCAGCGCGAGCACTACTTGCCCGGCTCGGTCGCGCGCTTCGTTGGGCGATGGTGGGGACGCGACTGGGTCCACATCGCCGCCGCGGCGGGCGCGCTCGGATCGGTGGTGGCCGAGGGTTTCCAAGGGGGGATCGGCATCCTCGGAGCGGTCGTCGTCGGTGCCGGTCCGCTCGGGTTGGGCGTGCGGGGTCGTAGCGGACGGCTGCGGTGGACCCGCCGGCTCGGCACGACCGCGACGATTGTGGCGGCCGAGTACGGCGCCGCGGTCGCGTCCGCATCGTTGCTCGGTGGACTTCGCCTGGCGGCGACGGTCGCCGCGGCCGGAGCAATCGGGTCGCCGGTTGTCGTGGAGATCGCCCTGCTCGTCGACCGGCCGCTTGAGTGGGGGGTCGCCAGGCGTTTCGTTCGGCGAGCCGCGCAGAGACTGCACCGAATCGGCCCCGTCGTCGTCGGCATCGCCGGTTCTTACGGCAAGACCTCGACGAAGAGCTACGCGGACCATCTGCTCGCGGGCACGTTCCGCGTCGTGGCGAGCCCGCGCAGCTTCAACAACCGCGCCGGCCTCGCCCGGGCCGTGAACGAGCACCTCGTTCCGGGCACGGAGGTCTTCATCGCGGAGATGGGGGCCTACGGTGCCGGCGAGATCGCGGAGATGGTGTCGTGGCTGGCGCCGAGTGTCGCGGCGATTACCGCGATCGGGCCGGTCCACCTCGAACGCTTCGGGTCCTTGGAGCGCATCGTGGCGGCAAAGAGCGAGATCCTCGCCTACGCCGAGTGCGCCGTCCTGAACGTCGACGACGAGCGCCTCGTCCGTCTGGCGCGCGAGCTGCAGGACGCCGGTCGCCGCGTGCTCCGCTGTTCAGCGGTCGACCGCCGCGCGGACGTCGCGCTGATCCAAGGGGCCCGCGGCGCCACATTGCACGTGGCCGGCTCGGTCGTCGGGGGGCTGACTCTCGATCCCGGTCGGCCGATCGCACTAACGAACGTGGCGTGCGCCGCCGGGATCGCGATCGCGCTGGGGGTGCCGCTGGGGGACGTCGCCCTCCGGCTGCATTCGCTGCCCATCGTCGAGCACCGTCTGCAGGTCGCCACCTCTCCGGCCGGTGTCGTCGTCCTCGATGACACCTTCAACGCGAACCCGGCCGGCACGCAACTCGCTCTCGAGGCGTTGAGGGCAAACGCGGTCCCGGGGGCCCGCGTGGTCGTCGCCACCCCGGGAATGGTCGAGCTGGGCCCGCTCCAGCGCGCCGCGAACGCGACCTTCGCCGGTGAGGTGGCGGACGTGGCGACGGACCTCGTCGTCGTGGGGTCGACGAACCGCCGGGCCCTCCTCGGCGGGGTGGCCGCGGCCCGGGGCGCTCGGCACGCGGGCGGTGGGGGTCTCCGAGTGACGACGGTTCCCTCGCGGGCTGCGGCCGTCGCCTGGGTTCGACAAGAACTCCGCGCGGGTGACGTCGTCCTTTACGAGAACGACCTTCCTGATCAATATCCCTAGAGGCGGAATCGTGCCGTGAGTTGGCCGGAGAGACCTCCATCGTGGGATGCCGAAGTGCTGCCTACAATGCCGCGATGCCCGGGCCCTCTTTGCGTGTCGGCGTGCTGTTCGGCGGACCGTCGCCCGAGCACGACGTTTCGATCCTGACGGGACTCCAGGCGGCACGAGCGCTGGCCGCGGACGACGCCGTCGCGGCCGTGCATGCTTTGTACTGGACGAAGACGGCGGACTGGCTCGAGGTCTCGCCCTTGCTCGAGGCGAGCGCCTTCGTCGGGGGAGCCCCCGAGGTTGGTCGTCAGGTCGAACTGCGCACGGGGGCCGACGGCGGGTTCGTCGCCCGGGCCTCGTGGCCCCGTTCGGGGCTGCGCCGCATCGAGATTGACGCCGCGCTCCTCTGTTGTCACGGCGGGCCGGGGGAGGATGGTTCCCTGCAGGGCATGCTCGACTGCGCCCACGTCGCGTACAGCGGGCCGTGCGCCGCGGCGGCGGCGCTCGGGATGGACAAGCTCGCGACGACGGGGGTCCTTGCGGCCGCGGGTGTGCCGACGTTGCCGCGGGTCGCGCTCGGTCCGGGGCTGGCGGCACCCGCCTTCGCCGGACCGTACATCGTGAAGCCGCGTTACGGGGGCTCGTCGATCGGGATCGACGTCGTGAAGGACTGGCCGACCGTGCAGGCGCGACTCAGTGCCAACGTGCACCTGCGGCAGGGAGCGGTGGTCGAACCGTACCGGGACGACCTCTACGACCTGCAGGTCGCCGTTCGGACGTGGCCGACGACGGTGCTGTCGGCCGTGGAGCGACCGCTCGCGAGGAACGAGACGGCCGAGATCCTCGACTACGCCGACAAATACGTCGGCGGAGAGGGAATGCTCAGCGCGCCGCGGGAGCTTCCGGCGCGGATCGACACCGCTGTCGAGCGGGAGCTGCGAGAACTCGCGCTCGTCGTGGCACGGCTCCTCGGAGCTCGGGGCGTGAACCGGATCGACTTCCTCAGTGACGGCCGTGAGCTCTACGTCAACGAGATCAACACCATTCCCGGATCGCTGTCGCGCTATCTCTTCATCGATCCGCCGCTTGAGTTCGGCGAGCTCCTCACCGGGCTCGTCACCGAGGCGGTGGAGCGGCCGGCCATGACGTTTTCGGTCGCAGGCGCGGACGGGTCGGTCCTGCGCGGGGCGGGGAACATCGCGGCGAAGCTCGGTTGAAGTGACCAGTCCGTCTTCCGGCGCGCGAGCTCGCGACTGCCGATGAAGGAGTGGCGGTGACGTTTTCGAGGCGGGCCATCCACGAGGACGAGGAGGTCCTCCTAGAAGCCCGTCCGCACTGGTCGCTGCTCGTCGGTCCGAGCCTCGTCGCGACTGTCGTTCTCGCCGGGAGCGTGGCGATCTACGTGACGTGGTCCGCAGCGCCGAGGTGGTTCGATTGGGTGCTGCTCGGAGTGACGGTCGTCGCGGTGTGCCGCTTCCTCGCCCGGCTCGTGAAGTGGCGGTCGACGGACCTCGTCGTGACGACGATGCGGGTCATCTACCGTCGCGGGGTGGTCTGCCGCTCGGGACGCGAGATCCTTATCTCCAGCATCCAGGACGTGAGCTACGTCCAGACCCTTCTCGAGCGCATGATTGGCAAGGGTGAGCTCTCCGTGCAATCGGCGGGTGGGCGCGGCGAGGCGCCGTTTGAGAACGTCCGTCACCCCGCCGTCGTGCTGGGGCTGATCAACCGGACGATCGAGGAGTCCCGCCGTCACGACTCGGGCGGTGACGCCGAGGTCGGTCCGGTCGCGGTGGCCGATGAGCTCGAGCGCCTGTCGACGCTGCACCGCCGCGGGGTGATCACGGACGCGGAGTACGTTCGCCTGAAAGAGGGGCTCGTGGCCGGCTCGGACGACGATGCCGCCGAGTTGGACGCCGACGTCTAAGCGCCACCAGGGGCCACAGGTCGAGGCGACGCCCCGACGGTAGGCTCCGGCCGTGCCGGAGCGCTTCTTTGTCGAGACGCTCGGCTGCCCGAAGAACGAGGTCGACTCCGAGAAACTCACCGGTTCGCTCCTCGCGGCCGGTCTGGAACCGGCGACGACACTCACCGACGCCGACCTCGTCGTCGTGAACACGTGCGCGTTCATCGAGGCCGCACGAGCCGAGTCGGTGGCGGTGATCATGGAGGTCGCCCGCCGGCGGCGTCGCGGCGCCCGTCTCGTCGTGACCGGCTGTCTCGCCGCCCGGGCAGGGGAGGAGCTCGCCGAGGCCCTCCCCGAGGTCGACGCGGTGGTCGATGTGGGGATCCCGGTGCACCTCAGGGGAGCCCGCTGGCGCCCGCGGGTCGAACGGGCCATCCCGATCGACTTCCTCGAGGCTGCGCGCCCGCGCGCGCAGGCGCCTTGGGCGTACGTGAAGGTCGCCGAGGGCTGCGACCGCCGCTGCGGGTTCTGTGCGATTCCCCAGTTCCGGGGTCCGCAGCGTTCCCGGCGGAAGGACGCGATCCTCGCCGAAGTCGACCGGCTCGGGGTTGCCGAGGTCGTCCTCGTGGCGCAGGACCTCGCGTCCTACGGGCGGGACCTGGGGCACAGCGACGCCCTCGTCGGGCTGGTCGAGGCGGTCGCTGAACGCGTCGCGCGCGTCCGGTTGCTCTACCTGTATCCGTCCGCGCTCGACGTTCGGCTCATCGAGACGATCGTCGCGACGCGTGTCCCGTACTTCGACCTGTCGCTCCAGCATGTAGCGCGGCCCGTGTTGCGACGGATGCGGCGCTTCGGCTCCGGCGACGTGTTCCTCGACCGCATCGACAAGATCCGCGCCCTCGCGCCGGAAGCCGCCCTGCGCAGCTCTTTCATCCTCGGCTACCCCGGCGAGACCGAAGACGACCACGACGCTCTGCTCGATTTTCTGAAGGCGGCCGAATTGGACTGGGCCGGATTCTTCGCCTATTCCGAGGAGGATGGAACTTACGCGGCGGGTCTCGGGGACAAGACACCGCCGGCCCTCGCCCTCGAGCGGCTGCGAGAGTGCGCCGGGCTGCAGGACGCGATCACGGCGCGACGTCGGCGCGCCCTCGTCGGGGTGACAACCGAAGTGCTTATCGACGAGGTCGGTGTCGGGCGCTCGCACCGCGAGGCGCCCGAGATCGACGGCGTGATCCACGTTCCCCGGGGCGGTGTGCCGGGTTCGCTGCGTCGCGTGCGGATCGAGGCGGCCGTGGGAACGGATCTTGAGGGGTGCTTCGTTGACGCGGGGTCGGCCGGTCGCCGCCGGGAAGCACACGCGGTGGCGCGCGCATGAACGGGTCCCGCCCGTCATTCGGTCCCTCGGCACTGTTGACGCCCGCGAACGCGCTCACGTTCACCCGTCTCGTCGGCGCGCCCGCGCTCGCCGTGCTCACTGTCGAAATCGGGCCAACGTCGTGGCTTCTCTGGGCGCTGTGGACAGCGTTCTGCCTCTCCGACGGGCTCGACGGTCACATCGCGCGACGCCACGGTACGACGCGGTCGGGGGCGTTCCTCGATCCGCTCGCGGACAAGTTCCTGGTGCTCGGCGCGTTGAGCGCGCTGAGCGCGATCGGCCTTCTCAGTCCGCTGCCTGTCGTGCTCATCGGGGCGCGGGAGATCGCGATGAGCACGTTCCGGATCACGGCGGGACGTCACGGGATCTCGGTCCCGGCGCGTCCGCTGGCCAAACTGAAAACCCTCGCTCAGGACCTCGCCATCGCCGCGGCGTTCTTCCCGCCGATCGGGAAGACCCACCTCCTCGCGGTGGAGATCGTGCTCTGGATCGCGGTGGGGCTGACCCTCGTCACCGGGGCGGAGTACTACCTGGACGGCCGCCGCGACCTGCGGGCCCGGCTCGGTCGGCGTGACAGGGCCACGACCCCCCAGGGAGTGTGAGACGGTGGTGCGCGTAGAGATCGTGGCGGTTGGAACAGAGCTACTGCTCGGACAGATCGTCGACACGAACTCGACCTGGATCGCCGACCGGCTCGCTGCCACGGGCGTGGACTGCACCTACCAGACCCGGGTCGGCGACAACGTCGCGCGCATCGCCGAGGTCCTGCGGGTGGCGCTCGGTCGGGCGGATGCAGTCGTCGTCTGCGGAGGTCTCGGACCAACCCAGGACGACGTCACGAGGGAGGCGATCGCCGAGGTGATGGCCGTCGATCTCCGCCGGGATCCGAGGGCTCTCGCCCTCCTCGGGCAGGTGTTTCAGGCCCGTCACCGCGAGATGTCGCTGAGCAATAGGCGACAGGCGGACGTGCCGGTCGGAGCCGAGGTGATCGAGCAACGTCTCGGCACCGCCCCGGGACTCGTCTGCCCGGTCGGATCCCAGGTCGTCTACGCGCTGCCCGGCGTTCCTGTGGAGATGCGGGAGATGTTCGAGCGGGCCGTTCTGCCCGATCTGCGAACGCGGTCGGGCGAGCCGGGAGTGATCTCGAGCCGCGTGTTGCGGACGTGGGGGATCGGGGAAGCGGCGCTCGCCGAGCTGGTCGCGCCCCGCCTTGCGGTGCTCGACGCCGCGGGGGAGGGCGCGCCGACGATCGCGTTCCTGGCGCGGGGCCTGGAGGGCGTCCAGTTGCGGGTGACCGTGAAGGCCGCAAGCGTCGAAGCGGCTCGCGGGGCGCTCGATCTCGAGGAGGCGGCGCTCCGTGAACTCGTCGGGACGAACATCTTCGGAGTCGACGGCGAGACGATGGCCATCCGCCTCGGCGCGCTTCTGACGGCCCGCAACTTCACCCTCGCCGTGGCGGAGTCGTACACGGGGGGGCTGGTGGCGTCCAGCCTCGTCTCGGCGCCGGGGGCGAGCGGATGGTTCCGCGGGGGCGTCGTCCCGTACGCCGCGGACGTGAAACGCGACGTCCTCGGACTCCCCGCCGGGCCGGTCGTGAGCCCCGTGGCGGTGGCGGGCATGGCCGACGGGGTGCGCAAGCTGCTGGGTGCCGATATCGGGCTCGCGACGACCGGCGTCGCCGGGCCGACGAGCCAGGAGGGGCTCCCGGTCGGGACCGCCTTCGCCGGACTCGCGTTTGCCGGGGGGCAGACCGAGACGGCGTCGTTCGAGATCTTCGGGGATCGCCAGCGGGTGCGGGAGCTCGGCACGATGAACACCCTGGACTGGCTCCGCCGACGCCTGGAAGCCGGGGGCTAGGGGGATGGTCGGTCGTCCTTCCGGGGCCTGAGAGGTCCGTGAGCCCGGCGGCGTCGGCCAGGGCCTCGGCGAGCGTCAATCGCCCTCCGAAGAGCGAGCTATGGCCGATCCCTCTGGGGAACCGCAGGTGAGGTCCTCTTCCGAGGTGTCAGCGCCTACGTCTCTGGAGAATCCACCATCGAACAGGTGTTCGCAACTACACTGATGGAAGTTCCCGTACGGGTGGATGGTCATCGGGGGTGCGGCGTCGGCGATACAGCGGGGCCGTAGCGTGCAGGTCCGTTCGGTGCACGGCCCGGCGGCGTGAGCGGTGGAAAGTGAGGGGTGATGGAGCGGGACAAGGCACTCGACGCAGCACTCAGCCAGATCGAGAAGCAGTTCGGGAAGGGTTCCGTGATGCGGATGGGCGAGAGCCTCACGCTCGGTATCGAGGTCATCTCGACGGGCGCCATGTCTCTCGACCTCGCGCTCGGCATCGGCGGTCTGCCGCGCGGTCGCATCGTCGAGGTCTTCGGTCCTGAATCCTCAGGCAAGTCGACCCTCGCGCTCCATGTTGTCGCGGAGGCACAGCGCAACGGTGGTGTCTGCGCCTACATCGACGCGGAGCACGCCCTCGATCCGGTCTACGCGAAGGCCATTGGCGTCGACATCGACGAGCTCCTCATCTCCCAGCCGGACAACGGCGAACAGGCGTTGGAGATCGCCGAGATGCTCATCCGCTCGGGTGCGATCGACGTCCTCGTCATCGACTCGGTGGCCGCGTTGACCCCGCGCGCCGAGATCGAAGGAGAGATGGGCGACGCGCACGTCGGCCTCCAGGCTCGCCTGATGTCCCAGGCGCTGCGCAAGCTCACCGCGACCTTGAACAAGTCGGACACGATTGCCCTGTTCATCAACCAGCTCCGCGAGAAGATCGGTGTGATCTACGGCTCACCGGAAGTGACGCCGGGGGGCCGGGCACTGAAGTTCTACGCGTCGGTCCGCCTGGACATCCGGCGGGTCGAGTCGATCAAGGACGGAGCCGAGATCGTCGGGAGCCGGACGCGGGTGAAGGTCGTGAAGAACAAGTGCGCGCCCCCCTTCCGTTCCGCGGAGTTCGACATCATGTACGGACAGGGGATCAGCCGGGAAGGCTCGATCCTCGACGTTGCGGTCGATTTCGACATCGTGAAGAAGTCGGGAGCCTGGTACACCTACGAGGGCGAGCAGCTCGGGCAGGGCCGGGAGAACGCCAAGCAGTTCCTGCGGGAAAGCCCGGAGCTCGTCGTTGAGATCGATGAGCGGATCCGGAAGATGGTGGCGACGGTCGCCGCCGACGTCCCGCTCGGAGCGGGCGTCCGGGACGACGAACCGATCTCCCTGGAAAGCTGAGCTCCCCGACCCCTAACGGGGGGTCGAGGTGTGCTTGAACTCGTTGAGTTCGGGATGGTCGACGAGGAGATCGAGCACGCGATCGATCGTTGCCCGGGCGAGTTCGTGGTCGCCCTGGGGACGGTCCATCAGCCTGACGAAAACGGCCCGGTGGGCGACAATGAAGGTCGGGACGCCGAAGACGGCGTGATCGTGCACTGCGGACTCGTGCTCACGACGGAACACGTCGAAAGGCCAGCCGGCATCGAGCTCGGCGAAGACCGCGTCGTCGTCGATGCCTGACGTCGCGAGGGCTGAGCGGATGACCTTCTCGTCGCGGAGATCGCCGCTGCGGTCGTGACGGGCGGCGAAGAGCGCGAGATGTGCCGCCGGGAACGCATCGGCGAAGCGGTCCCGCACCACGACTCCCGCGGCGCCGGCGAGGAGTTCGTTGCGGGCCGAAGGGTTGTCCCAAACAGATTGCTCCCCCTCGGCGACGTGGGCCTGGCTGAGTGAGAACGGGACGAAGCGGACGTCGTAGTCCGCACCTGCGGACACGGCGGCGAGGACATGTTCGTGGGCGTTGCGGGCGAAAGGGCAGCGGTAGTCGAAGGTGATCGAAAACTGCCGAGGCATCGGCGTCATGGGGTCTCTCCGTGCGGATTGGGGATAGCGCGCCAAAGCCTATAGCGAGCGCCCAGCCTGGCCCTGGCAGGGGCGGAGATACCATCGCATGGTGCCCGAAGTGCGCCGGGCGACCCCCGAGGACATGACCCTACTCACGCGTTCGCTCGCGTCGGCGTTCGTCGACGATCCGGTGTCCGCCTTCATTTTCCCCGACGGCGAACGCCGGGAGACGATCCTTCGGGAGTTCTTCGCCGTGCAGTTGTCGCGGACCTACCTGCCCCGTGGCGAGGTCTACACGACCGGGGACACGATCGGAGCGGCGATGTGGCTGCCACCGGACTCGCGCCTGCCGACAGTCGGCGACCAGCTCGCCTATTTGCGCGTCTCGCTGGCGTCGGGGAGCTACTGGTCGGCTCGTCGGCTGGCGGTCGCCCTCCAGCGGTACCGCCCAGTTCTGGCGCACTACTACCTCGGCACGATCGGCGTCGCCCCGGCCCACCAGCGGGGCGGGCTCGGGAGCGCGCTCATGGGGCCGGGACTCGCGCGCTGCGACGCGATGCGTCTCGGCGCCTACCTCGAATGCTCGACGGAACCGAACACCCACTTCTACGAACGGCTCGGATTCCGAGTCACACGGGAGATCCGGGCGCCCCGGGGTGGCCCGCGGCTCTGGCTGATGTGGCGGGAGCCGGCGGAGGCGGGTCCGTCGGGGTCGGGTGAACTGCGTCCGTGACGGTCAGGCCCGTCGGGGTCCGCGCTGCGACGGGCCCGGCTCGGGCCTGCGCGTCGCCGCCCCGGGCTCCTGGGCAATGGGGTGCACGCCCATCGGGAGCCGGCTCGGGTCGGCGAGGATCGTCGTGAGCACGTCGAGCACGGCGCGCACCGGCGCGCCGGGGAGGGCCCGACGACGTTGGGCGACGCCGATGACCCGGGGCGCGAGACCCTCGACCGGGATGATCGTCCAGGTCTTTGCCCGGCGGACCGGCAGCGTGCTCGTCGGCAGGATGGCGAAGCCACAGCCCTCGAACATGAGCGAGCGCATGAGCCGGAGGCTGTCCAGCTCGGCTCGGGGGTGGAGCGCGACCCCTGCTGCGGCGGCGAGGGAGTCGAGGGAACTGCGGTAGTTGCTGCCCTCCAACGGCAGCAGTAGCGGGAGGTTTGCGATGTCGACGACCGTCACGGTCTCGCGGGCAGCGAGCGGGTGGGATCGGGGGAGGAAGAGGCCGATGTCCTCCTCGAAAAGCGCCACCGCGTGGACCTCGGAGCCGGAGGCGGGGAGGGCGAGCACACCGAGGTCGATGTCCCCGGTCGCGAGCTGCGTGTCGAGCCCGAGCGTCGTCGCCTCCCGGAAGATGAGGCGCAGGTGGGGGTGGAGCGCCGGGACGAGGTCGAGGAGTTCAGGCACGATCCACAGCGCGGCGGTCCCGATGAGGCCGAGCTGGACCGTCCCGATGATCTCCCGGCTGAGCGCGGTGACGTCGGAGGTGAGGGCGTCGAGCTCACCGATCACGCGGCGGGCCCGCTCCACCGCGAGCTCGCCGGCGTCGGTCAGTTGCCCGGTGGCACGGTCGACGAGGACGGATCCGAGTTCCAGCTCGAGCTTCTTCACGTGCGTCGAGACGTTCGACTGCACGGTGGCGAGCGCGTCGGCGGCCGCCGAGAACGAGCCGTGCTCGGCGATCGCAACCAGGGCGTTCAGTTGCCGCAGGTCCATCGGAGTAAATGATAGGCGCTATCTATCGCAACTGTTTGACTGATGGTGCGAGCTTGGCAAAAGTAGGGGTCAACCACGGGAGTGACGGTCCCCCACCGGAGCCCTGTGGGTGTGAACTGAACGAAGGGGCCGGTCCCCCCCCGGCCCCTTCTTCGCGTCCGGGGGGCGGCGCCTTCCTTACGAAGCGGGCATCACCAGGGCTTGGCGGAGGACCTCGACCGCGAGCTCCTCGTGCGCCGGGCGCTCACCGGGAGGGCCCAGGAGCGGCGCCACGGCGAGGCGTCCGGCCCGCGGAACGCCACTGTCTCGCCGGCGGCGGCGCGCCGCCGCGCCGACCACCAGTCCGACTCGGCCTCGTCGGCGAGGAGCGCCACGGACCCCTCGATACGGGCAGCGAAGCGGCGCGCGTCCTCTTCCCGGCCGTCGTGACCTGTCGCCTCGCCGGGCCACAGGGGATCCCCGAAGCGGATCTCGACCTTGCCCCGGCGCAGGGAACTGCTGCCCTTCGGGAAGACCGGCCGCACGCCGCGCAGGTGGACGGGGACGACGGGCACGTCGCAGCGTTTGGCGAGGTAGGCGGCTCCACCGCGGAACTCCTGGCCCCAGCCATCTCGGCTGCGGCCTCCCTCGGGGAAGATGACGAGGTTCCAGCGGTCTGTGAGGAGTTGCGCGGCGAGATCGGCGCTGCGCCGGTTCACCTTTGTCCGCTCCATCGGGATGGTGCCGAGGGCGAGCGACCACAGCGCCGCCTTCCAGGGGCGGTCGAAGAAATAGTCCGCTGCCGCGGCGACGACCGTGCGACGGCGGAAGCGTTCCGGCAGGCACGACACGACGATCGAGGTGTCGAGGTGGCTCGAGTGGTTGGCGGCGAAGATCACCGGCCCGTCGAGCGCGTCGAGGTGCTCCCGGCCGAAGACCTTGGGGGCGGCGACGGCGGCGACGAAGGGACGGGTGACGTTGTCGACGAGCACGCGACGCACGGCCCGTGCCCAGGGCGCCCGCGTCCAGGCCGTGTCGTAGTCGACTCCGATGTTGCGCCGCTCGATGGGGCGCGGCAGGGTCCCGGGCCACGTCGGGCGGGAGACGACGTCCTCGACGATGCGGGGGAGTCGGACGCTCACGAGACGTCGGCCACGAGCAGCGGCGGAGCGTGGAGGTGTGTGATCGTCGGGTTCCGGCCGACGACGTCCTCGGCCATCTCGAGGGCGTCGGCGAGGGTCGAGGCGGGTTTGAACCCCATGCGCCGCACGGCGGCCCGGTCGCCCCCGACGATGATCACGGCGCCGAGATGCTGGAGGGCGTGGGCGCACCAGTACCACATGTAGAACGGGTGGACGCCGTGGTAGGCGTACGAGGTCCGGTAGAGGTGGATGTACCAGGGATCGGTGGCGAACGACTCCTCGTAGCGCTTCTCGATCTCCACGAGATCGGTCGTCTCGGCGAGCACCTGCTCGAAAAAGTCGATGTAGCTCGGGTGGTGGACCGGGTTGAACGCCCACGGCGTGGGGTGCGACATGATGCAGACCCCGCCCTCGCGCACGAGCGGCCGGCCCCGGTAGAGGTTGAAGAAGTAGCCGAGCCCGAGGCAGGCGACGAGGATCGGGTTCATGATCGAGTTCACGTTGTACGGGCACAGGTACGGCAGGCCCATCGTCAGGATGTCGGTCTGGCCCTCGACGGAGACGAGTTGCTGGCGGTGGAGGTTCTCCAGCGTGACGTCGTGGACGGCCTCGACCTCGCCGGCCTGCACCGAGGTGACCGCGTAGGGCGAGAGCATCGACTGGAAGATCTGGCGCGCGAGCCGCGGCGGGGTGCGGTCGAGCGAGAGCCGGGTCGCGTGGAAGCCGGCGCGGTCGGCGAGCGACCACTCCCACTCCCGCTTCTGTAAGAAGTTGAACTGCGACGGGAACATGTCGAGGTTGAGCGTCGACTCGATCTGGAAGACCTTCACGCCGGCGGCCTTGATCAGCCGGCCCATCCGCCAGTTCGAGGCGTGCATCTCGGAGTGGTGGCGGTCCATGAGAGAGCGGCTCTGTTGCAGGACCTTCACGTTGTGGTGGTGACGGAGGCTTCGGTAGCTGGCGAGCCCGGTGGCGACGGACTTGTGGCCGCCGTCCATCGCCGACAGGTTGATGTTCACGTAGACGAGCAGGTCGCTCTCGGCGGCCCGCCGGTTGATCTCGACGTCCTCGCCCTTGTCGGTGAGGCCGAGGTGGACGAGCGCTCCGGGGTCCTCGGCATCGTGCTGCAGCAGGAGCCCGTGGGGCGCGAAGGCGTCGAAGACCCGGTCGCCGAGGGCGTGGCGCAACTCGTCGTCGGTCATCCGTCGGTGGATGGCGAGCGCGGCGATGAGGACGACGTCGTCCACGCCTGCCGCGGCGGCCTTGTCGAGGACGGCTTCGATCACCCGTTGGCGGATGTCCGGCCGGCGCATCGGCGGTAGCGGCAGCGAGACGTCGTCGAAGGCGATCGTGAGCCTCATCCCGGGCTTCAAGAGTGCCGAAAGCGGCGCGGAGTCGCCCAGCGGGTGCTCGAGCGCGTGGCGGATCGACGCTTCGGGGTCGACCAGTCCGTCGAGGGGCTCCGGCGGGTAGACGACCCGGGAACCCTCGGGCAGCCGCTCGAACCGGAAGCCCTCCCCGTGCCAGAAAAGGGTCGGGGGGGTCGACCGGTCGACCTCGAGTACGAATCCGGGTCTCGGGCTCACGCGCTCGTCTCCAGTTTCTTGTCACCACGGGGGGTAGGTCGTTTCTTGGCCGCCGGCTCGGCGG
>Ga0208692_1000344_pt1 | contig 37239 bp, 47 predicted proteins | sample June2015DPH_20_1_3_FD_184721 | JGI IMG/M metagenome (GOLD analysis project Ga0208692, IMG submission 184721) | Peatland microbial communities from SPRUCE experiment site at the Marcell Experimental Forest, Minnesota, USA - June2015DPH_20_100... | ecosystem: Environmental > Terrestrial > Soil >... | reverse complement strand
CCCTGTGTCTCCTGGAGTCTCCCGTCACAGAAGGTGGCGAAGTAAGTGAACTTGACAATGGCCTGGTTCACTTTTGACTTGTCCATGCATGGGAACCGGGGCATGTCATACATCTGGATTCTTGACGCAAGATTGAATTGAGGAGAAATGATTTCTTGGATTGGCACAATCTGGCAATCTGAATTCTGAATCGATAGCGTTTGACCGTTTGGCCCGCGTTCTGAATCACTGTCACCCAAAGATTTCGGCTCTGTCCCATTGACGGTTGGTTCTGACGGCTGTCCCGCGACGGTTGGCGGAACGGATAAGAGACGGGATTGACCCGTTGAGCCCTCATGGCACTGATACACGTGGGACTTGACGGATGTTATGGTCTGGGGACTCGTCTCCGGATGGGATACTGAGCGCGCGCTAATCCCCAGATGTTGCAAATATTATCATCCCCATAAGGAGTCAGCACACCTCCGGTGTGCAAGCCTCGTATCAAGGAAAGGGCGTAGTCACTACTTAATTCCGACGAGCTGTGCCAGCTCTTTCCTCGAACTCGCGCCCAAGACCTGTGCGGACCCTTCGGGAGAAACGTCGTTGACGTAGATGCCGCCACCCAGCTCGAGCCCGGACCACGCAGGCCTCCTCGGGTACACTTCAATATGCCAGTGAATCTGCTTGGTCGTCTTCTTCTCCGAGGAGCTGTGGAAGACCATGGTGAAGCTTGGAGAGTCCAGCGCCTTCGAGAGCCCCCCGAGCGTTGACCTGAGCATCAGTGCTAAGTCCATCATCTCCTTTTGGGACAACTTCAGAAGGCTAGTCATGTGTCTCTTGGGATAGATCCAGAACTCGAAGGGGTGTGTGGAGACCCAAGGAGCGAACGCTATGAAGAAATCGGTCGCCAGAATCTGGCGGGGGCCGCCTGTCTCTGTCCCAACGACCTGACACATCGGGCAAACGCCCAAGTCATTCAGAGATGTCTGGACTGTGTCGGCCTCCTCTTCGACCGCGGGAGGAACCCGGGGGGTAGTCACAATCTGGATGTTCGGGTGGACGACTGTGGGGCTTCCGTCTCTCTCCGAATTGACGTAGACAAGGACGTAGCTCACCCCTTTCTGCGAATACAACCATCTCACCTTATCCTGCAGAGACGCTAGGATATTCGTCCACTGCTCGATATCGATCTTCGAGAAGGGTTGGTCGTGCTTAGGGGTTGCCACGAGGACGTAGTGATACCCTACAGCTGGCTCACTGTAGTGAGGGGGCTCCCCGTAGGAGGGAGGGGCGTTGGGAGTAACGTAGGGATTCTTCGCTGGGAAAATCCTCACGGACCAATTCCTGATCGTGTCTCCCTCGGAGTCTGTCTGTTTCAGGAGTGTGTCGCCCCGCTTCACCAGCACCAAGTCTGCCGGGGGCGTCATTTCCTCATTCCCCGGGCAATAGTTGCATTTCTCCGCTCTCTGCGGGATGACCTGGCCCGGCTTGAGCCCTCTGTCGGGGAGGATTATGGAGAGCTTGTCTGTAAAATAGTCCTTTCTGATCTCAACCATCGGCGCGGGCGGAGAACGCCCTCCCGATATTAGGGTTTGGACGGTCAGGGCGACGTTGAAACTATCTGCCCTTGCTTCTGCGTCTCTTCTTGAGCCTGTCCAGATTCGACCTTCGGGACACTAGCGATTCCTCACAGAACTGGGACGGTAGGTTCCCCTGAGCCAGCTGCGGTCCGACTTGACCACATGGGAGAACTCAGGGTTGCGGTTCTTGTTGAGGACCTGCAGGTCGATCAGCTTGTCCGTGGTCCTCTTGTAGCCGAACTTCCTCACGGACTTCCCCAAGGCGCGGTGCCTGGTCTTCGTAGGTTCGTGCTCTTTGTAACCCAGCTTCGTGAGGCTGCCTTCGTGCTTTATCCCTCTGCTGGGGCCTGTAATCTTCGGCATTGCTATCGGGGCTGAGATAGGAACGAGCCTGCATAATTGCTATCCGACTAATGACATGGTTGGGTGGTTGGAATCTGACACTGTCAGGTTTCGACATCAAAACTCGACACTGTCGGATTCTCAGGAGAAGTGTATACACAAGTTCAATAAGGGGATTTGTGTAGACACGGCGCGATGGCAAGACACTGGGGATGCAAGAGCGGGCGCGAGTGCAGAGTCGTCAGAGCATACGTCAGGGTCAAACGGACGAAGTGGGTACCAGTCGGGTACTACTACACTGGCTGTGACAAGTTCGATTCGGACGTTGCTATCGAGAAGAGGCGGAAGGACCCCGAACAGCAGAGGCGGATGGCCCTTATCCTTGCAAGGTTAGGTGGAAAGCATGAGTGATCCTTGGGATGTTGAGAAGAACGACAGGTCATACAGACCTAAGGAGGACATGAGAGAGAAACTTCCGCACTGCCCTCACTGTGGGAAGCCACTGTTTACGTCAGCGAGAGATGTCAAGGGAAGAACTAGTGCCGTGGACTGCAAGTTCTGCGGCTACTACAAAGAATGGAAGAATTACACTCCGCCAGTCAGCCAGTGATGAGGTCGCTGATCATATCTATGACCCAGTACCAGATGTCAAGGCAGAGGCCCCATGCCCAGCCGACGATTGACCACGCGAGCCTGAACGGGAACAGGGCAACGCGCTTCACGATGGCTGATTTCGAATCCACCCTTCACACCTCGTCCATCTTACTTGTCATCTCAATCATCATTCAGGCTTGATGGTGTTGGTAATCGTTCGAACTGATCAGTGATCCCGAACGTGGCCCTGGCCCCGTTCCTGGTGTTCACTATGACCAGCTCGCACGGTATGCCCAGCAGCCTGCTCGTCCTTATCTCTGGTTCTATGTCTGTCCTTGTTATCGTCCTTCCGCTAGCCCCCACGTGCCTCTTCCGCCCGCTGCTCCAGCTACCCCTGCCATCCCCTAGCCCCTTCCGCTCTGAAAAGAGAGGTGTGAAAGGGTCTGGAGTGAATGCGTCGGCGGACTTGATCAGGTGGAAGGCCTTGACCGCCACCACCTTCGCGGGCTTGGTCATCTCCCGGTCGGAGTAGCAGAGCAGGTCGGGGTCGCTGGCCTTGAAGCCCTGCCTGACAAAGTACCCCTCCGACTGGTACTCGCTGGCGATCTGCCCTTGCCACTGGAAGCCCACGGCGTAGGCCTCGTAGCCGTCAGGGGTCCTTTTCGCCCCCAGCGCGGTCGCGGGAGCTGTCGGCATGGTTCTGGGGCGTGGAAGCATGGTGTCTACGGCCCTGATTGGGGCAGTCGGAGCGGAATGGCCGTCGTTTCCGAGAGGGAGGGCCAAATCTGGCAGGGTTTCTTTAGCCGGGTCAGAATCGGAGTGCCCGTTGTGGCCGATGGGGACCGCCCCCAGGCTGTTCACCGCCGTGGCGCCCCTTCCGGAGTCGTACACTGACTCGATCACCTCGTTTGTGTCGTAGGTCCCGTAGTAGGCCTTCGCGGAGTAGTAGATGTCGGGGTTCAGTTTCTTGTCCTCGAAGACGTCGACCACGTATCTCTCCACGGCTACGGTCTCGAAGGCCTCCGAGAAACGGGGGAGAAACAAGTGCGAGTGGAGGGCGCGGAGGCGGGGGTCGACGTCTTTGAAGCGGACCGAGGACTCCGCTATGTTGAGGTTCTTCTTTCGCCCCGCCGCGAGGAGGCGGAAGGCTATCTGGTTGAACTTGGAGCCGAAGAAGTAGCTGGCGAGCCAGCCGTAGACGTCGTCGAGGAACATCATTATCGGCACGGGGCTCCTCGCCTGCCTCAGGAACTCGAGGAAGTCGATGACGGGAGCGGTCCTCGGCTTTAGGTCAGGATACTGATTCGGAGGCTGCCCCTCGATATGATTGGGGTCGAATGTTATCCGCTGCAGGTCGGGGGGCGGGTCTATCATCAGGTAGCCGTCCATGTAGATTGACTTGAAGTTCATGTAGTTCAAGGGGACCGAGGGCAGCCCCAAAGACACGGGGTCCTGCTTGATGAGGTCGGCCAGCATGTTGAGCGTCATGGTCTTGCCTTTCCCCCACGCGCCGAGGACGCCGATGACCAGTACCAAGTCTAGGCCCCTTCCGCCAGGACAAGGGGAACATCGAGTCTCGGCTTCGCTTCGAGCCCGTCGGCCCTGATGATCGGGTTCCTTCCCTGAGCGGCGACCCGGAAGCGCCCTGTCCGTGTGAGGCCGAAGCCGGTCGGGAGTATCATTGCTTCATCCACAGCTTCCGGTAGCGGAAAGTGGTGAGCCCTCCCAAGGCCAGGACGACGACGAAGACAGCGATCGCGTCCTGTGAAGCGGTAAGCGGATTCATGCCGTCATGTTCACCGCTTCAAAGTAGGTCACGACAATGAACCTCATTAGCTCATCCTCCGTGAGTAGGCCCAGCCTCTCCATCTCCTGCTTCAGCCTATCTTGCATCTTCGAAGACAGCCTGAAGGTGACCTGAGACTCCTTCATAGCAGATACTTCCCAATCAGGAGCAGGCAGAGGACGATGACCGTGAACGTGATGGCCTCCCTGCTTGTCACTGGTTCCGGATCCCCTTCTTCCGCGCCTTGGTCCCGATGAGCGGTATGTTCTGCCTCGCGTCGTGCATCGTCGCAGCGGCTAGCTCTCCCGGCGTCCTCCCGCCCTTCGCCTTCGAGGTCATCCTGTGCCTGTGCGCGAAGTCCCTCGCGGACTTCAGGGCGTTCCCTCCTTTCCTGAGTCCCGACCTTGCGCCGCCGATTCCCTTGCTGGCTCTGGCGAAGCGTCCCGTGTACTGGCCTTTGGCCCTGTCGGCTCTGATCTGCTGGAATCTCCCTGCGGTCTGCCTGAAGCCGGAAACGGGGCTAGGGCGCGGCCTCGGTGACGGCGCGCTGACCTTGGGCAGCGAGATCGGGGCTCCCTCGACATGGACATAGCGGCTCACTCTGTTCTCAGACATGGTTCCCTACCCACCCCCTGAACCGGCCAAGCATCCCCTGCTGCTGCTGGAACTGTCCTCCTCCGAACGACTTCGCAACCCCCTGCGTCTCTATCCTCGACTTGCGCCCCATCGAGACCTTCGTCTGCATGTAAGTCCTGGCCAGGAGGTCCATGCTCTTCCCGAAGCGGTAGGTCAGCGGGACCTCCTTCGTGATTATCGGGGCCGTCCCCTTGACGGTGGACGCCTCCGAGACCTTCTCGGTGAAGGGGAAATAGCCGGTCTGGCGCGTCTGCGCCACCGTGAGCAGATACGTGATGTTGCATACCTCGGTGTAGGTAAGGTCGGTGAACTGCTCGATCTTCCCAGGCTCGACCCACGACAGCTTGTCGAGCCCGTCGGCGACGGATTTGTCGACCGTCTTGAACTCAGAGAGGATTCCTGACATTTGTTATCCGCCTGTCGTTGTCGTCGTCTTCACGGCAGTCGTCACGGCTTTGGTCGTGGTGGTGAACACTGGCGGCGGCGGTATGCTGATGCTGACGCTGGTCTGGGTGGAGACCGACGTGCTGGTCGCATGCCCTGCGAGGCCTCCCATCAGCCAGAGGGCCGCTATGAAGCCTATCATGGCACCCACTGCCAGGACGAGGATCCAGACCCATCTCGGTATCTTGTTGGCCGCCGCGTGCATGGCCCTGATGGCGTCCGCCTCCACGTTGGCCACGATGTTGCCGAACCATTCGGCCTGGCTCTTGTCCTCGAAGAGGGCGGAGGGGTTGAACGTGTCTGCGGCGACTTCGACGTCCCTGGGGTTCAGGCTCTCGAGGACTTTCGACGCGACCTCTGGGGTGAGCGCTTCAGGGTCCGCCGCTCGTGGTTGAACCTGAGGCGGTTGCTTCTGAGTCTCCTTTTGTGGTTCTTCCAGCGTCACCGGCACTTCGTTCTTCTTCTCCTGTTTCCTCTTCTCGCGTTCCTCCTTCAGGAGCTTCTCCAGCGCCTTGAGCTGGTCGCCGTCCATCACTTTCGGCCTCCTTTCTTCTCTGCGAGCAAAGTGGCACCGGGGCGGTCGGGCGTCTTGTGATGCGACCTCTTCTCGACGGGTACTGGAGTGTGCACCTTCGTAGATACTTCGGTGTGTAAGGTTTCTACGGGAGTAGGTGCCTTCATCATCGACTCCACCTTCGCCTCTGCCCTCTGCCGCGCCTCCGCTTCCACCTGCGCGCGCGCCTCTGCCGCTATCTTCTCTTCGCTCAGCTTCGAAGCCGCAGCTGCCATGTCGCCGGCCCTCTTCTCTGCGTCGGCTATCCGCTGCTCGAGCCCGGCCCTTTCCTGCTTGGCGGCTTCAAGGTCCTCCAGTCCGTCCGACTGCCTCCCCAGCTCGGTCAGCTTGCCGAGGAAGATGCCCATCAGGTAGGCCTTCCCTTTTCTCGCTATCTCGGCTATCGCTGACTCGTCCAGGGTGTAAGCCACCTCCGGGCAGACCATGTACGTATAACCGCGTAACCCCCTGACCTTCGATATGATTGGCCGCCCCTTCGCCCACGCAAGGACCTTGTTTCCCCTGGGGACCAACAGGACGTCGTTCAGGTCGAGGACCTTCTGGACCCTGAGGATCCCGTTGTCGAGGTAGAGGGCCTTGACCTTCTTGGGCTTCCGGACGACCGCTGTGGCCGACATGTCCTAAGCTCCTGCCGCCACCGCACCGATGCCGCCGCCCCCGACGCTGCTCTCTAGGGCCTGGATCAGGTCTATGATTATCTGCACGAAGTTGAAGATCGCGTCGGCTATCATGGCGACTATCTGGTACGCGTTGGTCCAGAACCCCAGTAGCCCCTCGAAGTCGAACTGGACCACGTAGAACAGGTTGAGTATCAGGATGATGATCCCGAGATAGGGGAGGGTAGCGATCACTATGCTCAGGAAGATGATGAAGGCGTCCACCATGTAGCCGAAGGCGTTGACGATCCAGCCGAAGCCCAGCTTGTTCAGCCAGTACATCGGGTTCATTATGCCCGCAAAGAAATTCGCTATCCCGCTCAGACCGCCCCAGACGGCGTTGGTGAAACTGCTCTGGGCAGAAGAGAATGCGTTCTGGATGGAACCAAAGACGCAACCCAGCCCCAGGAAGCCGCAGTTCGTCGGAATAGCCGTGCAGCCGTTGCCAGTCTGGACCAGGACCCCAGCCGAAGTGTAGCTGCTTCCGCCGATGACCGCTGACGCTGCGAAGATGTAGGACCCGTTGTAGCTTGACGTGAAGCTGATCGAGGCATAGCCGTCCGACTTCGTGACCGCCGACCCTATGCTCTTGTATGCGGAGGAATTGAGGGCGTACTTGAAAGCCACGCTTATGCCCGAAATCGGCTGTCCGGTCGTGAGGTTCTTCACGAAGGCGGTCAGGGTGAAGGCGTCCCCTATGCTCACGCAGGTCGAACTGGAAGTCATGCTCAGGGTCGTGAGGCTGTAGCTCCCGCCGTTGGACCCTGAACCGCTCACGGAGAAGTGGAGCGAATGACTTGTCGCGCCTATGTGGTTGCCGCCACCAGTGTAGTTCATTATGACTTCGACCGTGTAGACTGTGTAGTTGCCGGCTGGGAAACCGTTGTCCTGGATCACGTAGATTCCGGCCGCGTCCGTCAGCGCAGAGCCTATGACCCCCTGCGTCAGGGGATTGCACGAAGCCAGCGGGCAGTAGAGCTGGACCACCGCGTTCTGGATCGGGTTCCCGTTAGCGTCCTCCAATGCTCCTGAGAACGTGAAGAACGTCGCAGGAGTCCCAGAAGTGGGAAGCACCCCGAGGGTCAGGGTGTCACCAGCGGCGGTGACCGTCATGTTCACTCTGTTGCTGTTCTGCATTATCAGGTTGGGGTTGGTGTAGTTCAGGAAGGCCCAGACTAGATAGCTCCCCACAGGGAAGCCTGGGCTGGTGGCGAACCCCGTTATCGAGGCAGAGTAATTACCGGACGCGGCGGTGGCGAAGGCAGTCATTACGTGACTGGCCCCGGTCAGAGAAGATTTGTAGTAGAATGACAGGGAGACCGCAGAATAACTGATGCTACCGTTGAGACCCACCAGATGACCGGTGAAGGTGAAGGTAGAGTGGGTGCTGCCTGTGGCCGGGCTTATCCAGAGTGAAAGCCCTGGGGCGACCATGGGGACTACCGGACTGGTCGCCAGAATCGCGCTCCCGTTCCAATAGACGGTGTAGGCATGGTACAGGCCTGCGAAGAGCGGCACGCCAGGGAAGTAGTAGCCGCCGCTGGAATTTGTCACGGCGTTACCCAAAGCCCCATTATTGTAAGGCGAACAGCCGGAAGTAGGGGGGGTGCAGTAGAGTTGGATTTGTGCGCCTGAAATCGGGCCGCCAGTCGAATTGGTCAGGAATCCCTGAAAGCTGTAGCTGGTGTCGTTCCAAAGCGGCCAGCCGCCCTGCGAGACCCAGTGCTTGCTGATGATGGTCAGGTTGTCGCCGGAAGTGGCATGCGCTGGGGCCGCTCCGAATGTGAAGGACAACCCCAACAGAATCGTGAGAAGAACGATTATTGCTCGATTGGCTCTTCTCTTCCGGTGGAGATCGTTACTTCGCAAACCCGTTCACCATCTCCCTGAAGCCCGGGCGACGGAACAGCCTCTCGGGGAACCTGCAGCCTTCTACTCGTTCGATCTTGACGTAGTGCTTCGCGGGGTCCAGCTTGCTCTCGTCCTTGAGCTCCCTCCAGGCGATCCAGAGCCGCCCGAGGAAGAACAGGCCTTCGGACAGGTCGTTGAAACCCTGCCCCAGAGAGGTCTCGCCAAACCACTGCGCCAGCTTCGAGCTTGGAATCTCCGACCCGGTCCATCCATCGCTGCTGACTTGCCTTCTGGCGAGATAATGGTTCCTGTAGTTGTTGTGGGCCTGTTCGTCGGCTATGGGGCAGTCTCGGGCGAAGACAAGAATCATGCAGCCCAACGGAGCCCTTGCCGCCGTCTGAATCCCCGCAACCATTTAGGCAAGTCGTTGATTTAAGCATATCCCGTAGTTCGCGGTCCTCCTACTGTGAAGAGGCCGATTCTAGCCCTTAGGGTCTAATGGGGCCGGAAGTTCAGCACATGCCGGCCAGGTGGATGTTCCCGGGCTGGCAGCCCCAGGTGGACATGAACGCGAAACCCGCAAGAGCCAGGAACGCCGCGATGGTCAGGACTATCACGACCTTATCCCAGGTGGACATGAATGCTGGAAGGCGGCGGCTCCTTACTTAAGGCTACAGCTTCGTCTGGCTCAGGTAGCGCTTTACGAAACCCACCACTGCTATCAGCGCTACGACCGGGATGACGACGAGGACCGCGGCGATGGTGGAGTCGAACGGCGGGTCAGTACAGACCTTGCCCTTGGGGCAGTTGCCGCTGCTGGCGCTCTGGACGGTGATGGTGGGAAACGCGGTGTTGTTCGCGGAAGTAGTCGCAGACGACGAAGTAGTCGTGATGGGTTGCGAAGGACCGATGCTGACCGAGGCACCTTCGCCCTGGACGGACTCGCTGAGCAGATAGACGTGCTGGGTGGAAGTCGCCTTCGTCGTGGCGTAGGAGTAGACGTAGAAGTTGTTGGTGTTCCAGTTCATCGTGAAGGAAACGGACACCGCCGACCCCGACGCAGTGGTGTAGGTTATGACGAGGGTCTTGCCCACGATCTCCATGCCCACCTGAAGGTTCTTCCCGTTCACGGTAGAGCTGGGGATGAAGCCTTGTACAGCCCCACCTTGGTTCCTGAAGCCGATCAGGGCGCTCCCCGCGGAGTTGTCGCAGAAGTCGGCATAGCTGGCCTGGGCCGAGAACAGTTTGCTGTTGTCGGAGACTGTCGAAATCCCGAAACAGAGATAGGTCGACGCAGCCTGCCCCGTGATGTTCCCGGTAAAACGCAAGGTGGTGCCGAGGCCGTAATAGATTGGATGGTAGCTGATGGTCTCGACGTCATACTCATTCGAAGTGCTGCCGGAAGCCAGATTGATTTCCAGCCCTCTGGTCCCGAAGTTGTTGGTCACGCTGGCAGCACCCCCGCTGGTCGTGGTCCACTGAAGGTCTGTGAAGTCGTTCCAATTCGCGTCAGAGACAAAGTTGTACGTCAGGGTGTTGGGCAGGAACGCTCCCTGGTCTATCCTCACGTAGTCTCTGAGACCTAGAGGGGAAAGGCTGTTCCTGTCGAAGGTTCCTTTGCCCTGAAAGAAGAAGCTGTAAGTCAGGAGATAGCCTCCTGCCGGAAGTGGTTGGTTCGTCTCAACCGAGACCCCGATCTCCTTGTCCAGAGACTGAGACCGCGTCAGGAAGGTGATGTTCTGGCCGAAACCATAGCTGTTGCCGCCGGTGTCGGTCAGCGAGACCTGGGCGTATATGCCCTGGGGGGCTGAGCCGCTGTATGTGAACGTCCCGTTCACGTGGAAGTAGGCCTGAAGCGAAGCGTAATTGATGTCGGCCGGAAGCGTGATCCTGGTGGTGTAGGACACCTGGCAGTCGCCGAAGCTGGTCTGATTGAACAGGAAGTAGCCGGTAAGTGCGGTGCTGTAGGTGCTGCAGCCGCTTACCACGGGAGAGACGTTCCCGAGCGGGCTACCCGCAATCCCGAAGGTGTTGATGGCAGGCTGGTTCGGAAGATACTCGAGGAACGTGTAGAGCGCCTGCGCGGTGAGTCCCGTGGCTTCGGTGTCCACGGGGATGAAGCCCGCAGACTCGGGCGGCTGGACCCCATTAATCCCCATGATCTGCAGCCAGCCTGAAACGTCGGCGAAGAGGCCAGCCTGGTTCGTGGTGTAAGAGGCCGGGTCCACGTTCAACGGCTCGTAGGCCGCCATCTCTCCCCCGACGAACCTCCAGTCGGTGATAGGCTGCGGGATGTTGTAGTTGGTGATGTAGCCGATCCCTGGCCACATGGCCGCCACCAGGACGCCGGCAGCCTGCCGGGCCTCGTTGGCCCAGCGCGAGTTCGTCCCGGCCATCTGGCCCACGACCGAGGCCGCGGCCAGGAAGGTGGCCGTGTCATAGGTGGGATAGCTGGCCTGGGCGGTGCAGATGATCGACAGACATACGGTCAGGCTGGTCCCCATCCCGTCCCAGCCCGCGCTGTCCAGAAGAGCCTCGGCCGTAGTCAGACCCCCGCCAGTCAGGGCCGTGTACTCTGCTCTGAGCGCCTGGGTCGCTGGCGTGAAGCCGTTCTTCTGGCCGCTGATCACCCAAGCACCATCCACAGATATGGTCGACCCGGAGAAGTAGATTTCGGGAAAGGCCGCAAGCAGCACTGGTGAGCTGGTGATCGCCAGCCTAGAGATATAGGGAGCTGCGAACTGGGTTGTGGGGGAGTAGCCGTAGCCGTACTGGTTCAGAGGTCCGAAGCTGACTGAAGTATTGCCATAAGGCAGTCTGTCGTAGAAGGATGCCTCCGGGAACGTGCTATACTGGTAATACCAGTTGCTCGAAAGGCTGCTGGCATAGCTCGGGAACATGGCACCGTAGTATTCGGTGTAGGTCGTGGCTGAGCAGGCGTAGTTGCTAGCCGTATGGCAGAGGGTCATGTCTTCCTGCATGAAGTTGGATAGCTTCACGGCCAAGTTAGGGGCCGAACCGCTCTCCTGTCCGCCAGCCACGTAAGATCCATAGCCAAGCTCCGAAAGCAGAAGGCTCGTCACATACGTGATGTGGCGGGAGACGTAGCGGTTCCCGGGAAGGCCGAACGGCTCGGTCACCGTGTAGGTCGTGCCAGATTGGTTCGTATGTATGTTCAGGCCAGAGACTAGAAGGTCGTTCCCCAGGTAGAGGGACATCACTCTGGATCCGGTGGAATAGCTGCTCCATGTCGAATGGATCACGATGGTGTAGACGGTGCGCCAAGCTGTCGAAGCAGGGTTCGTAGAAATCAGGATGACCAGCTTGTCAGTCGCCCCGTTGGTGAGGGTATAGTAGACGGTGTTGCCTGTTGAAAAGGTCTGGCTGACCGAACAGGGGTTTGAGCATGTGCTGCTCGGGGCCCCCAGACCCAAAAAGGAAGTCAAAGTCGAGGAGGGAGCCATTCCGGAGTAAAGGGTTGCGGCGGTTCCACCAGTCCCACCGCTCAGGGCCGCGACCAAAGGCGGAGCTTCGGTGTCAGTCATCACCGCGTCCCCAGAGTACGGGCCTCCGCTTATGACCTCGTAGTGGCGCGCCAAGTTCATCATGTTGTTATCGAATGTCCCTTCCGCAAGCACCTGATTGGGAGCCCAGACGGAATAGTAGGCGAAGCTGCTGTACTGGACTGCGGTGTTCTTCGTCGAGGCCCAGAGGAGGGCTTCCCCGCCATCAGTGTTCTCCCATGCCAGCGACGGGCTGGAATAGGTCGCGCCAAGGATATAACCCGAGCCTATGTTGTAGTAGATGTGGAGTGTGTTGTTCGTGTTCGCCCGTACTAAGAACTCCACGCTGTCCACCTGGGCCGTGCTTCCTGCGGCTGTAAGCCGATGGACTCCGCCAGTGGGGTCTATGAACGCGAACCTCCCGCCCATATCTCCCACTGACCACATGGTGTATTTCCACGAGCCGGTGTCTGCAGTCCCGTCGGACGAACAGATCTGGGGGCCGTTCTGCGGCAGGCCTTGGTCCACGCACTTTGCATCCCAGAAGGTGAGCATAGTGCCTGACCCTGCGTTGAGGTCCGTCATCTGGACGGAGAATGTCAGGCCGGTGCCTGACACGATGTCGTCTTGCGTTTCGATGATCCCTTGATAGGCGACCTGAGAACTATTGGTGGAGCTCACGCTTTGTACGAACCCGTCCTGCTGGTCTATCCACTGGCCGCAACCATAGGGAGTTCCCTGCACTTGCGGGTTCGTCTCGACCGTCTCTTCCCATCCCGAGCCGGTCGGGTACTGGTTGTCACAGCCGTTTTGAGTAATCTTCTGATAGGAGCCTGGGGTGCCAGTTATTGAAGCATATCCGAAACTTGCAAAGTTGTTACTGTCGCCTGGGTAGCTAGTGGTCACGGCGAACGGGAGGTTGTTCGGCGCTTGATAGGATACCGAGCACCCGATTGTCGCTGGGGAACCTGAGCTTGTCAGGATGCAGGTGGTCGAACTAAACGAGCCCGAACCCGATGTTTTCCATGATAGGGTCTCGCCAGTTATTGTGCCCGAGTACCCCGTCACTGTGGCTCTGCAGCTTATGGAGGTCGCCGTGGAGACACTGGCCGGATTGCATGATACTATGGTAGCGGTGGTGACCTGCGTGTTGAAACTCTGGACCAGCGAATTGCCCGATGCCGAGGTCGCACCGTAGTGCAGGTTCGAGTTCTCTCCTGTGTTCCCCGCCGAATAGCCGCATGGAAGGCCGTTGGGAAAGCCGGACCCATACTGCTGGACGGCCTGGCCGTCGCTTGACGAGTAGGTGATTGTTCCGGCCCCAGAATTGAACTTGGCAATCGCGGCGTTGTACTGCCCGACCAGGTTGACTTCGTAGACCGCCGACTTGAAGAACGGAGTGAACATGCCGTACTGCATGCCCTGTGGGGGTATCGTCGTGGGGAATGGTGGCATCACTATCGGGATATTCATCGTGCTCCCGACTTGGGTTCCGAGCGCGTTATAGACCTTCATCTGTCCACCTGTCATTGTGTAGGATGTTGAGTTCTTGTAAGTCGCGGCGAGGTCAAAGGTCCATCCTGCGGCTGGAGCGGGCTGGTTCGTAGAGAAGTTCAACCACGGCCCGTCGAAGACTATACCCGCCTGCTCGTTCCAGACCTCTACCGTCCCTGAGTAGTACCATAGGCCACTCGTACCCTGTGGCAGAGCCACGACAACCACCTGATCCCAACCAGCCAACCAGTCATCAGTCTGCCCAGGGTCACTCGCCCCGCCGAAGATATTCATTTGGATAGAGAATCCATTCTGACCAGCCGCTGTGCTGTTCGTCTGCTGAATGGCGACATTTTGGCTCAGAGTTACCACGGCGCTAGGTTTGACCTCCAAACAGCCACTCTCTGAGACTAGAGAATTATACCATCCTTCATAGTAGGGAGCAGAGAGGACATTGATAGTGAAATGACCTTGGCTGCGGCTGTTACCCTGCATGTCGCCCCCCCAGTATGTCGCCTCTACAGTCCCCCAGCCCACAACATCACCGTGGAATCTGATAGAGCAACTGTTGACCAAGATGTTACAGTAGCCGCCGCCATCGATGGCTCCCCCAGGGGCGGGCACTGAAGACGATGTGATGTCGAAGCTTATCTCTTCCCCTGCAATGGAACCTGTGGCATCAGAGACGGAGGCTGTGCAGGTCGTGTAGGCATTAATTTGAATCGAGGGCGGGAGGCATGACACGGTGACTATCGTAGTACCGGACCCGGGATTGGGCTCGACCAGACCGGTTTGCAACTGCCCCCAGAAGGACCAGTTAGGCCAGGTGGAAGAGGCGTAGCTCGGGTATCTGATACCCAGGGTGGAATTGTTCGACATCAGCCCGAAGTAGAAGTCCTGGCCTCCGTATGCCGGCGCAGTGGGGGCGGCTGCCGTAGCCGATGACCCTCCGAGAGAGATGACAGACAGGGCGGACGCCAGGAAGAGAGAAACGACAAGAACCGCAAGCACCTTCGATTTCCGCGCCCTCTGGTTCGGGGTCACGGTTGACTACTCCATAGAAAAAGAGGGGTTCGCTGTCCCTACACTTTGAAGGACTTGAAGACGTTGACGATGAGGCCCATTACGGCGAGGAGGATGAAGAGCGGGATGATCTGGTAGACGATGCCGATCATCGATGTGATGGTCTGGGTGGTCGTGAAGCCAGGGGGGTCGATTTCGACTTGGACGTAGCCGATGCCCGTCATCATGCACGGGTATGCTACTCCTGCGCTTACCGCTGGGATCTTGTATGAACCTGTGGCAGCTCCGAGGTCGGTGAGGCCTCCGTTAAGGGTCTCCCCGACGTACCAGCCGCCGCCAAGCCCGACCGAAGTGAGGCCGAACCCGTTGACCCAGTACTGAAGGGCTCCCGTGGTGGAGTTGATGGCCCCGACGTATAGGCTATCGCTCGAGATGGTTACGAAGACTTCTTGGCCGTAGTTGATGTTGGCTTCATGCCCGGCTGCGCCGCTGAGAGACCCCAGCGTCGTCTGGTTGGCATACCAGCACGCAGAGCACGAGAAGATCTCAAGTGGAGTCCCTGCGGAAGAGTTCTGGAGATAGTAGACGTAGGCGTGGCCGTTCTCGAACATCTGGACCCTGAGATACTGGAACCACCCGTCACTCTGGGTGTAAGCGATCGGGGCCGCGGTGGATTTGGCGAGAGTGGCGGGGCTCGAAGAGCTGATGAAGTCTACCGTGAGGGCCGAAGTGAGGTTGTAGAACTCATGGGCGGTGAAGACGACCGCGCTCCACTGGGGCTGCGCGGCAGGAGCAAGAGCCGTGATCGTGGGCTCTGTGCTGTTGAAGTCCGCACCTGCGAAGGAGATGGTCTGGGCGGAACCTTGGGCGTAGATGGCTGAAGGAACGAAGAGAGCTAGCAGCGATATTGCAAGAACCGCAGTGGCCAGCCGTCTAGAAGAGGTCCGCATGGCGGGCTCATCTCCTCGATGGCTACACACTGAAGCCCTTGAACATGTCCACTAGCATCTTAAGGACAGCGAGGACTACGATCAGTGGCACTATCGCTATGATTATGTTAATCACAGGCGTTAGGTCGATGTTGGTAGTCATTTTCGGTTCTGATGGTAGGAAGCGACCGTATTTAGGGCATCCGAGCAACCACGTGGTTGAGTCGTTCCCCGCACGGCGAAAGGAGGCTGTTCTGGCCTTGTTCTACTTCACATAGTCGTAGATGACCTTGAACACGAAGTACCCGAAGATGATGGCGATCCCTGAAAGCGAGATGGCCTCCGCGAACTCGATAGGATTGGACAGTATCCCCATGTCGAGGGCTGCTTTCGCCGCCTCCGGGATCAAGGCTGGCTCACCGCTGGGGCTGCCTCTGCCTTCTCCTCTTCCGTCTCGATCAGGTCCAAGTTCATGGTCGGATAATTCGTTTTGAACTCGGAATAGATCGTCATATCGTCGGTCGCCACGTGGAGGACCTTATGCTCCTTGTTCGCGTATTTCCGGGTCTTCGCGCCGAACAGGAGCAGGACTTTGACCCTGTTGCCCCCCTTCTCTTCGACGTCGACCTTCTGGCCGTCGCTGAGCCGTATGTAAGTCCCGATTATCCGCACGCCCTCAGTCTGGCCTCCCCTTCATTTGAACCTTCTCATGTAGGCGAAGATCGCCAGAACTATGGCGAGAACGACCACAACCCCTGCCATATAGTAGGCGAAGCTGTTCACGGTCCCAGGCTGGCCAGGCACGACGTCCGGCGTGTTCTCCAGCGTATCTACGTAGTATCCTGTGTTCCCGACCCCGCTGAAGCCTCCCACCGTCAGGTCATCGTGCGGCTCGAGGGCCACCCTCTCGTGATACTCGTTCCAGCCGTAGAGGAGGACGAACTTCACGTCCGACCTGTGCGCGATTATGTAGTTCCATTCGTAGTTGTACATGCCCTGCGAACCGGTCACGTCGAACCGCATGTACCCGCTCCTGCCTCCTGCCGCGTAGAGGTAATAGTCGTCGTAGCGCCAGAGCGCGCCCACCTCGCCGTCCCCGGAGATCCCAGGGGCGTACTCGTAGTTCTGGATCTGGGCCGTCCCCCCGGAGGAGTCGTTGTAGCTTCCGCCCTCCCAGAAGTACCAGTCGACCGGGTTGGGGACCCCGCCCACGGACCTGTAGGTGAAGACCGAGGCGGCTGGGAGGGAAGGAAGGTAGTTGGGGTTGAAGGACAGGAGCAGGGGCTTCCCGTCCTTGTAGAAGACGATGTCGTTGAAGGGGCGATAGAAGGTGTTCTGCACGTAGTTGTAGAGGTTCGTGTAATCGGCGGCTGTCAGGTCCGTGGTGTTGAAGGGCTCGACCATCACCGCGATCCTGAAGTTCCAGAGGTTCTTCGTGGACTCCACATAGCGGAAGAGGTTCAGGGTGGCGTTGTTGATCCCCTCGTCAAGCCTCTGGTTGGACCCCGACGTGTTGTTGCCCATGCCCCACCAGGACGCGATTATGACAGAGATCCCGGCGCTCTTCATGTTGGAAAGCTGCCAGGCCAGGGTGTTGTTGTCCAGGCTGGCGTAGTAGCCGATGTCCGGCGTATCGACGACTATGCCCTGGTTCGTGTCGTTCCAATGCGAAGTCCCAAGACCACCCGTCCATTTCCATGAAGTCTCGTTCATGCCGTACCAGAGATAGAGGACGGTCCCGACGGGGATGTATCGGTTGTTCTGAGGGTCGAACGGCGGAAGGACTCCTGTCGAAGTGGAGTTGGTGTACTCGGTCGTGGTCTTTGCTTTTGTGATCGTCTTCGTCCCAGTGGCTATCATCGAAGTGAGGGTATGGGTCTGAGTTATCGTGGTCGGATAGGTCGCCGTGGACGTGAGGGTCTGCGTGAGCGTCGTCGGGAACGTGGTCGTCCTAGTCGTGGTCAGGGTCTGGTTCTGCGTCGTAGTGAAACTGGAAGTGACATTCTCGGTCGTCGTCTGGACGGTAGTGAAGGTGGACGTGAAATTCTGCGTGAGCGTCTGAGTCTGTGTCTGAGTCAGGGTCGTGCTCTCAGTGGTGGTGTAGGTCAGGGACTCTGTGGTCGTCGTCGGCTTCGTAGTAGTGGTGGTCGTAGAACTTGTTTCGGTCGTCGTTGTATGAGATGTTTCAGTCTGTGTCTGGGTCTGGGTTGTCGATGTCGTAGTTGTAAAACTCAAGGATGTGCTCGTTGTAGTCGTCGATGTGACCGTTGAGGTTGAGGTTGTGGTGGTCGAAGTCGCTGCGAGCAAGGTGTAGGTGCAGCCGTATGAACCATCGACCGTAGTGATCTTCACGGAAACCCACTCGCCAGAGGACCAGACCGTGCCAGAGACTATATTCGAGTCGGGGCAGCCAACGACATAGTTGACATCGGTATAGACCGTGCAGTACAAGGCGGTGCTCGTGCCAGCACTCGGAATCCAAGAGCAACCGCCAGGGATGACCTGCTGACCGTGAATCATAGCCGAAAGGCTCACGTTGCGGCCAGCATCCCAATTCGCGCTGGGCGTAGCCGTGAAGGTGTTCGAGTACTCGGCGTAGAAATACAGATTGAAGACGTTCCCTGCGGTGATGGGGACAGCGACCACACAGTTCGTACCTGAAAGGCACCCGACCCACTTCTGATGAGGGGGAGGCAGACCGCCGAAGATGATATCCCTTACGACATACAGAGTGGTGCCGTTATCGGCAGCGCCAGAGCAGAAGGTGGAGACATTCCCCGCCCATCCGAAGCCCGTGCAGACCGTCGTGCTCGGAGTACCGAACACGGTGCCTAGGACGGTGAAGCTCAAATCATTCCATACGCCGTTCACGGTGAACGCCTTGAAGGTCTGACTCATTTCAGGCCAATAGTTCACGTTCGAAGTGCCGCCAGCAGACGGAGTGACGGTTGTGGGCGAGGAGCAAGAGCTGGCGCGACAGAGCTTCACATTTGTGGCCGAGCCGGTCAATGTCGCTGCGAACGTAGCGACGGAACCGGCATCAATCGTACACGAATGGATAGCCGTGTGAGAATCGGAGGTGGTGACCGTGCAGAGGTTCTGACCAGAAGAACCGCCCAACTGACCGGTCGGAATCACTGACAAACCAGACGGGAAGTTGCCGCTAGGATTGTATGTGATCTCAGCGGTGAAGGCGTACTGTTCGATGTAATAACAAATCTGAGTGTTGCCGCCAGTAGTCTCTGCGGTGTCGCAGGTGCCCTTGGAATAGGCATAACCGGATGGCGGGTTGCTGAGCGTGGAAGGGAAGCCACCCAAGACCGTGTTAGCGTCAGCCCAGATGGGTGAGACGCAAGAATCACTTACGGCGACGGTGAAAGTGATCGTGCAACCCGTCTGACCTGTCGAACCGTACAGAGTGACGGTGACAGTCACAGCCGTCAGTTGAGTGGCGAAACGATAGCTCCCACCCTGAGACACAGCTGCAGAGGGCGTGTTGTACAGGACGTAATAATACGGGCAGCCTATGGTGTCGTGGCTGCCGGTCGTGACAGGCGAACAGGTGTTAAACTGGTAGGCGTCGGTCGTGTGGCCGGTCCAGGTAAGCGGGTTCGTATAGCCTGAAATCGTCGCGGCGTAGTCGGTGAAGTAGTACGTCGAAGAGCTGCCGCAGTAGTCGGTGGCAGCGACGGTGAATGAAAGCGAACAGAGCGCCGCGCCAGCTGTCCCTGCTAGAGTCGTCGTCAGAGTGAGGCCGGTAATGCTAGTGGCGAAATTATAGCCGTTCGCCACACTCGCGTCTATGACGTGGGCCGTTTCAAAGTAGTAGTCCAGAACGAGGATGACCGTGCAGGTGCCCGACGGGCAGGTCGTGAAGGTTGCGGTAGTGGCAGACGCGGAAGAGCTGTTGAACCGATAGCGGGTGTATGTGCCGTCAGCCTGAACGGTGATAGTGGGGGTGCAACTGGCGACAGCGGTGATGCCGTGGATCACGTTATTCCCCGAGATCGTGGAATCGTTCACGTTGCAGCTACCGCTAAAGACGAACGCGGTCGAGATGGTCGCGCCGTTCTCCATGACATGCAGCTTCAGGTGGTAGGTGACGCTGACGACGGCGGTATAGTACGAACAGACAGAAACGTACTTGTCGGTGTGCGAAGTCACAAACTTGGTCTGTGGTGTGACCGTGCCGGCGCAGGTAGTCGAGCCTGATGAATAGCTCAGGAAGTACGCGAACGCGACGTTAGTGACGTCTGGATCATCGCCTGGATTATCGCAATTCGTGTTAGAGCCGGTCGCGCCAGCAGACAGGGTGAGATACCCCGTCCAACCCGAGGGTGCGGCGAACGTGCCGACATTGACGCAGCTGGGCGTGAAGGCGATGGCGATTACCAAGTCGCCAGTGACAGGGGTGTACGAAGTGACAGGGACCGTGTACGTCGAGCCTATGCCTGTAGTGGCACCGCCTGGAGTGGCGGAACCAGCTGCGGTGGCTGAAGAGACGCCGGTGAACTCCGCACAATTCACTTCAGACGAATGGACCGAGGCAGTGAAGTGTATGGTGATCGTATCACTGGCCCCCCCGGTCGTTATCGTCGTGGACTCGTAGATGTAGCCGGTATTCGACCCAGACGCGGAGCTCTGAGAGGAACTTGACTGAGTCACCCAAGTGGTCCCTATGCTATCCGTCACCGAAAAGGTGGGCGCGGAACTGTACTCGGCCCCTGGGCCGCAAACCAGCAGATCGCCGTTCGTGACCGCAGAGGCCAGAGCGCAAGTCAGAGTCGCACCACTCCCCGCATTATGGCAGTCCTGAACCTTGGTCGAAGTCGCAAAGGCCGAGTGTACTGACGGCAAGACAGCCAGGAAGATCGCAAGCAGCAACAAAGACCACAAGAGGGAGCGAGGATTCACCAAGAGCCACCCAGAGAGCGAAGGAAGAGGCCGCAGACGGCGATGGCTTCAGAGACGGTAGCGATTCTTAGGACGACCCAATTACTGAGGTAATAGCAGGCTTGGCCGTAGAAGCAACCTCCGGGGTAGGACCACGCGGCAAAATTCGTGACGTGGAGGTTCATCTGGGTCGGGGCGAACCAAAGCAGGCCGTAGGTCAGGACCATCACCGCAGGGAATCCAAAGACGAGCGCGGCGACCAGGACCGACCGCGACAAGCTCCAGCCACGGATGACGCCGAAGCAAAAGAGGGAGAGGCAGGCCAGTGAATAGAAAACGAAGGAAGCCATGCCTACGTTGCCAAAGGTGTGATTGACGAGAAACGCCCTGGTGAAGTCTGAATGGAAGGCGGTGAATGCCACGTTGAAGTAGACGAAGACGAAGTACGCAACCGCGAAGACCGTCGCAGCGCCTAGCAGGGAGAACGCCAGCACGAGGCGCGGTTTGACCCTCAAGATAATCCGCCCAGAGGGTAGGAATCCGCGTCTGAATAACTTATCGGCATCCTTTGAAAGTCTGTACGGCCAAGGGAGAACGATTCCGGCTCGATTCGCTCAGAGGATTCCAAGATGAATCAGCGCGACGACCGCGACCATCAGAACGACCCCAAACGCCGTACCTTCGATGAACTTCGCCATACCGGCCCCAACCTGCTCATCTCTGGGCTTCTTCTCCTTAGGTGTTTCGGCCTTCTCCCTGTCCTGCTTATCCCGTTCCTCCTTCAGGAGCTCCTCCAGCGCGTCGAGCTCCTCGTCCTCCACTACGCGAACTCCTCCAGGGTGGGCGTCTTGGGCCCGGGTGAAACCGCGGCCGTTGCCAGCCTCGCCGCCTTTGATCCCTCGGGGAAGGCGTCGTAGACCTTGCCATCAAGCAGCCGGCAACCCCAGGCGCCATGACAGGCGCACTTCCCCTTCCCGCCGTTCTGCTTGTGGTGGTACGGGACCCCTCCCGCGAAGCAGGCGTCCCGGATCTCCCTGAACCACTCGGGGTCGGCAGGCCTCGGGGCGCGAAGGTCCGACTCGCCGCCAGTGATGGCCCAGGACAGCCCGCACAGTGGGACCCGAAGCGCCTCCCCGCTGATCCTGCCAAGGAGGGGCTCGAAGCTGGCGAACTTCACCTTCGCGTCCGTGCGGAACAGGGGCTCGAGGCGGCCGAGGTACATCTCCAGCTCGATGCTGGTCCCGAGCCAGACGTGCCCAGCCACCCCCTTGCTCCTGAACTTCGCGACCCAGTCCGCCATCCTCTCCGGGCGCTTCGTCAGGATCTGGTACTGGTGCCAGTCGGCTCTCTCCATGATCTCGAAGACTTGGCCGATGTACTCGTCCGGTACCTTAGGATGGAAGAGGTCGCTCATCGAGTTCACGAAGACCATCTTCGGGGTCTTCCACTTCAGGGGCTCCCCGAGCCTGCCGGGTATGAGCCTGAGGTCGAAGGCGTGCGCGTAGGCCTTCCGCCACATGCTCCCATGTCCGGGATGCTGGAGGGTGGCGACGTTCCGGGCAATCCTCCGGGCGTAGCACTTCTGGCAGCCGGGCGAGACCTCGTCGCAGCCCCAGACGGGATTCCACGTCGCGTCGGCCCAGCTGATCGCGGTCTCTCTACCCAGGGGTCCCGGCCTCCTTCTCCTCGGTCGGTTGCTTGCGGGGGAACCTCAATATGTTCCCGTCCTTCATCAGTTTGTAGTGCCATTTGTCCGTCCGGTAGTCCCCCAACTGGTCGAAGAGGGAAGGGACTTTCGGAGAGACCATCTCGACAGGCACCCAGTCGCACTTCCCAGACGCGGCGACCCTGAACGGAAGGCCCTCAAGCGTGGCGACCAGGTCGTTGGCCTTCGCCTCCTTTGCGATCTGCTGGCCTACCTCCCTGACGTCTTTGGCTCTCTTCTGGAGCATCCTCGCGATCTCCTCGAGGTAGTTCGCCTCGGCGTCCGCCAGCTGGGCCTCTTCGGTCATGCGGCGACGCCCTCCGCAAGAATCATGGTGTGGTGGTTCTTTCCGTCGAGGAGAGACCTGCAGAGCGCCCTTGCGACGTCGACGGCCACGGCGTTGCCGATCTGCTTCACGACGTCAGTCTTCGGTCCGCTGAAGATGTATGACTTCGGGAAGCCCATCGCACCGGCGAGCTCACACGGCTGCAGCATCCGGAACCTAATGTCGAGGACCTTTCCGTCGACCACCGGCTGTACCAAGCCGAACCGGTCATGCGTCGAGATTGTCCCCAGCGGCACATCGATGCTCTGGGCGACGCTCCTCCCATTGTACTTGACGAGGCATGATTCTATCAGAGCATGCTTCCCCGCCGTCAGGATCGCGGGGACCGGCTCCTCGACAGAACGGGGAGCGCCGTTGCTTCCCTGGCTTAAGATGAAGGGCTCCACGACGCCCCCATAGCCCCGCTGGGTCACGGTCCCCAAAGGATCGTCCACGCTCTTCGCGGTGTTCTGGCCGAAGAACCCCCTGACCGGGAGCAGGAACGGTTCCGCCAGCCCGAACCTCGGCCGACCGGTGACCGCAGGGAGTGGATCATCCACTGACTTGCCGCTGTTCCTCCAGGCCCTCTTCGAGTCCTCGGAAGCCGCGTCCTCCGTCCCGTTGAACCTGACGATGTACGGCTCCACGAGTCCGCCGGCACCGTGGCTCGTGACCGCCGCGAGAGGCTCCTCCGTCGACTGTACCCTGGGGTCTTGCCCGTCGCGCTCGCCGAAGAATGGGACGATGAAGGGCTCCACCAAGGCATGAGCTCCGTCAGAGACTATGGTCGAGACCGGGTCGTCGACCGATCTCGGGGCTCCGCCGCTGGCCTGGCTGAGGATGAACGGGTCCACCAGGGCCGCTGCCCCGCCCCTCGTCCCGGTGATCGTGCGGAGGGGGACGTCTATGCCGTCGACTCCCCCGCCGTGCTCCATCTGGACGATGAACGGCTGCAATTCCCTGCCTCCGAACCGTTTCAGCCCCTCTATGATGCGGCGCGTCGTGTTCGGGGAGAGCGGGCGCTTCCTGTGGAAGATGCTCTGGCCCTTCAAGGACCAGTCGATTATCTCCCTCGCTGCCCTCCACTTCGGCTTGCTGTCTCCCTTCTTGCTGTGGGTCGGCTCGGGCCAGACCACGGCCTTCCTCCCCTTCCTCGCCGCGACAAACAGGCGCTTCCTCGAGGTGGGAGAGCCATAGTCCGCCGCGTTCAGGATCCTGTGGTCGGCGTTGTAATTCAGGCTCCTTATCGCGCTGACCCACGCCTTGAACGTCTCCCCCTTCTTGGACCTCAGCGGGTGCCCCCTCGCGTCCAGCGGACCCCAGTCGGCGAACTCGACCACGTTCTCCACGAGCAACGAGTCGACCTCCAAGAGCTCCAGCCAGCGGAGGACCTGCCACGCCGAGGCGCGTCGCTGGTCCAGCTTCGGCCGTCCCCCTGCCGCCCTGCTGAAATGCTGGCACTCGGGGCTTGCAACAAGGATCTGCAGATGTCCCTCGGGGACGACCTCCCTGGGATTGACCGACTCAACGCTCTGGCAGATGTGCTTCGCCCAGGGGTGGTTCGCGGAGTGGGTGTCGATGGCCTTCTGCCAGTGGTTGATCGCGGTGAGCTCCACCTCCCGGCCGAGGTCCTTGCAGGCAAGAGCAAGCCCGGTGCTCGTCCCTCCCGCACCTGCGAAAAGGTCGACCGCATGGACGACGCTCACGCAGACCAGTCCCCCAGGACCCACTGGAGCTCAGAGATGCCCCCGTTCTTGATCGCGTTCTCGACGCAGGGCTTCTTGGACAGGGCCCGCCGGAGCCGCTTGATCTCGTTCCGGACCTCCTGCTCGGTCTTCATTTGGCTTCGCTCCTGAGCCTGTCGAATTCATCCAGAATCTTCCTCAGGTCCTTGCTGACTGTCGAGAGCTTCCGGTGGGAGCTCACCGTGCTGACCGCGATGCCTTCTCCCTTGATGTAGGGAATATAATTGGTCAGCTTAAGATGCAGCCACGCCCTGACCTGCCTCTCGGTCTTCACTTTAGGACCTCCGCCTTCGTATGGCCGCAGTTGTCGCATGGACACCAGCACCGATAGGTCAGCCCTTCGTCGCGGTGGTCCCAGCATCCCCGAGTGTGGGCCTTGCGTCCTCCAAGGAAGGCGCTCGTCAGAGCTTCCCCTCCCAGTCTTTCTCGCAGTCCTGGTGGAGGTAGACGACGCCCTTGTCGCCGCTGAGCCGGGCCCTCCCGCCATCCTTGCCGCAGACCGCGCAGATGCCCGTGTCCAGCGGAGGGTCTAGTGGACTTGGTGGATTTAGTGGAGATAGTGGAGCAAATCCGGAAGAATCTGCAGAACCCGGCTGCATGAGAGCATCGACCAGCTTTTCTTGTTTTTCTCCACTAACTCCACTAACTCCACTAACTCCATTTATTATTAGACCCAGCCTTCCTGCTACGTCCCTGATCTGGGCCGGGGAGTAGGCGAAAGCGTTCCCCTTGGCCAGCTTCTTCCTCTTTCCCATCCCCAGCTTGGTGAGGACGTTCGACACTGATTTGGAATGGAGCTCGTGCCCCTTCCCCTTCGCGGTCTCCACGATGTCCTTGACCAGGCGCCATTCCTCCAGCTCGCCCGTCCTCTCGCCGACGAAGTCCAGGAGGATGGCCACGACCTCCTCCTCCCGGGTCAGGTTGACCGCCTCGATCCTCATCGTGTCCTCGTAGTTCCTGGCGAACTGCGTCAGGGCCTCCCACTCGCCCTCCTGGCCGAAGAGCCTCGTGAGGACGAATAGGGGCCTGAAGAGTTCGGAGTACCTCGCTGTCACCGGCACGTCGTTCGTCCGGTCGTAGGCCTGCTTCACCGCGAAGGCCTGCGTCAGCCTGTGGTAGTACATCTGGTCGCGGACCGCCTTGAAGGTGCGGGGGTGCGGCTCGGGGTAGTCCTTCTGGACCCTGTACGAGACGAGCTGGATCGCCCTCGACAGGGTTATCCCCCAGAGGCTCTCGGTGCTGCTCATCGCCAGAGGAGAGTAGAGGCTGAAGTCCGTCCTTACCCGCTTCTTGTTGACCTCCTCGTACCTCGGCACCGTGAAGTACTTCGAGTAGGAGGCGTTGAGCAGGGTGATGATCATCTGGTACGAGGGGTGCTTCGGGTTGGTGAACTGCTCCGCCTCGTCGACGCAGAGAGTACAGCGCTCCTCCTCCTTCGTCCTGAAGATCGCGGCCTCGGTAGGGTCCACCATCGGCCGGCCGTGGTAGCCGGCGAACATGACGCACTTCAGGAGGCGGGACTTGCCGGACTCGCTCACCCCGAAGATGAAGATGATGGGGAAGTGGTCGAACACGTCGTAGAAGAAGGTCCCCTCTATCAGGCGCTTGACCACCACGAGTACACTGGGGTCCTTGAGGAAGACGTGGCCCCTGAGCAGCGCGTCGAGCTCCAGGTCGGTCGCCTTCGGGTCCACGGTGGCCCCGTCCCGCAGCATTATCAGGGTCTCCTTGGACATCATAGCCGTCGAGCTCCCCACGGACGGGAAGGTCCCTTCGAGCTCGTAGCCGCCCACCCGGCCCTCGCTCTCGAAGTCGACGAGCCTGAGGGGCTCCCCCTCCTTCGCGGCGACAACGAAGGGCTTCGGCACTATGACGCCCTCGTTCCCCTCGGTCGGCAGCCAGATGCCCTCGGTGAGGAGGTCGCCGTAGAACCCGAACGGCGCGACCTTGGGGGGTATGTCCTTCGTGAGGTCCACGGACTTCGGGATGACGACAGAGACCATCAGAGGACGTTCCTCCCCCTTGGTTGCACGACGACGCGCCTGGCGAGTTGCTCTTTCCTTGCCCGTTCCTCAACGAGCGACTTCTTGAATCCCTCGGCCAAGACGTCCCAGACCTGCTTCTGATACTCAATCACGGCAGCTTCCCTCCTCTCATGAGGGATCGCCCTCCACCTTGCGAGGAACCTCTCCTCCCCCGGCGTCACATCAGACTCATCGACATGGGAGAATCCCCTGATGGTATTCTGAATCATGTAGAGACATGCCATGTCGAGCTCCTTCTCGGTAGGAGGGGGGACAGGCTCTTGGCTCATGTGGCGACCTCCACCTTGACGAACCTCGCCAGCCTGTAGGTCGTCCCGTCGAAGACGACCGCCCCGAAGGCCCTCTGCGCTATCTCGGAGACGTGCCTGTGGTCGAGGTTCCATCCGTGCTCCTGGCCGAGCGCCTCGATCTCGGACGCCCTGCTGGGCTGGCCCTCGCGGTCGTTCATCAGGACGTAGACCAGCTGGCCGGCCTTCTCCTTGGTCGACAGGGAGACGAGCTTCTCCGTGTGGCTGACCCTGACGACCATCTGCTCGTGCTCGAGGTTGAGCTCCGAGGGCGGCTCTGGGATGCCAGGTGGGGCAGGCGCATTCTGGTGCGGAGTTGGCACCCCCAATGCTGGCGCCTTTTTCTGAGCAGCCTCGCCTGACTGTGATTCGTCGGTGTGTAACTTGGTAGGTAACTCCGTAGGTAAGAGGCTCTGCTTAGGTAGTGGCTTAGATACATACGCAGGTATGTGTTTGGGTGTGTAACCATCTTCCAGCTTCGGCACCATCACGACCTTGGCGAAGTCCGGCGTGGAGACGATGAACTCGCGGACCTTCATCCGCTTGATCTGGTCGACGGAGAGGGCCTTCGAGGTCTGGGTGTCGAAGACGTCCTTGGCCTCGTTCTTCTCCATCTCACGGCCCATGATCCAGTACCAGAGGTTCTTCATGTTCGCCTTGTCGAACCCCGTTATCGTCTGTCCGGAGTACCAGCCGAAGATCTCCTTGCTGCGCCCTTGGGCGTCGAGCAGCTGGAGGGCGTCCTTCGCGGGATTGTACTTCTTCTGGTTGACGAAGTTTGGGGCCTCGTCGACCAGGATGATCAGCTTGCGCTCGGTCTTCAGCAGAGCCTCGACCATGCTGCGGACCACGAGCCCCTGCAGGGCGAGGTTCGGCAGCCTGTAGGTCGGGACCCTTGAAACCGGCTGCCTGAAGTTGATGGAGCGGATGTGGGCGAAGTTCTCGCCCTCGAGGAGCTTGATCAGTCGGCCGTAGTCGTAGAAGATCTCGGAGTACATCGACTTGGTGTAGCCGCGTATCTTGCTGTCGGCTAGCTTGAGCTTCAGGTTGTGGCCGACCTCCTCGAAGGTCTTGGTGTCCTGGCAGACCTCGATGAAGCCGCCACGGTAGCGCTCCATGTTGCCCTTGCCCCGGGTTCGCATCCCTTCGAGCAGGGAGCGGAAGACGTCCGGGTCCGTCGATTCTTCGAGGTAGAACGGGAGCTCGGCGCCCATCCCCTCGAACTCCGGCCCGGTGACCTTGGAGTCGAAGATGAGGACCGAGAACCCTTCCGCTCGGGCCTGCTCCATCATGTACTTGAGCAGCTTCGTCTTGCCGACCCCGGTCTGTCCGAAGACGCCAGTGTGGTGTACAGGAATCTCAACGCGCCCGCCCTTGGCGTCGTCGCCGATGTGGATCAAGGGAACCTCTCCGCCCTCTTCTCGAAGGTCTGCAGCTTGCCGTCGATCTGCTTCATCAGAGACCTGATCCCCCTGACTGTGGCCTTGTCGGCGCCCTTCCTGGTTGGCTTGTAGTAGGCCGTCCCTGCGTTGGCGGGGTCAGCTCTCTTGCCTATGTGCGGCTTGTAGCCCGGTTCGAACTTCTTCCGCCACTGCCCGATTGTCGCTGCCTTGACCTGGATTCCGGTCGCCTCTGTCACAAGTGGCGCGACATCCTCGTGCATCATCCCCTTCTTCGACAGGCCGATGCAGAGCTTGACGACGTAGTCCGGGATCTTCATGTGGCGGCCCTTCCCAGCCGTGAACGTCGTCCCGCACTTCCTGCAGGTGTAGCGCCTCGACGCTAGGGAATTCTTGAAGTCGACGTGGAAGCTCGCCTTCGTGACGTCGGTCGATCCGCAGACCCTGCATGCGGGGACCGGGTCGTCGATGAATCTCAGCCCAGGCTTACTCATCTTCGACCACCATGTCGGTCTTCTTGATCCTGTGCACTTCGCCGCAGCTGGGCTGCTCGCCGCACTTGTGGTAGACCCCTATCCTCACCGGGACGCCGTAGCCAGGGTCCGCCCCCATCCCTCCTCCCCCCGTCGACTCCTTGACAGCCAGGTGCTCCCTCACCGCCTTGATCTGCTTCGCGGTCTCGATCTGCTTCCAGTGGTCGGGGATCTTGGCAAGGTGGATGGCGTTCGTCGCGGTTATCCCGTTCCCGATCATCTTCTTGACCGAAGGCTCGAGCTGGTAGTATGCGGTGATCCGGTCCTGGATGTACCCGGTCTTCTTGCCGACAGCTTCCGCCAGGGCGTTGACAGTGCTGTACCTCTTGAGCAGCCTGTCGAAGATCTCTCCTTCGATCACCGGATTGACGAAGGCGTTCCTGTGGGCGTTCTCTGTGACCTTGAGGACCATCTCCTCGTCATCGTCCATCTCCTCGACGAAGGCCCCGACCTCCTTGAGCCCAGCCCTCTTGCAAGCCTCGAAGCGGTGGCGGCCGAAGACCACGGTAAGGAAGTACGGCCCGTTGGGCCGCAGGAGGATCGGCTGCTTGAGGCCCCTCGCTTTGATTGAGGCGGTCAGGTCTACCAGGGTCTCCTCGTCGAGCTCCCGGGTGTTGACCTTCGAGACCAGGATCCTCTCGATTGGTATCAGCTGCACCTGCGATTGCTTCTTCACTTCACTTCGCATCCTCCCACTTGCCGTTCTGCACCAGCCACGCCTTCTTGCGGCGCATCAGCGACTCGATGATCTCGCAGCCCCGGGCGATTTCCTGGCTGCCGACCCCCGGGTGCAGCACGCTCGGGAGCTCCTCGAGGAGCTGTTCGTCGGTCCGCATCGCCAACGGGCCCAGGTCTCCGCTCAAGCGTGAACGGCCTCCTCAGACTGCTTTGTACTGTCGAAGGCGTCGGGAATGGCCTTTTTCGTCCCTTTCGGGCGTCCCAGAGGCTTGTACCCCCGCAGGGTGTTGAAGGTGGGGTCGTGGAGGACCCCCGTCTTCTCCAGAATCACGGTCACTTCATCGCGGTTGACCCTGACGCCGTATATCGCGGGCCGCCCCTTCTTATTCTTCAGGGAGGCGAGCAGCCATCGGATGCTCTTCGCATGAGAGAGGAGCGCTTTCTGCATCGTCATGACGAAGCGGGTTTCTGGTTTCGTGTACCCCCACCCCTTACTCCTCGTTCGGTACGCCCTTCCAGACCACTTGGGCGGATTTTCTGACCGTCAGCTCGGACATGGCGCTCATGGGAGCCTCTCGATTACTCCGATGAGAATCAAGGCGACGAGGAAGATGAGGCGACCAAAGATCATGCTCGCTTCACCTTGGGCGGGGAACTGGCCTCTCTGCCCCGGACCTTGCAACATGGTCCAATTCGAGTTCGGAAACCCGCGACACCCCAGTGGTCCGTATGGGCATCATCGATCTGGCCTCCCTTTCCTGCTGACTACAGCTTGAACCTCTGTCGTCTGCTCGTCCATCGTCGTCTGGTACGGCAGCTTCGTGAGCGTCGGCAGCCTGTCCTTGATCCGCTCGAAGGTGTCGCGGCTGAACTTGTCGTGGTCGGGGATCTCGCAGTAGTCGCCCTCGTGGTGGCGGACCCTGAACTGGCTGTCCTCCTTCTCTCCCTCTTGGATGTGCCATAGCTCATGGATAACGATCTGGGCCTTGAGGGCGGGCTTGACCTTCTCGAAGTTCGCCTTGTGGATTGAAATGATGAACTGCAGGCCAGTCTTGAAGCTGATGGCGCCGGGGACCTTAGAGCACATTCCCGCGATGTGGCTCAGCTCCGCGTTGGAGTAGATGATCGCGAACTTAGTGCGCCTCGCTGGGAAGGTGGGGCAGGCCTGCAGTATCTCGTTCGCAAGGCCTCGGAGCTCCGCCGACTCCTCATAGCGCTCCTTCTTCTCTGCCTTCATGCTGGGGTGCTCACCTCGATGACGATCTCCTCCTTGGTCGCGTTGGAGGACTTCTGCAGGGTCCACATCAGGACCTGGTTCAGCTCCTTCGACTTGTCTGGTGCAAGTTCCTTGCTTATCTCGAGGCCGAGCAGCCGCCCTTCCTCGGCGACCTCCTTCACCGTTCCAGCGGGCAGCTTGTCGAGGGTCTTCTTGAGAAACCCGTACAGCTTCCCGTCGGGGCCTTCCATCGGCAGCGGGTAGGGCTCGCCTCTGACCTTCCATCCGATCGAACTGTGGGCGTTCTCCTGAGGCGTCGCCTGTGCTGCAGTTTCGCCACCTGCGCTTTCCGATGTGTGCGAGGCACCCGCTGCACTCGCGGGCCCAGGAGAACTGTTAGGCTTGGCGCTGGCGGTCTCGCCCGTCTCGATCAGCTCCTCAGCGCTGACCTCCCCTCCTCCTACGAGGTTCGAGATCGCCCGGTTGATCGCGCGCGTCGCCGCCTTCGTCTCGATGTTGTGCACGGTGGGCTCCATCTTCTGCTTGAGGACCTCCGACGCCTGGCAGGAGCCTATCTCCTCGCTGAACCTGCCGTTAGGGGCGAGGGCCCTTGCCTTGACGTGCACAATCCATTCTCCCTTCGGGTTCGTGGGGGTCGCGAACTGCTCCCTCTCGATCGACACGATCTCGGTGGTGATGTTGAAGCCGAGGGCTATCTTCCGCCAGCCCGACCTCTTGATGTAGGTCCTGTTGGAGATGGTCAGCATGTCCGTCTCCTTGTTCAGGATGCCTTCCTTCAACTTCTGGAAGGCAGCCATCGACGCCACCGCCCCGGGGACGTCGGCCAGCACCAGCATGTTCTTCTTTTCCATGGTCAAGCAGAAATCTTCTCCTCGCTGAGGACACCCTTCCACACCACCTCGGCAGGCTTCCCGTCGATGGGGTGCGTCAGGTACCAGATGCCCCGGCCGTCGGTCGCCGGCACGAGGCCCTTCCTGATGAGGTCGACGCATGTCTGGAACGGGTAGCCCCTGACCTTCAGCTTCTCCGTGTACTTCCACTTCTTGATGCCGACGAAGAGACTGCCGATGTAGGCAGCTTCTGAGTCCCAGACTGAGGCCCTGACTGAGGCCCTGACTGAGTCCCAGACTGAGGCCCAGACTGAGGCCCAGACTGAGGCCCTGACTGAGTCCCAGACTGAGGCCCTGACTGAGTCCCAGACTGAGTCCCTGACTGAGTCCCAGACTGAGGCCCTGACTGAGTCCCAGACTGAGGCCCACGCTCGGAGCTCTTCGAGCTCCTCGCGCCCCACTTCCTTCCTTCCGATCGTCCTAGGGTCGAATGGGTGCAGCACCTCCTGGTACCTGAACCCGAGCAGCTCGTCAAACTCCGTCGGCGGGACCTCTTCGAGGACCTTCAGTTCCTTGAAGCCGAACTTGTCCGTGTCCCTGACTATCGGGTTCCCTTGGACACAGTAGATGCTGCAGGGAATCTTGGCGTACTGCAGTGCGTCGATTGCGGTCCTGGAGGCGTGGAGAACGGTATCAGTGCAAAGGGCTCTCTTCTCGTCGGGAAAATCGAACCTCGGGACCCTGACGGCTTTCCCAATGTTTTCACGATAATTGATGGTTTGTCCCGTCCTGAAGTCCCAGCCGTCGGGCTGGGCAAGCTTGTAGAACTTTGTGAGGGTCACTTTGAAAAACTCTCCTTGATTTTGGCCGTTACATCCGTCAGCAGTTTGTCGAGGTCGTCCCCGGCGAACGTCTTCTTGCCGAAGGGCAGGGGGTTCATCCTGCCTCCCCTGCTGAGCACCGCGACGTAACCGGACTCCGCCTTGGAGACTTCTAGGGTGAGGCTCTTCACTTTGGGGTCTCCACCTTCGTATATGAATCAGAATGGGGAGATTGTGCGGGCCCCTTAGCCAAGGCTCCCCCCCTTTGATTAGACTGACCGTTCCCGAGGATCCTGTAGAACTCGGCCTCGTACCTGTCCATCTCGTCGCAAAGCTCCTCGTTGGTCATCTCGGAAAGCGGCTTCTTGCCGAGCCACTGAGCAGGAACGACAGTGCTCAACTTACCCCTGTCCCTCCTTTCTCTTTCGTTCCATCTCGGCGATGCGGTGAGGCTCGCAGAAGCTTTCCCCACGAGGGACATACTTTACGCACCCCACGTGGAGGCACAGGTGTTGGTACTCGCTCATTCCTTCTTGCCTCCCACCACTTCCGAGAGCGCCTCTCCAAACTCCTTCGTCGTCTCCTTCAGGTAGCGCTTCCAGGTGGAGAGCTTGAACGGGTCGGGCCTCTGCTTCTGCTGGGCGCTCATTTGGGGACCCTCACCTTTGCCTTGACCGGTTCTGGATAGGCCCTGATGCAGCGCCTCACCGCATGGGAGATGTTGGCTGCCTCGCCCGATTCGACAATTCTCCCGAGCTTGTCTTCGTCTTCGTCCTCAAGGGTGATGCTCAGATTCTTCATGAGTTATCCGACACCAGCGTACTTGTCGGAATGTTATATAACATTATCGGATAATAGACGCTTTGTCCCACTCGGCCTTATATCAGCAACACAGCAGTATGCCCGACCTTGGTCAAACGGAAGGTCTCTGTCACCATCGACCCGGAGACTGCCAAGTGGGTCGACAAGCAGATTCAGGAGAAGCGGTTCGCGGACTTCTCCCACGCCGTGGACCTGGCGCTCGCCATGCTCAAGCACTCTGATGAAAAGCGACCTTCACAGTGAGGGACTGCAACCCGAGGAACTCGTCCAGCTCGTCCCCTTCGAGCGCCTTCAGAGTCAGACGCGCGTCGGCCTTGAGCAGCTCGGCCAGATGCTCCTCGAGCGTCTTCCCGTTCAGCCTCGCCCAGAAGCTCAAAATGTCACGGGTGCTGTCGGCAAGTTCGACCTCAACCTTCATCGTAGACCCAGACAAACCGCTGGGTAATATGGAGAGCGAGTTCAAAGCCGAAACTGGAGGGGGGAGGGCAAACGCGACAGTGTCAACTTTACGTGTGAGAATCCGATACTCCCAGCCGCCTCTTCATCTCCTCCATCAGCGGGAGCATCTCATTCATCGTCTTCTCGAGCTCCATCCCTTTCAGCTTCTCGTGGTCGAGGTCGGCTCTGAGCTCCTTGAACTGCGCGGAGTGCTGCTCGTCCTTCGCCTCCATCTCCTCCTTCAGGCTGAACTTTTCGTCTATGGTCAGATGGGGGACCGCTACGACGTATCTCTCTCTGATGTGAGCCCAAGGTATCTTGTCATAGGCCTCCCTGTGGCCCATCAGGGCCTCGGCCTCCATGTCACCATGCAAAGGACAGGCCGGGAAATTCGACTTGAAGAACTTCCGATAGCCGTGGGCGGCCTTGAACCCCCCGTCCTTTGAGGTCGAGCAGATGCCTGCCTTCCTCTTCAGCTTCTTCAACATCTCCGATGTGTTCTCCGCCCTCAGAGGGTGCGCCTCCTCCGGATGCCAGAGTCCCCCCCTGCTATGATCTGCTTTGTACTCCACCTCCCACATGTCACGCATGACCGGGGAGTCTGGGGCGAGCACTTCACCCACACGTTCCCTCAGCTCGAAGGTCAGCCTCAAAGCAGCCACAGCCTCCGGGGAGATGAAGGTCCTGTACTCCTCGGGCTCGCCCGGGTACACGGTCACCGTGGCCGGTCCGTCTCCGTCGAACATAACGTCCTTCAGCTTCATGTAGCCATACCCTCCCCTCGAGGATGGGAACCAGAAGACGCCCCTCCTTCCGCCAAGGGATACCAACATCGACACGAGGGCCTTCTCTCTGGGACTGGCGACCGCCCACATCCGCCTGATCTCCGAGAGCTCTGGGGCCCTGTCCGCAGAGACCTTCTTCCCCTTGGGGACCAGCGCCTTCAGCTTCTTCCATGACAGCTGCACCTCGTAGTAGTCGAGAAAGGACTTGGTCGCAGACACCAGGGTCTTGATCCTCGCGCCTCCGGCCTTCGACCTGTAGGCGACGATTGAGTCAGCGACCAGCCGCTCCGCCTTCTGCCTGTCGGTCTTAGCCAATGCAAGGAAGGCGTCGGGGTCCCCCACCAGCTTCCTGACCCACTCGGCATAGCCCACTCTGGTGGCCTGGGAGATCCTCGTCAGGAGGAAGGAATCGAACTCGGACATCCTCGTCGCGGACTGGACCTGCTGCACTTAGGTAGGGTGGGACTGGACGCGTTTTAAGGGTTGTCGGGGAGGATTATGGAGAGCTTGTCTGTAAAATAGTCCTTTCTGATCTCAACCATCGGCGCGGGCGGAGAACGCCCTCCCGATATTAGGGTTTGGAAGGGTCCAGACCCGAAAGGGTGATAATGCGACGTGCGGGAGACAAATGCGCGCAGATGAAAATAGGATATGTCCTCCTCGACGGCTGTGCTGATAGGCCGAGCCCGCAGCTGAACTTCACTACGCCGCTCGAAGCAGCGTACACGCCGAACCTGGACGAGGTCGCTCGCAGATCCAACCTCGGTAGGGTAGTAACTGTGGGGCGGGGAGTGGCCCCAGAGTCCGACATTGCGGTCTTCAACATGCTCGGTTATTCGTTCGACAAGGGATATCCGGGCAGAGGTGTCATTGAGGCGGTCGGGTTAGGTCTCGAGGTCCGTCCTGGAAACCTCGCTCTTCGGGCAAACCTGGCCTCAGCTATGGGGAGGCGGATTCTTGACAGGCGGGCAGGCAGGAACCTTACGCAGCAGGAGGCGATGAGGCTGGCCGAGGGTCTGAACAGCATCAGGTTGAAGGGAGCAGAGCTGGAGTTCCGTGCCACAATATCATACCGGGGCGTATTGATCATCAAGGCGGATCAGCCGCTGTCGGCAGAGATCTCGAACACAGACCCCGCTTATTCGAGCGTAAGGGGATTTGGGGCTGCAAATCCCGCAGTCAACCGTGAAAGCGTGCTGACTGCAAGACCGAAGTCCGAGACTGCCGCGGCGAGGAGGGCGGCGGACCTTGTCAATGAGTTCACCGTCAAGAGCACTAAGGTCCTGTCCGAGAGCGAGGTCAACAGGGAACGCGTGCGGGAGGGGAAGCTTCCGGCCAATTGCGTGCTGCTGCGCGACGCAGGAGACCATGTGCCCGAGGTCGAATCCTTCGAAGAGAAGCACGGGATGAAAGGCACGGCCCTCGTCGAGATGCCCGCCGAGGTCGGCATCGCGAAAATCCTGCGGATGAAGATAGTAGCGGTTAAGGACAGGAATGACATGATGGAGAAAGCGACCCTCTTCACGCGAGAGCTACGCGAAGGAACAGTAGTCTACGTTCACATCAAGGGGCCGGACGAGTTCGGCCACGATGGTGATGCCGTAGGTAAGAAGAGGATAATAGAAGCGATCGACAGGGACTTCTTCTGTGCCATGGTCGATCGCGTCGGTGATGTGAAGGTTGGAGTATCTTGCGACCATTCGACTCCGTGTACTATCAGGATGCATGCAAGCGATCCAGTCCCCCTTCTGATCAGCACCGACTCAAGAGGCGACGGAATGCGCTTCACTGAGAAAGGCGCTAGGAAGGGCTCGCTAGGGACGATCAGGGGCAGGGAAGTCCTTCGCCTGCTATCGAAGAATCCAGTCCCAAACCGGGCCTCTTAACGCTCCACAAGACGGAGAATGCGTTCTAACGTTGCATCGACGCTTCCATCTACGGGTCCCTCCCTGATGCGACCCGATGCCTCAAGTCGACGTACATGCGGATTTCGTCTAGGAACCTTCCATTCCGCAACATCTTGCCTGGCACCACCCCGACCCTCTTGAAACCGAGCTTCTCGTAGACGTGAATCGCGACCCGGTTGATTGCGAAGACCTGAAGCTCTACGAGCCAGACCCCTTTGCGGAGTGCTTCCTCCAGTGCCGTCTTGGCCATCATTTGGCCGATCCCTATCCCACGGCACTCGGCCAGGATGACGATGCCGAATAGTCCTGTGTGCCTTTCGTCTCTCGGTTTCCGTCTGGAGACATCACAATGACCAACGATCTTTCCGCCCACGAACGCAGCGACGCTGACCACCTCGTTCTTCTTCATTCCGAGCAGGATTCTGTCAAGAAACTTCTCCTCGTCTGACTTCCTGAGTCTTCTGTCCAGAGAGGTTATCCCAAGCTCAGGGTTCGTTCTCCTCTCCCTTACAACGGCATTCGCAAACTTCAGGAGTTCATCCAGGTCACTCCTCCGGAGGGCCCGCAGCACCACTTGAGTTCCGTTATTTGCGGTGAAGGTGACATATGTCCGCCTATACTTCATCGAACCGGGAGCTCTGCGCGTCTTCCTTGAAGGTTTCTGCCCCTGTTGGACTTGACCGTGTGGTCTTTGGTCGCGCTGCCGCCCGTCGGAAGTCTTCTAATCTGAGCCCAGCGATCTATTGGACATGGCGCCTTATTTCATCTATGTGCTGGAGTGCTCTGATGGAACTCTGTATACGGGTTACACTGTTGACCTCGAAAGGCGTCTTCGTCAGCACAATGCCGGAAAGGGAGCGAGGTACACGCGGTCAAGGATGCCTGTGAAGCTCGCGTTCAATGAGAGATACAGCAAGAAAGGCGATGCGCTTAGACGTGAGATTCAGATAAAAAGAATGAGCAGGAGCTCGAAGCTCCTTCTCTGTGCCGGATATCCGCCAAAGCCAAGGCACAGCCTACGCTAGCGAATACGAACCACCTGATGCTCCACTGGTGTCGCTGTTCTTACTTGCCGACGACTATTTCGATCGAGGAGATGTTCCGCATTTCGGCGCCTTCGCCGACGACCTCGGTGTTGATGCCGATGTCCTTGACTTTGTACATGCCGTTGCCGAGCCTCTTGGTGACGATTTCTGCCACGTCGACTGCTCTGCCGATTGACATTCCTCTTGCCTTGACCACGATCTCTCCGGCTTGAGTAAGCTGGATGAGCGCGCTCATAGCGTAGCTCATGACCGGCTTCTTGCCGACGAAGATGTGGTTGGGCGGCGCGCGCTCGCCTTGCATTTGGCCGCTTGGTTGCTGAATTGCTGGTGTTGGCGCCTGCTCTTCAG
>Ga0208692_1000343_pt1 | contig 37355 bp, 31 predicted proteins | sample June2015DPH_20_1_3_FD_184721 | JGI IMG/M metagenome (GOLD analysis project Ga0208692, IMG submission 184721) | Peatland microbial communities from SPRUCE experiment site at the Marcell Experimental Forest, Minnesota, USA - June2015DPH_20_100... | ecosystem: Environmental > Terrestrial > Soil >... | reverse complement strand
GCCCGCCGGGTGGAGGACTCCGTCGTGAAGGTCATCGCCTACGGCTGCGGAGGCCAGCGCGACGGTTCGGGATTCGTCGTCGCCGGGGGGCTCGTCGTCACGAACGCGCACGTCGTCGCCGGGACCGGCCGCATCATCGTCGAGAACCTGAACGGTCGGTCGTGGAGGGTGAGGCCCGTCCTTTTCGACCAGCGCTTCGACCTCGCCGTGCTGCGACCCGTCAGGGCGCTGGGGATCCCGGCGCTGAAGGTCGACAACCGCATCTACTCACGCCCGAAGGCCGCCGTCGTCATCGGCTACCCCGGGGGCGGAGAACTTCAGGCCGTGCCAGCCGGGGTGATCACCGTGTTCGTGGCCCAGGGCCGTGACATCTATGACGAGTCGCTCACCGTGCGCAACGTCTACGAGCTCGACGGGACCGTGCTCCCCGGCAACTCTGGCGGACCGCTCCTGGCGACGAACGGCTCGGTCTTCGGGGTCGTGTTCTCGCGTTCGGCCGCGAATGTGGACATCGGGTTCGCACTCGCCGGACCGGGCGTCGTGCAGCGCATCGACTCCGCGCTGCTCGACAAGAAAACCGTGGCGACAGGCTCCTGCATCACGTAGGCGACGCAGAACCCGCGGCCCACTCGTTCCGGCGTCACAACGCCCTTGGGGACCTGACTCCAGACGAATACGCGGCCTTCCGCGCACGACAAACCCAAACCACGTCGCAATAAGAAGTGGCCCATCAAATGGGATACAGGCCAAGCTGCGGAGGGAGTGGGATTCGAACCCACGGTACGCAGGACGTACAACGGTTTTCGAGACCGCCCGATTCGGCCGCTCTCGCATCCCTCCGGGCGGCGAGGCTACCCGAACCACCGCCGTGTCATGGACGGGTCAGGGACCACCCGGCTCGCGGCGATCCGAGAAGAACTCGGTGAGGAGCTCGGCACAGCGCTCGGCGAGAACCCCGGCCTGGACGGATGCCTCGTGATTGAGCCGGGGATCCGCGAGCAGGTTGTAGAGCGATCCGCAGGCGCCGGACTTCGGATCGGCGGCACCGAACACGAGCCGGCCGACACGGGCGGCGACGAGCGCCCCGGCGCACATCGGACACGGCTCAAGCGTCACGACGACGGTGCACTCCGGCAGGCGCCAACGGCCGAACCGGGCCGCGGCGTCGCGCAGGGCGAGGAGTTCGGCGTGGGCGGCCGGGTCGCCTGAGCGTTCGCGCTCGTTGTGGCGTTTCGCAACGACGACGACGCCGGCGACGACCACGGCACCAACCGGGACGTCGCCGTCGGCCCCGGCGAGGCGGGCCTCGGCGATCGCCAACTCCATCGCCACGGTGTCGTCCGCGGCGAGCTCGGCGGACGGGTCCATAGACCTCCTGGTCAGAGCGCCCAATTGACGCGGAGGAGGTGGGATTCGAACCCACGGTCGGTTGCCCGACACACGATTTCCAGTCGTGCCGATTCGGCCGCTCTCGCACCCCTCCGGGAAGCCCAGACGCTATCGTGTCGCCGCGTCGCGGCGCCTTCGAGCGCAGCGGCCGGGTTCTGCGCGACGGGGCCCCGTGAACCGAGTCAGGGTCGGAAGACAGCAGCTCTCAGCGGACCGCCCCGCGTGCCGCAGGCGACCTGGCCGCTGCGCCCGGAGGCGCCGCGCGGCATCTGCGACGGGCGTGCCAGCGCGGCCGTAGCATCATCGGCGTGCCGCGCTCCCGACCGACCCCGACGGCGCGATCCGGCGAGGAGCGGCCGTTCCAGTCCCTCTACCGGCGCTTCCGACCCCAGCGCTTCGAGGAGGTGCGCGGCCAGGACCACGTCACGCGGGCGCTCGTCAACGCCGTGCGCGACGGCCACGTCGCCCACGCCTACCTCTTTAGCGGGCCACGCGGGACCGGCAAGACCTCGACCGCCCGGATCCTCGCCAAGGCGCTCAACTGCGCGACGCCCGACGGCGGCGAACCGTGCGGCACCTGTGAGTCGTGCCGGTCCATCGCGGCCGGCACTTCGTTCGACGTCCACGAGCTCGACGCGGCCTCGAACAACGGCGTCGAGGCGATGCGGGACCTCGTCGCCCGGGCGTCGCTCGCCACACCGGGCCGCTGGAAGGTCTACATCGTCGACGAGGTCCACATGCTCTCCACTGCGGCGTCGAACACACTTCTCAAGACGCTCGAGGAGCCACCCGACCGCGTCGTGTTCGTGCTCGCGACCACCGACCCCCAGAAGGTCCTGCCGACGCTGCGAAGCAGGACCCAGCACTACGAGTTCCACCTCCTCGACGAGACCGAGCTGTCGTCACTCGTCACGGGGGTCGCCCACGACGCGGGCATCGAGCTTGCGGGCGACGTCCTCGCCTCGGTGGTCCGGCGGGCCCGCGGCTCGGCCCGTGACGCTCTCTCCGTGCTCGATCAGGTCGCCGCCGGCGGCACCGCCGAGGACGACTCGGATGCCCTCGCCGCGCTCGTCGTCGCGCTCGCCGACGGTGACGTCGCCGCCGCGCTCGTCGCGGTCGACGGAGCCGTCCGCCAGGGGCGGGATCCTGCCCAGTTCGCAGTCGAGATCGTCGAGCGGCTGCGCCATGACTTCCTCGGCCTCGTCGGCGCCTCCGACGTCGGCGGGACGCCGGGCACGCGCGGCGACCCGACCGAGGTCGCCGATGCCCTGGGGACGGCCCGCTGCGTGCGCGTGATGGAGCTCGTCGGGGGCGCGATCGTCGCGATGCGCGATGCCCCGGAACCTCGCATCACACTGGAGATCGCCTTGATCCGGGCGGCGCGACCCGAGGCGGACACGCTTCCCGAGGCGGTCCTCGACCGGATCGAACGTCTCGAGCGCCAGCTCGACACGACGTCCGCGGCCCCGCCGCGACCCGGACCACCCCACGTGCCTGCGCCGATCCCGACCGATGCGGGGAGCTCCCCCGCGGCGCCGGTCCCGGCACCGCCGCGCCGCCCCTCGCCCGGCGTCGCCACGACCCGGCCCGGTTCGCCGCCGCCGCCCGCACCCCCACCCTCCCCGGCACCGAAAAGCGCCCCCGCCCGGGTGGCGCCCGCGGCGCGCACCGATCCCGAGAGCCCGGACACGCCGAGCCGGGACGACCTCGTCACCGCCTGGGCCGACGACGTCCTTCAGAAGCTGCGCCCCAAGGTGCGGGCCATCTACCAGGCCGGCCGGTTCGTCGGGACGGAGGGCCCGGACGCGCTCCTCTGCCTCCCGAACGACGCGCACATCGCCCACGCCGAACCGCTACGCGCCGAGGTCGCCGAGGCCCTCAGCCGCCACTTCGGCCGACCGGTCGGGCTGCGGCTCGTCGCCGAAGCAGCCGCCCCGGTCTCGGCCCCGGCCGGGTCGGCGCCCCGCCGGGGTCGGCGGCCCCCCGCCGCCGGCGAGTCGGCGGCTCGAGAGGAGGATCTCCTCGACGAGCTCGTCGAGGACGCCGACCCGGCGCGAGCACCAGAGGCGAGACCCCCGTCGAGCGCCGAGGCGATCGAGGGCCGGCTGTTGGAGGCGTTCCCCGGCGCCGAGGAGATGTGACGGCGATGACGGGGTCGGCCGACGAGGCCCTGTCCCGGCGGATGGACGAGGTCCGCCGACAGCTCGCCGAGGCCGAGCAAAGCGTCGGGGCGGACAACGTCACCGGGACGGCCGGCGAGGGCGCGGTCCGGATCGGGGTCGGAGGCGAGTACTCGTTCACCTCGGTCGAGATCGACCCCCGCGTCGTCGACCCGGCGGAGACCGAGCTGCTCGAGGACCTCGTGCTCGCGGCGTTGCGCGACGCGGCGACGCGGCTCGCCGAGCGGCGACGCGCGGCACTTGGCGCCGCGATGGGCGGGCTTCTCGGGCAGCTCTTCGGCCCCGAGGGCGGGATCTCCGATGACGCCGGGAACGCGCCGGCGACCGAGTGAGTTAGGAGCCGACCCTGGCGCTTTTCGAGGGACCCATCCAAGACCTGGTCGACGAGCTCGGCAGGCTGCCCGGCATCGGGCCGAAGTCCGCCCAGCGGATCGCTTTCTACCTGCTGCGGATCCCGGAGGAGGACGCGCTCCGGCTCGCCCGGGCGATCGTCGAGGTGAAGGAGCGGACCGTCATCTGCTCGGTCTGTTTCAACATCGGCCTCAACGAGCTCTGCTCGATCTGTGCCGACCAGAGGCGGGATCCGTCCATCCTCTGCGTCGTCGAGGACCCCCGCGACGTGATCGCCGTGGAGAAGGCCAACTCGTTCCGCGGCCGCTACCACGTGCTCGGTGGTGCGCTGAGCCCGATCGAAGGGATGGGGACCGAGCAGCTCCACATCCGGGAGCTGCTCGAGCGTGTCGAACACGATCACATCGCCGAGGTCATCGTGTGCACCAATCCCAACCTCGAAGGTGACGCCACGGCCATGTACCTCTCGCGGGTGCTGAAGCCGCTCGGCGTCCGCGTGACCCGTATCGCGAGCGGGCTGCCGGTCGGTGCCGACCTCGAATACGCCGACGAGCAGACGCTCGGCCGGGCGCTCGACGGCCGCCGCGACGTCGAGACCTGACCCCGGCGGGGACGGCGATCGCCCTGGCCCGGTAGCCTTCGCGCCATGTCGGACACCACCGGGGACCTGCGCGCCGCACGTCTCGCCGAACTCGAGCGGCGCAAGGCCGAGGCCCACCAGCCCGGGACCGAGCGCGCGATCGAGGCGCAGCGCGCGAAGGGCAAGCTGACCGCTCGCGAGCGCATCGAGTACCTGCTCGACGCGGGTTCGTTCCAGGAGGTCGACACGCTCGTCCGCCACCGCGCCCACGGCGTCGGCCTCGACGACCACAAGCCGTACACCGACGGGGTCGTCACCGGCTTCGGGATGGTCGACGGACGCCGTATCTGCGTCTACAGCCAGGACTTCACCGTCTTCGGCGGGTCGCTCGGCGAGGCGCACGCCGAGAAGATCCACAAGATCCAGGACCTCGCCGTGAGCTCGGGGGTGCCGCTCGTCGGGATGAGCGACGGAGGCGGGGCGCGCATCCAGGAGGGGGTCGCCGCCCTGAACGGGTTCGGCGGGATCTTCTACCGCAACGCCCGCGCCTCGGGCGTCGTGCCGCAGATCAGCGTCGTGCTCGGGCCGTCGGCGGGCGGCGCCGTGTACTCGCCGGCGCTCACCGACTTCGTCTTCATGGTCCAGGGCACGAGCCACATGTTCATCACCGGCCCCGACGTCGTCCGCACCGTGACCGGCGAGGACGTGAGCGCCGAGCAGCTCGGCGGGGCGATGACCCACGCGACGCGCTCCGGCGTCGCCGCCTTCGTCGCCGCCGACGAGAAGGCCTGCCTCGACGACGTCCGCCACCTGTTGTCGTTCCTCCCCTCGAACAATCTCGAGGAGCCGCCGAGCGTCGTCCCGACCGACGACCCCGACCGGCTGACTCCGGAGCTGCGTGACTTCGTCCCGGAACGCCCGAACCAGCCCTACGACATGAAGGGCCTCATCGCGGCGGTCGTCGACGACGGCGAGTACCTCGAGTACTTCCCGTTCTGGGCGATGAACCTCACCTGCGGGCTGGCGCGGATCGCGGGTCGCGTCGTCGGCATTGTCGCCAACCAGCCCCAGGTGCTCGCTGGCGTACTCGACATCGACGCCTCCGAGAAGGGGGGGCGCTTCGTGAGGACCTGCGACGCCTTCAACATCCCGCTCGTCACCTTCGTCGACGTGCCGGGGTTCATGCCCGGCACCGACCAGGAGTTCGGGGGCATCATCCGCCACGGCGCGCAGTTCCTCTACGCCTACTGCGAGGCGACGGTGCCGCGGGTGCAGTTCATCGTCCGCAAGGCCTACGGCGGCGCCTACCTCGTCATGGACTCGAAGTCAATCGGCACCGACCTCTCGTACGCCTGGCCCTCGGCCGAGCTCGCCGTGATGGGCCCGGAGGGCGCGGTCGAGATCGTCCACCGCCGCGAGCTCCAGGAGGCGGCCGACCCGGCCCAACGGCGCGCCGAGCTCGTCGCGCAGTACACGGAACGCTTCACGACGCCGTACGTCGCAGCCGAACGGGGCTACGTCGACGACGTCGTCGACCCCGCCGAGACCCGTCGCGTCCTTGCCCGCAGCCTCGAGATGCTGGCGACTAAACGCGAGGACCTGCCGAAGCGCAAACACGGCAACGTGCCGCTGTGAGCACGGCCCCGCCGCTCGTTCCGCCAGCCGACGTCCGCCGAGCGATCGAGGCTGCCGTCGAGGCCGCCTGGCCCCGCGCCGGGGACGCCGCGGCGGAGCCGACCTCCGGCTGGCCGAGGGCCTCCCGGCGCAGCTGGCGATTCGCCGACCGCTCGTCGGCGGAGGGGGATTCCCCGGAAGTCGAACGACCCGACTGACCCCGGGCACCGCGGCCGGGCCGTGACGAACATACGTTCGTTTTCCCCCTGCTCCCCGTAGAATGCGGTTGCGTGACCGCCGGCGCGCCCCTCGACGCGTTCCACCCCGCCGTCGCCGAGTGGTTCCGGCGCGCCTTCCCCGCCGGGCCGACTCCGGCCCAGGCGCTCGGTTGGCCGGCGATCGCCCGGGGCGAGGACACCCTGCTCGCCGCGCCGACGGGTTCCGGCAAGACCCTCGCCGCCTTCCTCGTCGCGATCGACTGCTGTCTGCGCGACCGGGACCCGGGAAGGGCCCCGTCGGCGACGTCGGTCCTCTACGTCTCGCCGTTGCGGGCGCTCACCGTCGACGTCGCGGAGAACCTCGAGCAGCCGCTCAAGGCGATCGTCGCGGTCGGCGAGGAGATCGGCGAGGACGTGCGCCCGCTCCGCATCGCCGTGCGCAACGGCGACACCCCCGCGGCGGCCCGCGCGGCGATGGTCCGCCGTCCGCCCGACATCGTCGTCACGACTCCCGAGTCGCTCTACCTCCTCGTCACATCGCCCCGCGGCCGGCAGATGCTCGGGGGGGTCGGCACGGTCATCGTCGATGAGATTCACGCACTCGCCCGCGACAAGCGCGGGTCGCACCTCGCCCTCAGCCTCGAGCGACTCGACCGGCTCATCACCGGGAACGGGCGAGCGCGTCCAACGCGCATCGGCTGTTCCGCGACCCAGCGGCCGATCGAGCGCATCGCCCGCCTGCTCGTCGGCGCGGGCCCGGACCGCTCGAACCCGGACGGCTCCCCGCGCTGCGCCGTCGTGGACGTCGGGCACCAAAGGCCGCTCGATCTCCGGATCGTGCTCCCCGCCGACGAGCTGGGTGCCGTGATGGCGACCGAGCAACTCGACGAGATCGTGCACTCGCTCGCCGACGAGATCGGCCGCCACCGCACGACCCTCGTCTTCGTCAACACCCGCAAGATGGCCGAGCGGCTCGCGCACCTGCTGCGCGGCGAGCTCGGCGACGATCTCGTCGCCTCCCACCACGGGAGCGTGGCGATGGAACGGCGCCTCGCGGTCGAATCCCGCCTGCGGGCGGGGGAGCTGCGCGCCGTCGTGGCGACGGCGTCGCTCGAACTCGGCATTGACGTCGGACCGGTCGATCTCGTCTGCCAGATTGGTTCGCCGCGCAGCATCAACGCCTTCCTCCAGCGGATCGGGCGGGCGGAGCACCACCTCGACGGCGTGCCGAAAGGGCGGATCTACCCGATGACACGCGACGAACTCGTCGAGTGCGTCGCGTTGTTCACCGCAGTCGGCAAGGGCGCGCTCGACGCGACCCTCCCCCCGTCAGCCCCGCTCGACATCCTCGCCCAGCAGATCGTCGCCGAGTGCGCCGCGAGCTCCGATGTCGGGATCGCCGAGGACGAGCTCGCCCGCCTCGTCCGGCACGCCGCGCCGTTCGCCGCGCTCGGCGAGGCCGACCTCGAGGCGGTCGTCGAACTCGTCTCCGAAGGCGTCGCGACCGGACGGGGCGTACGCGGCGCGTACGTGCACCGCGACCGGGTGAACGGCGTCCTGCGCCCCCGCCGGGGGGCCTCGATCACGGCGTTGACCTCGGGTGGGGCGATCCCCGAGCTCGCCGACTACCGGGTTGTCGTCGAACCCGACGACAGCGTCGTCGGTTCGGTCTTCGAGGACTTCGCCGTCGAGGCGATGGTCGGTGACGTCTTCCTTCTGGGGTCGAACTCCTGGCGCATCCGCCGCGTCGAGCAGGGCACCGTGCGCGTCACCGACGCGCACGGCGCGCCCCCGACGGTGCCGTTCTGGATCGGCGAGGCCCCGGCCCGCACCGACGAGCTGTCCGTGGCGGTCTCGCAGCTCCGCCGGCTCGTCGAGGACGCGCTCATCGACGGCGGCCCGACGCTCGCCACCGAGCGGGTCATGGCATGCGCCGGGATCGCCCGGCGGGAGGCCGCCGACCTCGTCGCCTACCTCGCGGCGGGACGCGCCGAGCTCGGCGGGCTGCCGACGCGGGAGCACCTCGTCGTCGAGCGTTTCTTCGACGACGCCGGCGGTGCCCAGCTCGTCGTGCACTCCCCGTACGGCGCGCGGATCAACCGGGGCCTCGGGCTCGCCCTGCGCAAGCGCTTCTGCCGGACCTTCGACTTCGAACTCCAGGCGGCGGCGAGCGACGACGCCGTCGTTTTGTCGCTCGGGCCCCAGCACTCCTTCGCGCTCGACGGCGTGCTCGGCTTCCTCTCCCCCGATTCGGTGCGCGAGGTGCTCGTCCAGGCAGTCCTCCCGACGCCGATCTTCGCCTCGAGGTGGCGCTGGAACCTCAACCGCTCCCTCGTCTCGCCGCGCTTCCGGGGCTCGCGGCACCTCCCTCCGGCGATCCAACGCATGGAGGCGGACGACCTGATGGCGGCCGTCTTCCCGATGCTCGCCGCCTGCCAGGAGAACGTCTCCGGTCCGATCGAGATCCCCGACCACCCGCTCGTGCGCCAGACGGTCGACGACTGCTGCACCGAGGCGATGGACCTGGCCGGACTCGTCGAACTCCTTGAGGACCTGCGGGCGGGGGTCGTCAAGGCCTCGTTCGTCGAGACGACCGAGCCGTCCGTGCTCGCCCACGAGATCCTGAACGGCCGGCCGTACACGTTCCTCGACGACGCGCCCCTGGAGGACCGTCGCACGCGCGCCGTCTCACTCCGCCGGGGAATCCCCCTCGAGGCGCATGACCTCTCGTCGATCGACGAGGCGACGATCGACGAGGTGCGTGGGGAGATCGCGACCGATCTGCGCGACCCCGACGAGCTCCACGACCTGCTCACGGCCGCCGTCGCCCTCGGGGCGGACGACCGCTGGCGGCCGCTGTTCGGGTCGCTCGCCGCCGCGGGGAGGGCGATGTCGTTCGTCCCGGCCGGCCCGTCGGCGGGGATGGCGGAGCGCTGGTGCGCGACCGAACGCCGCCACGAGGTCGAGGCGCTCTTCGGCCCGGTCGCCTTCGCTCCCGTCAACGCGCTCCCCGCGTCGCGCGGCCGGGACCCGGCGCCGTCTTACGACGAGGCGGTCGCGGCGGCGGTGCGCGGCCACCTCGAGCCTGTCGGTCCGGCGACCGCCGCCGGGCTCGCCGCGACGATCGGGATCCCGGACGGGACCGCCGTGACGAGCGCGCTCCTCGGGCTCGAAGCGACGGGCGCGGCATTCCGGCTCGCCGATGGGCGGTGGTGGTCACGCCGGCTCGTCGCCCGCGCCCACGCCCGCACCCGCGACCGGTTGCGCCGCAGCTTCGATGCCGTCAGCCCCCAGCAACTCGTGCGGTTCCTGCTTGAGTGGCAACACGTCGCACCGGGGGCGCAGCTGCGCGGACCCGCGGGAACCGCGGCGGTCCTCGACCAGCTCCAGGGGGTCGAAGCGCCCGTCGGTGCCTGGGAGAGCGCGATCTTGCGGGCGCGGATCAGCGACTACCAGCCGCGCCTGCTCGACGAGCTGTGCGCCCACGGCGAGGTCGCCTGGGGCCGGCTTCAGCTCCCTGCGCCGTCCCCGGGCGGTCCACACCGGGCCGGCGCGACGCCCTCCCGGGCGACGCCGGTCACGCTGGCGCGCCGCGGCGACCTGGCGTGGCTGCTCGCCGCCGTCCGGGGCGGTGCGGTCCCGGTCCCGCCCGGGCCGGGCGCCGCGGGCGAGGTCCTCGAGGCGCTCGAGACCCGCGGGGCGCTCTTTTTCACCGACCTCGTCGACCGGACCGGACGGATGCCTCTCGAGGTCGCCGAGGCGCTCTGGGACGGCGTCGCCCGCGGGCTCGTCACCTCTGACGGCTTCGGAGCGGTGCGGGCCCTGCTCGCCGGCCGCTACCGCAACCCCGGGTCCCTCGCGGCCAACCGCTACAGCCAGCACCGCCTCGGTGGGGCAGGGCGCCGGAGGCTCGAACCGGCGCTCGCCGGGGGACGCTGGTCACTCATCGAAGGCCCGCGACCGGACGACTTCGATCCCGACGAACTCGCTGACGCCGTCGCCGCGCAGCTCCTGGAACGCTGGGGCGTCGTCTTCCGCGACCTCATCGCCCGCGAGCCGCTCGCCATCGCCTGGCGCGACGTCCTCTGGGCGCTGCGCCGGCTCGAAGCCCGGGGAACGGCGCGGGGCGGGCGCTTCGTCGCCGGATTCTCCGGCGAGCAGTTCGCCCTCCCGGAGGCGCTCGACGGGCTGAGGCGGGTCGCGGGCCGCGCCCCCGGGGGCGTCGCCGTCCGGCTCTCCGCCGCCGACCCGCTGAACCTCACCGGATCGATCCTCGGCCCCGAGCGGCTGCCGGCGCTCATCGGCCGTGAGCTCACCCTGCTCGACGGGGCGCCGGTCGCCGACGGCGGCGCGCCGGCCGGGGCGCGGCTCGTGGCCTCCTGACCGGCTGCCGACGGCGCGGTCGATTCAGTCGCCCTTCAGCCGTCGCTCGAGGGCGTCGAGCTCGGCGATGAGCGGCGCGGGCAACCGGTCGCCGAACAGCTCGAAGTACTCCCGGATCGCGGCCGTCTCCTCGAACCAGTCGGCCGGGTCGACGGACAGCACCGCCTCCATCGCCCCGGCGCTCACCGCGAGGTCCGCGGTCGGGATCGATCCCGGCTCGGGCAGGTACCCGATCGGGGATTCGACGGCACCGCCGCGACCGGCGCAGCGATCGAAGACCCATGCGAGGACGCGGGAGTTCTCACCGAAACCCGGCCACAAGAAATTGCCGTCGGCGTCGCGGCGGAACCAGTTCACGTAGAAGATCCGCGGGAGCTTGTCGGCGTCGAGCCGCTCGGCGAACGAGAGCCAGTGGCCCCAGTAGTCGGCCATGTTGTACCCGCAGAACGGGAGCATCGCGAACGGGTCGCGCCGGAGCTTGCCGACGACCCCGGCCGCCGCGGCCGTCATCTCCGAGGCCATCGTCGCGCCGAGGAAGACGCCGTGGTTCCAATTGAACGCCTCGTAGACGAGGGGGACCACGGAGGAGCGGCGGCTGCCGAGCAGGATCGCGGAGATCGGCACGCCCTCGGGGTCATCCCACTCGGGCGCCCTCGCCGGGTGCTCGGTGATGCGGACCGTGAAGCGCGAATTCGGGTGAGCCGCGGGTTCCAGTGAGTTCGGCGTCCAGTCGTTGCCCCGCCAGTCGGCGAGGTGCGCGGGCGGCTCGGGGGTGAGACCCTCCCACCAGACATCGCCGTCGTCGGTGAGCGCGGCGTTCGTGAAGATGACGTTTCTGCCGAGCATCTGAATCGCGTTCGGGTTCGTCTTCACGCTCGTTCCCGGCGCGACGCCGAAGAGCCCTGTCTCCGGGTTGACGGCGCGCAACGTCCCGTCGGGTCCGATCCGCATCCAGCAGATGTCGTCGCCGATCGTCTCGACCTTCCAGCCCGGCAGGCTCGGGACCACCATCGCGAGGTTCGTCTTCCCGCAGGCCGAGGGGAACCCGCCGGTCACGTAGCGCACCTCGCCGTCGGGCGACGTGAGCTTCATCACCAGCATGTGCTCGGCGAGCCAACCTTCGTCACGCGCGATCGACGACGCGATCCGGAGCGCGAGGCACTTCTTGCCGAGGAGCGCGTTACCCCCGTAACCCGAGCCGTACGACCAGATCTCCCGGGACTCGGGGAAGTGGACGATGTGGGTGTTCTCCGGATCGCACGGCCAAGCCACGTCGGCCTGTCCCGGAGCGAGCGGCGCGCCGACGGAGTGGAGGCAGGGCACGAACTCGCCGTCGGCCCCGAGCGCCTCGAGCGGAGAAGTCCCCATCCTCGTCATGATGGCCATGTTCACCACGACGAGCGCCGAGTCCGTCAGCTGGACGCCGATCTTTGCGTGGCTCGAACCGACTGACCCCATCGAGAAGGGCACGACGTACAGGGTGCGCCCGCGCATCGCCCCCGAGAACAGACCGGTGAGCTTGGCGCGCATCGCGTCCGGATCGGACCAGTTGTTCGTCGGACCAGCGTCGACCTCGCGAGCAGAGCAGATGAACGTCCGCGCCTCGACACGTGCCGTGTCACGCGGGTCCGAACGGGCGAGGTAGCTTCCGGGCCGCTTCGCCTCGTTCAAGCGCTGCATCGTCCCCTTCGCGACGAGAAGCGAGCAGAGCCGCTCGTACTCCGCGGCGGAGCCGTCGCACCATTCGACGCGCTCGGGCTTCGCCAGGTCGGTGAACCACTCGACCCAGGCGATGAGCTTGCGGTGATTGGTCGGCATCGCGCTCAACGATCTGTCCTTTCTCCCGGTCCTGTCCGTCCCGCCCGGGGCGGGTTCCGGCCGGGTCCACCCCGCTTCGGTGACCCCGCCCGGCTGCGCCGGGTCGGCAGTCGTCGACCGCACGGTGGCCCTCGACCCCCCATGCACGCGGGCGCAACCGACGACCCGAGATCGCCGGCACGAGCGTGACGAACTGCAAGCGAGATTTCATCCTTGTCGGCGGGCACGACGGCGGCAAACTGGCGAACCCCAACAACCGTTGTATCGGCACGGCGCCGGGATCGATACGTTGCCCAGGTGGGCTTCTACCGCGACCAGGTCCTGCCGAGGCTCGTCGACCGGGCATGCGGGATCGCGTCCATCGACCGGTGGAGGATCGACACGGTGGCCGGGCTCGGGGGACGGGTCGTCGAGCTCGGCTTCGGCTCCGGACTCAACCTCGACCACTACTCCGCCGAAGTGGAGATCGTCCTGGCGGTCGAGCCGGCCGTGGTGGCGTGGCGCCACTCCGAGCGGCGTCGGGCGCGTTCGACGGTTGAGGTCGACCTCATCGGCCCCGACGCGCAGCACCTCGTCCTTGCGGACGCGAGCTGCGACGGCGCGCTCTCCACCTTCACCCTCTGCGTCATCCCCGATATCGCCGCGGCCCTCGCCGAGCTGCGCCGGGTCCTGCGTCCCGGTGGCAGGTTCCACTTCCTGGAGCACGGCATCGCGCCGCACGCCCGGGTCGCCCGTTGGCAGGCGCGGCTCGAACCCGCCGAACGGCGGTTCGCCGGCGGCTGCCACCTCACGAGGGACCCGGCCGCGCTCGTCGAACGGGCGGGCTTCGAGGTCGTCGAGCTCGACCAGGGCTACGGACCCGGGCCCAAGCCGTGGACCTGGTTCACCCGGGGGATTGCCTTGAACCCAGGAGCCGCCGCAGGCTGAGCTGCGCTGATCTCCGCCGCCGGCGACCGACAGGTTTCTCTCGCGCTAATATGCTTGCTATTTGATAAGCAATCAAAGCGCGAAATGGGGCGGGGACGATGGAGGCACGGACGGCGGCGCAGGGAACGACCCGCGGCACCTCGATGAACGACGACGACGTGGCGGTGCGTCTGCGCATGGCGATCGCGCGCCTGTTCCGCCGGATCGAACGCACCCGGGCCGGCGCCGCCCTCACCCCTTCCGAGACGACGATCCTCTCCGTCGTCGTGCGCCAGGGCCCGCTGCGGCTCACCGATCTCGCGGCATCCGAGGGCATGAACCCGACGATGCTCTCCCGGCTGGTCCGGGATCTCGAGGGGGATGGACTCGTCCAGCGCAAGACCGACCGCGTCGACCGACGCGCCGCCCGCGTCGAGGCGACCCCGGCCGGTAGACGCCTCCACGAGCGGATCCGAAACGAGCGCAGCGACACCCTCTCGGCGGCACTCGCCCTGCTCCCGGAGGACGAGCGCCGCGCGCTCGGCGCGGGCCTGCCCGTGCTCGAGGCGCTCGCTGACCAGCTGAAGGGCGGGCGCCGATGAGAAAACGCCTGCGCACGATCCGGCACCAGACCTTCTCCGCGCTGACGATCCGCAACTACCGGCTCTTTTTCGTCGGGCAGTCGATCTCGCTCGTCGGAACCTGGATGCAGATCACCGCCCAGGCCTGGCTCGTGCTCAGCCTCACGCACTCGAGCACCGACCTCGGGCTCGTCGTCGCGCTCCAGACAATCCCGGTGCTCTTCCTCGCCCCCTACGGCGGCGTCATCGCCGACCGCGTCGACAAGCGCCGCCTGATGGTCATCCTCCAGACCTTCATGGGGTTCCAGGCCCTCACGCTCGGGCTGCTCTGCTTGCTCGGCGCCGTGCGCTTCTGGGAGGTCTGCGCCCTGGCCGTCATCCTCGGGTTGAACAACAGCTTCGAGATGTCGTCACGGCAGGCCTTCGTCCGCGAGATGGTCGGGCGCAACGAGCTGCGCAACGCCATCACGCTCAACTCGGTGATGAACAACGCCGCCCGGGCGGTCGGTCCGGCGGTCGCCGGCATCCTGCTCGCGACGGTCGGCGACGGGATCTGCTTCGTGCTGAACGCGGCGAGCTTCGGAGCCGTCGTCACCTCGCTCGTCATCATGGACACCGCGGCGCTGCGGCAGCACCCGCCCGAGCCCCGGGCGAAGGGCCAGCTGCGCGAGGGGTTCGCCTACGCCGCCCGCACGACCGACATCGCGGTGCCCCTCGTCATGATGACGCTTGTCGGCATGCTCGCCTACGAGTTCAGCGTCAGCCTGCCTTTCTTCGCGACCCGTACGTTCCACGGCGGCTCGGAGACCTTCGGCTTCATGACGGCCTCCATGGGGATCGGCGCCGTGCTCGGCGGACTGTTCACCGCGGCGCGGGGACGTACAGGGCTGCGGCCGATGATCATCTCCTGCCTCGGGTTCGGAATGGCGATCCTTTTCACGGCGCTCGCGCCGGCGCTCGGGGTCGCCCTGGTCGGGCTGCTCTTCGTCGGCTGGGCGAGCGTCTCGTTTATCAGCGTCGGGAACTCGACCATCCAGCTGAGCGCAGCGCGGAACATGCGCGGCCGGGTGATGGCCCTGTGGCAGCTCGCCTTCCAAGGGACGACGCCGATCGGTGGTCCGCTCATCGGCTGGGTGATCGCCGAGACCGAACCCCGGATCGGACTCGTCGTCGGGGCGGCGACGTGCGTGCTCGCCTCCGCCGTCGGTGCGGCGATCGTTCGTCACCGCCTCAGCGGAACCCGGACCCCCGCCTCGGTCGCGCTCGCCGCGACGGAAGCGATCACCCGTCTCGCCTGATCGCCTCCCGGCGGCCGGTGCCGGCCTCCCGGTGCATCACATCGTGGGCGAGGGGGGACTTGAACCCCCACGTCCTTGCGGACACAGGAACCTGAATCCTGCGCGTCTGCCAAATTCCGCCACTCGCCCGGGCGAGCAAGTAATGCTAACCGACGGCGCCGGGAACGACTTTGTCCACCCCGGTAGTGTTGAAACGACATGGGACTCCAGCAGTTCGAGCGTCGTCTCGAGCGCATGGTCGAGGGGGCATTCGCCCGGGCGTTCCGCGGCGAGATCCAGCCGATCGAGCTCGGTCGGCGTCTGACGCGGGAAATGGACCTCCACCGTTCCGTGTCGGTTCGCGGCCTCGTGGCGCCGAATCGGTTCGAAGTCGCGCTGAGCGAGGAGGACCACGAGCGCTTCGAGGGCTTCCTCGACGCCCTCGCCAAGGAACTGACGGAGGCGGCCCGCGAACACGCCCGGACCGAGGATTACACGTTCCTCGGCTCCGTCGTCGTCGAGATCACCGAGGACCCGACGCTTCCGAAGAGCACCTTCGAGATCGCGAGCGAAGTCGTCGAGAACACCGAGACGACCGCCGGCTGGATCGTGCTGCCGGACGACCGACGGATCGGTGTCGGATCCGAACCGCTGACGATCGGCCGCATGCCCGACTGCGCGGTGGCGCTCGCCGACCCGAACGTGTCACGCCGCCACGCCGAGATCCGTCGCGACGGCGACCGGGTCTACCTCATCGACCTCGGGTCGACGAACGGCACGCGGGTGAACGGCGTCCCCGTCCACCAGCGCCAGCTCGCCGACGGGGACGTCGTCACGGTCGGGATCACGGCGTTCCGGTTCGAGGCCGGCTAGCCGAGCTGCGATGACACACGGCATCCTCGACATCCTTCGCTACTTCCTGCTCGCGCTGATCTGGCTCTTCCTCCTCTACGCGGCGCGCATGGTCTACGTCGAGGTCCGCCGGGGCCAGCGCGAACGGGCAGCCTCCCAGGCGGGAGGCGTAACCCCGGGTCCTTCGCGCCGGGCGCCGCACCTGCGGATCCTCCAGTCCACGGATCGCCGGGGCGAGCGGTTCGCGCTCGGCGAGGAGACGACGATCGGCCGCGCGCCGAGCTGCACGATCATCCTTGACGCCGACAACTTCGTCTCGACGGTCCACGCCCGCATCGTCGAGCACGCGGGAACCTGGTGGATCGAGGATCTCGGCTCGACGAACGGTACCTTCCACAACGCGCGGCGCATTTCCGCCCCGGAGCGGCTGCGACGCGGTGACCGCTTCACCGTCGGCGCCACGGTCTTCGAGGTCGCCCGATGACGAGCCTTTTCGCCGCGATGGCCACGGACCCGGGCCGGGTCCGTTCCTCCAATCAGGACCGGGCGATCGTCGGCAACGGGTTCCTCGCGGTCGCCGACGGCATGGGCGGCCACGTCGGTGGGGAGACTGCGGCCCGGATCGCCGTCGAGTCTGTCGGACGCTCCTACCAGCTGCGCCCGACCGCCGCCGGTCTCGTCTCCGCAGTCCACCAGGCGAACGACGACATCTACGCCGAGGGAGCCAAGGACCGTGGGCTGCGCGGGATGGGCACCACGCTCACCGCGGCAGCGCTCCTCGCCTCCGATCGCGGCGCCCGGATCGTCGTGGCCAATGTCGGTGACTCCCGCGCCTACCTCTTCGGGCCGGACGGGCTCCGCCAGCTCACCATGGACCACAGCCTCGTCGAGGAGATGGTCCGCCGGGGTGAGATCACCGAGCGCGAGGCGTTCTTCCACCCGAACCGCCACATCCTCACCCGCGCCCTCGGCGTCGATCGTCAGCTCGACGTCGACACCTGGACGGTCGACGTGACCGACGGCGATCGCATCCTTTTGTGCAGCGACGGACTGACGAACGAGTGCCCCGACGCCGAGATCGCCGAGATCCTCAAGGCGAACCCCGATCCCGACTCGGCGGCACAGGCCCTCGTCGTGCGGGCCCTCGAGCACGGCGGGAACGACAACGTCACCGTGATCGTCGCCTCGGTCGTCGAAACCGCCGCGCACGCCGGATCCGAGGCGCCGGGGCGAGCCGCAACCGTCGCCGCGCCGGCGGTCCCGACCGCCCCGTCCGCCGCGGCCGGTGCTTCGCCGAGCCGCGTCCGAGGGCCGCGTCCACGCCGCGGCATCGGGGAACGACTCGTCACGTTCTGGTCGGTCATGTTCGTGCTCGCCCTCGCGGGCGTGCTCGGCGGCGCGGCCGGCTTCGTCGACTGGTACGTGAAGGCCTCGTATTTCGTGGGGTTCGACCACAACAACGTCGCCATCTTCCAAGGACGCCCCGGGGGCTTTTTGTGGTTCAAACCGTCGCTCGTGAGGGTGACGTCGCTGACGCGGGGCGCCGTCTACCAGCCAAGCCTCCCGTTCATCGAAGCCGGCCTCCTCGAACCCTCGCTCTCGGCCGCGATCGGGGCCGTCGACACTCTCATGTCCGAGAAGAGCAAACTGGGGCTCAGCGCCTCGATCACCATCCTGCCGGCGACGGCAGGGCCGGGCACGTCGGCGAGCCTCGTGGCGCACACCATCTGAGATGAACAGACGGATCCGCACCTTCGCGCTCGTGGCCCTCGCCTGTTTCGGCCTGCTCCTGCTCCAGCTCGGCAACCTCCAGGTGCGCCAGGCGACCGCTCTGCAGCACTCGCCGTTCCAGCCGCCCGTCAACGGGGGCGACCCCTTCGAGCAGCCGCGCGGCGAGATCGTGAGCTCAAACGGAGTCGTGCTCGCCGAGTCGATCCCGGCGAGCAACGTCTACCGCTACTTCCGCCACTACCCCGACGGCCCGCTCTTCGCCGACATCACCGGCTACTACGACGTGACGGCGTCCTCCGCCCCATACGGGATGGAGGCCGAGTACAACCAGTTCCTCAGCCCGAACACCCCGGCCGTGCACAGCCTGGACGGCATTCTCACCGAGCGGACCGGGACCGACTCGGTCGAGATCACGGTGTCGACGACCCTCCAGAAGGTCGCCGCCGAGGCGCTCGGCAGTTACCTCGGAGCCGTCGTCGCGGTCGACACGCAGACGGGCGCGATCCTCGCGGCGTACTCCAACCCGACGTACAACCCGAACAAGCTGTCGTCGGCGGACGCTAAACAGGCCGAGAACTACTACAAGTCCCTCAACCCCGACAGCGGCAGTTCGCCCCTCGTCAACGGCGTGACCGCGCAGCGTTACCCGCCCGGCTCGACGTTCAAGATCATCACCACGTCGGCGATCTTCGATCACGACCCAACACTCGAGAACTTCGTCGCCAAGCCGGCCTCTTCGATCTCGCTGCCGGACACGATTCTGCGGCTCCACAACTTCGGCTCCGAGACGTGCGGGGGCCCGCTCGCGGAGGATCTCGCCATCTCGTGCGACACGGCGTTCGCCGAGATCGGGGTGAAGCTCGGCGCCCAGCGCCTTTACGACGAGGCGACGTCGTTCGGCTTCAACCAGGTCCCGCCCATCGACCTCCCCTCCGACGAGGTCATCCCGGCGGTGTTCCCGTCGGCGGCGAGCTTCGCCGGGAACATCCCCGGCGTCGCCTACTCGGCGATCGGCCAGGAGAACGTGGCGGAGACAGCGCTCCAGGACGCGCTCATCGCCTCGGCGATCGCCGACGACGGGACGATCATGACGCCGCACTTCTTGAGCCGCATCGTCGACGCCGCCGGCAACGTGATCGAGACCTACAAGCCGCACCCCTGGCTGCAGGCGACGTCGGCGATGACGGCCGAGCAGGTCCGCACGCTCATGCTCGGCGTCGTCACGAACGGGACGGCGTCCCACGTTGGCTTCCCGGCCGATCTCCACGTCGCGGCGAAGACGGGCACCGCCCAGACATCGAACAGCCCCTGCAACGACGACTGGCTGGTCGCGACGGCGCCGGCCGGTCCCGGGGACGTCCCCCGGGTCGCCGTCGCGGCCGTCGTCGTCCAGCCGACCGGATACTGCGACGGCACCGGTGCCGCCGTCGCCGGTCCGATCGTGCGGACGGTCCTTCTCGCCGCGCTCGGTTTGGGGTCATGAGACCGTCACGACCGTCGTTCGTCGGCGCAGCCCGCCCGCCTAGGCTCACACGCGCATGACGATGACCCCGCACACCGTGGTCGGCGGGCGTTACGAGCTCGGGGACCAGATCGCCCGCGGCGGAACCGCGCAGGTCTTTTTGGCCCGCGACCTCCTGCTCGGGCGCCCGGTCGCCTTGAAGGTGCTGTTCTCGGAGCTCTCGGCGGACCGCGCGTTCGTCGAGCGGTTCCGGCGTGAGGCACAGGCGGCCGCGAACCTGTCGCACCCGAACATCGTCCCCGTGTTCGACTGGGGCGAGACCGACTCGACGTACTTCATCGTCATGGAGTACGTCGACGGCGAGGCGCTCTCCTCAATCATCCGCACCCAGGCGCCGCTCAACTCGGCGCAGGCGGCCTCGGTCGCCTCGGACATCGCGAAGGCCCTCGCCTACGCCCACCGCCACGGGGTCGTGCACCGCGACGTGAAGCCCGGCAACGTCCTCATCACCGCCGAGGGGCAGGTGAAGGTCACGGACTTCGGCATCGCCCGGGCGATCGGCGTCGACGAGCAGGTCACGCAGACCGGCCTCGTCATGGGGACGGCGACGTACTTCTCGCCCGAACAGGCGCAGGGCCTCGGCGTCGACGGGCGCAGCGACGTCTACGCCCTCGGCGTCGTCCTCTACGAGATGGTGGCAGGGCGACCCCCGTTCGTCGGCGAGTCGCCGGTCGCGATCGCCTACCAGCACGTCCGGGAACAGCCCCAGCCGCCGAGCGCGTTCAACCCGGACGTCCCCCCGGCGCTCGAGGCCGTCATCCTCCAGGCGATGGCGAAACTGCCCAAGGAGCGTTACCAGACCGCCGAGGAATTCCGCGCCGACCTCGAGCGATTCGCCCACGGCCAGCCGGTGCTCGCCCACGCCCGCCACGAGGAGCCGACGATCGCCGTCCCGACGACGAGTAGCGCCCCGGCGACGAGTAGCGCCACGCGGGAGGCCGTTCCGCTCGCCGCCGGTGCCGCGCCCCCGGGGAGAAGGTCCACGCCGTACTGGCTCGGCAGCGGCGGCGTGTTCGCGGTCGCGATCGGGCTCATCGTCTACTTCGGCGGCCACGCCCTCGGCTATTTCGGTGGCGCGCCCTACTTCCCCGTGCCCAATGTCGAGGGACTCTCGGCGAAGGCGGCGGTGACGAAGCTCGTGCACGACGGGCTCGTCCCGGTGACGAAGAAGGTCCCGGGCACCGCCGCGAACAAGGGCAAGGTCCGTTCCCAGGACCCGACATATCCCGGGGAGGTCGCCAAGGGCCAGCGCGTGACGATCGACGTCGCGCTCCCGCCCGGGAATGTTCTCATCCCGCCGGTGACGGGCCTCACCATGGTCGACGCCGAGGCCCAGCTGCATATCGCCGGGTTCCGTTACCGCGTCCATTGGGAGCTCCCGACCGTCCCCGGCCTCACCGAGGGCCAGGTCGTCGACGAGACCCCCGGCCCCCCCAAGAGCGCGCCGGCGGGGTCGACGATCGTCCTCGACGTCATCCACGGGACTCTGATCATCAAGGTGCCCCAGACCGAGGGGCTGACGAAGGCGGCGGCCGACGCCGCGATCACCTCAGCCGGCCTCAGCATCGGACCGACCTCGACGCAGTACTCCTCGACGGTCGCGACGGGCTCCGTCATCTCGTCGAGCCCCGCCGCGGGGCACAAAGTAAACAGCGGGACGTCGGTGCAGCTCGTCATCTCCTCGGGGGCGCTGATCAAAGTCCCCGACGTCGAGAACGAGACGCTCCTCCAGGCCCAACAGGACCTGTCGAACGCCGGCCTGCAGTACGTGATCATCCCGATGCAGGCGAACCTGCCCGACCAGGTCGGCCTCGTCATCATTCAGGACCCGCGCCCGGACCAGTCCGAGCCGCCCGGTTACCAGGTCTCGATCTACGTCGGCGTTGAGAACACGACCACGACCACGACCACGACCACGACTCCGACGACGACCACGACGACCCTGCCGTTGGGAACGACGACGTCGACGACCCCGCCGACCACGAACCCGTAGCGGTCCGGACGGACCCCACGCGCCGGACGGGAGAACTTGCCGTGCGTTTTCCCCTTGGTGACGGTCCGGTCGGTATCCTCGGGGTCCGTGGCGGCTAAGGCGAGGACCCAGGGCCAAGGGCGCGGTCGTGTGACACCGAAGGGGCGCCCGCCTTCGGGCCGTTACACGCCGCCGATCCCACGCGAGGTGCGGCGCAGCCCGAGGTGGTACCCGTGGATGCTCCTCGGCCTGCTCGTCGTCGGCGTCCTCGTCATCCTGCTCAACTACATCGACGCGCTGCCGAAGAGCCCGGCGAACTGGTACACCCTCGGCGGCTTCGTCTGCATCCTCGCCGGCGCGTTGCTCGCCACCCGTTACCGGTGAGCGGCATCACAACTCTGTAATTCTCCCCAGTCTCGTCCACAGGCTGTGAATAACCGGCGCTGTGCGGGTTGACACACCCATGCCTCAAGAGACGGGGAGAATTACGCGCGCGTGATATCCGATCGAGGCCGCGGTCGCTGGCGCGGCCTGGGCTGATTGTCCGCGAGAAGGGTATCGAACCAGAGGCTGCCGAACTCCCACAGGGGACTCTCTCGGCGGTGCCACAGCGCGCCCGTCTTCGCGACGAGACCGGCCTCCTCCAACTTCTTGAGGTTGCGACCGGCGTTCATGTCCGAGTCCAACGGGGGCTCAAGCAGCGCCTGCAATTCTCGCGTCGTGAATGCATCGCGCGTCAGCCGTCCGACTGCGGCGATTACTTCGAGCCTGTAGGGCGCGCCAAAGACGGCCTCAGAGGTTTTCCGTACTTCAGCAAGCATCAGCCAACTCCATGATTGGAGAGCTTATGCTGCGTAGTGCGTAGTGCGTACTGCGCAGTACGCTCTGGACCATCGACCGGAATGGGTCGAGAATCGGTGGGGCCGAAGGAGTGCGATGAGCGAGCAGGCGACAAATGAGCAGGTAGTCGACATGGTCCAGTACCTCCGTGAGACGATCGCGGAGATGGACAGCACGATTCGCGAGATTCAGGAACGCCGCACGTCACTCGCTCTTCGTCTCGCCGTACTAGAGACGGCGACGGATTCTGACATGTTGGCGGCGGTCAACGATCTTGGGGAACGTCTGACGCAGAACCGCCCCTATCCAGACGCCGTGCCAGCTCAGGAACTCATAAACGAGGCGTACCGTAGATTTGGTCCACAGTAGGGACCGCTTGTACCAGATAGATGGCCGAAACGTCATCTATGACTGGTTAAGCCATGAGCCGGTCTTGGAGCGTCGTGTCGCCTTCTTGGAGTGGCTGGTAGAACTCGCGACAACGCCCTCTGCGCAGGGTCGTCGGGTACCAGGAATCCCTGCTCCGGTTTACCTTGCGGTCGTGCTTCGACCGCCGGTGGTTGTCCGGTACCTCATCGCCGAGCAGTTCCACACGGTGCGCGTTATAGGGATATCGCCGTTGCCGTAGATCGGTAAGGGTCTACTTCTCCGCCAAGTCGTTCGGCTCGGTCTCGTCCTCCGGGTTCGGCCCGGTCTCCATCACGAGCTTGATCACCTCGTCAGGGGGCAGGTCGATCTTGACACGCTCGTCGCGTTCCTTTGGGGTGGGGTGGTGCTGGTTACGTGGCATCAAAGTCAAGTCTACGAGTCCGTCGTGGAGGATCGGGGTCTCGCACCCCGTAAGCGAACGATCCACGCGCTCGCCCGGCACTAACCATCCCCCAGATGACAACGGTGCCCGTGACGTAGACGACGGTATTGCCGTTACGCCACGGGGCTTATCCGTTTGAGTAATCGCTGCTAGCTAGCTCTCGCTAGCTATGGCGGTATGATGATGAGGACCAAGAGCAAGGTCAGCATCAGATTTTCCTCCTTTCACTAGGGGGAATCTCCGTCGAGGGTTCGGTAGCCGCCGAATCCTCGACGTGTCTTTGGAACCAAGTGCTGGCCCCTCATGACCCGTCCTCATCGTCCTCCTCTTCGGGCCCAGCTACCGGAGCGACTGTATCATCAACATCGTAGAGAAGATCCAAGGCTGCCCCAAAAGCCGCAACAAATTTACCACGCTGGCGAGTTGTCCAAGCGGTTCCCGGTTCAGGGAGCTGGTTGATGACACCAGCAATCGCGGGAGGAACTGCTCCGACTTGTGCCCGTGCTGGTGCTCCACGTCCCAGCCTGCGTTGTGCTGATTTGCCTGCTGTTGACGGTTTCGTTGTCCGCACTCCGGGAGAAGGTCGTGAACTGTCGCCGCGCCGGAGGGGTACATCAACGATCCCTGCTGCCCTGCAAAGACCGAGGAATAAGGTGACCATCCGGCCCCGCTGTGATCTGGGGTTGTAGGACCTGAACGCGTCCTCAACTCGTTCCACCGGGTCAGCCGCGGGGTCGACAAACGAGAAAACGTCCGCGTACGCGCTGCGCACGACCGCCGCAAGCCGCTCTTCATACTCGTCACTCCGTGCTTTACTGAGGTCGACCAGCTCTTCTGTCGGTGCACCGTCCTCTCCGACCAGATCCAGGAGCTTGAGCGCTTGGAGGGTACGCGGAGCCAGGCTTTCGCTGACCCCAGCGCGCTGCAGCACTTCAAGGGTGAAAGGAGCAGCTAGCCCGTGGTTGCGGAAACGGTCGATGAGATTGAGAACTGCACTAGGGGGGGCATAGGGAGCTACCCCGGACTCTTGAATCGTCATCATTATCTCCTTGTTACTCAGACATCTTCAGTACGACTATAACGGAACATTACACGATGTTGTACAGACCGTGTGACGTATTTGGAAATAGCTTGTGACCAGGGAAGTCACATGCTTAGATCGTGGCATGACAAACACCCGTTCTGATAACGGTTCTACGAGGCCCCGGGTGCTGCGCGCCCGTACAGGTTGGCTAGCGGTATCGCCCGAAGGATTCCGGCCGAGGATTGGGGCAATCGGCACGACGGAAGAGGAGGCTCGCCAATGTTTCGCGGAGGAGCTTGCAGCCTGGCGTGAGCTGCACGAACGCCCTGATCCCACTCCGATGCGTCAACCGGCGCGGCTGTGATCGAATTTATTCGCTGTCGCGAAGTGGCTCGTAGGTGAGACGCCGACCCTGAGTCTGGTCGACCATCCGCTGTAGCCGCTCGCTGTCTGACAGCTTGCAAGTCGAGTAGCGGAAGTCGAACTCGGCCAGGTAGCGGGGCAGGTGCTCCTTGCTCACGTGGTGGTGCGTACCGTCGATCGAACGCTTGAGCTGGGAAAAGTAGTTCTCAGCTTGGTTGGTGGACACATCGCCTCGCACGTACTCACCAGCGACGTGGTCGACTGGCTGGTGCCCAACGAGGTCGGCCTGGAAGCGCCGGTAGACCTGAGCACCATCGGTGTGAAGGACCGAGTTAGGTGCATCGACGTGCTGCTTGAGCACATCACGCAAATTGGCCGCGTTCACCCGAGCAACGGCTTGGCTTCGGACCTCGCCAGTTTCCTTGTGGACTAGTGAAACCACGGGCGTCTTGTCCGTGCACGTAATCCGATTGCCCCATTCGTCGCGGACTCGCTTGTTGAAATGCTTGTTTGCGGGGTTGCCACCGATCCAGGTCTCGTCCGCGACGATGGTGCCGGAAAGTCTTCCGGCCAATGGGTCACGCTTCATCGCCTCGCGCAACCGGTGGAGCACAAACCACGCGGTCTCTGGCGTAAGGCCGTGCATCCGCTCGATCTCACGCGCGCTGATTCCGTTCTTGGCGCTACTCATCTGCACCATGACCATTAGCCAGGTCTCGATGGGAACCTTCGTGCCATGGAAGATCGTCCCGGTGAGGACGCTGAACTGCTTCCGACACTTGGCGCACTTCCAGACTCGGCGCTGACTCTGGGTGCGCTTGGGGCCAGTAGCACGGCTCGTGCCGTTAGCGGGCTTGAGGAAGTACGCCTTGTCGTGCCCACAGTGAGGACAGACGGGGCCGTGGGGCCAGCGCAGTTCCTCCAGGAGCACGTAGGCGTCCGCCTCGTTCTCGATCCGTTTCCGTAGTTCCCGCAGGTTCAATCTCACAAACCCACTATACGCTTACGGTATGGGTGTGTCAACCCGCACAGCGCCGAATAACCCGTCTCGATCAACAGGAAGTCCTTTCGCGCGATCCAACGCGAATCTCGTGGAGATCGTCGTCGTGGTGTCATGAGAGAACCCCACGAGCCCGTTTCCCGGATTCACGGATCCGGGTCGGCGATCGTGCCGCGCCCGGCCGGCATGATTTTCGCGACCCACCGGTAGCGTGGATTTCCCACGGACGAGGGAGGGAGTGCGATGGCGAGAACGGGCGAGAAGTGCACTGAACCCGGCACCTACAAGGCGGCTTGCGGACACTGGACCGCTCACATGAGGGAGTTCGGCGACGAGTTCCCGCGGTGCCCCAACTGCCTCCGGGCGATCACCTACACGAAGATCTAGCTCGGATCAGCCCGTGGCGGGCGCCGTTCGCGCGCCCGCCGGTCGTCGTTGCCGCGGCGGCGCCAAGCTTGTCCGCGCTCCAACCGCCACTGAGAGCGACCCCCGGCCCCTGGTGCCACCCTTAGAGCGCCGCCCGGGCGTCGAGCGCCGCGGCGATCCCGGCGCTCGCCGAGTCGAGTTGGTCGAGCCCGAGGTCGACGAGACCTCGCACGACGAGCCGCTCGCCACCCGCCACTCCGATCACCCGGGCCGGAATTCCGGCTTCGGCCGCGAGTGCGAGGATCTCGTCGGGGAGCGATGTCGCGAGCAGGACCCGCGCCGGCAGCTCGGCGAACAGTTCCTCGTGCCCCCTGATGTCTTCGATCTCGGCTCCGAGGCGCGCCGAGCGCGCGCACTCGGCGAGCGCAACTCCGAGTCCTCCGTCGGCGACGTCGTGGAGCCCGTCGACGAGCCGCGGCGGATCATCGTCGCCGGACTCTGCCGCGACGAGCTCACGGACGAACCCGCACAGCTCCTTGTGCGCCTCGAGATCGACCGGCGTGAGGGTGCCGCCGGAGCAGCCGGCGACAGACCGTGCCCAGCGGGACCCGGCGAGCCCGCGGCCCGCCGGCCCGACAAGGACGAGCGAGTCCCCGGCTTGCCAGCCGGGCACCGGCGGCTTGCGCACGAGACGCCCGACCAACCCGACGACCGCGACGACCGGGGTCGGATCGATGTCCCGCCCCCCGGACTCGTCGTAGAGGGAGACGTTGCCACCGACGACGGGGATGGCGAGGGCCCGACAGGCCTCGGCCATCCCGTCGATCGCCTCGGAGAGCTGCCACATCACCTCGGGGTGTTCCGGGTTACCGAAGTTCAGGCAGTTCACGAGGGCGAGCGGGATCGCGCCGGCACACGAGACGTTGAGGGCGGACTCGGCGACCGTCGCCGCGGTGCCCGAGCGCGCGTCGACGGCGCACCACCCCGGGTTCCCGTCGGCGCTCATCGCGAGCGCCTTCCCGCCCCAGGGGATCCCCGGCGCGGCGAGCTTGAGCACCGTGGCGTCGCCCTCGCCGGGGCCGATGACGGTGTTGAGGAACAGCTGGTGGTCGTACTGGCGGTAGATGGGCGCCGGGTCCGCGAGCAGCGCCAGCAGGTCCTCGCCCGGGTCGGCGGGCGTGGGGACGCGCGACGGGTCGTCGAGGCGGCGCGCCGCCAGGTCCGCCGGCGGCGCGAGCGGCCGCTCGTAACGGGGAGCGTCATCGGCGAGCGACGAGGCGGGCAGGTCGGCCGCCACCTCGCCCGTCGCCCCGTCGATGATCCGGAGGCGGCCGACCCCGGACGCGTCCGGCGCGGTGACGACGCCGATCGCCGTCGCCTCGACCTCCCAGCGCCGGCAAACCTCCTGCACCGCGGCGAGCGAGCCCGGCTCGACGATCGCCAGCATCCGCTCCTGGCTCTCGCTCGTCATCACCTCGACCGGGCTCATCATCGGCTCGCGCCGGGGCACACGGGAGACGTCGACGTCCATCCCCAGCCCCGCGTGCGCCGCGGTCTCGCTCGTCGCGCACGACAGACCGGCGCCGCCGAGGTCCTGGATCCCGACAACGAGGCCGGCGTCGAGGAGTTCGAGGCAGGCCTCGATCAGGCGCTTCTCCTCGTAGGGGTCGGAGATCTGGACGCTCGGGCGCTTCGCCGACTCCTCGGCCGCGCCCTTTTCGGCGAACCCGGCCGAGGCGAGCACGCTCACGCCGCCGATCCCATCACGCCCCGTCGCCGAGCCCAACAGCACGGCGAGGTTGCCGACACCGGACGCCGAAGAGAGCACGAGTCGGGAAATGGGCAGGACGCCGAGACAGAAGACATTGACGAGCGGATTCGACCGGTAGGTCGAATCGAAGACGGTCTGGCCCCCCACGGTCGGTACGCCGACGGCGTTCCCATAACCGGCCACTCCGCGCACGACACCGTCGAGGATGAACCGGCTGCGTGCGTCCTCCAGCGGGCCAAAGAACAGCGCATCCATGACGGCAATAGGCCGCGCGCCCATCGTGAAGATGTCCCGCAGGATCCCGCCGACGCCCGTCGCGGCCCCTTGGTACGGCTCTATGTAAGAGGGGTGGTTGTGACTTTCGATCCGGAACGCGACGGCGATCCCGTCGCCCAAGTCAATGACGCCGGCGTTCTCACCGGGGCCGACGAGCACGTGGGGCGCCTCGACCGGTAATCGCGCGAGGTGGACCCGCGACGACTTGTACGAGCAGTGCTCGCTCCACATCACGGAATACATCGCGAGCTCGGTGTCCGTCGGCCGCCGTCCGAGGATCCCGACGATCATGCCGTACTCCTCGTCGGTCAGTCCCAGGCTGCGGTGCCGTCTCGGGTCCTCCGATTGTGCGCGATCCGCAGGTTCGTTCAACGCCTTCTACCCCTTCCTGCCGCCGCGAAGAAGCGGCAATTCCGAACATCGGGCATTGACGCATTGCATTCGGGATGAACCGCGGCCATAGTGGAGTTATGACACCACCGAGAAAGCGAACTTCGATGACTTCGGAGCACAAGGCGGCGCTCGCCGCGGGCCGGACACAGGGCCTCGCCGTGCGGCGCTACCTGGAGGCGCTCGAGCGCAACCGGCCGCGCCGGGGTCGCCGGCCGAGCGCTGATTCGCTCCGCAAGCAGCTGAACGACATCGCCGCCCGCCTGAAGGACGCCGATCCGTTGCAGCGGCTCCACCTCATCCAGCGCCGCAAGAGCATCGAAGCGAGGCTCTCCGCCGGCAGCGGTCCCGAGGACATCTCCGCCCTCGAGAAGGGCTTCGTCTCCGCTGCGGCCGAGTACGGCGCCCGCAAGGGCATCGACTACGCCACGTGGCGCGAGGCGGGGGTCCCCGCCGAGGTGCTGCGCCGCGCGGGTGTCCACCGGAGCGCTGGGGCCTAGTTCGCCGCGTCGGCCGGCTCGGATGGCCGGCCGACCGATTGCCAGGCACGCGCCGCCTCGAGGAGCGACTGGAAAAGGACGACGCCGTCCGTGCCGACGCCGAGCGGGTCGGAGGCGCGCTCGGGGTGCGGCATGAGCCCCACGACGTTGCCCGCCGGATTCGCAACCCCGGCGATGCTGTGCGCCGCGCCATTCGGGTTGTCCCGGTACCGCAGCAGCACCTGCCCGTCGCGCTCGACCTGCCCGAGCGTCGCGGCGTCACAGGTGTAGTTGCCCTCGTAGTGGTTGATCGGCAGCCGGAGCACCGTTCCGACCGTCGCGCGCGCCGTGAGTACGCTCCGGGTCGACTCGACCGTGCACTCGACGGTGCGGCAGATGAACCTCAGCCCGACGTTGCGCGTCAGCGCGCCCGGGAGCAAACCCGCCTCGGTGAGCACCTGGAAGCCGTTGCAGATCCCGACGACGGGACCGCCCCGGGCCGCGAAGTCGGCGACGGCCGCCATGATCGGGGCGAATCGCGCGATCGCGCCGGGTCGCAGGTAGTCGCCGTGGGCGAAACCCCCCGGGATCACGACGGCACCGACGTCCCCGATCCGGTCGTCTCCGTGCCACAGGATTCGCGTCGAGGCGCCGAGCGCGCCGAGCGCGCGGGCGACGTCGTGTTCGCAGTTCGAACCGGGGAAGCAGACGATTCCGACGTCAGTCGTCACGGTCGCTCCACCGAGCCGTCGGCGACGACGCGGATCTCGGCGCGCTCGATCACCGGGTTGGCAAGCAACCGGTCGCACATCTCCTCGGCGGTCTGACGAGCTTCGGCCTCGCTCGGCGCGTCGACGACGAAGCGGAACATCTTCCCTACGTGGACGCCCCGCACCCCCTCGAAGCCGAGCGAGGGGAGCGCCCGCTCGATGGCGAGCCCCTCGGGATCGGCCAGCCCGGCGAGGCCCCGGATCTCAACGACGATGTCGTAGCTCACGTTCTCCCTCCGCCTCCCCACCAGTCGGCCAGGCGCAGCCCGGTGATCCGCTCGTACGCGTCGACGTAGCGCGCCCGCGTCGAGGCAACGACCTCGTCCGGCATCGACGGGGGTGGTGACGCCATGTCCCAGCCCGTGGCCGCCGCCCAGTCGCGCATCGGCTGCTTGTCGAACGACGGCGGCGTGCGGCCGGCGACCCAGGTCCCCGCGTCCCACAGGCGGGACGAGTCCGGCGTCACGATCTCGTCGCAGATCGTGAGGATGCCGCCCACCATCCCGAGCTCGAACTTCGTGTCGGCGACGATGACCCCGCGGGCGAGGGCAGCCCGGGCTGCTGCCGAGTACGCCGCCAGGCAGACCTCCCGCACCCGGCCGGCCAGTTCCGCGCCGACGAGCGTCTCCGCGGCGCCAAACGTGATGTTCTCATCGTGGCCCGTCGCGGCCTTCGTCGACGGCGTGAACACCGGCTCGGGCAGGCGATCCGCCTCGACGAGACCGGCGGGGAAAGGCTCGCCGTGCATCGTCTGGCGCTCGGCATACTCCCGCCACGCCGAACCGGCGAGGTAGCCGCGCACGATGCACTCGATCGGCAGCATCTCCGCCCGCCGGACGAGCATCGCCCGGCCGGCGAGACCCGCCCGGTCCCGCTCGGCGACGGGGAAGTCGGCGGGGTCCGTGCTCACGAGGTGCGTCGGCGCGATCTCCGAGAGCTCGCCCCCCCAGTAAGCGGTCATCGCCGTCAGCACGCGCCCCTTGTCCGGGACGGGCTTGTCGAAAACGTAGTCGTAGGCGGAGATTCGGTCGGACGCCACCATGAGCAACAGGCCGTCGCCGGCGTCGAACACGTCGCGCACCTTGCCCGAGTAGACGAGCTCGCGGATCACCGCCCGGTCCCCTCGACGGCATCGGTCGTGCGGTGCGCGTTGCGCAATGCCCGGTCCAGATCGAACGCCTCGTCGAGGACCGCGCCGACACGCCTCGCTCCCAAGACGGACACGAGCTCCTCGTCCTCCTCGAGCACCCCCCGGAACGACCGCCGCTCGCCTGCAGCGCGGTGCGCGGCGCGCTGGACGATCGCGTACGCGGCGTCCCGGTCGCACCCGGCCGCGACGAGCGCGAGCAACACCGGTTGCGAGAAGACGAGTCCGTGCGAGCCCTCGAGCAGGTTCTTCCGCATCCGGTCGGTGTCGACGACGAGCCCGTCGACGAGCCGTGCCGCCCGCACCAGGGCGTAGTAGCAGAGCTGGCTGGCGTCCGGCAGGATGATCCGCTCGGCCGAGCTGTGCGAGATGTCCCGCTCGTGCCAGAGGACGACGTCCTCGAGCCCGGTGACGAGGTAGCCGCGCAGCAGCCGCGCCATGCCGACGAGGCGTTCCGCGGTGATCGGGTTCCGCTTGTGCGGCATCGCCGAGGATCCCTTCTGGCCCGCGGCGAAAGCCTCCGCGACCTCGGCCACCTCGCTTCGTTGGAGATGGCGGAACTCGGTCGCGATCGCCTCGACCGTCGTTCCCGCCGACGCGAGTGCGTAGAGGAACTGGGCGTGGCGGTCGCGGGAGATCACCTGGTTCGCCGGCGTCGGCGTCAGGCCGAGCGCCGCGCACACGTGTGACTCGACGAAGGGATCGATGTTCGAGTAGGTGCCCACCGCGCCGGAGAGTTTGCCCACGGCCACTGCGTCACGGGCCTGTTCCAGTCGGACCCGGTCCCGATCGGCCTGCAGACAGAAAAGAGCCAGCTTCGCCCCGAACGTCGTCGGCTCGGCGTGCATGCCGTGGGTGCGCCCGACGACCGGCACTGCGGCGAACTCGGTGGCGCGGCGCCGCAGCACGTCGACGAGACCGTCGGCCGCCCCGATGAGCAGATCGCCGGCCCGGCACAGCGTCACCGAGAGCGCGGTGTCGACGACGTCGGAGGACGTGAGCCCGTAGTGGACCCACGCGCCTTCCGGCGGTCCGATCGCCTGGCTCACGACGTCGACGAAAGCGGCCACGTCGTGGTCAGTGACGCGCTCGCGCTCGGCCACGGCGGCGACGAAGGTGGCGTCGACGTTCGGCGCGCGGCTCCGGGCCGCGGCCGCGATCCGCGGCTCGACGACACCGAGCCCGGCCCACCCCTCGATCGCGAGCAACTCGATCTCGAGCCAGAGCGACAGGCGCGCCTCGTCGGTGAAGAGCCCGGCCATCTCCGGCAGCGCGTAGCGGTCGATCACGACGCGCTCGCGACGCGCTCGGGCAGGGCGATGTCCGTCCGGTACTGGACGCCCTCGATCTCGATCTTGCCGACCGCCGCATAGGCGCGTTCGCGGGCGGCGTCGATCGTCGCCGCGACCGCGGTGACGGCGAGCACCCGCCCGCCGTCGGTCCTCAGCACGCCCTCGGCGTCGCGGCGGGTCCCGGCGTGCAACACGGTGACGCCCTCGACGGCGCCCGCTTCCTCGAGGCCGCCGATCACGTCTCCCCGGCGCGGGTTCTCGGGGTAGCCCTCGGCGGCGGCGATGACGCAGACCGCGGCCCCGGCCGCCGCGCCCACCGAATCCGGCACGTCCCCCGCGGCGGCTGCGGCAAGGAGCGCGGCGACGTCGCCTCCGACCCTCGGGAGCACGGCCTCGGCCTCGGGATCGCCGAAGCGCACGTTGTACTCGACGAGACGGGGGCCGTCGTCACCCAGCATCAACCCCGCGTAGAGCACACCCCGGTAGTCGATTCCCCGGCGTCCCAGCTCCCAGAGCGTCGGCTGGACGATCCGGTCCATCGCCTCGTCGAGATCGCTCCCCGTGACAAACGGGACCGGAGAGTAGGCGCCCATCCCGCCCGTGTTCGGGCCGTGGTCGCCGTCGAGCGCCCGCTTGTAGTCCTGGGCGATGGGCAGGGGAACGGCCTGGCCCCCGCCGCACACCGCCAGCAGGGATGCCTCCCTGCCGACCAACGCCTCCTCGATCACGACCCGTCTCCCGGCGGCCCCGAACGCCGCGCCGGAGAGCTTCGCCGCGGCGTCCTCCTCGGCGCGTGCGAGGTCGTCGGTGACGAGCACCCCCTTGCCGGCGGCAAGTCCGTCGGTCTTCACGACGTAGGGACCGCCACTTCGGCGCAGGTAGGCGATCGCGTCTTGCGGCGCGTCGAACACCGCGAAGCCCGCCGTCGGCACCCCGGCCGCCGCGACGAGCTGCTTCATGTGGACCTTGGAGCCCTCGAGACGGGCGCCCTCCGCCCCCGGGCCGAAGACGAGCGCGCCGAGGGCGCGCAGGCGGTCGGCGAGCCCGTCGACGAGCGGTGCCTCGGGCCCGATGACGAACAGGTCGGCCTCGATCTCCTCGGGTGGCGCGGCGCTCGACCGCAAGCGGTGGCCCTCGGGCGAGCGCCCTTCGATCCCCGGGTTCCCGGGGGTGACGACGACGTCGGACGAGCGCGCGCAGGCGAGCGCGAGCGCGTGCTCGCGGGCGCCGGATCCGACGATGCAGACGTTCACGCCGCGAACCGCACGTACTGCTCGCGACCCGGGCCGACACCGACGAAGGTGACGGGCACCCGCGCGTACTCGGCGATCAGGCGCACGTAGTCACGTGCCGCGACCGGGAGGTCCCGCACCTGCGTCGCCCCGGAGATGTCCTCGCCCCAGCCCGGAAGCTCCTCGTAGATGGGACGCACCCGGTGGAGCACCGACTGGTGGTAGGGCACGTGGGTGAGCCGCTCCCCGTCGTGCTCGTAGGCGACGCAGACCTTCACGCAATCGAGATCCGACAGGACGTCGAGCTTCGTGAGGGCGATCTCCGAGACCGAGTTCAGGCGCACGGCGTGGCGGAGCATGACGAGGTCCAGCCAGCCTGGGCGACGGCGTCTTCCCGTGTTCGTGCCGTACTCGTGGCCGCGTTCGACGAGCGCTTCGGCGAGGTCGCCCTCGACCTCGGTCGGGAACGGGCCGGCACCGACCCGGGTGACGTAGGCCTTGGCGATCCCGACGACCCGGTCGATGTCGCGGGGCCCGATACCGCTCCCGGTGCAGGCGCCCCCGGCGGTCGGGTTCGACGACGTGACGTACGGGTATGTCCCGTGGTCGAGGTCGAGGAAGGTCGCCTGCGCCCCCTCGAGCATGATGTTCTGCCCGGCGTCCAGAGCCTCATGCACGAGCCCGACGGTGTCGCCGATCATCGGTGCGATGCGCGGCGCGAACTCCTCGAGGTAAAGACGGGCGATCTCCCGCCCGTCGAGCGGGAGCCGGTTGAAGACCTTGGCAAGGACGAGGTTCTTCTCGCGAAGCGCCACGTCGAGCTTCTGCCGGAAGATCTTCTCGTCGAGCAGATCCTGCACGCGAAGCCCGACCCGGGCCGCCTTGTCGGCGTAGGCGGGGCCGATACCGCGTTTGGTCGTGCCGAGCTTGTTCTTGCCGAGCGACCGCTCCGTGGCCCGGTCGATCTCGTAGTGGTACGGCATGATCAGGTGGGCGTTGCCGGACACGACGAGCCGGCTCGTGTCGACGCCCCGGGCCTCGAGCGCATCGCACTCGGCGATGAGCACCGCGGGGTCGACGACGACCCCGTTGCCGATGACCGGCACGATCTCGGGGTAGAGCACGCCAGACGGGATGAGCTGGAGAGCGAAGGTCTCGCCGCCGACGACGATCGTGTGGCCCGCGTTGTGGCCGCCCTGATAACGCACGACGAGGCGCATGTCCCCAGCGAGAAGGTCGGTCAGCTTCCCCTTCCCCTCGTCGCCCCACTGGGTACCGACCACGACGGTCGCGGGCACCAGGCTCCCCTCCGGCTCGACCGCCCCGATCCTACTGGCCGGTTCCAGTGACCCTGGAATCCTTCCTTTTGGCGCCTCAGCCGAAGGTGAACTTGCCGCCGGCCGCGTCGACGCGCACGGTCGCCCCGTCGGCGTAGCGGCCCTCCAGAATCGCGAGGGCCAGCGGATCGCCGATCTCGCGCTGGATGACCCGGCGGACCGGCCGGGCACCGAACTGGGGGTCGTAGCCGAGCTCGGCGACGAGCGCCTTCGCCGCCGGCGTCAGCTCGATCGCGAGGTCACGGGCCTCGAGCCGGCGGGCGAGGACACCGAGCTGGATGCCGACGATCGCGACGATGTCGGCGCGGTCGAGGGCGCGGAACCGCACGATCTCGTCGATCCGGTTGACGAACTCCGGCTTGAAGAAATCGATCGGCTCGCCCTGCAGGTTCGAGGTCATGACGAGGACGGTGTTCGTGAAGTCGACGGTTCGCCCCTGGCCGTCGGTGAGGCGGCCGTCGTCGAGCACCTGCAGCAGAACGTTGAACACGTCGCTGTGCGCCTTCTCGATCTCGTCGAGCAGCACGACCGAATACGGACGGCGCCGCACGGCCTCGGTGAGCTGGCCGCCCTCCTCGTAGCCGACGTATCCGGGAGGGGCGCCGACGAGGCGCGAGACCGTGTGCTTTTCCTGGTACTCGCCCATGTCGATCCGGATCATCGCCCGTTCGTCGTCGAATAAGAACTCGGCGAGGGCGCGGGCGAGCTCCGTCTTGCCGACGCCGCTCGGGCCGAGGAAGAGGAACGAGCCGATCGGACGGTGCGGGTCGGCGAGCCCGGCCCGGCTCCGGCGGATCGCGTTGGCGACGGCCGCGACCGCCTCGTCCTGGCCGACGACACGCCGGCGGAGAACCTCCTCCATCCGGACGAGCTTGGCGACCTCGCCCTCTATGAGCCGCGTGACCGGCACGCCGGTCCAGCGCGACACGACCTCGGCGACGTCCTCGGCGTCGACCTCCTCTTTCAGCATTCGCCGGTCGGCCTGCAGGTCCGCGAGCCGGGCGGTCGCCGCGGCGATCTCGGCCTCGATCCCGGGGATCTCGCCGTAGCGGATGGCTGCGGCACCGCCGAGATCGCCGTCGCGCTCGGACCGCTCCGCTTCGCCTCGGCGCTCCTCCAACCGGCCCTTCAGCGTACGGATAGCGGCGATGGCGTCCTTTTCCGCCTGCCAGTGCGCGGTCATGGCGCGCTCGGACTCGCGGTGGTCGGCGAGCTCGGCCTCAATCCCCTCGCGCCGCTCGACCGAGGCCGGGTCCTTCTCCTTGGCGAGGGCGACCTGCTCGATCTCGAGCTGACGGATCCGGCGCGTGATCACGTCGATCTCGGTCGGCATCGAGTCGATCTCGATGCGCAGCCGGCTCGCCGCCTCGTCGATGAGGTCGATCGCCTTGTCCGGGAGAAACCGGCCGGTCAGGTAGCGGTCAGACAGCACCGCGGCGGCAACGAGCGCGGCGTCCTGGATCCGCACGCCGTGGTGGACCTCGTAGCGCTCTTTGAGGCCGCGCAGGATGGCGATCGTGTTCTCGACCGAGGGCGGCGCGACGTAGACCGGCTGGAAGCGGCGCTCGAGCGCGGCGTCCTTCTCGATGTGCCTGCGGTACTCGTCGAGCGTCGTCGCCCCGATGAGATGGAGCTCGCCCCGGGCCAGCATCGGCTTGATGATGTTGCCGGCGTCCATCGCGCCCTCCGCCGCGCCGGCGCCGACGATCGTGTGGAGCTCGTCGAGGAACGTGATCACCTCGCCCTCGGAATCTGCGATCTCCCGCAACACGGCGCGTAGCCGTTCCTCGAACTCGCCGCGGTACTTCGCGCCGGCGACCATCGCTGAAAGGTCGAGCGCGACGATGCGCTTGTTGCGCATGCCCTCGGGCACGTCGGCCTCGACGATCCGGTTGGCGAGTCCTTCGACGATGGCCGTCTTGCCGACGCCGGGCTCCCCGATGAGCACGGGGTTGTTCTTCGTGCGCCGCGAGAGCACCTGGATCACGCGGCGGATCTCCTCGTCCCGGCCGATGACCGGGTCGAGCCGACCGCGGCGGGCGAGCTCGGTGAGGTCCCTCCCGTAGCGCTCGAGGGCGCGGTAGGTGTCCTCGGGATCCTGCGAGGTCACCCGGTGCGAGCCGCGCACCTGGCGGATGGCCTCGAGGAGCGCCGCCCGGTCCACCCCGAACTCGTCCGCCAGCGCGAGCAGCAGGTGCTCGAGCGAGAGGTAGTCGTCGCCCATGTCGCGACGGAACCCGTCGGCGGCCTCGAAGGCCTTGAGCGTCTCCTTGGCGAGCTCGGGACCCCGACCGCCGTAGGCGCGGGGGAGCTGCGCCAGGGCCGCGGCGAGCCGCGCGCGGGTGGTCCCCACATCGGCGCCCATCCGTTCGAGCAACGTCAGCGCCAGCCCGTCCGGTTCGCCGAGCGCGGCGGAAAGCACGTGGGCCGGGGTGACCTCGGCGTGGTGGGAATCGGCGGCGAGGCGCGAGGCCGCCTGCAGGGCCTCCTGGGTCTTCAGCGTCCAGCGGTTCGGGTCGAGCGCCATGGCAGCGGCTCCTAAGGTCTCGTCGTCGCCGGGAGGTGCTCGCCGCGCAGCGGCACGAGATCCCGGCGGTACTGCCGGTGGGTGCGCAACAGGTCCTCGCGCGCCGCGGCGAGGGCGGCCTCGAGGTCGGCCCGCAAGCGGACCACCTCGGCCTCGAGCACGAGGACCCGCCGCACGCCCTCAAGGTTCACGCCGGCGCTCGTAAGGTCGTGGATCCGCCGGAGCTGGGCGATGTCCGCGTCAGAGTAGCGGCGGCTCCCGCCGCCGGTCCTCGCCGGGTCGAGCAGTCCCCGGCGCTCGTAGATCCGCAGCGTCTGCGGGTGGACCCCGGCGAGCTCGGCGGCGATCGAGATCAC
>Ga0208692_1000337_pt1 | contig 37753 bp, 33 predicted proteins | sample June2015DPH_20_1_3_FD_184721 | JGI IMG/M metagenome (GOLD analysis project Ga0208692, IMG submission 184721) | Peatland microbial communities from SPRUCE experiment site at the Marcell Experimental Forest, Minnesota, USA - June2015DPH_20_100... | ecosystem: Environmental > Terrestrial > Soil >... | reverse complement strand
AGGCCCGCACGGCCTTTATGCGCGCCACCACGCCGGCGGAAAAGGCTCAGGCGGATAACATGGTGAGCGGGGCGCTCAAGACTTTGTTTGCGGTGGCTGAGAAATACCCCGACTTGAAAGCCGACACCAACTTCATGCAGCTCCAGGGCCGCATCACGGAACTGGAAACCAAGATTGCAGCGCAACGTAGCGCCTACAACGAGGATGTGAACGCTTTCAACATCCGCATCGCCCAGGTCCCCGCAAATTTTGTCGCCGGGTTTATGGGCCTCCAGCCCCATGCTCTCTTCCAAGTGGCCGAGGCGGACCGCGAGGACGTCAAGGTCAGCTTCACTTAGTCGTCTCGCTTAGGAAGGAGGGTATCGAAATGAATGGGAACAGAGGGTCATCGCGTCTTGGGATTGGAACTGCTGTGCTCGCGACATTCCTATTGATGGGGTGGGCGCCTCTTCTCAAAGCGATTGATGACGGCACGGTCGCGACCGCTGCGGTCCCAAGCGTCCCCAACTTCCAAGCTCCCGGTGGTGGGTCTGTCGGCGTGGAGGTCATCCCCGGCGAACGTGTGACAGTAACCAGCGATTACTGGAGGCTCGAGTACGACCTTCGCAATGGGGGAGTCCTGGATAGCATTGTTTTTCTCCATGGCTCCGGCAGAAACATCTTGGTGAAACCCTTCCGAACTTCCGTGGATCAATGGTCAGACGCCAATGCCCCTCATGTGGAGTATAGGTCTTCGCGCGAAGGTGACGTGCTGCGCCTGGAATTTTGGGGGCAGATGGCGACTGCCGACCGAAAACCCGGCGGGGTGGGTTTCGAGACGACCTGGACACTCTCCCCTTTTATTGTGCGCGCCGACCACAAGCTCCGGTTCTCGGAAAGCTTGCGGGTCTCAACTGTGGACATTGCCTCGACGTCGTTGCTGCCCCAACTCGACGAGTATGGACTGCGCGTTGGCCCCACCGACGATCCCGATGGTAGAAAGCAATCGCCGGCAAGCTTCGGAAAGATCTCTGGAGCCGGAGCGCAACTGATCGAGGAGCACCACGCCCCCATCTACATGTTCTTTTTTGATCGCGGCGTGGAAGGATTCGATCTGACGACGGCTTCGGACCTGGCCGCGTGGGAAAATGGCCTGACGGGCAAGGGCGGCGTGGGGCGTTATTCGGCGGAGGTGGCGGAAAACGGGACGAGCATTCGGATTCTGCGGCAACCGCTAAAGGTAATGGCGCCCGTGAAAGTCCCCCAGGGCGACTTCACTTTCAGCTATTACCTGGGCCTTCCCCGCATCGTCGAAAAGGCAAACCGAAAGTGGCGTCATCTCTCCTTCGACAATCACCACATGCCCTCGGAGGAAGAAGTCAAGCGTTGGGCCGAGAACGGGGTCAACGTCGTGCGGCTGCACAACGACTATTATGCGGACGAGAACTTTTGGCACGATGGCGCCTGGCCTCCCTACGACGAGAAGGGCATGGAAGAGTTGCGGCGGGTCATCGCCGCCTGCCACCGGTACAAAATCCTGATTGTTCCTTATTTCTCGATGCATGAGTTTCATCCCCAGTCTGCCGGCTATTCCCAACACGCCCAAGAATGGGCGCGGACCAACGACGAGCTGGGCACGGTTTATCACAACAGCGTCGGGAAAGGTGAGTACGGCGCGCAAATGTGTCCTCAGTCCGGATGGCTCGAGCGTCGCAAGAGTGATGTTGAAAAAGCCTATCGCGAGCTCGGTTTCGACGGAATTTACTACGATTGGGCCATGTCGCTTCCTTGTAATAACAAGAACCACAACTCTAAACTGCACCTCGGGACGGACGCCGTGATCGACCTGCTGGCATGGACCCGGCGGCTGATCGCACCCAAGAACGGGATCCTGATCATTCACCAATACGGGCTGATACCTTCCATCAGCTTTGAGAACTTCGGCGACCTCATCGTTAACATGGAGGAGATGGCGGACGCCGAGGAGATGCTGCGGAGCGACAAAATTCCGGTCGTAACCGAGCTCGCAGAAAGTCTGGAGCGATCGCCGTGCCCCTCTTATCGCCCGGATCGGTCTGTAGAGCGAAATGAAGACAACATTGCTCAACTCGTGCTCTTTGGGATGTTTCCCTGGAGCAGCCCCGGGGAAGCGTTGGAAGTGACGCTCAAACTCTTTCATGCGTTCCAGCCCTACAGGTTGGAGGACTACCGTCTTTACAGCCCCTTGTCAGGGGCGGTGCATACGGCCTGGAATGACGTCTACGGAGCGGTTTACGCCAAGCCCGACCAAGCTCTGGTCGTCATCTCCAATACGAGCGGGCAACCGCGAAAGAGCGTGGTTTGGACGGTAAAACCCGCCGACCTCGGTTTGGGTTCATCCCTGGCGAGCGTGACCCTGAAGGACACGAAATCAGGGAAGGTTCAGACCCTTCCTTTGTCCGGGCTTCAGGACGGTTCGCTATCGACTGAATTGGGAGGATATGAATATCGTGTCTTTGAAGTCCGACCCGCGGCTCAGTGAGAAACCGGCGCGGGCTGGGACTGCGGAGGGTGCTTTTGCTGCTGGGCAGCACAGACCTCCTGAGCTTTGGGCTCGCCACCACGCATGAAAATGATTCCCCTCCTTGGTAAGGAGGGGGCCAGGGGGTGGTTGGTCCCCGTCAGCTCACGGACTGACGGACTCCCGTACCCACCACCTCCTAACCCCTTCCTCAGCCGAGGAGGGGGAGGACGCGCGTCAAGGGTCAAGAGTCACGCAGGCGCGTCAGTGTTTCGGGTTGTGGATTCCGTAATCAGCCTCGAGCTTCAAAGTCTCACCGGGTCCCAAAGCGCGCTTGGCCGACCAGAGCCCCAAAGTGACCGCGTTTTCTGCCTTACCGGTCCAATGTGCAAAGCAGCGCGAGACTTGATCCTTGGGGAAGCGATTGACCAAAACCAGACCCGCTCCCGTCTCCGAGAGCATCCACTCTCCGTCGGGCTGCTCCGAGCCATCATAGACTTTGGAACCTCTGGGCTCTTGCCCTGGCTGGAGCAGTCTTTGCTCGAGGGTTTTTCCATCCTGCTGGCGGAAGGAGAGGGCGGCCCGGTCCATGCTTTTGGCGTCAGCTCTATATTGTGACTGGAGCACGACGTCGAGGGAAGAAGTGCCGCCATTCTCCAAAGTGGTTTCAGTCTGCACGACCGGCTCATCTTTCCGAAGTCGAATCGTGCGCCTCGCCTTCAGTCCATTGGCAAAAGTGCCGGTGAGCTGCAGCTCCGAGGGCCCGGCTTGTGATTCCAGTTCCCACTTCGCCTCGTAGGGCTTGGCGGCGAGATAGTCGGAGTATACAAACAGGCTTAAGCCTCCGACGTCCGGATACGACCGCTCACCGGGATCGGGAAGACGTAACACGTCCTTGTCGGTTCTCTTATCGATCATTTGGATGGCCCGGCCGCTCAGTTCCGGCGCAACCACAACTCGCAACGCCGCATTCTCCAATGTCGCCACACGATAGGGCCTTATCGACTTGCTGAATTCTTCTTCGTCTCCGGCCAGCGTGGTCCCTTCGTGAAGTTCGGTGATCCCGAATGAGCGGACGTCATTCATGAAGCTCTGGAAGCTCTCTTTCAACTGGTCGAGGTCGGCGGGTGCGTACGATCCATCTCGCACCTGAAAGGCTTTCGTGTGCATCAGTCTCACGTAATCGATGGAGAGTCGCGCCTTGCGTACCCGCGTCCTCGTAGCATCATCATCGGCGGCTGTTTCGGCTTCATGGAAGAACTTCATGGACTGTGCAAGAAAGTCCTCCGACAGGTAGGGTGCCCCAGGGTTCGTGTAAATCCACATGTGATGCCCTTTTCCCTGGGGCGCCGGCCTCACCTGCCGGTGAAGCAAGTCGAAGTAGGCCCGCATCGGGCGCGCCGCCTTGCCATAGTACGCAGGCATGAACTCACGGATGATTCCGTTCACATCAACGCTCGAATTCCACAGCAAACGCGCCATCACGTAGCACCGCAGTTCGGCATTTTCTCCACCACCACCTTCGGCATAGTCGCCCTCGAGATATATGCCGACAACCCCGTGTTTCCGATACATGGGAATGTCCGCAGCAATTTCATCGAAGTCCGGAAAGGGAAGGAGGTAGTGTGCGAAATTTGTCACATAGTGCCATATGTAGAGCTGGTTCGTAATCTTCGACCACCCTCGGAGGTGCTCCAGGAAATACGCATCGTCTTGGCAATTTTCATACGCGTGCGCCTCGCAGGCCCCGATGGGGCAGAGGCGGATGCGAACGTTGGGGAGCGGACGGACTTTCAGCGGAGGAGCTTCCGTGTACCAGTAGGCCAATGTATCGATCAGCTTTTCGGGATGCTTCTTCGCCACCTCAGCGGCGATGGCGTTAACGAAGCGCAGGATGGGGCCCGAGTGAGCGCCGCCTTCTTCCTGCTCGACGCGCCGGCAGTTGTCGCACTCGCACCATCCCTCACAGTCATTTTGCGAAACGGAGTAAATGCTCGCCTCGGGATGCTGCTCGATCCATTCCAGGACGGTCTCAATCGCGAGCCGCAGTACATCGGGATTCGTTAGACAGAGCTGTGCGCCCTCGCTTCTCCGTTTGCCGTCCACCAAGGCGAAGTATTCGGGATGATCATTAAAGTATTTGTCCGGGGGGAGTATCAGGTAAGAGGTGTGAACGAACGGATAGTACCCGACCTTGCCGCCGGTTGACTCGTCGAGGTTCAAATAGGACCCATTCATCTTGTTGCGGGCCGCCCAGTCCTTATCAAAAGCTTCCCTGAAGGATGACTCGCGATACTCGAATGCAGGCTTATGCATTTCATCGAGAGGCTCGAGGGTAAGAGTCGACTTCTTGGGGATGACGCTCAAATCGCGCGTAAACCACCGGCATCCCAGCTTTTCCAAGAACGTGTAGACGCCATACATGGTCCCACGCTGCCGGCCTCCTACGATCACGACGTGGTTCCCTTGCGTTCTCAATACAAAGCCCTCAGAGCCGAGTGTCTCGAACGGGATCCTCAATCCAAGCTTCTGAATCAGGTTGCTGTTTCCGACAAGTACCAAATCGCCTTTCGGTTTCTCTGCATCGGTGACTATGGGCAGGCGAGCGCCCGACATTTCCTCGACGATTTTCTGCAGCTCTTCGGCGGCGTGCTTCTCGGAGGGCGAAGCTGTTTCCGAAACGAAAATGGAGTAGGTGGATTTTCCCTGCTTCACCAGGGGGAGAGGCTCTTTCGCGGCGCTCGCTGGAGCTGAAAGAGCACTGATCCGGCCTGTAGCCAAACCCACACTGCTCAAGACAGCAGACTTTAGAAACTGCCTCCGACCCTTGTCGTGGCGATCAGGATTCTCCATGGTAGTGAACCTTTACTTTAATACTTAATCCATTGCTTGTAATAGAGGTATTGCTGGAGCCAGGGCCGTGACCAGGGATTACGGGCACAGTAGAAGACCGAAATGGCGGATATGAGCAAAAAGGCCAGGGCCATGCCGCGGAACCAGCGGTGAGCGGTTTTTCCCCGCAGCCCCTCCGGCAGCAGCAGCAACCATAAAGGGATCAACCAGAAAAACCAGCGCAGGCCGCAGCACATCCCGCCGTAATTCCGCTGACCAGCGAAGAAAGTATAGAAGACGAGCAACAGCAAGGTGAGGAAGGCAGCAAGCGCCGCGAAGGCGTGTAGTGGGCTTCCTCGGGACCGGAGGGAACTCCAGACCCCCATCAGGGTGAAGATGAAAATCGGCGAGAGTGAGAGAATCCCGTGATGTCCGACCAGCATGTGGAACAGGTACACGGGCCAGGGTTCATACATGTTGTCGATTCCCTTGCCGATTTGCCCCGTCGGCTTTCCGCTTGCGGGATCGACCTCGCTGCCCACCAGCCGCCCGGATGCCGGATCAATCACCCAATAGGAGCCGGGATATACGTAGGCTGGCTTGTCCGCGTAAGCGGGTCTAAGGTCTCCGGTAACCAAGTAGTTCGTCGAGAAATGCCCGGCGATGGGGACCAACGCCAGGGGCAGAAACCAGGTCAAAGTCTGCCGCCGCGCCTTCCAGGCCAGCCCGGCGCCGAGCGCCACCAGGAAGGCAGTGGCCGGGAATTCGTTCACAGCGGCAAATCCTGCAAAGAACCCTGCCAGGGCAAAGAGCCGCCACCCGCGCTGCCCCTCGCACCAGATCAGGAAAGCAGGATAGAGCGCGAAGAAGGAGCTGAAGGCTGCGATGGTGTGGTTGTTCAGCGTGATGCTGAAACCCGTCAAGAATGTTCCCAGCCCCGCTGCCGCCATGGCGTAGGCCCGAATCCAGGGATCAGGGGCGAGCCGGTCGAGGAGGCGCGAGAAGAGAACCAGAAAGAAGATCAGCGGCGGCAGATTTATGGTGGCGACGATAATGCGGATGACACTTTGGGGGCTATTGCGAAAACTCAGCCGGCCGAAGCTCAGTGTCTTCAGGAGCAGGTACTCGCCGGCGAGCAAAGTCTCCAGCAGGGGAGGCTTGGAGGAATAGTAGTGGCCGTGGAGCCGGACCCGGTCAATCGTACTAGGCCAGGGTGTTTCATCGATGTTGTAGGTCCCTCGTTCCGCGAGGCTGTAGACCGTCGCCCATCGCGAGCGATCATTGGCGCCGTGCATGGGAAGGATCACACCTTGCAGGTTCCGTTCGGCGCGTGCCAGGAAAATCAAGCCGAGCACAGCCCCTGCGGTCACAGCAATCAGTATAAAGTCCAGGCGCCTCCCCCCCACCCCTGATTCCCCTCCCCAGTTGGGGAGGGGAGCAAGGGGTGGGGAAGAGATGTTTTGCGCGTGGAGTTGTGTCGGATCGTTCATGTCGCGTTCTCTCCAGTGGGTGGAGTAAGTTCTGCAATGCTGTACTTGTGCTCATTCCGGATGTTCTGAGAAGCGACCAGTTCACCGAGAAATCCGATGGCGAGCATTTGAAACCCCATGATGAGGCAGGCGAGAGAATAGATCAGCAGAGGCCGGGTCCCAATGGGCCCAAAGCCATGCACTCTAAAGCGCGCCAGCACCCAGCACACCGCAAGGTAGGAGAGCCCGGCCGCTCCGAGCAAAAAGGCGGGAAGACCGATCCCGCCCAGCAGATGAAGCGGACGCTCGCCGAAGACGGTCAGGAAAACTACGGTAAGGAGATCCAGGAAACCCTTAACAAAACGATGGAATCTGTACTTCGATCGTCCGTAGCGCCTGGGATGATGCTCGACGGGCAGCTCCGCGACGCGGTATCCGCGGGCGTGGGCCATCACGGGGATGAAGCGGTGCAACTCTCCGTAGAGAGGCAGCTCCTTGACCACCTCGGCGCGAAAGCACTTGAGCCCGCAATTGTGGTCGCGCAGCTTAAGGCCCGTCAGGCGACTGACGAGCCAGTTGAACACGCGGCTGGGCCAGACCTTGTGCCAGGGGTCTTTCCTGACCCGCTTCCAGCCATTAACGACGTCAAATCCTTCCTCCAGCTTGGCCAGGAATTTTGGGATTTCAGCGGGGTCGTCTTGCAGGTCTGCATCCATCTGGAGCACCACCTGCCCCAGCGCGGCATCGAACCCCGCGGCAAGTGCGGCGGCCTTGCCAAAGTTGCGCCGGAAGCGAATGCCGCGAATACGCGGGTCGGCAGTGGCGAGCCGGCGAATCTTATCCCACGAGCCATCCCGGCTGCCGTCGTCCACGAGAATCACCTCGAGGTTAAGCCCGTGCGTCGCAGCCACGGCGAGCAAGGCGTTTCCCAGTTCCTCCAGGCTCTCGGACTCGTTGAGGAGGGGAACGACGATGCTGATCAGCTCGGATTTGCCCAGCTTCGATTCCATTGACGTTCCACAGTGCAGCCCTTCAGGCGGAAGCCGGGAGAGCAAAGATCTTTTCAGCGTACTGGCGGCTCAAGCGGAGGTCTTCGTCGAGAGAGCGAATGATTTGGGTGTCCTTCTCGTAAGCCAGTTCGACTACCAGGTATCCCTTGAAACTAATACCGCGCAGGTAATCGGCGACCTTCTGATAATCAATGTCGCCTGGGCCAAAATCCTCCGTCCAAACACCCTGTTTGGAATTGCGCAGGTGCAGTTCCACGAGCCGGTGGCCCGTTTCGCGAATGAACGTCATCACTTCCTGACCGCCGCGATAGGCCCAATGCACGTCCACACAACAATAGACCCGCCGGGGATTGGTGTGCTGCAAAAGATGGCGCCATTCGCGCGCGTTATCAACCAGCTCGGGGGTGTGATGGTGAAGCGCTAGCTTCATCCCCTGTTGGTGCAGCTCGGCGCCCAACTGGTCAACGTATTTAGCCTGGGTGTCAAGCTCTTCATCGGTCTTTCGGGCTTGGCCTGGTTTGGGACTCGGGTTGGTGACGATCACGCGCGTCCCATGCGGTTTAAGCAGCCGCGCCACTTCCACTACCTCCTTGACGGATTTCTCGGCGGCAGCGGCCTCGTGCATGGTTGTGCCTGCATAGATTGTTTCCGGGGCCAGGTTATACTTGGCCAACAGGGCGAAGGTCCTTTCGCGCAATTCCGGCTTGAAGAAGTCCTGATTCAGCTCCACCCGACGGTACCCCGCCCCATGAAAGCTGGCGAGAACTTCATCCACACCTTCGGCCAAAGTCTTTTTCTCGGAAGCGAGATGCTGGATCCAAATGTAAATCTCGACCGAGAGCTTGGGAGCGTAGTGGGCCGCGCTTGCTTCACTAGACCCCAGGAGCAGTCGCCGGTTAAGGAGCGTGGCGCCTGCAAGCTTTGACATGCCGGACAACATCTCCCGTCGAGTTTGACGGCTTCGAATTATTGCCATGTGAAACTATCTCCCCTTCCAGAGCGGAGCCTTGATTTTCGCGGCAGCAAGAAGCCCGCCGCCGTATGCCTAACGGTACGACCCGAGGGGGTGAATGTACCGCCGCAGGCCGACCGGGTCAAGCTCGTTGTTTGGGCCGTGACACAATGCGCAGGGGAATTCTCTTGTCTATCGTGAATCACGGTTCAGCTTGCGGCTTATTCACCTGCGGCGATATACTTGCCGCCCCAAACAGGTTTCAGGTGCCAGGGGCTGTGCGGAGCGAACCGGGAGTAGGGAATTGGGAATGGGGAATAGGGATTGGGGAATGGGGAATAGGGAAAAACCCCGACTCCCGACTCCCTACTCCCGATTCCCTCCGATTTCCCTGACACCTGACACCTTTCCAGATTGCGGAGATTGGAGCAATAATGACCATCAACCTTGATCTCGAACATGTCGCTCCGGCACCGAAGCGGAAGGATTACCGGATTGGCGCCATTGGCGCGGGGTTCATTATGAGTGAATGCCACTTGGTGGCCTATGGCCACGCCGGTTACAAGGTCGTTGCCATCACCTCCGCGTCTGCGAAGGAGTCCGAGCAAGTGGCGCAGGCACGTGGGATACCCAAGGTGTACAGCACGTACCAGGAATTGTTGGCTGACCCCTCGATCGAAGTCGTAGACATCGCCGTGCCGCCGGACAAGCAGTTGATGATCGTGCGCGAGGCCGTGAAACACTCGAGCCACCTCAAAGGCATTCTGGCGCAGAAGCCGCTGGCGATGAACTATGCAGATTCCAGGGAGATTGTGCGCCTCTCGGAGCAGGCGGGCATCACGCTTGCCGTCAATCAGAACATGCGCTACGACCATTCCATGCGCGCCCTCAAGACCCTGCTCGAGCGTGGTTATCTGGGTGAACCGGTCCTGGCCAGCATCGAAATGCGCGCCATACCACACTGGAAGCCATGGCAGCTCGCTTACACTCACCTGACCTTGCTGAACATGAGCATCCACCACCTCGACAGCTTTCGCTACCTGTTTGGTGAGCCTGATAGCGTTTACGTCAGCGCGCGAAAAGATCCCCGGACTCCCTCGGAGCACGTGGATGGCGTGGTGCTTTACATTCTCGAGTATCCGGGCGGCTTCCGCGCCACCGCCTGGGACGATGTGTGGGCTGGGCCGGCGCGGGAAGGGGCGCCGCCGGACCTGTACATCAAATGGAGGGTGGAGGGTACGGAAGGGATGGCGCAGGGGACCATTGGCTGGCCTGCCTATCCGAACCTCACCCCCAGCACGATCGATTTCACCACCCGGCAAGAGCCCGGAGTCTGGTTTTCGCCGCGCTGGAAAGAAGCGTGGTTTCCTGACGCTTTTGAAGGCACCATGGGCCAGTTGCTGGATGCGCTTGCCAAGGGCACCGAGCCGGTGATCAGCGGCCGCGATAACCTCAAAACCATGGCCCTGGTCGAGGCTTGCTATAAATCAATCGCAGAACACCGGCTCGTAAGAATGGAAGAGATGTTGAAGGATTAGCTCGGGCGATGCTTTGGGAAGGCTGTCATTCCGAGCGAAGCGAGGAATCTCGCTCTGCTTACAAGTCGAGGGGTCGAGAGTCGAAAAGTCCTTAACTCCTCGACTTTCGACTCTTCGACTTATCAGAGCGAGATTCCTCGCTCCGCTCGGAATGACAGGCTAGAGTGGTTTTTCAGCATCCTGCCAGAGAAGGAGGCATCATGAAACTCGGACTCATCAATTCGGCTTGGCTGGGGACCTCCGTGACCACCGCCGAAGGCATCCGCAAGACCAAAGAGATCGGATTCGACACCATTGATATCTCCGCCGACCCCTTGGACATTGACATCAAGGAGCGGCGGTTGATCAAGGACACCTGCCGGGAAGCCGGCCTGCCCGTTATCTCGGTTTGCTGTTGTGCGCTCGGCATCGCGGACTTCAATCCCCCGGTACGGCGGTTCCACGTTAGCCGCTGCGAAGCCTATCTGGACTTCGTCTATGAACTCGAGGCCAAGAACCTGTTGCTGGTGGTGGGCGAGTACATCTGGCAGCAGGAGGTCATTCCGCCCAAGGCCCAATGGCAGTTCGCCGTCGACAACGTCAGGGCGCTGGGTGAATACGCGGCGACACTGGGTGTGGAGGTCGCGATCGAACTCGAGCCCTTCAAGCTCTCCCTTGTTAACACCTTGGATAAGATGGATCAGTTCCTGAAGGATGTGGACCATCCCGCCGTGCGCGCCAACCTCGACATCTCGCACCTGGCGCTCTCGAACTCGCCCCCAGAGTCCATTCCAAACCTCCAGGGGCGCATTGCTCATGTGCACTTCTCCGACTGCGACGGCAAGGTGCACGGCGATTTGCCCCCGGGACGGGGGACTGTGAACTTCACCCCCTACCTTCAGCAACTGAAAAACCTGGGCTATGATGGCACGATAAGCATTGAGCTGGAGTATTCGCCCCAGCCGGAAAAGATCGTTGACTGGGTGACGGAAGCTTATCGGGAAACCAACCGCTTGATGCAGAACCTCGGCATTCGGGGATAGAGATTGCCGATTTGCGATTGACGATTGTCGATTGCCAAATGGCTCGTAGCGCTGACCTTTAGGTCGCGGCAGAGCAATTCGCCACAGCGCCTTTCAATCGACAATCGGCAATCGACAATCGCAGGGAGGATATTGATGAACTACAGAAAGTTCGGGCGAGCGGGGTGGATGGTGAGCGAATTCGGCTATGGCATGTGGGGAATGGCAGGCTGGACAGGCTCCAACGATGATGAATCCAAGCGAGCCCTGCAACGGTCCGTTGAGCTGGGCTGCAACTTCTTTGATACGGCTTGGGCCTATGGGCAGGGCCACAGCGAGGCGTTGTTGGGATGGCTGGTTCGCAACCACCCGGGCAAGAAGCTCTATACAGCCACCAAAGTTCCCCCCAAGAATTTCCAGTGGCCTAGCCGGCGTGAATACACTTTGGACGATTGCTTTCCGCCCGATCACATCGAGGAATACATCCATCGAAGCCTCAAAAACGCGGGCCTGGAAAGCTTCGACCTGGTGCAGTTTCACGTGTGGGAGGATGCCTGGTTGGATGACGACCGTTGGGTGAAGAAGGTAGATGAGCTACGCCGCCAAGGGCTGATTCATGCCCTAGGCATCAGCATCAACCGCTGGGAACCCTGGAACGGCGTACGGGCGGTTCAATCTGGTCTCGTCGACAGCGTGCAGGTCATTTACAATATCTTCGACCAGAACCCCGAGGACCAGCTTTTCCCGGCCTGTGCCGCGAACGACGTTGCGGTGATCGCCCGCGTCCCTTTTGATGAAGGAACGCTCACGGGGGCCCTCACGCTGGACAGCAAATGGCCGGAAGGCGATTGGCGCAACAGCTACTTCGTGGCGGAGAACCTCAAGGCCAGCTTGGCACGCGCCGAGGCGCTCCGGCCCCTTATTCCCAGCGGCATGAGCATGCCGGAGATGGCTCTGCGCTTTATCCTCAACAATCCCACGGTCAGCAGCATCATTCCCGGAATGCGCCGGGTCAAGCATGTGGAGGCAAATGTCGCCGCCTGCAACGCGGGGCCTCTCCCGGGCGAACTTTTCGCGAAGTTGCGGCCTCACCGCTGGGACCGCAAACCCACCCGCTGGTCACAATGAACTGGCCGAGCGGAGGGGAGGATGTCATTCCGATCCCGCAGTCGCGGGAGAGGAATCTGGCTCTGCGCTGAGGCGGATCGGCGCTCAAGGCGGCCTCGTAGGTGGAAGATAGGATCAGAGCGAGATTCCTCGCTGCGCTCGGAATGACAGAGGGCTGACACACCTTGCCAAGTGTGGAGGAAGTCATGATGCAGAATCAATTTTCAAGGCGTGAATTTCTAGCCCGGAGCGGAGCCGTGGCTGCTACAACGGTGGCCATGCCTGCGTTCCTGGGGGGTGGCGCGACAGCCTCTGGCCGGCCGATGAGGCTGGGCGGCCCTATCTTTCTCAATTCGGAAGAGCCTGGCGAACTGGCTCGGGAGCACCGCCGGCTGGGATATCGCGCCGCTTACGCTCCCAAGGTGGAATTGAAGGAGAAGGAAAAGATCAAAGCCATTATCAAGGAATTTGCGGCCCAAGACGTGGCCCTTGCCGAAGTGGGCGCCTGGGTCAACATGCTCGACCCCGATCCTGAAAAGCGCCGCAAGAACCTGGATTACGTGCAGGAGCGGTTGGCGTTAGCTGAGGAGCTGGGCACGCGTTGTTGCGTGGACATTGCGGGCTCCTACGACCCCAAGATTTGGTACGGCCCCAACCCCAAAAACCTCAGCCAGGAATTCATTGACGCAACGGTGGAGAACTGCCGCAGGCTGATTGACGCGGTGAAGCCGACGCGCACCAAGTTCTCCATCGAAATGATGCCCTTCAACTTCCCCAGCGGACCGGACGACTACCTGAAGCTCATCAAGGGGGTGGAGCGCAAGGCGTTCGCGGTTCATCTTGACGCGTGCAATGTGATGAACAGCCCCGAGCGCATGTACCACAACGGCGCCGTCATCCGCGAATGCTTCCGGAAGTTGGGGCCCTGGATTGCCTCCTGTCACGCCAAAGACCTGAATTGGGAGGACTACGTGCAGGTGTGCCTGCGCGAAGTGATTCCTGGCCGAGGCCAGATTGATTACAAGACCTATCTAACCGAACTCTCAAGGCTTCCGGTTGACGCTCCCCTGATGCTCGAACACTTGAAAACCGCCGAGGAGTACGAGGAGGGACGACGCTATATTCAGGGGGTCGCCCGGGAGCTTGGCCTTTCCTTCGGGGCCTGAGGAAACCGGAAACTCGAAAATCGAAACTGGAAACTCGAAATCGGAAACTCGAAACTGGAAACTGGTCAGTTGTCCGTAGTGAGTGGTCCGTAGTCGGTGGGGGTGGTCAGTAAAACGCGGCACTAGGGGCCGGAGGAGTCTTGAATCCGAGATCAGGGATTCCCCCACCCTTCCTTCTGACTCCTGACTCCTGACTCCTGAATCCTGAATCCCGAATCCTAATTTCTCGTCCGAAGAGAGGAGCTAACACATGAGAGAAGAAGCCGGAATTACTCGAAGAGATTTCTTGAAGGAGACGGCCGTGGCTGGCGCCACGGCGGCCGTACTCGGGGGTCTGGCGCCGGCGCGCGTGTTGGGCGCGAATGACAAGATCCGTGTCGGCGCCATCGGCACTGGCGGGCGCTGCCAGTACTTGATGAAGATTTTCGTGGATAACCCCTCCGTTGATTTGGTGGCCGTCTGCGACGTATACGGACCGCGGCGCGATGAGGCATTGAAGATTGCCGGCCCGGATGCCAAATCCTACCTCGATTACCACGAGTTGCTCGACCGCAAGGATGTTGATGCTGTCATCATCGGCAGCCCCGACCACTGGCATAAGCAGATGCTCATTGATGCGCTGCACGCGGGCAAGGACGCCTACCTCGAGAAGCCCATCATGCACTCCATTGAAGAAGGCGTGGAGATGGTGCGAGCCGTCGAGGAAAGCAAGCGCATTGTCCAGACGGGCACGCAGCAGAGGAGTTGGCCGCACTGGATCATGGGCAAGCAGATCGTCAATTCCGGCAAGCTGGGCAAAATCACTTTCATTCATACCTACTGGTACCAGGACTACACCCTGTTTTTCAAAGAGCTGCCCCCGGTGGACCAGTCGCAACTCGACTGGAAGCGCTTCCTCGGCGACGCGCCGGACCAGCCGTTTACGCTGGAGAAGTTCTACTGGTGGCGCTGGTTCTGGGATTTCGGAGGGGGGATATTAACGGATCTTCTCACGCACTGGATTGACGTTATTCAATGGTATATGGGCCAGCCCGCGCCCATGACTGCGACCACCACGGGAGAGGTCTACTGCATGCCTTGGCAGGCGCCGGACACCCTTACGGCGGCCTACGAGTATCCTGGGAAGTTCATGGTTACCTTCACCGGCGCCATCAACAGCAGCGTGGATGATGGAGGGATCGAATTCCGTGGCAGCGAGGCCACCCTGAAAATCGATCGCGCCCACATGGCGGTTTATCCTGAAGGTGGAGCGGCGGTGCCCGGCACACTTGTTCCCGAGCCCGAAATCCTGATCCGCTCCGAGCACGACGGCACGATTGACAACGTCAATAACTTCCTCGATTGCGTGCGCAGTCGCAAGACTCCCAATGCCAACATCCACGTGGCCTTTGAGGCAGCGCGCACTTCCTGGATCGGAAACATCGCCCTGAAGCGCGGGATGAAAGTGGTCTGGGACGCGAGCCGGGGGCGAGTTGGGTAGTGGGCGTCGTAGCGGCGATTTTACATCGCCAAGAGTTTGTCATTCCGAGCGCAGCGAGGAATCTCGCTCTGTGCTGATGCGGATCGGAGCTCAAGACGGACTGGGAGATGGGTGGAAGAAAGAACCAGGGCGAGATTCCTCGCTGCGCTCGGAATGACAGAGAGAGCCTTGTGCATCTCAGGCCTGGCGCGGCCAGCGCAGGACGCGCACCGGCAAGGTGATGATCGCGGTAAGCAGCTCAAAGACTCCTCCCACCGCGATGCCCACGAGGCGGAAGGGCAAAAGCAATAACCAGACCAACGGGTACAGAACCAAGGCCAGCAACGCCAGCGGCCAGCAAAGAACCAAGAGTATACACCAGAGGAAGAATTTAACCATCGGGCAACCTCCAGAATGCCGTCTGCTTTAATCATACGCAGAACGCCCGAGAATGTTCCGTCGCGTTCGGACGGCAAGGTTTCTGATCCTGGAGACTTAGCAGGGCTTTCCGAGCAATTCTGGTCGCTCAAAGAAATCGCTAACCTATTGATTCCACAGCAGGTAAAAAAACCTGTCGCGCCTATTGACTGCTTTGAACCGTCGATGTAGTTTATAGCGTCTAAACATAATAGAGGAAACTGAGCAGGATGAGCACCGCCGCCATAGCAGTGTTGAGCAATTTCGAAAGGGACAGATGGAACGCTGACGTGTATGGCGCGATGGCGTTGGCCTCCCAGCTATCCGCGCTGGTAAAAAATCGAGCCCTCACTATCAGACTTGCCTACCATTTCTGGCGGCTCAATTCCGTTTTGGGAGACTTTTTTGTTGATATCCGCAGGGCCATAAAGGCAGGCGCTCCGAAAGACCAAGCCCCCGCTACACCAGAACGAGTGCTTGAAACAGCTCAGGATCTGCGGAAATTACACCGGACTCTTGAACACATTTACGGTCGTGCTAAGCGAGCGGGGCTGACGAACAACTCGCTCACGGCGGGAGCCCTGAACAGCGTCTGCAACTACAACGAGGATGTTCTGGAGTTAGCAGAGTTGCTCGAACTGAGCTTAAAGCCAGAAGTTGTCGAGTCGATATATGACCGGGGTCGCGCAGAAAGGGAACGTGGAGACATTTTCGACCTTAGCGAAGTTGAATGAGTCTTGTCACTGCAAATCAAATTAGCTGGCACACCGTACAGATACCTTAGGTCACTCGATAAACCCACGCGAGATAGGATAATCGAAAAGTTGAAAATGATCGCTAAAGATCCTTACGACCTACACCTTTCCTATCCGCTTACGGCAACCGACAAGAGAAGTACACGAGTAGGAAAATTCAGAGTTCTCTTCCAAGTTGATTCCGAAACACTGACGGTTTCGGACGTCGGTCCCCGTGGCCAAATCTATAGAAAACTCTGAAGGGGAGCGAAAATGAGTCACTCCCCTTAGCCTTACCCGTTCACAGGCGAAGGAATTTGTTCTTTGCCCCTCAGCCGCTGGCGATCATGCCAATCAAAAGTGGAACCGGTAGCGCGGCTCGCCGTAAAGCTGCCGCGGGTTCACAAAGTGTGTGCCTCCGAAGGTATTGCTGTCATCCAACATAAAGCGGTTATTAGCCAGGTTAACCGCGTTCAGAGAGACCGACCATCTCTCTCCGAAGTACTTGCCCAGGGCCATGTCAACCGTGGTGTGCGGCGGCAAATGAGCCGGGCCATCCCCGTTCCGGAAGCCTGACCCGAAATTAACGGTCGGGGTGTTTTTGTAATTTTCATGCCCCATTTCTTTATACCAAGTCATAAGGAGGATCGCCAAGCGGTAAGAAGGTTGGGTAGTGGTGGCATTTGAAATCGCCCCTTATAATCCGCAAGCATGGACCGATTTCAAACGACACCATGACCCGGGTTCTGTGCCTTCATAGCATGGGCGACTGCTCCGGAATCGTCGTGGAATTAGAAAGTGAGGTCGCACGATGCGCCCCGAACAATGGGAGTTATTCAAGAAAGTCGCAAAATCGCACCGCACCGGCCGCGGACCTGTTTCTCTCATCATCGACAGTCCCTGGATCCCAGGATATCTGGGCATCAAGCACGTTGACTACTACTTTGATACGGAAGTGTGGTTCCACGCAAACCTCAGGATCATGGAAGAGTTTCCCGAGATCATCGTGTTTCCCTCTTGGTGGGCGGAATATGGCATGGCGATCGAACCTTCCGCTTTAGGCTGCAAGATCCGCTTCTTGCAGGATCAACCTCCAGTCCAATTGCCAATGCTATTCCGCCTGGAGGATTTGGATCATCTCCCGACCGTAGACCCTTGCGCGGATGGCCTGATGTCCGCGGCGCTCCACCGATACCAAGCGCAAAGGACGCGCATTCTCGAGGCGGGCTACATCATCCCCGTGGTGACTGCTCGCGGGCCTCTTTGCTCGGCTGCCTTCCTGCGTGGCCTAACGCAGCTCATGCTGGATATAACCGACAACCCAGGCGGTGTACACAAGCTGATGTCTTACACAACCGACACCACGATCAATTGGCTCCGAGCCCAGGCGGAAGTTATCGGCGGCAGCGTCGAAGGGATATTCATCCTCGACGATATCGTGGGTTTTCTTTCACGAAAGCACTACTTGGAGTTCGCCCATCCTTACTTGAGACGAGTTTTTGACAGCTTTCCCAAAGCGTGGGTCAAGGTATACCACAACGACGCGAATATCGACCCCTTCTTAGAAGATTTGGTCGACGTCGGCTTCGACGTACTAAACTGGAGTCCTAAACTGGAAATTAACGAAGTTCGGAGGAGGACCTCAGGCAAGATCTGCCTGATGGGGAACATAGCTCCATTGGAGATCGGAACGCGCGGTACACCTCAAATTGTCAAGCTGACGGTGCTAAAGCTGCTGCAGAAGGTGGGCAGAGACGGTATCATCCTTTCTCTGGGTGGTGGGGTCGGCGCTGGAATGCCGAAAGCCAATATCCTGGCTATGGCTGAGGCGGTAAGGGAATTCAATTCACAGTAAGAGCTGCATCCTTGTTGTGCGCCGAGGTGATGACCTTTTCTCTTTGAGACCGACGTTTACGGCCGCAGTCCGAGGCCGCCGAAACATATCCGCTCCAATGTCTTCGATGTCGATAACAAAGCGCTTGAGGGAAAGGCAATCCGCAAGCAGGTGACCATCTACTTTTCACCCGAAGAAGATAAGGCCCGCGAGGATCTTCTGATCTACATTCCAGCCGATGCCCCAAAACCCGTTCCGGTGATCCTCGCCCTCAACTTCTTCGGCAACCAATCCGTGGTCGACGACTCTGGCATCAAGCTGGCGACCCTCTGGGACTGGAAGACGCACCTGCAACAGCAAGCCCCGGAACAATCGCGTGGGCGCGACAGAGAATTCGATGTTGAGAAGATCCTGGCCCACGGCTACGGATTTGGCAGCGTTTGCTATCAGGACCTCGAGCCGGACTTCCAAGGCGGATATGAACTCGGCATCCGCCCGTTGTTCGTCAAACCGGGCCAGACCGAGCCTGCACCTGATGATGGGGGAGCGATCGGGGCGTGGGCTTATGGTTTGAGCCGCGCTATGGATTACCTTTCATAGTGATTGTGGCAGAGCATTACATGCGCCCGGAGACCGCCACTCGCATGCGGGAGCTGCTGGCCCCCGAGACCCCCGAAGAGGCATCGTTCTGGCCCGACGAGTACCGGCAGGATCACCGCGAGACCGGCCCAATCGAACCGTTGAAAGCAAATGGCCGACGCTAAGACGTTGGCGAGACCGCCCGCTCACTGTCATGCTGACCCCGCCCTGCGGGGGAAGCATCTGGCCCTGCTGTTTGTCGGCGGAAAAGCCCAGAGCGAGATTCTTCGCTTCGCTCAGAATGACAGCGAAGGACTCAGAATGACAGCACGGCAGACGGGTGCAAAAAAGACCCGGCAAGTGCTCTTAAATGATTCGATGATCCGATCAATCAATGAGTCAATTGAAATTGAACCATTGATCCATTGAATCATCGATTCATTGAAAAAAAGCCAGGCAAGTGCTCTTCAATGATTCAATGACCCAATGGATCAATGAATCAATCGAAAAAGTCCTGGCCTAGGTCCGTCAGTTGACGGATGGACACATTGTCACTTGACAACGCCCCGCCACTGTGGTAGCCTACTAGTGTGAAAAGCCTAACCCGCGGGGAAGTCCTTTCCTCGCTATCCCAACACCCCGACCCAGGAGGAACCATGTCCTTACGCAAATCACCCCAACTTACGCCCGCGTTGCTCGCCGCCGCGCGCCAGAATGCCCAGCATTCCACCGGCCCGCGCAGCCCCGCCGCCAATCCCGCCTTGGCGGGATCAATGCCTTGAAGCACGGCGGACGCGTCAGCGACGAAAATCGCTGCCAGGCAATGCTGGCGCTGGGCGAAGACCCGGAACAATTCCAAACCCTCACCCAGGAACTCATGAGCGCCTTCGGTCCCGGCGACGCGCTCTGGGAAAAGCAGCTCGAGGACCTTGCCTGGCTCTACTGCCGCCGCGAAAGGCTGGAGCGGGCGCAAGAAGGCCTGAAGCGGCGCGCCTTGCAGGCCATCGACGACTGGCAACACCGCCGCCGGCAGGAGATGGCCCGTGTCACCTTCGACGCCTCCCAGCACGAGATGCTTGATGTCAACTTATCGGAGTCTACCGATCGAGGCGTGACGCTGAGAAGGACGCTTTCTTTTCTTGAACTCGTGCGTGAGGAGGTCAAGCAGCGCACCTTCCAGGTCCGCCAGTACGCCGTACTGGAATCTCTTTACCAAGCTACGACGGGGTGGCGACAGGCGCTGATTTTCAGCCTGCTGCACCGTTTCGGTGACCCCATGTGCCTCGAGGCGCAACAAGCCGACGAGGAAGAGCAGCAATATCGACGCAAGATGGGCATCGCCTACGACCCGCCGGGCGAGGCAGAGCACCAGGAACTGCTGCGTCTGCTGGAGGAGGAAATCGCCAGCGTGCGGGAAGAGTTCGAATATGCCGAAAAGGCGAATGAGGAGAGAGCGGCGATAGAACGGGACGCCTGCCTTGCTCCGGAAGGGGAGACGTGGAGGATGATGCTGCGGCAAGAAGCCGCCCTGGACCGCTCCATTGACCGCAAAGTGAGGATACTGCTGAGGCTGCGGAAGGAATTGACCAACCCGCCGATCGCTCCTGCTGGTCAGGTTGATGGCCCGAGGGTGGGGAACCTGGAGGAGATCGTCAACAGCGACATTGCGTCCGATAACTCGCAGAGTGTGGGAATGGTGGAAGACTTAAAATTGAACGCACGATGCGGGAATGTCATTGAAAACAAAGGATCGGGTTTTGAGGATCGGCAAGGTAGCGGGAATGTTACAGAAAACAAAAGTAGTTACGCGCTTAAAGCCGGAATGTTGTTGAAAAGAAAGGACGTAGGTGGTATGTGGTAGATCGTAGGTGGGGGAAGCGGCGCATCCAACCTTCGACCGTTGCCCGTTGACAGTTGACCCTCTTGGCAGGTGGGGAAGAGCAGGTGGTAGGCGGCAGGTAGGAGCGAGCAGGGGCCAAGTATCATCTGGCTCTTAGCTCTACTCGAATTTTGCCTTAAGCGGACAGATGTCGCCGCGGCGACCTAATTGACCCGGACATTCGGCGTGCTGACAACACGGCCCTTGCTCGGCCTTGACAAACTGACACGTATGTGCGAAACAGAGCTTCGGTCCTTGCTCCCAAGGTACCTCATCCGGCGGAGCCGGAAGCAAGGGGGGATGTTGGACGGCCTTCTCAGCACCGTTGGACCTAAACGGACGTCAGCCTTGTCCGGGGTATTCCACAAACACCCCCGGCAACTGACGGATTGACAGGAAGAGAGGTGAGAACTTGAAGACTCTGATTTTTTCCTTACTTGCGCTGGCGGTCGCACCGGTCGTGGCCGTGGGACAGTTCCAGTTTCACGACCTGAACTCCAAGTCGATCGAGCTGACGGAAAAAGGCTCGCCGGTGTTTGTCTACAACTACGGAACGATGCTCAAAGAGGGTACAGCGCCGGATCGCGCCCGCTGCTGCTATCTCTATCCCGTCTACGCGCCCGACGGCGTGGTGGTCACCGATGATTTCCCCAAGGACCATCCCCACCACCGCGGTATCAGTTGGATGTGGCCCGTCGTCGTTGTGGATGGCAAGACTTACGACCTTTGGACGATCAAGGGCATCCTCGACCGATTCGAGAAGTGGGAGCGCAAAAAAGCCGGCAAGGACAAGGCGGTGTTGGCGTTTCAGGACGGCTGGTACGTGGGCGATCGCAAGGTGGTGCAAGAGAACGTGGAGATCGTCGCGCATTCCATCGTGGACGGGAGCCGCGACCTCGACGTCACCGTCACCCTGCATTCGGTGGGCGCGGAGGTGTCGATCGGTGGTACGCACGAACTTGATAAGGGTTATGGCGGAGGGCTGGAAATCCGCTTCGCTCCGCGCACCGACACCAAGATTCGCACCGCAGCGCAGGAGGACGCGCCCGACAGCGACCGCGTCCCCGCGGCTTGGGCGGAACTGACCGGCAATTTTGGTGGCAAGATGGCCACCACGCGCGTCACCGAAGATCCTTCCAACCCCGGGGCGCCCAATGGCTGGTGCTTGCGGCATTACGGATTCCTGGGGGTGGAATACCCGGGACTGGAATTGCGCCGCCTGGACAGCAAGGTGCCTCTGACCATGAAGTTCCGCGTATCGCTCTCGGGAAGTTCATCAAGCGCGAGCTTGGCGGAAAAGCACGTCCTGGTTTACACACGCAACGGCAAAGGCTACGTTCACGACAACATTCAATCCAGCGTTGAAGCCATCAAGAAAATGGCTGCGGAGAACGGATTCGGGGTGGATGTGACGGATGATCCGTACTTCTTCGTGGACTCAACCCTGAAGCAGTACAAGGCTGTGGTGTTTGCGAACACCAATAACGAAGCGTTCCTGAACGACTTCGAGCGGAACGCCTTCAAGCATTATATTGAGTCCGGCGGCGGCTTTGTGGGCATCCACTCCGCCTCGGGCTCGGAGCGCGATTGGCCGTATTTCTGGTCAGTCCTGGGTGGGAAGTTCGTGCGCCACCCACACCAGCAGGTTTTTCTCGTCCGGGTAAAGGATGCGGACTTTCCGGCCACCTGGAAATTGCCCGCCACGTTCGAATGGAAGGACGAGTGTTACTTACTCGACCACCTCAACCCGGATATTCACGTGCTGTTGGCCACCGATCGTACCAAACTCGATGATCCCGATAAGGCGAAGCATCCCGACGAAGAATTCGGCGACTCTCTGCCACTCTCCTGGTATCACCATTTCGACGGTGGCCGGGAGTATTACCTTGCCCTCGGCCACAACCGGGCCGACTATTCCAATCCCCTTCTGTACAACCAGATCCTGGGTGGAATTCTTTGGGCCATGGGAAGTGAAAAGAACAGTGACGAGTGAAAAGTGACAAGTGACCAGCGAGACGAGCCGCGTACGCTCGCCACTCTTCACTTGTCACTTATCACTGAAGTTTGGAGGTGAGATCATGCATTTCGAAAAGACGTCATCGCGACGACGATTCCTGAAAGGCTCGCTCACCGCAGCCGCGGCCATCGGATTTCCCGCCATTGTCCCGGCCCGCGTCTTCGGCCGGAGCGCACCGAATAACATGATCCAGGTGGCGCAGATGGGCTGCGGCCGCATCGCCCGGGACTCCGAATTCAAGGGCATTCTTAGAAACAGCGATGTGGCCCGGTATGTGGCTGTGTGCGACCTGGATACCGTCCGCATGGCCGACGCGAAAAACCTGCTCGAACAGGCCTACGCGAAGAAGTTCGGAACAGGGAAGTACGCGGCGCTCAAAACCTACGGCGATTATCGCGAGATGCTCCAGGACAAGAGCATCGATGCGGTCTGCATCAGCACGCCCGATCACTGGCACGCGCAACCCGCTATGGAAGCGGCGTTGGCCGGCAAAGACATCTATCTCCAGAAGCCCGCTTCGCTGACCATCAAGGAGGGCCGCCAGATGGCGGATACGATCAAGCGGACGGGCCGCATTTTCCAGCAGGGAAGCCAGCAACGTTCGACATATCAATTTCGCTATGCCTGCGAGTTGGTTCGCAACGGCCGCATTGGCAAGGTTCAACAAGTCCTGATTGGGTTGCCGGTGGATCCCGCCGGGGATGTGGAACCGGAAATGCCCGTGCCGCCCAACTTGAATTACGAGATGTGGCTCGGCTCCACGCCCCTGGTCTACTACACGGAAAAACGCGTGCACCCGCAGGCAGCGAACCTACAGGATCGCTACAGTCGTCCGGGCTGGCTGCGTTGCGAGCAGTTCGGCGCCGGCATGATCACCGGCTGGGGCGCGCATCACATCGACACGGCACACTGGGGCATGGGCACCGAATACACCGGACCGGTGGAGATCGTCGCCAGCGCTGAGTTCCCCAAGAAGGGGTTGTGGGACGTTCATGGCGCGTTTCACGTGGGGGCGAAATATGCCAACGGCGCCGAGGTCTACATCAGCGAGAAGTATCCGAACGGCATCAAGTTTATCGGCGAAGACGGATGGATTTGGGTCACGCGCGGCGACGTCACGCCCGGCGATTTGGCCGCGGGCAAGCCCCGCAACGCGGCGCTCGATGCGAGCGACCTGAAGATGCTCCGGGCCGGCATCAAGGACAACGAAATCCACCTGCACCGTAGCCCCAAGAACGATCATCACCTGGACTGGCTGGCCAGCATCAAGACGCGCAAGCCGCCGGCGGCGCCGGCGGAAGTCGGCCATCGTTCCTGTGCAGCGTGCCTGCTGGCCGGCGCGGCCATGAAACTGAATCGCGAACTCAAGTGGGACCCGCAGGCGGAACGCTACGTCAATGACGAGGAGGCGAACGCCCTGCTGTCCCGTCCGCAGCGCGCCCCTTACGGTACCGGCCACCTTAGTGCTTCGAAGCGGTTGCCGGAAGACTCGGGGAATCTTGAAGGAGTTTGGGTGTCAACTGGGGGCTTGCGGGTTTACTCCGTCTGAACTGCGTGCCGGGCGATCAGCAACATCGAATCTTATTGTCCGCGCCGCACGTCGTTCGTACCGCCGATGGAGGCCACCCACTTGGGGGATTTCAAAGATGTCTCCCGATTCTGGTGGCTGTATGGGTCGGGATAACGGGGCGACTTTGGCTAAAGCCAGATGGGTTCTCGACTCTCGGTAATAAGCGAAGTAGCTCTTCAGAATCCTGCGCAGATGCTTCTCTCCCAGCACGATTACATGGTCCAAGCACTCTCGCCGAATCGAGCCCGCAAGCCTTTCGGCAAATGGATTTTGCCAAGGGCTGTAAGGTGCGATCATCACTTCTTGAATACCCATTCCTTTCACCCAACCACAAAAATCCTCGCCATAGATCTTGTCTCGATCTCGCAGCAGGTAACGTGGTGCCGCATCCTCTGGAAAGGCTTCTGCCATCTGTTGCCCTGGCGTGAGCTGGCGTCTCGCGGAATTTATTTGGGCACGAACCCGGGCAGCTCTTTCTTTTGCGTGTTGACGGCTGCGCACGGCATCCACCTGCTGGGTGGTGTTGTTCATGGTGTTCCCAGATAGCTTCAGGCTATTGGCGATGAGGCCGCATTAGGTGTAAGTTAAAGTCTGGGGCTTGAACTTTTGATTTGAGGTTCATCAATTTCCTTATGACAACGAAACGATACAGTCCGTGGTTACATCGATACGCAACCTTCATCGCCATCTGCACCTTTTTTCTGATTATCGCGGGCGCGCTGGTGACCGGCAACGACGCCGGTCTGTCCGTGCCTGATTGGCCGACGTCATTCGGCAGTTTCCGAATGCCGCGCATGGTGGGCGGGGTCAAGTTTGAGCACGGCCACCGCATGATCGCCGGAGCTGTGGGAATCCTGACGATAATTCTCGTGCTTGCGCTCTGGATCAAGGATTCCAGGCGTTGGGTGAAATGGATTGGAGGGGCCGCCGTGCTGGCCGTGCTGGCCCAGGCCGCTCTGGGGGGCATCACGGTTCTATTTCATTTGCCCGTGGCCATCTCGACGAGTCATGCCACGCTGGCCCAAGTCTTTTTCTGCCTCGCCGCGAGCCTGGTCTTTTTCACGCGAGCCGGCTGGCGATGGGACGAACCCAAACTCGAAGATGCTTCCACTCCCTCGCTCCAGCACCTGACCGTGGCCACGACGGGCGTCATGCTTGTGCAGTTGGTTTTGGGGGCCGCGTACCGCCACTCCGGGATGGGCGTCGAGCCCCACGTTGTGGGTGCCTGCGTGGTCACAATGCTGGTGGTCTGGGTGGTCACACGAATCGAGATGAAGTTCTGGCAAGTGCCCGCCCTCCTGAGGCCCGCACTTTTGCTGGCCGCCCTGCTGATGCTACAACTGTCCCTCGGCATCGGCGCTTACATCGTGAAGATGGCTGACCAGAACGCACCTAAACCTCTGCCCCCGGTGGTGAACATGACCACCGCACACGTGGCCGTGGGCGCACTGGTGCTGGTGACGAGCCTGTACCTGACCTATCAGACCCATCGCTTTCTCACCGCTCCGACCGAGGCGGTGAAGATCGCTTCGGCCCCACACGGGGCGGCCATATGAACCGCGGATCAGACAACCCGGGAGTCAATGCGGTTTCGCTGAGGAACAACGCGCCCCCGCAGTGGCTCACGCGCCTGGCGGATTACTGGACGCTTACCAAGCCGGAAGTGAATTTCCTGGTCCTGGTAAGTACGCTAGTGGGTTTCTATCTCGCCTGGCGCGGCCCGCTGGATTTCTGGCGGTTGTTGCATACGCTGTTGGGCACATTGCTCGTGGCCAGCGGCACCGGGACGCTGAACCAGTACATCGAACGCCACTCGGATAAGCGCATGCGCCGAACCGCCAATCGCCCCCTGCCTGCAGGGAGACTAGCTCCGCCCGAGGCGTTCTGGTTCGGCATCCTGTTGGCAGCGGCCGGCGGCTGGGAGTTGTGGGTGTTCACGAACCCATTGACCAGCGGGCTCGCTTTGTTAACGCTTGGCGCCTACCTCCTGCTCTATACCCCACTCAAAAAGAGAACGCCGCTCTGCACGCTTGTGGGGGCCTTTCCTGGCGCCATGCCGCCGCTCATCGGCTGGGCGGCGGTGCGCAACAGCCTGAGCCCTGATGCCTGGGTGCTATACGTCATTCTCTTCCTCTGGCAGTTCCCGCACCTGCTGGCGATTGCCTGGATGTACCGCGAAGACTACGCCCGTGCTGGCCTCCAGATGCTTCCGAGGAACGACCGCGAAGGCCGGGCGACGGTGCGGCAGATTCTGGGGTATTCATTCGTATTGTTGCCTGCGAGCTTAGTGCCCGTCTTCCTGGGGCAGGTGGGGAAGGCCTATTTGGTGGGAGCTTTGGTGCTCGGAATTGGGTTTTTGCACTATGGCATGCGCCTGGCGGCTAACCGGTCAAATTCATTTGCCCGGCGCTTGGTCCTTGCCTCAGTCGTATACTTACCTCTGGTATTCGCCTTGATGATGGTGGACAAAACTCCGCTTTAGGCAAGGCCTGCCTGTTGCTGAGCGAGCTTTGCTTCCAACTGCTCAAGGGCCGAATTCAGCCAATGGAGGAGAGCTTTTTCAGCCTCTTCGCGAGGAGCGACAGCCCATGCTCGAGGGACTGGCGTTATTAGCACTCTGCTTTCTGGTAGCGGTGATGGGGCTGGCGGTAGTGGCTTTGGAGGCGATTAGCGGCAGGATTTTCTCGATTGACGGCCCGTGGCTAAGCCTGATCAGCCTGACCTTGGCGGCAGTGTTCGGCGGCAACCTCGCTTGGTCGTCTTACACCGGCGAGGCACAGCGAATGCTGCGTCACTTTCGCAAAGGGTCCGAGCCCGATAACGCCTCGGACAAGAAGCAGCCGAGCGCAGCATGATCCCTTACCTTCCCGCCATCGACGCCAGCCTGAATGCCGCCAGTGCCATCTTCTTGGTCCTGGGGTTCTTTTTCGTTCGAGAAAAGAACATCCGAGCTCACAAGACGTGCATGCTTTCAGCCTTTGCGACCTCAATGATCTTCTTGGTCTGCTACCTCACTTATCACTACTTTCACGGGACAACCCACTTCCTCGGACAGGGCGCCGTTCGAAGTTTCTACTTTGTGCTGCTCGGTTCGCATACAGTCCTTGCGGCGTTGATCGTGCCGCTGGCACTCGCCACGCTTTACCGCGCCTGGCGGGAGCGCTTCGAGCAGCACAAACGAATCGCACGCTGGACCCTGCCCCTTTGGCTTTACGTCTCGGTGACGGGCGTGCTGGTTTACTGGATGCTTTATCACCTCTATCCGGGCAGCTAGTGGCGCCTGCCCCCGGGGCCGTTGGCACTGACGAAAGCAGGGTTTTCAGGTCGTCTGCAAGAGCGGTGATTCGCTTGATTCTTGCCGAGAGCGCGCTATAATGGGGACTCGCAACATTAGTTTCCTCACGACGAGGATCCTCCGGGGAATCTTTCATGATTGAGCCCATTCCACGACTAGGCGATACCATTGACGATTATTGCCCTCGCTGCCGCCTGCTTCTGAACCATGCTGTGGCAAGCTTGGTGGACAACAAGGTGGTGAAAGTCGTTTGCCAGACTTGCCATACTGAGCACCCGTATCGAAATGGGGAATTGCCTCCGAAGAAGAAACCAAGCCCCCGTGCCGTGCTATTTGAGCAGGTTTTGGTGAAGACAACGTCTACCCCCGAAGCCGAGCCCCAAGCGCCTGCTGAGGAACCCACTCAGGCCGAGCCCGAGCCGCCGAAGAAAAAAAAGGTCGCAACTCCGGCACGCTACATCTCCAGGCATAAGACCAAGCCTCCCCGTGGGTAGACAGGTTTCAGGTGCCAGGTTTCAGGTGTCAGGGAAACAGTGACGACCTGGGGGGAGTGTTCCTTAATTATTCCCCAGCTTCACACGCCCGTGCTACGCCGGCCGGGCGTGATTCAGACTGTCCGGGTCACAATGTTGAGCTCCCGTGGCTTGTCGGGATCCAACCCCTTCACCTTGGCGAGCATGGCTGCGAAAACCTGCCCCGGCACGATGTAGGGGATAGGCGTGTAGATTTCCGGGACAGGATCGGGGATTCGAATCACTCGAGCGGCGCCGGGTATACGCGCATTGGAGGAGGAAAATACCAGGGTGTCCGCTCTCAGAGCGCGCAGACGCGCCGTCAATTTCAACAGTTCTGGAAATGTCTTGCCGGGTGGCATGAAGAGCAGCGCGGGGAAGTCCCGCTCGATCATTGCAATCGGTCCGTGAAGGAAGTCAGCAGACGAGAATCTTTCCGCAACGACATAGCAGGTTTCCATCAGCTTCAAGGCCAGTTCAAAGGCGTTGGCATAGTTAATGCCGCGTGCCACCACGACGCACCGGAGCATGTAACGGTAGCGCTCGACCAACTCCTTGATTTCCGGCGCCAATTTGAGCGCCTGTTCGACTCGGTGAGGGATTTCGCTGACATCAGCAAGAGCAATTTGAGAGCTTAAGCTCGAGGCCAACAAGTAGAGCAGCAGCAGTTGACCGGTGTAGGTCTTGGTCGCGGCCACGGAGCGCTGCTTTCCAGCATGGACAAGGAACACCTCATCCACCAAACCGGCCATCGTCGAACGAGCTTCGTTGGTGATGCCGAGTGTGTAAGCGCCAAGACGCTTCGCCGACTCGAGCACCAGATTAATGTCCGTTCCTTCGCCCGATTGCGAGATGCCCACAACCAAAGTTTGGCGAAAATCCAACCGCGCGCGATAGAGGGTGTGAATCGACGGAGCACTCAAGGAGACGGGGATGCCCGTCGTTAACTCGAGCAGGTAGCGTCCAAACAGCGCGGCATTGTCGGATGTGCCCCGTGCCACCAGAACTATGAGCCGGAAGTTCTGTTTGCGGGCGAAGTCAGCGAATGCTAAGGCATGGTGGCGCTCGGCGGCCAGCGTGCGTTTGAGCGCCAGGGGCTGCTCCAAAATCTCCTCCATCATTTGAGACATAAGGCACCAGGATACAGATCATTCAGATTGCGAGCCCAAAGGCCAGAAATTATACGCAAGCAGGGGCGGCCTGCAACCGGAAAGTTCCGGAGGGCACGCCGATCGCCAAAAAGAAAGGAAAGCCTCTTCCCTACGTTGCCAGCTTCCGCGCCATGGCTAGCGCGCCTTCGACGGGTTCACGCTGCAAAAGCCGCACGCGCGCGGAGGGCATGCGCTGGTGCACGTAGCGCGCAAAACTGCGCCGTAAAGTTGGGCTGGAACGGAAGACGCCGCCGGCACACACCACGGGGACCATTCGGCGACGCCCCAAGCGTCTCGCCAGCGCCAGCGCCAACTGGGCGAGGTCGCAAGCGGCTTCGGCCAAAAGGCGTCGCGCCACTCGATCGCCCTGGCGGGCCGCTTCCAAAACCAGCGGGAAGAGCGCGGCCACTTGCTGTGTGTCAAGGTTCTTCAGCGCGATTTGTGTGATGCCAGTGAGCTGCAGAGCCCGGCAAATCCTCTGGGTTAGCAAAGTGCGCTCGCCCCGCCCATCGAAGTCGCGCAGAGCCGCCATGATGGCCTTGCGTCCCAAGTCATAGCCCGACCCGAGATCGTCAAACGAAGCGCCCCAACCACCGGCGCGCAGGGTTTGCCCTCGGTGGTTACGCGCGTAGGCGATGGAACCTGTCCCCGAGACCACGATCATCCCGGCAGCGGTTCCTATGGCGGCGTGCAGAGCAATCGCCGCGTCCGTCGCCAGGAGATGATGCCGCGCGGGGATGGCCTTGCAGAGCCAAGCCAGAAGCGGGCGGCTCACAGCCGGACGGTCCACTCCGGCCACACCGGCGCAAACGGCCACGAGCAAGGGTTTGTGGTGACGCCGCCCTCGAGCGGCGCCGACAACCGGATGCTCGTCGCCAGCGGCGGCAGTAGAAACCCTTCTTAGGACCGCGCGCGCGGCCCGTAAGAGTTCTTTCTTGGCTCCTTCAATCCCCACTTTCAGCGGGTTCGAAGGCCCTGCCACACCCTTGGCGAGAATGCGGCCTCGCTCGTCACCCAGGCATGCTTGGGTGCGGCTTCCACCGCCATCGATACCAAGGAAGAGTCCCATGTCCTAAGACCAGCACCACCATTATGTGCGATTTGTCGTGCCCATTTCCAGTAGGTCCATTTTTGACCTTCCACTCTCGACTATTGTTAACTCCTTCAGCACTTGACAAGAAATTATTCGCCCTGTTTAATATGTCCTGCGGAATAAGACCGCAGGAACATTATTCAGACGCCTGACTCTTAGCTAACGGTGAATAGGATGGAATTACGAAAGGATCCCATTACGCAAAACTGGGTGATTCAGGAGGATGGCGAAGGCCCATGGCCCAGATTTGCTGCTTGCCCCCTATGCCCCGGCCAGGAAGCCCTTTCCCCGCAGACGATCTACTCGTATTCGAATGGCAACGGCAGGTGGCAAGTCCGCGTAACGCCCCACTTGCGCCCCCTTTACCGAATTGAAGGGGATGCACAACGCCGGGCGGAAGGTATCTACGACAAGATGCGCGGCTTGGGCGCCCACGAGGTCGTTGTGGAATCGCCGATCCACGATGCCTCGCTTTCGCATCTGAGTGACGAAGACGTTGCGCAGGTCTTGCGAGCCTACGTGTCTAGAATTACAGACCTTAAGAAAGACCGCCGTTTCCGTTACGTTGCCGTTTTCCGTAATCAGGGAGCCTTGGCGGGACAGGATCTGGAGCACTCACACTCACAGATTACGGCTACTCCCTTCATCCCCAGAAGGGTGATCTACGAGTTGCGATCATTCCAGGCGTACTACGCGCTCAAGGAACGATGTATTCTTTGCGACATTTCCACACAGGAAATCTCCCACCAAGTGCGGACGGTCGAGTGGGACGATCAATTCGTCGCCTTTTGTCCATTTGCCTCACGGGTACCCTATGAGACCTGGATTCTGCCCCTTAACCATCATTGTTCCTTCGAAGAGGACCTCATCACCTGGGACCGCCAAATACACTTGGCCCGCTTTCTGAAGTCAATTCTGCGGCGGCTGGAGTCGGTGTCGCCCGCTTATCACTTGGTCCTTCACACCACACCCAACGTGGCTGCCAAATACGACCGGAAAGAGCACTGGATGACTCTGGCGGACGATTCTCACTGGCACTTTGAGATACTGCCGGCGAGCGAGCCAAAATCCAAGTCGTATAGTGTGAAAGAGGTTTACTACAATTCGGTCCGGCCAGAGCTGGCGGCGGAAGAGTTGCGCGCCGCAGGCGCAGAAATCCGTACCAAAACCTAGCCTTCGAATCTCACCCTTGAGTCGCCGGTGTAGCTTGCCCGGGAAGGTTGGCGAGTGTCTAGCCGCTGCGCTTGGGCCGGACAGACGTGGTGTGCTTCGTCTTGGGGCGCATCTGTCCCCGCATGTCAACGCCCTGTTCGATGACGGACTTCAGGTTCTGGAGGTAAAGGGTCCAGCTCCCTACAGCCTTGTCCAGTGCGTCGCTGGAAGGGAAACCGCTGTGACTGAGTTCGACAGCAGTTTCCGCGCCTTGAGGAAAGAGCTTGATCCTCACGTTTGTTACTACGGGTTCGTTGGGTGGCTGCCAGGTAAAACCCAAGGTGTTGCCCCTGATGAACTCCGTTACCACGCCACTCCACACGCCTTCCGTGCCGGTCCACCGGAAGTGGTACTTTCCTCCCAGTTGTGGTTCGATGATGGCTTGGTCCGGAAACCAGAGGATTAGCTTCCTGGAATCTGACAGGTAATTGAAAATCCCTACCGCGTCGCTGGAAATCGTTACCCTCAGGGTGGCCGACCGCGTCACGCTGACGGGGCCCGTATCTTCGTCTTTAGCTGCGCGCTTAGTGTGTTGCGCCGTTGCGGGGCCAGTTGCAAGCAACAAGAGAAGCATCAAGGGGGTAACATGGGCTTTCATTTCTTTTATCCCTCCGGGGGATTCCGCCTGCTCCCATAATACAACACCTCCCGGTTTCGACATAGTTCCCGACAGCCGGCATCTTCGGTCCTCTTCCCTACGAGCTTTCAGTCTACCGGTGCGGCCTCATTCGTCGGCGGTTGGCAGGGCGTCCATCCCGTAGCGCTGGGCTTCGTGTTGCATCAGGCGTGTCAGCTCCAATTTGGTTTCCTCGGGCAGACGCGAGGGCGTGTATTGCTCGATGAGGCGCGAAACCTCCCGCGCGGCGCGCTCCCTCAACCTCAGTTGCCCCCCCTCCAGCCATCGCGATAGGTTGGCGCGATCAATAACCGGGCCAGGGAAAGTGATCTCCTCGCGCAGGTGGCGGCGGGTGTGGTCGGCGATCAGCAAATACTTTTCGCGCCGCAATTCCTGGAAGAGGGGAAGCGATGGGAAATCCTCCCGCGGTTCGATCCCGCGCAACAGGCGGTAGGTCATGGCGCAGATCTCGTTATCGACGACCAGCTTTTCCAGGCTCAGGCAGCTTTCAAAATCCAGCATCCCCGGGCCTGAGATGCTGTTGATTCCCGAGAGCGCCGCCAAGATCGCGCCTATGCCCGTCTCGAGGCCCGCCTGCGCGTCCAATTGCTTCGCGTCGCTGAGGGCAATGTAACCCTGGGTGGGCATGCCTAGGCGCTTCCCCACCTCGCTGTTCGCGCAGTCGAGCATCATGGTTTCCACCGCGCCCATCGGAGTGGTCCCGAACCGGACGTCGAAGATGGCGGGCGAGCCGCCGTACAAGATCGGATGGCCGGGATTCACAAGCTGGCTAATCACCACCCCACTCAGGTTCTCGGCGGTCTGCTGGACAAGGCTCCCCACCAGAGTGACGGGCGCCACCAGTCCGGAAAGCGGCATGGATATCAGCTCCACCGGAATCGACCAGCGGGCACAGTCCACCAGATTCTGGCTTGTCACGTCGCTCCACTTGAGCGGCGCGGTGGGGCAGGCGGAGAAGATGGTCAGGGGCTTTGCTCTGAGTGCCGGCTCGTTTCCGCGCACAGCGACTTGCAGGTCCTTCATGATCTCGAACCCTTCCACCGTAAAGGCCCCGGTGACCACCGGCTTCTCACCGTACAGGAGGCTCAGATAGAGTCGGTAGCTATCCGCGATCTTGTCGTGAACATCGGCGGGGATCAGGGCGGTGCTTTGAGAAGCGAGGTGCTGCAGGCCGCTCGTTACCTTCACGTAGCGGACGTAGTCCAGCGTCGAGGGTCGGCGCAATTCGCCGCTCCGGTTATCCAGGATGTTGAGCGCGGTCGAGCCAGGCGTGAAGTATACGTTGTCACCCCGAAAGTCATGTGTTTCGTTCCCCAGGACATCGTAGAGTTTGAAAGCGCGGGGGACGGTACCGAGCGCCTGGTCGATGAGGTCTTCCGTGAGGCGGGCGTTCCAGTTGCCTTCGTCCACCTGCGCGCCATGGTCAGCAAGCATGGTGAGCACAGGCTTATTGTGGATCTCGAAGCCTAGCTTGCACACTACTTCGCGCGCTTCCGCGATGATTCTATCGATCAGTTCATCTTCGAGCAGTCTAAGAATTGGTCTCATTGGTCTCCTTGCGAAGGGATTGTGGGGCCAAGTTGGGTCCACGGTGCGTCTTCAGCACCAGCGAGACTGATCTTGCCTATGGCCAAGCTGCAGTTCACCCCCCAGCTCACACCTTGGTGAATGGGAGGGCTAGATTGTACTCGAACCGGCGATCCCAGGTTACGGGAATTTGTTCCATTAAGTTTTCCTGCTGATAAAATAATTTGATTTGGGCCCGTGCCCGCCCGCTTCCTATAATATCTACCGTCTTACACGAATGGGTTCAACTAATGGAGGAGAATTATATGCATAGGTTGTTAACCCGGCTCCTTCTCGGTCTGGTGCTCGTTATTGGATTGATGGCTGGTCGAGGGTTCGCTCAATCCTCAACGCCATCCGATGTTTCGATCCCACCATCGCAGTCCGGTTCTACTTCGATTACGGCCGAACGCCTGGCCCAGCTCGAACAGCAGATTGCGGAAGCGCGGAGCTCCGGCGACAACGCCTGGATGCTGGTCAGCGCGGCGCTGGTTCTTATGATGACCGGCCCCGGTCTGGCGCTCTTCTACGCAGGTTTGGTTCGAAAGAAGAACGTCCTTGCCACCATGATGCAAAGCTTCACGCTCATGGCGTTGGTGACAGTCCTTTGGGCTCTTTTCGGTTACAGCTTGGTCTTCCATGAGGGCGGGAGCATCTTGGGGAATCTAGGGTATGTTTTTCTCCGGGGTGTTGGCGCCATGCCTAACGCGGATTACGCCGCCACCATTCCCCATCAGACTTTCATGGTTTATCAATTGATGTTCGCTATTATTACTCCTGCCTTGATCACTGGGGCCTTTGCGGAACGAATGAAATTCAGCGCCATGGTGCTTTTCATGGCACTGTGGTCCGTCCTTGTCTACGACCCCATGGCTCACATGGTCTGGGGAAAGGGCGGCTTGCTCAATGCCGCGCTGGGGGGGGCCTTCCCCACCCTTGACTTTGCCGGGGGCACCGTTGTGCACGTGACTTCCGGCGTTTCAGCGCTTGTCTGCGCGCTTTACCTCGGCAAGAGATTGGGTTATCCGAAAGAAGCAATGCCGCCGCACAGCGTCGTGCTGAGCTTCATCGGCGCCTGCCTGCTTTGGGTGGGTTGGTTCGGGTTCAACGCCGGAAGTGCGCTTTCGGCGGGAAGTCTCGCCAGCAGCGCCTTTGTGGCTACGCATTTCGGTGCTGCGGCGGCAGCGCTGGGGTGGGCTGTGGCAGAGTGGCTTTGGCGCGGAAAGCCCAGCGTGCTCGGGGCCATTTCAGGTGCGGTGGCCGGGTTGGTGGCAATTACCCCCGCGGCAGGGTTTGTTGCACCTATGTCCGCTCTGGCCATCGGGCTGATTGCTGGGGTACTCTGCTTTCTGATGGTGGCCAAGGTAAAGGAACTCTTCGGTTATGATGATTCTCTCGACGTGTTCGGGGTTCATGGCGCGGGCGGCACAATCGGGGCGTTATTGACCGGCGTTTTCGCTGCCAAGGCGGTGAATTCGATTTTTAGGGACAGCCACGGTAATGCCTTGCCGGTGGGGTTGATTGATGGTAATGCCCATCAACTCTTGAACCAGTTGGTGGGTATCGGCTTTGCTTGGGTGCTCGCCATCGTCGGCACGCTCATCATTTTGAAGGTTGTGGATCTGGTCGTGGGTTTGCGCGTTCCGGCCGAGCATGAGATTCAGGGTCTGGACCTGTCTCAACACGGGGAGGAAGGCTACAATCTGGAGGTTTGAGCTCGATGGCGTAGGGGGCGCTTTGCTGTTCGGAGGGTTCCGGGGATTTGGGGGGAGTTCCTCCCGGGTGCCAAGTCTTAGGTCAAAGGACAACTGCCAATGAAAAAAATCGAAGCGATCATTCAGCCCTCAAGGTTCGATGCGGTCAAGGATGCCCTCCATGATATCGGCGTGGAAGGCATGACGGTCTTAGAAGTGCGGGGGCACGGCCGGCAGAAGGGACACACCGAGTTTTACCGTGGCAATGAGTACACGGTTGATCTGCTTCCCAAGATCAAAATTGAGATGGTAGTCCCGGACAACCTCGCAGAACAGTCTGTTCAGGCCATTCTTAAAACGGCGAAGACGGGGAAGATTGGCGACGGAAAGATTTTTCTGACGCACGTTGACGACGCCATCCGCATCCGGAACGACGAGCGGGGCGATGCGGCCTTGTAAGTGAAAATGGAAACTGGAAAATGGAAAATAGGGCCCGCCCTCTGTCGTAATCGGACAGGCCGGAATCACGGCGATCGGGGGACGGCGAGCCGTCCCCCTACAACTTGTAGGGGTAGGGCTTGCCCTACCCACGACCCCCCAAGTCGGTCGGCCCGCTCGGCCTAGATTGCTCAATCGCCCAGAATGAGAGCGGGCGCCCCAAGCTTGTCATGGCACCTAAGCTTTCGGATTATTACGCTGCTGAATCCCTTAAGATCCAACAAGAGTTTGAGCGGACAGGCGATGGCTTGGCCGTCCTGTGCCGACGCTCGGACGCGGTGGATGTGGTGGTTACCAGGCTTTACAGCCGGTTTTTTTCCCCGCAGCTTGATGAACCACAAAACTTCTGCTTGCTTGCCCTGGGCGGCTATGGTCGCCGTGAGCTCTTTCCACATTCGGATATTGACCTGCTTTTCCTTACCGAAAGCAGCGGGGAGCAGTCTTCCAGAAGGGACGCGGTGGCGGCTATCCTGCGGGAACTCTGGGACCTACGGCTCCGCCTTGGCCATAGCATGCACACGCTTGCGGAGTGTGGCCGGCTTTACCGCGATAACCTGGAATTCAACGTCGCACTCCTCGATTGCCGCTACCTGGCGGGCGACCGCCGGCTTTATGTGCGCCTGCATGATGACGTGTTTCCGCACCTGGTGGCTCGAGATCATCAAGACCTGCTTCGCAACTTGGCGGACATGACTCGCCAGCGGCACGCGAAATATGGCGATACCATTTTTCACCTCGAGCCCGACATCAAAGAAGCTCCGGGCGGCCTCCGGGATTACCATGTTTGCCGATGGCTGGGACGCATCTCCGAACTCGAGAAGCGTAAGGCCTGGGGCACGCCGGAGGATCTGTGGCCCGCGCATTGGCGTGCCGAGATCGGTACGGCTTTCGAGTTCCTTTGCGCCACGCGGTGTTTTCTTCACTATCTCCGGGAGTGTGATGACAATCAGTTAAGTTACGAATGCCAGGACCGGGCATGCGCTCGTGGAATTGCGGGCCAACCAGCAGCACCGCTGACCGCTGCGGACTGGATGCGTATCTACTTCCGCAATGTCCGCTCCATTTACCGGCTCACCATGCACCTGCTGGACGATAGCGCCCCGGCGCGGGCGGGAGTCTATGGCTTATTCCAGAATTGGAGGTCAGGCCTCTCCAATGCGGATTTCTCGGTCCTCCGGGAGAATATCTACGTCCGTCAGCCTGCGGCCCTGGCGCAAGACCCCGCGCTGCTTTTGCGGCTGTTTGAGGTGGTCGCGCGGCACGGGCTCGAACTCAGCCGGGATGCAGAAAGAGCGGTCACGGAAACGTTGACTCGCGGCGCAGCCACGCCGTTGGATCCTTCAGTGTTCTTCGGCAACTTTCGGCAGATACTCCTTTTTCCCTGGGCGGCCAAAGCCTTGCGGGACATGAATCGCCTGGGTCTGCTCAGCGCTCTCTTCCCGGAGTTCCAGGTGATTGATTCCCTTGTCATCCGGGATTTCTTTCACCGCTACACGGTGGACGAACACTCCTTCATGACAATTCAGAACCTGCACGCGCTTGCTCCATCTCGCTCGAGGTCTCAAGGCCGGGCCAATTCCGGCATGGGGTCGGAGTGGGAAGATAGACTCGCCGAGATCCTCTCGGAACTGGAAAAACCGGAACTTCTCTACCTCGCCTTACTTTTTCACGACGTCGGCAAAGGCATGGAGGCGCCGGATCACATCGAGGGAAGTCTTCAGGCACTGGATGGGATCATGGCACGATTAGACCTCGTGCCGGGAGACCGCGCAACCGTCCGGTTTCTGATCGCCAGCCATCTTGAGATGTCCACTACATTGCAGCGCCGGGACATATTCGACCCGGAAACAGTGCGAGAATTCGCGGGGAAAATCGAGACCTCCGAACGATTGAAGATGCTGTCCCTGCTGACCTATGCCGATATCAAGTCGGTCAATCCGGAAGCCTTGACGCCTTGGAAGACCGAACTGTTGTGGCGACTCTACGCCGCCACCGCGAATTACCTGGCGCGCAGCCTGGACAAGGAGAGAGTGAAGCCCGTGGCCGCCACCG
>Ga0208692_1000329_pt1 | contig 38093 bp, 35 predicted proteins | sample June2015DPH_20_1_3_FD_184721 | JGI IMG/M metagenome (GOLD analysis project Ga0208692, IMG submission 184721) | Peatland microbial communities from SPRUCE experiment site at the Marcell Experimental Forest, Minnesota, USA - June2015DPH_20_100... | ecosystem: Environmental > Terrestrial > Soil >... | reverse complement strand
CTACCGCTCAAAGCCTTAACAGTCCAAGAACCAGTCTTCGCAGAAGTGTAAGTACCAGTACTTTGAACCCAGGAACCGCCAGCGCCGCTAGTTATACTCCAAGTAACTGAGCCAGTAACATCCCAAGAATTACCTAAACCATCAGAAGCAGTAGCAGTGAAAGCCTGAGAATTACCCGCAGCAATCGACGGTGAAGACGGAGAAACCGCAATACTCGAAACAGAACCATGACCAGTAACCGTCAAAGAAGCCGTACCAAACACACTACCGCTCAAAGCCTTAACAGTCCAAGAACCAGTCTTCGCAGAAGTGTAAGTACCAGTACTTTGAACCCAGGAACCGCCAGCGCCGCTAGTTATACTCCAAGTAACTGAGCCAGTAACATCCCAAGTGTTACCGTAAGCGTCAGTAGCCATAGCCGTGTAAGTCTCAGTTGATCCAGCCGTAATTGAGTCTGAAGCAGGAGTAACCGCGATGCTCACGGCAGAACCATGAGTAACCGTAAAGCTGCCACTCGTTCCAGAGGCATCAAGAGAAACATCAGTCGCGGTGATAACATCAGAACCCGCCTTGGTAACAGTGACGGAACCAGTCCAAACACCACCCGCGAAGGCACTGGTAATCGTCGGGCTAATCGTTCCAGAAGTGTCACTCAAAGTAGGAGTACCATCGTAGCTTGTAACATTGTTATTAGAAGAATCCTGAGCCGTAATCGTCACAATAAACGAGACACCAGCGGTCTGAGGACTACTAATAGTATCAAAGGCAAAATGATCCAAAGTATCTTGAGCTTTGGCTTGCATACTTGCGAGTGCGAAGATTGATAGCGAAATTAGAAATGCGATTATTAGGATTTGTAGTTTCTTCATGTTTTTTCATTCTGATGTTTCTTGTTGACTTAGATTTGGGCTAATTGTCCGTTTGCGATACTCGTTTCCAGTGTTTTTTAACCTTTTCTACGCTTTTATATCTTGTTCCATATAGAAAATATGGTAACACTCTCTATATTAGAGGAGAGTGTGTCAGAATTGAGCGGGATTGGGACAAGCTTAGGAAGTGGATAGTTAGACGCCGTTTGGAAGGCATGCCTGTTACTACTATATGTGCTCAGGCAAAGATAAGCGCGCTGGCTTGTCCCGAAAATTGTCCAAAAGGTCATAATTCTTATATTTTAATTCGGAGTCAGAATTGAGCTCTTTTGGCGCCTCCAGGACTTGTTCAACTTAACCAAGGAGCAGGACAACACAATAAGCAAACGTTTAGACCCAATCGCACTGTATTTCGCAAAATCGATTTATCATCTGAACAAGCCAAAAAACAACCCTTAACCATTAAAGGAACAAAACGCGCATCTAGAAACTCTGAGGCAATTTCTTCTTTACTGCTTTATTAACTCGAAATATCATACAGACATAGACGCGCATAACGAATTGAAAGGGAGGTGAAAAACGATGCTATTTGTGGTGACTCATGAGCATCCGCCGGAATTATGCCCAAGCGATAATCCGGAGTTGGTGAAGAAAACAGTCAGTATAGTGGCTTCAAAGGCCCATGCTGAGAAGAGCGGGGTTAAGGTGCTCGGCAGCTATATTGCACCGCCGGAACATGTATTATTCTTCATAATCGAGTCAAACGACTATGGGAAAATTGTGGATTTCTTCCGACCGATTATGAAAATGGGAACGCTTAGAATAATGCCAGTGAGTGTCCTTGGAGATGTCGCATCAAAATTCGAGTAGAATGGCGCGACCGCGAACTATTCGTTAGGATTTTTGATGATAAGAAAAGGGTAGTTATGGGGAAGCTAATGAGGCTTTCCCTTTCTATGGCATTTGTCTATCGCGCTGGCTGGTCCCTAAATTGAAAAGCTTATTTTGAGAAGAAGGGTCTCGTATTTTGTGTTACGTCCAAGCATAGGAGGTGACCCCAAGCGGGACAAGATGAACACGAGACCCTAGAAACTCTCTTTAAGAATATCGACTTAAGTTTTGCTAACAAAATCCTAAACAGTTGCTTTCATGCTTCCAGTCCAGGAAGACCTCCGAGAAACCCATTGGGGACTTTTCAGAACCATAAAACTTCTCACAATTTGGTCGCAATAGTTTTTCGAAAAAATCTTACTACAGCTAAAGGTTTAAGATTATGTTTAATATCGTTATGGCAACAGTCACTAAGAACAGTACACCCAGCACTATCGCCAAGTTCCGAAGCTTCTTCACTTCTGAGATTAAGGTCTTTTCCCCAGAGACATAAGGTACAAGTTCAGCCGTAACAAGGAGAAGAATGGCGCTCACAGCTAGCAGTATGCTTAGATCTTGTAAAGTTAATGGGGGAAGTAACATATTTACACTTCTTCCATTCGGTACTCTATGGTTAGGGTTTTGGTATCTGGGTTTAACGTATCTTTTTGGATTGTTATCGGCTTATCCGAGGCTTTGGCAAATGCGCATGCGAAAGCGCTCGCCAAAATGCATCCGACTTGCGCGTGCGTTCGGGGTTGGCTAGTCCTAGTTTCTTGGCAAAGGGTGTTGAATATGCTGCCAGTTACTTCTAAGGTTATGGTTCTGTCTTGGATTCGAACTTGAGCGTCTTCTGCAAATTTCAGATTGTGAATTAGTTTCGTGATCATTCTCTGCATTTGAGGAAGAGGAATTTTTCTGAAAGACAAGCCGAGTTCATGTTCAAACATCATAGAAAGAGCAAGTCCCGGAGGAGTGAAGAACAACCCGTTTTTTTTCTCAGCGAACAACTTATCGCTTGTTTCATCAGGTGCAGGCAGAGTCGTCTGAAGCGTTTTAGGTACGAACACGAGGCTAGATTCGAAGTCCCGAAGGTTTTGGGGCGGCAAGTACACACCCTTTTCAGCCGAATTGAACTCTATAAGGGAGCGTTCAATGTTGCTCCCGCTTGTGCTTGCAGAAGCGTTCAACAAGTCGAGAAACACATTTTTCGTTGGAGTCAAGTAGAGAAGCAGCGCACTCCAGAAGGCTATAGAAACGCCCAGAATAGCTAGAAATGATGAACTATTCAGCGCCGAGAGCACTATCGTGCATACGCCTGTAATGAGGGCTACGCTTATCATGAGCACTATGACTGTATCTTGGTTAATTCCCGTTTTCTCCTTCTCTCCATTTGAAGCTTCTACTCACCTTTGTTGATACTTCAATTAATATCTTATTCCAAAAAATGAATGGTTCTTAGGAATTTGAATATTGTAGATTCAGAATCTTGCTCATCTGAAAGCAAGCTTTCTTCCGCCACTCGGCTTTTCAATTTCTCTGCCATATGGCCTGTTATGAAAAACAGCCCTCTCAAGTCTGCATCTTTCAAGATTTCGAGTATTTTTTCCAACACTAATAGTGATCTATGTGTTTTTGATATGTTGCGATTTTGGAAATATGCTTTATATGCTTTTTTGCGGTTTGCCTTGTTTAAGGAACGAAGGCTCTCGAGGAGAAGGGAAGGCTTCGATACCACTTTTGAGGGATAAGAAGGAAGCGTGCAAATCAAAAAAGGCGGAGAGTTAAACTAAAATGACCCAAAAATAAATGTTCATATTTTAGGGACAAGCCAGCGCGCTCAGATCTAATTTGTCTTTTTGCCGAATTCTTGTTTGAGAGTTACGAGTTATTGGCAAGTTTTTTTTGTTGCATCACGCGCGAGTTACATAACTCAAACCTTGGCATATTTGCAAAAATACTTAAGCTAACTTCCATGTTTTGTTTACTATGATCGGTGGCTATTTAGGAAAAAGACGAGACCGAAAAATTGAAGAAACGTTTAAAAGATATTCAGGGAGAATCAAGCGCGTGTGTAAAAAGGAGCTGGGGATGGGAATTGAACCCATATATAACAGCTCTGCAGGCTGTCGCCTGAACCATTCGGCCACCCCAGCATGGTGACTCTAGGGTTTGACTGACATAAAAATATTGTTGGTTGATTCCTTTTTCTGAATATATTTCGTTAGCGCTTGGTTGACTTGTAAATTTTAGGCTTGAGTGACAATTTTTTATTAATCAAAAATGGTGTGCGGAAAGAAGAACTAATCGTGCGGATAGGAAATCACGTGCATATGGACAGTACTTATGCGACTATTTTGAACACTGAATGAAATATAATCAACCCGATGAGAATGAATAAGATCAACTGCAGCTCTTTCGAAGCGCGTTTATCCCTTTTTTAAGTTTAATGCAAAACGTTCATGAATGCATCATGAAAGGTTTTCGACGTTTGTATTGACCCCAGGCCCAGCATCAGGAGATAGCGAATAGGGTGTCGGTTACCATAAGCCTTTTAGGGTTTACTTGTCCATACTGAGTTTATGCTGTATTCAGATAGACGGGCAGGATTGTTTTCTGGTTTGTTTTATGGTGCTATGTCTGTTATTTTAAAGTTTAATGCTTTGAGTTCGGTTTTTAGTCTGGGTTTCTAGGAGGGTAATTTAGGTGAGTAGGTCCAAGAAGGTTTTGGTTACTGGCGGAGCTGGCTTTATCGGTAGTCATTTGGTTGACAGGTTAGTGGCTGAAGGTTATGGTGTTAGGGTTCTTGATGATTTGTCAGCTGGTAAACTTGAAAACATCACTGCTCATTTGAAGGCTGGCAGCGTGGATTTTGTTAAGGGTGATATTCGTGATTCAGCAGTTGTTGCTAAGAGTTTAGGCAGTGTTGATGCGGTTATTCATTTTGCCGCTTTGACAAGTGTCACTTTTTCGGTTCAGCATCCCGATTTAACTTTTAATGTAAATGCTGCTGGAACACAAAATTTGATAAACGCCTGTGTAGAGCACGCCGTTAGCAAGTTCGTGTTTGCTTCTAGTTGTGCTGTTTATGGTGACCCTGAGTTTTTACCTGTAAATGAGACTTGTAAACCTAATCCTATTTCGCCTTATGCTGAGTCCAAGCTTTTAGGTGAACGTTACTGTTTGGGTGTCGATAAGCGGCAGGTTTTGCAGTCGGTTGTTTTGCGGTTTTTTAATGTTTATGGTCCAAGACAAGGTTTGAATGATTACAGCGGGGTAATAACTCGTTTCATGCTTTTGTAGGAGTGCCTGTGCACCTTGGCTTGACTGTGGGCTTTTCCTTGTATGATAGTCTCTCCAAAAACGAACAAGAAGCGATAGGTGAAGCTGCTAAAGCAATTTACCAAACCTACATAACTGCGATTGAGAGTTTAGAGTGAGCAACCAAATAAGTTTTCAGTAAATGATAATGCTATCAGAATTTCAAGAATACTGCATATTCTGTATTTATGTTTCTCTTTTGATATTGTACTTTCTTGCTACTGCTACGGTAGCGAAAACCAGAGTAAATGCAAGTAAGCTCAGGACTATAGCAGTTAAATCCAGACCAAATGGGGAGTAGTATAGAAGTAAACCAACTATCGAAACTACTGCGATGCTCATGCCGATGCTGAGGGCGATCTGCTCTATTGTTTCAAGGTTTCCTGTGGAGGTTTTAGCGGGCATATTAACTGGGAAAAGTGCTTTTATGAAAGCGTAGCCAGGCAGGAATAAAACAAATATTACTCCGAAGACATTTCTCACGTAGACCCATGGATAAACGTTTTCTGAGATTGTAAAAACCAGGGCTGCAGTTATCGCTCCTGCTGCAATCGTCACCCAGTACCAAATAGCCTCTCTAGTTTTTAGGTAGGTTGCCAGGCTCTGTGATTGTAGAGCCTGATTTTCAAGTTTTATTATCCCTTCAGCTTGCAGTTTCAGAACAGATTTGATTATTTCTTTTTCTTCTAAATCGAGACTCTTTTTTAGTATTGTTGTGAGTTGTTTCACGGATTGAGGTTTCTTTTCATTTATAACCTTAAGTATTGTTTCAGTTAGGTCATTGGCTTTTGAATTGCTGCTCAAGAGGGTAGCCTTGAAGTAGGACATGCCACATTATGATATATAAGAATAATGGAAGTTGAATAATGCGCTTTTGCAGAAACCAGCCTTGACTTCTGCAGAATTCGACATATTGCCACAAAAAAACTGCTTAGAAGGAGCGGTTCTCACCTTGACTTTCTTATGAAGGCTGGTTTAGCAATGAGCAAGATTAGACTCTGTCAGTCACCATGGAATTGCAAAGTTTTAGTCACAGGTTCGCCTTCGCGTCCTCACAGATCTTTTAGTGAAAACACTTCGCTTTTTATTAGTCAGGTGCGAAAATTTAGGAGCATTCTGCCGTTGCTGCTGAATTAGTTGAGTTTCCATTAGAAAGAAATGGGAATAAGATCATTTGATCTCAAAGCGTCTAAACATTTGTTTTTGGGAGATTTCTGCTTGTCAAAAGTATGTTGTGATTCGATAAGATTGAGATTATTGGGAATGCGATTACTACTTAGATGATTCGTTCTTTGATTAGTGTTGAAGAAAAGAAAAAAACAAAAAATGGGTTTATTCAAAGGTTTGAGGTTTATGTCTCTTGCGGAGGACTATGACTGCCGCAGCGACTCCGACTAATATTAGTGCAACAACCACCCCGACGACAGCGTATGTACCGTAAGCACTAGATTGAGACTGCGTAGGAGAAGACGAAGGACTAGCAGTGGGCACATGCGTAGGAGACACAGTTGGACTAGGCGAAGGAGACGGAGTTGGAGTAGGCGTATGGATAGGTGTAGTTACAGGTGTAGGTGTAGGCGAGGGCGAGCTAGTGGCCATAACAACTTGAACCGAAACATCAGTAGAATTCACCGCTGCACCAGTGGCATCCGTCACCTGAAGAATAAAACTCCAAGAGCCAGTAGCCGTAGCACCTGAAGTGACAAAATTGAAACTCGGCGAGTTTACACCCACTGTCACGTAAACTCCTCCAGAAAGCTTCTCAAACCACTGATACGAGTACGGACCGGTACCCGTAGTCACCGCAGTCGAAGATAACGTTGAAGTCTGACCTTCAGCTATCTCAGACGAAGTTGCCGACACAACAGGAGTAAGCAAAGTAGGATTCACCATAACCGGAACATCAGTAGAATTCACCGCTGCACCAGTGGCATCCGTCACCTGAAGAATAAAACTCCAAGAACCAACAGCTGTCGCACCTGAAGTTATAGAATTGAAGCCGGATGACGTGGCACCGGAAATTGCTGTGTAATCACCGCTTGGAGTCTTACTGAACCATTGGTACAAATATGGACCAGTGCCAGTCGAAACAGAAGCGGAAGTCAAACTGATAGTCTGACCCTGATCAACCGCCGAAGGAGCCGAAGCAGTTGGGGCAACAAGTGCAGCGTTCACCACAACAGAAGAAGCAGATGAGGTCACGATTGCAGGCGAAGTAGCATTATCGGTTACCTGAAGCTCAAAACTCCAAGTACCTGTAGTCGTAGAGTCACTAGTCGAGAAAGTATACGTGTTTGAGTTCGCGCCGCTGATCGTGCTGTAACTACTCGCTCCAGGGGCCTTCTGAAGCCACTGATAACTGTATGGGCTAGTACCGCCGGAAAGACCCGTAACCGAAAGCGTAGAAGACTGACCCTGATCGACAGTACCTACTGAAGCAGACGATGTGGGAGCAACTAATGCGGAGTTAACCGAAACAGCGGCAGTATTGGACGAGGCAGTTACAGGCGTAGTAGCGTTGTCAGTTACTTGCACGTAAACCGATACTGAACCAGTTGCTGACGGAGTTAGACTGTAGGTTGGGCCTGTGGCGTCAGAAACAGAAGCGCCGTTTAGGTACCATTGATATGAGTATGGACTCGTGCCGCTGGAAACGGTTGAAGTGAACAGTTGAGACTGACCAACATCCATGACGACAGAAGAGGGCGAAACAGACGCTGACAGCGCTGTATTAACTGTGACTGTTGCGATGTTAGATTCTTCCGTGAAGCCAGAGTTGTCCGTCACGTTAACGTACACGTTGTAGGAGCCTACATAGCTTGGCGCAAACGTCCATGTGGAGCTGGTGGCTCCTGCAACGGCAAAACCATTCAGACACCACTGATAGGAATATGGCAGAGAGCCGCCGGAAACGGTTGAAGTGAACAGTTGAGACTGACCAACATCCATGACGACAGAAGAGGGCGAAACAGAGGCCCAAGGCTGCCCAAAGGCATAAACATTACCATCCAATCCACCCACATAGACACCGCCGTTGGCAACAGCAGGAGAAGACGTAATGTGGTCGCCAGTTGTGTAGCTCCAGATTTGCGTGCCAGTTGAAGCATTCAAAGCATAAACATTGTTGTCCCATGAGCATACGTAAACAACGCTTCCAGCAACAGCGGGAGAAGACTTCACATAGCCATCCGTTGTATAGCTCCAGATTTGCGTGCCAGTTGAAGCATTCAAAGCATAAACATTACCATCCTCTGAGCCCACGTACACAACACCGCTAACAACAGCAGGAGAAGACAGCACTATGTGACCACCCGTTACATACCTCCAGATTTTAGCGCCAGTAGCAGCATTCAAAGCATAAACATTATTATCCTCTGAGCCCACGTACACAACACCACCAGCAACAGCAGGAGAAGAATTCACCAAGCTACCAGTTGTGTAGTTCCAGATTTTAGCGCCAGTAGCAGCATTCAAAGCATAAACATTACCGTCATCCGATCCTACGTACACAACACCACCAGCAACAGCAGGAGAAGAATCCACATTACCGTGCGTTGTGTAGTTCCAGATTTTAGCGCCAGTAGCAGCATTCAAAGCATAAACATTATCATCCTCTGAGCCCACGTACACAACACCACTAACAACAGCAGGAGAAGACAACATTAAGCTGCCAGTTGTGTAGTTCCAGATTTTAGCGCCAGTCAAAGCACTCAAAGCATAAACATTACCGTCATCTGAGTCTATGTAGACAACCCCACCAACAACAGCAGGAGAGGAAAACACCTCACCGCCGGTGACGTAGTTCCAGATTTGCGTGCCAGTTGAAGCATTCAAAGCATAAACATTATCATCCTCTGAGCCCACGTACACAACACCACTAACAACAGCAGGAGAAGAATACACAGGACCGCCCCTAGTGTAGTTCCAGATTTGCGTGCCAGTTGAAGCATTCAAAGCATAAAACTTACCGTCCCACGAGGCTACGTATACAACGCCACCAGCAACATCAGGAGAAGAATTCACATAGCTGCCAGTTGTGTGGTTCCAGATTTTAGCGCCAGTCAAAGCATTCAAAGCATAAACATTACTGTCATCCGAGCCTATGTAGACAACCCCACCAACAACAGCAGGAGAGGAAAACACCCCTGAGGCGATCTTGTTCCATACTTTAGCGCCAGTACCAGCATCCAAAGCATAAACATTACCGTTCAACGAACCTACATACACGACACCACTAGCAACTGCAGGAGAAGAATACACCTCCCCGCCAGTTGTGTAATTCCATACTTTAGCGCCAGTACCAGCATCCAAAGCATAAACATTACCGTTCAACGAACCTACATACACGACACCACTAGCAACTGCAGGAGAAGAAAACACCTCCCCGCCAGTTGCATAGCTCCAGAGCTTAGTGCCGGTAGCGGCATCCAAAGCATAAACACTGCCGTCATCCGAGCCTATGTACACAACACCACCAACAACTGCAGGAGAAGAAAACACATAGCCGCCAGTTGTATAACTCCAGATTTGTGCGCCAGTTGAAGCATTCAAAGCATAAACATTATGCCATAAGTCTACGTAGACAACGCCACCGGAAACAGCAGAAGAAGAATACACAGGAAGGCCAGTAGTGTAATTCCATATCGTATGATTGGTAAGCGGCGCATCTGAAGTTGAATAGCCACTGTGCCCGAGGTCGTTGCGGTACATGATCCAGTCCACGTTAGACGCAGCTGGATCAACAGAAACTGCATGCAACGAGGATATCGCAAATGAGAATAGAAATATTACAGAAAAAACGGTAACGATTACTAACCTTGAAAGACGACTCACCATATTTCTCACTTCTTTTATCTTGCTTTATTAAATCCACATTGGAGTTGCTTAAAAGTCTTATGAATTCAAGAATTCTGTAGCTTGTTGTTCTTCATTTGTCCTGATCACGAATTAATATTGTACTTGTAAACGAAAAATAAACTATGGGATTTTCCTTCAATAAAGAAGGACAGAAACAAGAATTGCAACTCTGGTTCTTGAAACTTGCGACGACCCGCTTGCTCTCACAAAGCTCATTTTCGTTTTGGTAAGGGAATTTGGTTGAGGAGCATTATATAACTAAAATGCTGGTTTCCTACAGGAGAACGGTTCACCTATGAATTAACAGAAAAATCGCAGGGGTTTCTAGCGTCATTTTTTTAATAAAAAACGATATAGAGTTGCGGGAATGCTTTCAAGAGAACGTGAATTGATGAAGTTGTGTAAACTACAGAACCCCCGTCGTTCAAAAACCATCAATTTAGGATTGATAAGTTGAGTTAGAAAAAAAGGAAAAATTCAGTAAGCAACCAGCATGCGATTGTTTGTGCCGTCAACCTTTCTGCTGCCTTAGCCAAAACGGCCGTTGACGAGCACCTAAGCTACCCTCTGCACGTATAGCCCAAATTAAACATTCATTAGGCACAATAATCGATCCTGCCTGATTGTTAGATTCTCGAAATAGCCATCGAAGCGCAGCGCGCGCATACGGATAACTAAGAAGGCGTTTATGAGCTTCGTGTCTAAAGAATAATCGATTCCGTGAGCTCAAGCGGTTTTTATCCTACTAAAGATGTGATTGAAAGAAGAATAAGACGCCGTAGTCTGGGGCTTCATTTTTCTGACCTAAGAGAATACTGGGCTAGCCAAATGACCCGTTATCTTTCACAACCAGAAATTGATTTTCTTAAAGGTCGAGTTAGCGCAAGCGTTTTCATGCAACATTACTTCAATCCCACTCGGATAAGCAAGAAAATAGTGTGAAAGCGCGTTTATATCGTGGGTTTTTTCGCTTAGCATTTGGAGTTATTGCCTGATTTGGCTATGAAGGGTCTTGTATTGAAAAGGGTCTAGCGCGCGAGATGTAAAAGAATTTATAAAGAAATTTGGAGAAACTGAAAGAGAATAACTAAATGCTGCTTCACGATCCATGTTGAGGAAGAAGAGAAAATGAATTTGCAGTCTAACCCGACGATTTTGTTTCAGGGAGATAGCATTACCGATGCGGGAAGAAAACGCAAATCCTACGAAGCATTGGGAGAAGGATATGTTATGATAACTGCTGCATGGGTTTCGGCTTCGCATCCGGAATACGGGGCCAGATTTATTAACCGCGGGATAAGTGGAAATCGAATTAGGGATTTAAGAAATCGATGGATAAAAGACTGTTTGGATTTAAAACCTAACCTTGTCTCAATTCTAGTTGGTATCAACGATGCTCTTGGTAAGCCTTTTTGGAAAGAACCAACATCCGTGGAAAGCTTTCAATCAGATTACGAATATGTCTTGGAGCAAACCCGGTGCGATTCAGAAATCCAGATAGTTTTGCTAGAGCCTTTCCTGCTTTGTTCAAACGATAACTATGCAGAAACAAGGTGTAACCTTACTCCAATAATAGGAGTCGTGAGAGAACTATCAAAAGAATTTAAAACTATGCTAATCCCTTTGAACGACATATTTGTTAAAGCTGCAAGCGTGAAGAATCCGTGTTACTGGTCTCTTGATGGAGTGCATCCAACTCTCGCGGGGCACGCGTTAATTGCCCAATCCTTAATCAAGGGAATCATCGCTTGCGCGCATGCAAGGTAAATAATTGTTTTGCTTTTTGTTGAAGTGATTTTGGTGAGACATTTTATTTGGTTCTTGCAAGTTTCTGCTTTGAAGTTTCTCTCAGAAAGCGCGCGTACATTCTCTTTTATGTTGAGTTAAGAAAATATTAGGGTAGCATGTGATAGGAGTTTTTTTAACGCGACTAGTCAGCCCAAGTACATGACACAAATGTTAGATATATGACACTTTTAGGGAGTAGAATGCATAAACGAGGAAAATCATGCAAATTTATCGTAGTGTGTGACACGAAAAAGGAGGATCTCAACACCGCATGCGCAACATTTCAACACTGAATCAAGAATTAGCAAAATCGCATTAGTTGAGGCCTTAAATATTTTTTCTACGTGATTTTTCTGTATTCCATCTCACGAGTATAATTGAAGCTACCAAGCACCCTAAGACTATTGGTACTGCGACCACGATGTACATTTCTATTGTGTAATGCCTGACGCAGTTGATGTCCAAGTTGGAGGAAGATTCAACTGTCAGCGGCGACGTATTTGGCGTGGATGATAGCTCATATTGTGTGCTAAATCCGCTGGTCAACTGTTTATCATACACGTATTCCACGGTGGCGCCTTGGTCGAACCAGTCGGCGTATGGTAAGCTGTGTGTCACTGAGTTTACCGTAACATTAGCTGTGAGGCTTTTCGGTAAGCCTTCTGGATTGAAGGCGACCCAGAACTGCAGCTTCCAATCAAAAACTATTGTGTGCGCAGCCTCTAAACTAGTGAACTCGTAGCTATTTTCAACCTTTGGGGTTCCGCCGTCAACGCTGCAGCCAGTACACACGAACCTGTGATCATCTGGAACAGTGCCGGCTGGACTATTCACGGAAACAGAGAAGTCTTGTCCCGCGTCAATCCACGTTGAAGGCGTTGGGTCGCCTTGTGCACTGGTTACATTGATGTAGTACTGGGTCTTCCAGTTGGCTGAAGCTGTTTTAGGACCGTTCATAACAATCACGTTTGAAGCAGAATTAGCGCCTGAAGCATCACTGCTCCAACCAGTAAAGATATATCGAGTACCACTATCCCCGGCTGCCGTCAACGACGTAATCGTAGCATACGCAGAAGAGTCAGAATTATACCAGCTCCCGCCGCCAACAGTACCATGAGCGGAAGTCACAGTTAAATAGTACTGGGTCTTCCAGTCTGCTGTAGCTGTCTTTGGGCCATTCATGGTAATGGGGTTACTCTGGGCGAAGTTAGTTCCAAATGCATCAGTGCCCCACCCATTGAAGACATATTGAGTACCTGCACCGCCTGAAACTGTTCCGGCGGTTAGAGATACGTAAGCTGTTAAGCCGCTGTCATACCAGCCAGAGCCGTCAATCGAACCATGAGCAGAAGATGCTGTTAAATAGTACTGGGTCTTCCAGTCTGCTGTAGCTGTCTTAGCACCATTCATAATAATTGGATTCGAAGGTGAAGCGGTGCCTGTAGCGTCTCCGCTCCAATTAGTAAAGACGTACTGAGTTCCGCTTGCTCCAGCAGCCGTCAAAGAGTTAACCGAAGCATACGCAGAAGAGCCAAAATCATACCAGCCGCCACCGCTAACAGCACCGTAAGCAGAAGACACCGCCAAATAATACTGGGTCTTATAAGCTCCAGTAACCGCGACAGCCCCCGTAACAGTAAAAGACGAGGCCGAGCCATCACCACTTACACCCGTAAGCACATACTGCTCACCGTTCGAAGAAACAACTAGCGGAGACACGTAGCTAAACATGTAAACATCTCCCGGGTTAGCCCAAAACGCAATGCCAGACCTATCATAGGCAGTACCGTTAACCGTTATGACAGTGCCAGAAAAGTCGGAAGCCACGCCAGATTGAGTGAAAGTCAAGTAGTACTGAGTCTTCCACTGGGCAGTCTCAGATATCGGGTTATTCATCACTATGCTACCTAGATTATTAGTGCCATTGTAGCTGCCAGTGCCTGAACCAGTCCATGAAACAAACACATATTGTTTGCCAGAACCGCCGGAAACAGGAGTAATTGCGCCAAAACTAGCCATTGAACCTGTATCGTACCAACCCTGACCAGTCGGAGAACCATAAGCAGAAGTCACAGTTAACTGAAATTGGGTCTTCCAGTCTGCTGTAGCTGTCTTAGCACCATTCATAATAATTGGATTCGAAGGTGAAGCGGTGCCTGTAGCGTCTCCGCTCCAATTAGTAAAGACGTACTGAGTTCCGCTTGCTCCAGCAGCCGTCAAAGAGTTAACCGAAGCATACGCAGAAGAGCCAAAATCATACCAGCCGCCACCGCTAACAGCACCGTAAGCAGAAGACACCGCCAAATAATACTGAGCCTTATAAGAGCCTATTACCGTTGTGGAACCAGTAACGACAAAAGGAGACGAGGCAGTAACGCCAGTCAAAACAAACTGTTTACCAGCAGCATTGCTTTGAACCGTTCCTACGTACCCAAAGTTGACCGAAGAACCACTGTCAACCCACAAACTGAAAGGCAAATCACTAAAAGTCTTAGCAGAACCGCCAACCGTAGCCACCGTACCCGAAGCATCTGAACTCAAACCAGACACCCCAAAAGTCACATAATACTGATGCTCCCATTGGGCAGTCTCAGTTATTGCTCCATTCAGGGTTATTTGGGCAGGATTATTCATGCCCGTATAACTTCCAACTCCTGAGCCTGTCCAACCAAGCCAAACATAACGCTCGCCTGCAGCAGCAACTGGAGGCGTGGCGCTTATAGAAAATGTTGAGCCCGCAGCGTACCCACCACTTGATGGCGAGAAAGTACCGTAGTTGGTTGACATCGTTAATGGATACTGGTTGTAAACCCGGATATCGTTTACAATATTGGAAAGGACTGTGTTATTTAGGTCGTCGGTGACGTTGAGGTAGACGCTGTATTGTCCGCTTTGCACTGGCGTAAACGTCCAAGTTGAGCTTGTTGCGCCAGGTACTGCGGTGCCGTTCAAATTCCACTGATAAAAATAAGGTGAGAAGCCTCCCAAAACCGCAGAGCTGAAAAGCTGCGAGCCTCCAATTGGAATGTTCACTGAGGGCGGACTAATCGAAGCAGAAGGCGAAGGTCCAGCAAGATCTAGGGCTTGATTGACTGTTAGCACCTGCGCACCAGAAGCTTGAACATAATCAAGGAAAGATGCAAAGTAATTTGTATCTATAGTGAAATTATCTGTAGTATCATTTGGGATAATATTGTGGAAAAAGATTATGACCCAACTATTTGTTGAAACTGCCTGATCAACCTCCCCTTCAGCCCATTGCAAACAGTCATATTGCGAATATAGATTTGTATTACCAGATTCAGCGGCATATCCTGGTAAGCTAAATTGAGATGTAGGAAGTGACATAAGATATGGTCCAACGTAAGCTGTTCTTGCTGACCTGTAGTATTGATAAACTATTGAATCAACATGATCGTTTGTCATGCCATACGGATATGCAAAGTTGTTGACTTTTAACCCATAAGATTGCAGAAGTTGCTTGGAGTTGCTGCATTCAGCGATAATCTGATCATCCGTTAAGGATGTGAAAACCGGGTGGGTTACGCTATGGCTACCTATTTCGCTTCCGTTGCCTTGAAGATTCTGAAGCTCTGCAATACTCATGAACGAATTGTCACCTGAGAAATCGCTGATATTGTCCGTAATGATGTAGAAAGTTGCAGGCATTCCACGTTCCTTGAGCAAAGGAAACGCGTTATCATACTGGTTCTGCTTTCCATCGTCAAAAGCTATAGTTACGACGCCACGAGGGGGGGCTTGAGCTTTAACCTCAAGACCAAAGGAAATCATCATTGCAACCAAAAACAAAATAATAACTGCTGAAATCCATTTCATTTACTAACTTTACCTTCCACACGTTATTGAACTTGAAGAACCACTGGGAAGTGAGAGCCCAAAAATAACAGGATAAGTCAACCCATACTCGTTATGGATTGTCGGGCCGACGGAAAATGTAAAGTTCGAAACCGTTGCTCTTATTTCAGGTAAGGCTGCTTTTGTTATCCATGTTCCAGAAAGAATAGCCCACGCATTTGTCACGACAAATGCAAAGCTGGGAGAAATCTCGAAGATCATCATTGCCTTTTTTTCCATGAGTACCTTCACAATCAAGCTACTGAGCTTGATTGAACTTAAGCCATGTTGCAAATTTCGAAATATTCTCTTTTCGACATTCAGACTGACTTCAAAAAGGTCGTACAATGCCAAGATGCTCGTCGCACAAACCGACTTATCGGTGCTCAGGAATCCGTTGAAGCAGCCAAACCCGAACTTGAGAGCTATGCAAATATGAAGACCAATGGGCACAAATAGCTTGTTATTGCTTTTTATTCTTGGCATTAGTTATTATAAATCCTATCTCACCTGAGATACAACACATTACTGGAGTCTTAAAACTCACTTCGAGAAGCGTTAAAAAGCTAGGAGTTCAAGCAAACAAATAAGCAAAAAAATTAATAGATATATACAATTACAAGACACAATGGAGATGGATACGCTTGCACATTGCCCAAATAGGAACTGGCCGTGTTGGACGCCCAACAGCTTACACAATAATGTCCTCAAAGATTGCAGACAAGTTGACAGTGTGCGATGTGAAACCAGGTCTTGCGGCAGCGTTTGCTGAAGAATTAAACCACGTCACAGCAAGTATTGGGCTTGACGTAGAAATTAACTCTTGCGAAAAAGATGAAGATGTTGCTGGAGCAGACATAATTTTGATTTCAGCAGGAGAGCCGCGGACTCCAGGCGCTAAAATGAGTAGGCGAGACTTAGCAATCCAAAACGCTAAGATAGTGAAACAAGTGTCAGAAGCCACAACCTCTAGAAATTCTGGAGCGAAGTACATAGTAATTACGAATCCTGTTGATTCAATGGCAATGGTGTGCAAAAAATATACCAAAGCCAATTTCGTAATTAGCACGGGAACGAACCTCGAATCCTTGAGGTTCCGGTCTAAACTGGGACAAACACTTGGAGTTCCGGTGTCTCAGGTTAGGGGCTGGGTCGGAGGAGAGCATGGAGACGCAGCAATTCCGTTGTGGTCAACGACGAAAGTCTTCAGTTTACCAGTCGAGGAGTATGCAGCATCCAAAAACCAGATTCTTCCCAAACATGAAATCACGTCTTACGTAAAAGCAGTGTCAAAATTCATAATTGAAAACATCGGAGGCACCGAATACGGACCAGCCGCTTCATTCAGAGACATCACAAGAGCCATAGCCAACAACACAAATGAAATTCTATCCGTATCCACCCCAATCAAGTTCACAGAAATTCCTGAACCAACTTTTGCAGGAATACCTGTTCACCTTGGCTCGACCTTGGGCTCTTCCTTGTTTAATAGTCTCTCCGAAAACGAAAAAGAAGGAATAAAAGAAGCTGCAAAAGCCATCTACCAAACCTACAAAATCGCGATTGAGAATTTAGAACCAGCTAATTAGACTCAAGTTTTCATCGCTCCTGTGAACTATTCTTGATAAATCCTCTTCAGCGCGCATGCGTGTTCCTAAAATGGTTAAAAGTCCTCTATTTGCATTTAGGCTGTGCGTAAAAGCATGAGTTCTGAACAGAAACAGCACACTGGGCGTGGTGCCAAAAGGCGAATTATTACCACTTTTGACCAATTTCGGAACAGGCACGCGCGCTAACGCTTTCTTGTAATAATATTGTCTTCATGAAGGAAATAACAATCAAAGAATACCATATTATTCAATAGTTTCGTTTGCGTGCAAGCATTAAAAAAAACGTGCATTGCTAATAGATGCAACCTAACTAAACTTCGCAAACTTTGTCAAGATGACTTCGCAAAACTTGAGTTAAAGTTGACAATTAAGGTTAATTGATTTTTCAAAAAACTATATAACAGATCAAGCCGAAGAGAGCTCCAAAATTCGGAAGGGAGAGAAAAAATGAAAACACACAACATAAGTAGAAAACTGCATCCCGAAAACCTCAGGAAATTAACAAAACCAGTAGCTCTATGTATCAGCGCCCTCTTCATCATAAGCATGCTATCAGCGCTTGCGTTAACCCCGGTTCAAGCTAGAATAGGAACGCCTGCTTCGTATACTTACAGATGGTACCAGCGCGCAACTCCGACGCCAACTCCGACGCCAACTCCGACATCTATACCATCTACCACATCAAACTTAACGCCTTTTCCAACAGGTTGGGAAGCCCCAAGCATCGGCGGAACATCTTCCGGTTGGTCAGTTGGTTTAAGCGGTGTCACCAACGTTGTACTGGATAATAGCGTACTTTACAACGGGCAACCAACCATCAGAATCAGCCCAACTGGCTCAAGCATTGACCCTGACAGGGAGAATGATGGACCTTGGATTACAGTACATCCAGGCGACCATCTAGTTTTTACTGGTTGGATAAAAACCTCTGCGAGCAGCATAGGCGACACATATATTTATCATGGATGCGCAATGGGCTTAGATTTTTACGGTGCAAAGGGAAGAATCACAGGATGCAGTTCGCCGACAGGAAAGACTAACCCGTCAAGTTCCTCTGGACCTTGGCCTAGTGATAATGGTGGAACATTCGTCTCTTGGGGGAAAGGTTGGACTCAAGTAAGAATGGATTTCGTTGTCCAATCGCAGTATCCAGCAGACTATCTTGGTTCTGGGTTTGGAACAAATTTTGCTTATTCGCCAGGAACAAAGGTTACGCCTACTGCACTTATTCCTTTCTTTTGGGTAATGGATAGTTCGGGGGAACAAGGTGTCGCTTGGTTTGCAGGTGCGGTGCTTTACATAAATCCTTAGGCTGCAACAAAAGTAGCAGTTCCGTCCTAATCTTCCCTAATTTTTATCAAATACAACGAGCGGATAGTTCTCTTTATTAGAGATGTCAAGTTACCGGCAGGCGCGCGATCTATAATTGTATGAAGTAAGCAGCGAAACTATAAACAAAACTTCCGCGTATGGAGAGCGGCACAAATGGTTCAAACCACTAATGGTAAAACTGACGCAAGGGAAAGCGAAGTAAAATGAACCTGATTACACTGTTCAAACAGAAAACAAGGGGATCTAATGCCTTCTATATCGAGGAACATTTTTGGGGGAATTAGACTACTTCAGGGGTCTCTTTATGAAGGTTGAATGTCCGATCTGTGGAGTAATAGGGCATCTGCAAGTAAGAGGGCAATCGGCTAGAGTTGGTCATTGTCTTGGATATGATGGCAGAACTCGTATTGTAGAGAGGCATAGGATAAACGTTCATCACTTAAACTTGGTAATCAATTCCCTCAAATCAACAGCCTTCAGTCTAAATAAGAGCCTCAGGCGGGATTTGGACCCGCGACCATTACCTTCTACCAAGATAATGTATCTGTTTCGAGAAATTCAATGCGTAGCCTATTCAACAATTGCTCTTCGAATTAAGGATGCAATCATTTATTCATCTCATATGCTTAGCAACAAGATCTCTGGCTTGAAGTATAGGCCTGTATTGCGGTAGGATTATTTTGTTAAATACTTCGATTCTTTCCAGATTCCCTTTCCACTCCCTTTTCCATCTCCAAATTCCCCACTTACTGGATCCCTCAGTTGGAGGAGGTTCACTGACGCCTCCCAGATTATACTTCGTGTAACCTCTTGAACACGCCCATTCCATAGCCTTCCAATGCATGATATCGTTGGGTCGAACTTCCCATCCTTCAACGAGCGAACCAGCATTCAACGCATAGACGGTTTTCCCCTGAACCACGATAAAGACACCGGAAATACTTTTCCCTTTCCATTTTGCTAGAAAAACGCTTGACAACTCAGGATCATAGTTATTCCATATCGCCTCAAACAAAGCTCGGGGATATGGTGTGTAGCCTTTTCTTTCCACGGAGGCTTGGAGCAGCGAATAGAAAGTTTTTAAATCTTCGTTGTTGTGTGACTGAGTGATTTCTACTCCTTGTTCCAAAGCTCTTTTGATGTTTCTCCTCTTGTTGTGGTGAATGTTCATCCACAGTTTTTGCGCTCCTCCACCAAGGTTGACAACATACTCATTTTCTTTCGCTTTTGCTACGTAGTTCATCTTGTGAAATACCTCTTGGAGATTCGAGGAGCCAAAAACCGAAAAACGCGCCTCAATAATCCTTTGTTTTCTACAATAATTTTCGAGTTCCCTTAAAAGATTTTCAACGGGTTGAAAATTTTCGGCGATTTTCGCGCTAACAATTGGTCCCCAAGTTACATTCAAAGTCGTGCCAAAACCAAAGTAAATTTTATAAGTACCTTGAGCAATTGCGATTGGTTTCGAGTCACAGGTAATGAGTAAACGAACTACTTTTGTTCCTGGATAAGCCGTTTTTGTCATCTCGCCATACTCGAAACATTGAAGAAAATTCCCTTCCGGAGACTCTGTCTTTAGGAAGGAATCCCACAATTCAGCAGACGGTTTTTCAATTACAACATATCTTGACAAAAATCTTCATCTCTATAATTGGAAAATAATCCTAATACCTTGCATACAAGGCTTAATTCCAAGTTGCTGAAACAATTTAGTTCACACACCACTAAACCTGTTCAATCAAATAGCCAACTGCACATATCTTCGTTCCGCTTTATTACCTTTTTTCCGGTCTGAAGCTAATCGTGGTGATGGATGCAATTAATTCTTTAGTTTTCGTTATGAGGCAAATAATCTTAAAAAGAATGCTAATTCCTTAGGGTTTAATTTCTCCTTTTTCGAAAGACAGCTAAAACTATTGCCTCACGATTTTTTCAATTAAAGCAGCAAGAGTGCTTTCCTAATCATATTACCTTTTCTGTTATCCTTTTAGCAACAGCATCCCAGTTGAGCGATATCTACTCTTCGACGTCCTTCCTGTCCCATACTTTTTATGGCGTTTTCATCTTCTAGGAGATATACTATTTTTTCAGCGAGCTTTATATGATCCTGCATAGGGACCGCAAACCCTGATCTTCCCTTCTTTAATTATTTCCGGCATTGCATCTTTGCCGCATCCAATGCATGGAGTTTTATATGCAATTGCCTCCAGGAAAACATGGCCAAAAGGTTCGAATATTGATGGCATCACGAATATGGATGCATTCCGGTAAAGGTAAGCCAATTCTTCTTTTTTCACAAATCCCTTGACTGTGATTCCAGAGCCCTGATACTTTCGGGCTTGATCCAACGATGAACAACTCAGCGTCTCTGACTCTACTTTTGACCTCTTTGAAAGCTCTTAAAAGAGTTATTCAATCTTTTCTTTTGAAGTCTCCGCCCACAAAAAGAATCATCTTATTGCTGACATTCTTCTCAAAAGACGGCAATGTTGCTAGATTTGGACCCGCATATACGGTAGCAACTTTGTCTGGGGGTAAATGATAATCTTCAATTACAGATTTTCGAGTATGTTCGCTCATCGTGAAAACTCTGTATGCTCTTGAAAAAAGAACCTGCTGCAGATTCATCCAGGTTGTCTTATCGGTGTTGGACCTATACATCTCTTCCCCATGGAGGATATTCCCTCTCCGCCATTTTGCTCGTTGCGTCAATATAACAAGCATGTGGGCACGCGTTTTTTCTCATCGTTGGGGAAAGGTAAACACCCAGTTGTAATACCATGTTAGGTTTCCATGCTATCTCCTCTATCTTGCGCTCGCAAATCTGGGTCCTTTTTATGAAAGACCCTACATTCTTATTGTATGGAAAGAATGACCAAGGAAATTTTTCATAAGGATTAGGATATGGCCTGAAAGCACGGACTCGGTCTCCTAAAATTTCGAATTTTGAGAGCTTGACGATCATTGATCTAACTTCATGGATTCTGGCCAGAGCTTTGAAGAAATAAAAACTGCCTCCTCCAGAAATACCACCTACTGAATCTACCCCGAGGATTTTCACGTTTCTTACCTACTTTTGAACCTTAACATTTCGCTTGGAATCTTTTCCCAAAAAACAGCTCTGACACGCTAATCTATTAAGGCTTGTGACGCCCGTTCTGTTGTTACTTTCTAAATTATGAACACTCGATTTTTGGCGCTTGCTTTCCATATGTGAATGCGTTCCACAATTGCGGCTATGAATGTAAATGGCAACAGCCCAAAATCTTCTTTTCTCTTGTAGGGATGAAGCAAAAAGCTTGCAAAAATTAGTTCAGGGCATAATAACATTACAAAATGGCGTATTTCCATGATGCGCCAAGAAATTAGCTCTCGGTCTCCGTATTTCTTAAACAAGTAAATCCTATCTTCAAGTGAGGTTGCCGACTTAAGGAGTTTTTTCGGCGTCATTTGAACCCAAGGATGAATTGCTTCCATCTTATCGTTGAAGCAAATCGTACCACATTTGCTTATTTTAAGACCAAGTGCTCTGTCGCTAAAGTAATTCAGGGCATCGTCAAAGCCGCCGACAGCTTGTAAAATGTCGCGTCTGTAAGCTGCGTTACCTGTCATGAATTTTCCGCCATTTCTGTTTTCCATAACGTAATCAGAGAAAGTCTGTTGGTGATTCTCAGAAACGTAGACAATTCTTCCCTCAACTCCGATGTAGCCCTTTTCAAAGCAACAAAGTCCTTCCTCAATCCATTTCTTGTTTACTTTGCAATCAGCATCGGTAAAGAAAAGGTATTTTCCATCTGCTCGCTTTATTCCTTCGTTTCTGCTTTTTGCAATTCCGCACCATTTTTTGTTTCTAAAGTATTTTATTCGTACATCTTTAAACCCGTTAATTATTTCACCAGTTCTGTCAGAGCTGGCATCATCAATCATAATAAGCTCAAAGTTCTTAAAGGTTTGATTAAGTATGGACTCTATGCAGTTACCAACACATTTTTCGCCGTCTCTGACACAAACAACGACAGAAACGAGCAATCTCACTATTTTATCTCCTGACCGCTTTACCTATCTCTCTGCAGGCATACAATTTCTTTATTCTCTTTTGATCTTTAGATGGACAAAGATTATCCATGATTGTGATTTTCACAGTCTTCGGGTTTTAACTTGTAAATGCATGAAAAATCGTCAAGATTTTTTGAATACCATTTAATTGTTTTCTTCAGACCTTCATCCAAGCTTACCTTCGGTGAAAAGCCTATAAGTGGCATCATGTTACCGTTAGCACAGATCTCTTGTGTCGTCTCTTCGCCTCTCCTCATAGGGATGTGAACAATTGATGAGGAGGAATTTGAGAGCTCCAGCACTTTCTCTGCTAATTCTATCACTTTAACGGGTTTGGAATTGCCTATCTCCACGATCTCTTTGGGGACAACCTGAGCGCAACGCTCCAATGCTTCAATAGCATCATCAACGTATATGGGATCAAGCGTTTGTTCTCCATCGCCAAAAATTTCTAGAGGTTCTCCCTTCACTGCAGCTAAAACAAAGTAAGGAACGGCTTTCCTATATTCAGCTAGGTCTTCTGCAGGACCATAAATGTTGTATGGCTTCACAATGATTGACTCAAAGCCATACACGTATCGATACATTTCCAGATAACGTTCGCAAGTATCTTTAGTGATTGTATAAGGATTATGCTTCCAAATGTTAGGCTTAGACGTGAAAACTATTCTATTTACTTTCTTTCGTCGCATTGCCTCAAGCAGATTTAACGTTCCAAGAACATTCACTCGCTCTGCCTCGACAATTCTGTGGAAAAGCTCAGCAGTGCCCAAAAGGCTCGCTAAATGGAAAACAACATCAACCCCATCAAGTATCTCGTCAAAATTAAAAGAGGCAATATCGCCCCGAATCGTCTTTGTTCCGAGCGCGCGCGCTCTCACATCAAAGCCTATTACCTCATGACCTTCATTTAGCAATCTTCGGACCAAATGTCTACCAATGAAGCCCGTTGCACCTGTAACTAGAGTTTTCAATCGAACACATCTCGTTTGACATTCTGAATAGCTGTTGTACTGTGTGCTAAATAAACTTTATTTCTTTGCCAATATAATTTTTTGTCGAATAAAGAGTTTTTATAAACCAAGCTCAGATGGCGCTATTTATTGAGGCGCGTGCACCATACAAATTTCTTCATGTTCAAAAGTGGACAAAAGCTAGACTAACAATTAGCATCGGCTAATAAATGGAGCTTACTTCAATCATAGCTTAACAACTCTTTGGAGTCGTAATAAACCTAAAATCACTGAAATTTATATGCTATCATATCGTTAGACTGTGCTTGAAAACTATCGCATTGTATTTGCTACCGAGTTTTCCTTCCAACTCGTTGAGTTTACGCGGATGATCCATACTCGCTTTTCGTGCTAGGTTTTCATATATGTGACAAGAAAGAATTAGTTAGTCTGTCATGGTTTTCATAATGACCAGAATATCGAACAATACTGAAGTGAAAATAGAAATTACAGAAGCTGTTCTTTGTCTGTATATTTACTTTTTAGTAAAATCCTAAGTTGCGTCAGTAGCTTCGCGGCTTCAGGAAGACTGAGTGTACCTACGAGAGTACCATCCTTATAAAAAAGTGGATCTATTAGTAGGTTTCGTTGTAATTTCTCTGTTAGTCGTAAACCATCGCCTAATCTGATTATGTTCTCATATATAAAAAGAAAGAGTGGGTTGACACCTTTTAGTGCTGAAAGAAGATCCAGTGATCGTGCTTCCTTATTCAAGATAAATGGAGAAACCAAAGCGTATGGCTCGCAAGGAGGCTCGCCAAACCTGGCACATCCGAAATCAATGGCCACTATCCTGCCATTGACAAGCATGAAGTTGTCATCTGTAATATCATCATGCCTACATACTAAGGGAAGTTTAGTTAGACGGTTTAAATTGGTCTAGCGCGGATAAGGCATCAGGCAGGTCTATCGTTTCACTCGCGAGGTGGCATACTTCTTATGCTCTATGGATTAGCTCAAGGTTCTATTGTCCCTTCCAGAGTTTGCCTATAGAATGTTCTCATCCAATCAAGTTTTTTACTTAAAATTTCTGCCCAGGACAGTTTTGTGAGTTCAAGATTCAACCCTTCCAAACATCGTTCTGCAAAGTATACCCGTCCGTTTAGACACCCACTTAATACGATCTCTGGAACGCCTTGAACCTTCATATCGTGAAGCTTCTTCAATATATCTGCTTCATGCTGTATTCGGTTGGAGTCCCCACAGGTTCTTGCCAATTTCACGAAGAACTTATAATTTCCCTTCTGGGTCTGAAGTTTCACGAATCCGCGGTCTGAAGCGATGTTAGCTGCCGATGCGAGCAGAACGAAGCCATGCTTGATGACATGCCCTTCACAGAATTCTTTCAGCTGATTTAGGATTTCTTCAATCAACTAAATCTTACGCACTCCTAGCGATAATGTAAAACGAATTCGCAAATGTCCCATAAAGGCGCCCAGGCAACATTCGCCCCCCAACGAGTGTAAATATCTTTCGCAAATTCTTTTGCGCCCTCCAGATCAAAAATTCGGTCAGGTAATATATAGTCGGGAACGGGCATATAGAAGCTTATGTCGCTGAAACCCGCTTCCCTGAGCAGCTGTTCATAGCCTCGTCGAGTATATGTGTAAGTCCTATAAGCCCCCCCTGCCTTTCCATTTTATGTAAAAGTCGGCAATGCGGCGAGGCATAAGGTTCGTGAATCTTAGACCAGAGTGCTCATCCTGTGCACCAAGAAAATAATGGAATCCGATTCTATTTTCTATCCCAATTAATAATCTACCTTTGGGCTTTAGAACTTTCCGTATTGCTGTCAACGCCCGTTTTTGTACTACCCTGGGAGAGAGGTCATAAGAGGCGACGTTAAGCCCCTAACTTGTTAAGGATCTAGCCATATTGAGTTTCGAGAAAGTAGTAGACCGATTCTATGAATTGGGATTCTGATAACCCTTTTTCTACATATTCGGTATAAGGTTCGAATTTCTTATCCATTCCGAGGACGCTGCTGACGATGTATTTCTCCTTTGGCAGATACGGAATCGCTGTTTGTCAACCGTTTTTCTATTTTTGTTGCTGTTGTATTGGCTGTTTATATACCGCTAAGCTTGGCTTAAGACTGATTCGGAATTTTTTGCTTTCTCGACTGGAAAGCGTGCGCCTAAAAAAACCTAAACCGAAAGCTAGTTTTCATAAATTAGTAAAAACTGGCGCGAGTCAGTCCAAATTAATGTCTCAATTTTCTGAGAACTGGAATAACTGTGCGTCCTAGGTTTAGCTCTACCAGTGGAACCAACTTGCGTCCAAAGCGCGAACGACGCAGAAAAAGATTTTCTATGTCGCCACCCATAAAAAACCAGCCCTCTCCAATGAACCATCTAAATATTTCGTCGTAGCACAGCAGCCGCTCAAACCACTTGAGCGGAACACGGTTTACAGACCTGAAAAACTCTGCAGTCCTTCCAGTTTGGGAAACTGGTCCAATCCCGTTGTCTCCAATAGGTCAGCTGTTCGGCGTATTTATCCACATTTATTGCGAACTTATTTTCGCAAAATTTTCTCGTATAAGCTTCTGCGTGATCTCGTCTGAAAAAGAGATGATCCGGAATTTCAATTATTCGACCAATGAGACCTATTTCTGCAATTAGATTTCTATCTGCTCCAATGTAACTTCCAAGAAGCGGCGTCTTTCTGAATGAATCCGCGCGTCCTACCCCGAGAATAGCCCAAACGGGATTTCGTATGCTGATCAAGTCGGCAAAACGTTCATGTGGCTTCCACGATCCAGTTCTAAACATTGTCCTATGGTCGTAGTTACCTACGACGTCACCGTATTCATTAATGCGGTTGGTCCTTGAGTGACACAAGACGACGGATTGATCCTTTTCAAGGACACTTACACACTTCTGTAAATACTCAGGAGCGTACACATCGTCATAATTAGTCCATTTGAAGTACTTACCAGAGGACAACTCAAAGACGCGGTTATAGTTTTTGGAAACCCCGAGATTCTTTTCGTTGCGGTAGTAGCGGATGCGACTGTCTTTGGCAGCATATTCACGACAAATTTGTTGAGTATGGTCAGTGGATGCATTGTCAGAGATCACCAGCTCGAAATCTGAATATGTCTGAGCCAGAATGGAGTCCAAAGCTTCCTTAAGGTATTTCTCACCGTTAAAAACGGGCAAACCAATACTTAATTGAGGCTTATCTTTATCCAACTTCGATATTTCACTCCAAGCTTTTCATGCGTCGAGAAGAACTTACCACGCCATGCATTTGTCTTCTCCTTTTTATATCTTCTATGATCATGGTGAGCACGTTCTTGTATCACAATAGAATGAATTCCGTCTTTACTTCAAGATTGCTTATGATTTGGCTTATCTCATTTTTGTATGCTGGATTTGCTAAGATTATATAGTCTGGCTGATAAGCAATCAAGAATTTTGGTTCAACAATCTTCTGTCCAGTTCCAGGTACATACATTCCCTTCTTGCGGGGATTAATATCTACGGCATATTCTATCCGTGGATCCTTTAGGATATTCAAGAAAGTCACACCTCTTGCGCCGGCTCCCCATATAACTACTCGTTTTCCCTTGTTAAGTAACTGCTTGACCTCGCTGTTGTATTTTTCGATATTGTTGGTCGATTTTGCTGCAAACGAGGTTAGGCAGTCTTTGATTTTGCATGCTCCAGGGTATGGATTTGGCTTGGAGTTTGATTTCATTCGGGTTTTAGGGGTGGCGTCAACATAAATTGAGTCGAAGATTTCATTTTTGGACTCTGTAACTTCGGATATGTTGAAGCCGCAGGAAGAAAAAAGATAATACAACGAGGGGATACTAAAATATGATACATGCTCGTAGATAATGTCCGTGAAATCCCCTTCCTCAAAGGCCTTAATTGCATTTGGTACTGCAAAGAAAAAATGGGTCTTTGAGTTTTGGCCGAATGTTTTTTGCAAAATGCTCAAGAAGTTTTTTGGATTGTTTATATGTTCAAGTTCGTGGTAGGAGAAAATAAAATCAACCTTGTTACTCCTGTCTAATGGTGGATAGACGTTTGGAATTGATCCGATTGATTTTCGACTTTTATCTTCAGACTTTGTGTGGAAAGGATCAAACCTAAGTCCGTGATTGTTCCCTAATTCGATCAGCAAGGAGAGAAAGTCAACTTTCCCGCCCCCTATCTCAACAATGCTCTTATCATGCAAATCGTAATGTTTGATCAGCTCGGTCGCCAGTTTTTTTGCAAAATTTTGAAAGTGAGAGGAGTAAAATAGAGAGTTATCATAAAGATGATTGTATTGGTTTTTCTCTGGTTCCAATCCACTATTTGTCACAAAAGCGCAAAATGAACAGAAAGCAAGTTTGATATTCCCTTTAGGGCAGTTGATGGCTCCATCCCTGCTATCCCACAGGAGATTGCAGCTCGTGGGAACATCAGTCATTTCGTAGAAAATCCATAATCCCGACGAACCGCATAATGGACAATGGATATTTGATTGTTCGTTTCCTATTGCTTCAATCATATGAGACTGCTCCCTCAGTTTGCGTGCGCCAGCTTGTTGCTAAAATATGAAAGATGACACATTCTTATTTAAGCTTGTTTGACTTGAGTATTTGGGGTGAAGGATGGACAAACCCGAGTTTTCATGCGCCATCCTGTCCAAGCTAAACTTAGATGACATCGAGAAAGTGGTGAAGGAAGTCTACCACAAGAAAGATGACCCGGGCAGGCCGCCCAGGAAGCCAATGGGCATCTTCAAAGCGTTAATCGCTAAGAGGTTTCAGCAGATTCCCAGCGAGAGAGAACTCTGCAGAAGGCTGTGGAAAGACGACAACCTGAGTGAACTCTGCGATATAGAAGCGCAACAGAACCCGTATAATCCTTCGCAGCTGTCACGGTTCAAGAAGCGCGTCGAAACTCGAAGGCTTCAAAGAATCATGAACAAGCTGGTCAAAGAGTCTCTGAAGGGCGGATTGATAAATGGCGAAACGGTGGTTTTGGATGCTACATTCGTCAAGCGTGCACGTGTGGACGTTAGCGCGATTGAGGAGGGTCAGGATGCGAAGCCATAGTGCCCTTTGGTGGGCGAATAGGCGCGTGCCCTTCATCAAGCGAGGAAAGAATGAATGGGAAAGTGGCATGAATGAAAAAGGAAAAGGATTAATTAACAGACTTCACATAGTCGCGCAGTACTTTACGCCCATGGCAGTTGAAGCGGGAGAGGCAGCTATAACGCTTTCACCCGTAAGTGGACACGTCCCATTCGGACATTTTCAACTTTGAAGTTGACCATTGGAAAGTAGAGCGCGCGCGCTGCTCCAAACTCGGCGAGCAGTAACGACATGTTGAAAACGCCCTACTAAGCATCTTTTTTGCGTCCCATCCAGTAAGGTTAGGAGCGTAAATGTCTACCCATCCAGCGGATGGTAGATGCGTTCCGTATCGTTTGTTGAAGTAATGAACGACCATAGGCATTATGCAAGTGAAGAGCTTTCCTTCTTGGAGTTGATGAGTAACTCGAAAATCACATTTTTGGAAACTCACATTGGGGTCTGAGTCGCCCTTTAAATTGATGAAAGTTTGGAAAGACGACAGTCTTCGGCTTATCATTCTTACCCCTTTGGCCCTTGCCAGATTAACCAAGTATTTCTCTTTTTGATATAGAGGAGGATATACATCGAAGATAATCTCTGTGGAAGTTTCTTTGCAGCCGTTCCAAAATGAATCGGGCATACTATCCAAAAGAATACCATTAGTCATGATTTGTATTTTCGCCTTCGGAAAGCAGGACCGCGTGGAAAACAAAAAACGTACAATCTTCGGATGAAGCAACGGTTCGCCCCCCAACAGGCATATCGTGTGAATTTCTGAGAACAACTTTCGGAGTTGTTTCAGGTCACGTGCATAGACATTTGGGTCCGCAAACCACTTGTCTGCAATCGGACATAAATGATCGCATCCTTTGCAATTCAGGTTACAGTGGTCTACCAAATGGACTTCAAGATAAGCAAGTGCAGGCTTAGTTTTCAGTGCCTCTAGCATACTCTCTGCCATGGGAACAATAATCTTTGCCGCGCGCTTACCAAGCTTTTTCGCGACCAACTCGATTGTCAAATTGTCGATCATATACTTATCAACCCCAGATTTATTGTGCGAAGTAGTATGAACCACAGATAACCATTAAGTAGTATGAACCATAAATAACTACTTAGGCTGGGTAAAATTAGGGGATTTATATTGGAAAGGCAGAGCGCGCGTATACAACATTTTACAGTCCTACCCTTGCGTGTAACTTCAGCTTTTGAACTAAGCATAGGCTCAAACCATAACTCAGAAAGGTGAACAGTAGGAACGCGACGAACATCATCCAGTCGTGATCGGCAAAACGTTCCACTCCGCGCTACGACGTTTGTGTGCATAGAATTTCCATCCCAAACCCAAGCCCAAAAAAAGAATAAATCCTAGGATTCATAAGTGGTATAAGCGATCGAACAGAAATCATGAAAGTGGTGTCTTGATGAATGTAGGTCTTATAGGTTGTGGGGGAATAGCACAAGGTCACTTGCGGGTTTACCAGAACATAAAAGATGCAAAAGTAGTCGCTGTTGCGGACATAGATCTGACCAAGGCCAAAGCCACTGCAGCGAGATTTGGAGTAAACAAGTTCTTCTCGGAATATGTGGATCTTCTCGAGACTAAGGACCTTGATCTGGTGGATATTTGTACACCTACATCAACGCATGCGTCGATAGTCATTGATGCGGCTAGGTTCAAGCGCAACATATTGGTTGAAAAACCTATGGCACTCAGCGTCGAGGAATGTGACAAAATGATACTTGAAACAAAAAGGCAGGGAGTCAAGCTTTGTGTTTGCCACAACCAGATTTTCTTCCCAGCTATTCGGCAGGCCAGGTCCATCATTGATTCTGAAGGCCGTCACCTCGTCTTTTGTCGAACTTCAAACTTGGAGAATCCCACCCTATCACAATCACCCAAGTGGATTTTATCGCCTGAAGAAAAAGGCGTTCTTTGGGAGACAGGCTGTCATCCGGCATATCTGCAATTGTACTTCTTGAAAGACATATCTGAAGTCTACGCAGTTGGAAGCAAAGTGAATTGTCAAGTCTACAATAATTTTGCCGTGCTTTTGAAAAGTTCGAATCAAGCCTATGGACTGATAGAAGTGTCATTTATTGCCAAGCATGGTGAGGTAACCTTGGAAACCGAAACTTCAGATGGAAAAGGGTATCTCATAGACGGAGATAACAATCCTTCTCTTGAAGAAAAAGCGAGAGCCTCTTTCCCTTCTGATGTCAGAAGGATTCTGCATCACTTGCCGCTGCGACCTATCGCACCAAGAAGCGCGGGCGGTAAGCTTGGCTATTTTGTTGGGCATTACTATCTGGTTAGCGAATATTTGAGAAACATAAAGAAAGATGCTCCTCCGCCTGTACAGCCTGAGGATGGGAGAAGGACAATCAGTCTCCTAGAGAACATTGAAAAGTCGCTCGACACGCATCAAGTTGTCAAATCATTTTCCTCTCGCGCGCGCTAATGTTTGTTACAAAGTTGCAAAACGAACAGAAAGCAAGTTTGATATTCCCTTTGGGACAGTTAATGGCTTCTTCCTTGCGCACAATTAGAGAATCAGACTTCAGGGTTTTCCATGTTTAGTAGAAGCTTTCTTCAAGTCGCTTGAAGTCTGGCGCACTTAAGCTCCAACCCGTGGCTCCAACGTTCTCTTTGATGTGGTCGAGGTTTGTGGCTTTGGGGATTGTCACTATTTTCTTTTGTAAGATAAGCCAGTTGAGCGCCACTTGAGCTTGCGTTTTTTCATATTTCTTGGCCATTTCATCTAATACAGGAAATCCGGGTTTGGATAGCTTGCCTTCCTCAAGAGGAGACCATGCTATTAGCATCACATTATTCTTTTCGCAATAAGAGTGTACATCACTGACGGATAGACCATTGAAATACGTTTTTTTAACTTGAGTTAGATTATAATACACTTGGTTAGCTACAAGCTTGTATTCTTCTAGTTGACTCTGAGCTTCCTGAAATAATTGAATCGAAAAATTGCTCACTCCAATAAACCTGGTATAGCCTTCATCTACACAGTACTTCAAGGCTTTCAGGGTCTCTTTAATTGGTATTGCTGAATTCGGCCAATGAACTAAATAAAGATCTACGTAGTCCGTACATAGGCGCCTCAAACTACCCTTAATAGAAGATAGAACATCAGAGTAATGAAGATGTGTTCTATACACTTTTGTTGTAATAAAAAGCTCCTCTCTTTTGTAAGGTTTAATAGCATTTCCCACAAGCTCTTCGGCATGCCCAGCGCCGTAATATTCTGCAGTGTCTATATGTGCCATTCCAAGGTCAATAGCCGTCCTAATAGCGATTATAGATTCAACGTCATTTGAGTGGTTAGCCGCATCCTTGCCGCCCATGCCCCATGTTCCAATACCTAGGACAGGTATTCTTACACCTTTTACAAGTTCTTTGTATTCCATATGAACTGAACTTCCCTGTAAAAAGCAACGAAGAAAAGCATGCCCTTTTGAATTCCTTCAGAAAACAATTTTCCGACAATAGAAAGCTTCAGCATACTTGCTTGGAGAATTAGACTCGACACCGCGAATCCTTAAGATCGATCTGAAGGTTTCTTCATCGAACCACGTTTTCTGCCGCTGAGTTTGGAAAATTTCAAGGAGATTGTTGATTTTTCTTTTAACATGAGATTCTTCTAGGAGAACATACCAGTTCGGGGTTGCCAAATCCCCGTCATATTTGGGAACCTCGTATTCGAAAATAAAATGATTTCTAAAAGTATTCCAAGTCAAATCAGAGATCACACGGTGGTCTTGATGAGCATCATCTCGGTAATGAGTGAATACTATATCCGGAGAGAACTCTTTTCCCAACTTTTCGAAATAATCCTTAATTCTATCGCCTGCAAAAGGAAAATACGATTCTCTGAAACCCTGAACATCTATTCTTTTAGCCTTGGTTTTCTCTAGGAAAATCCTTGCGCTATCATAAGCCTCTTTACGTCTTATTTCATTTCCACTGAACACAATCCAATAGAATTGGGCTTCAGGCAGTTCCTCAATCAGCCTCAAGATGGTTCCTCCACATCCTATTTCTATGTCATCTGGATGAGCACCTAAACACAAAACATTCGGTCTTTGATTCTTCTCAAAAACTTTCACTCTACATATACTCTCTTTCATACGGATGCCTAAACCTTGTTTTTCCAAATCTCCCAAGATCCGTTCCCCCGGGCAACCATTTCATCTAGCCGTTGCTTATCTTTGTAAGTATCTAAGCTAGCCCAAAATCCGTCATATTTGTATGCGACTAGTTCATTTTTATTGATTAATTTTCTAAAAGGTTCATTAACCAGTTCCTCTCCAGGCTCAATGTAGTCGAATATTCTGCTTTTGAAAACAAAAAACCCTCCGTTAATTCTTAAATCAGACTGACTAACAGGATAGATGTTCTTAACGAAATTGTTATCATCGATTGAAACAACGTGGAAGACATAAAAAGGTTTCACTGCCAAGAAGCAACCTGTTTTCCCATGTTTGACAAAGAAATCAATTAGGTTTGGAAGATGCAAATCGGTAAGACCATCACTATAGTTAGCAAGAAACATTTCTTCATCATCTAAGTATTTTTGAACTGATTTCAGTCTTTGACCGATGCTTGAATCTAAACCAGTTTCTGCGAAAGTTATTCTCCAATCTTCAATGTCGCTTTTGAGTAGTTCACGTTTCTTACCGCCTTTGGAAAGAACGAAATCATTTGAAAGACACTCGTCGTAGTTAAGGAAAAACTTCTTAATCAGGTCTCCTCTGTAACCCAAGCAAAGAATGAAGTCCTTATGTCCAAAATAGGAGTAGTATTTCATTAGATGCCAGAGCAGGGGTTTTTCCCCAATTGGAACTAAAGGTTTAGGCACGGTGACAGTATCAGGATGCAATCGCATACCTAAACCGCCACAAAACAGAACAACTTTCAATCATTTTCCTCCTGAATTTAACACGTTTCTTCCAACTTCAAATCCCTTTGCATCGTACACCTTAGCTTGAGGTATGGGCACAATGAATCGCCCCCCCCAGTCACTAATGAATGACATCTGCTGCATTATTTCGTCTTTTATATTCCAAGGTAATATGAGCAAATAGTCTGGTTTAGTTTCTTCGATTTTGGAAGGATTGAATATAGGTATGTGTGTTCCAGGCAAGAATTTGCCTTGTTTGTAAGGATTTCGATCAACAGTGTAATCAAGGAAATCTGTACGAATGCCGCAATAATTGAGAAGCGTGTTACCCTTGCCTGGAGCGCCATATCCGACAATTGATTTGTTGTTTCGTTTAAGATCAATCAGAAGATCTAAAAGGTTTCTTTTTGTTTCCTTAACCTTTTCTCCAAACAAAGAGTATTCTTCCAAATTCCTTAGCCCTGCTTCTTGTTCTTTAGCTTTTAGGTTGATTACACACGGAGAAACAGACCTTGAGGCATCTTGAGCGTGACATGCGAAAACTCGCAAAGATCCCCCATGAGTTGGCAATTCCTCAACGTCAAAGATTTTCAAGCCATGTCTCGCGAGCAACTGCTCAGCTGTTAAAAGAGAAAAGTACGAAAAATGTTCATGATAGATGGTGTCAAATTGATTCTCATTTATCAGGTTCATAAGATGGGGAAATTCCAACGTAAGTACACCTGAATCTTTTAGCAACACCTTCAAACTCTCTACAAAATCGTTAAGACTTGGAACCTGGGCTAATACATTGTTCCCAATCAATAAATCTGCCTGATTCCCATTTTTTGCAAGTTCATGAGCGAGTTCGAGACCTAAGAACTTGACAATGGTTGGAATATTTCTTTCAATGGCGATTTTTGCCACGTTGGCAGCTGGTTCTATCCCCAAAACTTGAAAACCTTTTTTTACGAAATACTGCAGGAGATATCCGTCATTGCTTGCAACTTCCACTATTTTGCTCTTTTTACTTAAGTTAAACCTATGAATAGCCATATCAACATATCTTTTAGCATGGGTTAACCATGCATCAGAGTAGGATGAGAAATAGGCATACTCGGTAAAGATTTCTCTTGGATCTACATATTCTTCCAATTGTACGAGAAAGCAGGTGCCGCAAACATAAACGTGCAGCGGGTAAAATGGCTCCATTCGATTTATTTGATTTCGGGTAATGTAGCTTTCACAAAGAGGCTGCATACCCAAATCGACAAAGTCATGTTCAAGCTTAGATCCACACAATCGGCATTTAGGAAATAGAGCTTTGGTTATGATTTATACCTCCAAAAATTTTCAGCCGCAAGGAAAACTAAAGTATCTTTGTAATTTGTTTAACTTTTGAAACTTACACCTTTCTACGCAGGGCCTTGTTCAGATCACCTGATTTAAGTAGTTTCTCGATATGACTCACGCGTCTGTACTTGGGGCCTTCGATTTCTTCGACGGTGAGGCCGACCGCCCTAAAAGCGTCATAAAGTTGTCGTGCTCCTTTTCTAGCCGTCCATTGAGGTTTAAAGTCTTTTAGCGTGTTTGCTATCTTGCTAAAGTCAACGCGGTAGGAACGCTTATCTGGCTCGGCATCTGTGGCGAACTGAATTTTGGAGCGAGGAACAGTTTCCTTTACAATTTCAGCGAGTTCGAGGGTTCTGAAATTCTCGGTGGTGATGCCGACGTTGAAAATTTGACCGTGAACCAAGTCACGTGAGGAGTTTAGAACTGCAATGAAAGCTCTGGAAATATCTTCAACGTGTACCACAGGGCGCCATGCTTTGCCGTCGCTTTTTAACAGGATACTTCCTGTCGTGTAAGCCCAAGCGACCAAATTATTCAGAACGACATCTGACCGTAGCATTGGGGATACGCCATAAGCCGTTGCTGAACGAAGGAAAGTTGGGCTAAAATCTTTGTCCGCCAATTTGGAGATGTCTTTTTCAGCTAGTATTTTTGATTCTCCATATGGAGTGACAGGGTTTAGTGGTGATTCTTCGGTGACCGCCTCAGAACCCGAGGCGCCATATGTGCTACAGGATGACGAAAAAACGTAGCGTTGGACTCCGACTTTCTTTGCCATTTTCGCCAATCTTACTGAGGCTCTATAATTAATTTCATAAGTCATATTTGGATCTAAGTTTCCAAGGGGATCATTGGAAAGCGCTGCAAGATGAACGATAGCATCTATCCCACGCAGATCATCTGTCGTGACATCACGAATATCTTTTTTGACAAAAGGGATACCCAGCATGTCAGCGTCGCTTGGTCGCTTGCCAAATAGACATCCTTCGTAATAATCGCTGTCAAGGCCGTGAACTTGAAATCCTTCTTTCTGCAACATAGGCGCCATGACTGCGCCGATGTATCCTTTGTTTCCTGTAATAAGAACGCGCATTTTAACACCTTTTTTGGATACTCTTAGCTTTGTCTGTTTTATTGTATATTAAATTTTGGTTTACATTAAAGTGTTTTATCGTTTTTCAACTATTATTTTTCAACTATTATAATTGAGCATTCGATTGAGCAGATTTTTGCTTCAAACAAATGGAATTTTTCGTGCATGTACCATTAAGCCTATTTCTCTGACAACGTTCATTACTTACTAAAAGGACGATACACGAATTTTTTTAGTTCGATTCCGATATGCAGCCATCCCTCTTTTACGAACCACTTAAGAACTTCATAGTAACATAGTATTCTTTCAGAGTTTGAAAGTGGCACCCGTCTGATAGATCTGAAGTATTCAAAACAATTTTTTAGGTGTGGCAAAACAAGCCAATTACTTGCACCCCACCAATCCAATTGTGTACGGTAGCTATTCCTGTTAGTCCTTGTGATCTTGCTATGAAACTGCCCAGTGTAGGAGCCGAGATGTTCTCTCCCAAAAAAGAGGTATTCAGGAACTTCATAAACCCTACCCATCAGCGAAATCTCAACGAGTAAGTTCCTATCAGATCCAATAAACCTGCGCTGGAGAGGCGTCTTCTCAAGAGTTGTTCGAAGTACTAATCCGAAAAGATCCCAAACTGGGTTGATCATGCTGATGAAAACGCTGAAACGTTCATGAGGTTTCAATGAGTTAGCGAGGTAGGTTGCGCTACGATCATAGTTACCTATCACTTTTCCATTTTCATCGATACGCCCAGTTTTTGAGTGGCACAAGATGATCGAAGGATCTTTTTCGAGGACAGCTAAGCATTTTCTTAAGTATTCTGGAGAATAAACATCGTCGCAGGAAGCCCACTTGAAGTACTTGCCTGTAGACAGCTCAAAGACGCGATTGAAATTATCAGGGGCTCCAATGTTCTTATTATTCCGGAAATAGCGAACTCGACTGTCTTTTGAAACGTACTCTCTGCAAATCTGTTCCGTTCGATCAGTTGAGGCGTTGTCGGAAATAACAAGTTCAAAATCTTTAAATGTCTGAGCAAGAATTGAGTCCACTGCCTCTTTGAGGTATTTCTCACCGTTAAACACAGGCAGACCGATGCTTACGAGAACCTCATCACTGCTCAATTTCTGATATTTCTCTCCTGTCTCTGCGTCCACAAATTCTACTTCTGTCTTGCTATATCAAGATAACTCTTTCTTTCGCGCGCTGGCTTGTCCCTTTATTGGTGTAAAATGGTAATAAGTCTTATTTTCGGGTTTGGGAGCAAATTTGAGGCGCGCAGTCCCTCCTTGTTTCTTTGCAGTAACCGCCCTTCTCAAACCTGCAAACATGCCTTAAGCGACTAAAAGGGATGACCACTGGCTCCACCGTGGGTCTTCGAGTGCTGCAGTGACCTGCTTTGTGGTCCTGGATGCGATGTGATAGGCAAATTTGGGTCTTCCGAAACCGTTTGCAGCAGGTTTTTCCCTCAAAACAAGGCCCTTAGCTGTTAACCGCTTTAGATGTTGTTGCAGGGTGTTATGGCTGAAGCCAACTTCGCCCAGAAGCGTGGTGAAACCTTTGGGTTTGCCGTCTTTAAGCGCGGCTAAAACGCGTTCATCAAAGAAGTCCATTACAGGCTCTAATAAGCAAAATCAGACTCATAACCATTTTAACCATTTTCGGGACAAGGCAGCGTGTACGTTCTTAATAGCCATAAAATGGTTTGCGGTTACGCATTGGTTAACACTGTGCGTCTTGGCATGGCTCAGGTTGGTACGAACGTCAGTGGCATAATCATTTCAAACACTACGTGGACTAAAGCAAACAGTCCATACAACTTTACAGGAAGCTCTCGCAAGCAATTATTCCCTTGATCCAGGATTGTGCAATTAATGCGTGCCCCGCGAGAGTTGGATGCACTCCATCAAGAGACCAGTAACACGGATTCTTCACGCTTGCAGCTTTAACAAATATGTCGTTCAAAGGGATTAGCAGAGTTTTAAATTCTTTTGATAGTTCTCTCACGACTCCTATTATTGGAGTAAGGTTACACCTTGTTTCTGCATAGTTATCGTTTGAACAAAGCAGGAAAGGCTCTAGCAAAACTATCTGGATTTCTGAA
>Ga0208692_1000327_pt1 | contig 38185 bp, 60 predicted proteins | sample June2015DPH_20_1_3_FD_184721 | JGI IMG/M metagenome (GOLD analysis project Ga0208692, IMG submission 184721) | Peatland microbial communities from SPRUCE experiment site at the Marcell Experimental Forest, Minnesota, USA - June2015DPH_20_100... | ecosystem: Environmental > Terrestrial > Soil >... | reverse complement strand
CTCGGCAAGCTCCCTGACCTTCATCGGCCTCCTCAGACAGGCACCCCGGCCACCTCCTCGGCGGTGACCCCCTCGTCGAACGGCCCCTCGGGCCGGGCAGGCGTCGTCACGGTGGCTGCGGCCTGCGGGCCGCACAGGGCGCAGTTGCCGTCCCCGTCGTCGTCGATGCCCAGGCCGCAGCTCGGGCATGATACCGCCAGCGGCCTCCCTGCCAGCTCCGGTTCCCCCCTCGGCTCGTAGGTAGGCTCCAGCCTCACCAGCTCGTAGGCGATGACGGCGTCCTTGATGGCCTCCCATGTCCCACGGCTGAACGGGCCGTCCGGCAGGTCGTTGCCCCGGTGCCAGTCCTCGCCGGCCCTCGTCTTCCTGCTGTTCGCCCCGCACCCTAGGTAGGTCGGGGTGGCATGGATGTAGTAGGTGTTGCTGTCGGTGCAGAAGATGTAGCGCAGGTGCCCCGGCGTGACCGGCCTGCCGTCCTCCCTGACATGCTCCTCAAGGCTGCCGTGGCGGGTCGCTATCTCCTTGAGCCACCCCAGCAGCGTGTCCCTTACCGTGTCCAGCGTCATTGTCTCGCTCATCCATCCTCCTGAATACAAGGCCCTTCTGGTAGGACATCCAGTCTAGGAAGCTGGCTTCCTGGCCGAAGGGCACCCGTGCCTCGATGTAGTCTGGCCGCCTGCGGTCTATCGCCCCGCAGAAGTTCTGTAGCATATGCCTCTGGTAGGAGTTTGACTCCCCCTCGATGGCGTACAGCGCCCCGTCCCCTGGCAGCGCCCCCGCCCTGAAGGTCATGAACTCCAGGTGCGCAGGGTCCCTGAAGGTCACGTCGGCGTGGGGGCAGACCCTCACCTCCTGCTCGAAGGCGAAGGTCTCCGTGACGTCCCTGGTCCTTACAGGGAGCCTCCTTACCAGCCAGGCGGGGAGGCAGTCCTGCTTGAGCATCTGCCACCAGGAGGCAGGGACCTTTATGGCCATGGTCTTGGTTACTACCTCGTGCTGCCTATCATCCCTCAGCACCCATCCTGTCAGCCTCAGCACCATCTTCCCCAGGATGTAGCTGTATTCCTGGTGCAGCCCTAGGCTGTCCCTGAGGCCTGGGACCAGGGAAAGCTCCTCGGCCACCCGCCTGTGGAGGGGGTCCACCGCCTCCTGTGTTGACACGTCGAGGCGCTTGAGCTTGTGGAGTACCACCTCTGCGGGGCTGTATGCCGGCCCATTGTTGTACATGTCCAGCCATGTCTTGCTTACAGGGTCCAGCCCTTGCTCCTGGGGGGCCGTCATCGGTACACCTCCTGCACCGTGAAGCACCTTGCCCTCTCCCCCCTGGTGAAGGATATGGCCATGGGTATGAGCCAGCGGGCGTTGGGCACCAGGTCGAGGTGCTGCACATCCTCGGTACTGTGTATGGATACTGCCTCGTCTGTCTGGGTACGGCACTCCCATATGCAGCCCCCCCTGGCCCAGAAGAACCATACTGTGGCCTCGGCGAAGTCCAGGCGGGCCAGGGGCATCCACTCGTCCCATGCTACCCCCGTCTCCTCCCCGAACTCACGCCGCATGCCCTCCAGGGGGGCCTCCCCCTCCTGGAGCTTGCCGCCCACGCCGTTGAGCAGGCCTGCCTGCCACTCGGGGCGCTTCTTGCGGATGAGGGCCACCGCTATCATATAGGGGTCGAACATGAAGCCGACGCAGTACCGCTTCTTGCCCTGCATGGGGCAGTCCCACGGCATGCTGCCGATTACCCAGGAGTTGCCCTTGCTATCGGTCAGCCTGGGAAGGGTTTCCGTCTCCATGCACCCTAATACTCTACCACCTTACGTTGGGGCCGAAGACGTGATGGCCTCCGGGGTGGACGGGGCAGGATATATGCGCTCCCTCGGGGGGGATGACCATCCAGAGCGGCTTGCCGAGGGTACACTGCCCGTAGGGGTCGTCGTCCGGCCAGGGGTGCCAGGGGTGCCTGGGCGGGCACCATGGGCACGGGCGCACGGGCCTGGGGGGACGGGGCCTGCGGGGCGGAAGGATGGGCTTCGGGACTATAGGGATTGGCCTGGGAGGCCTGGGGCAAGGCGGGTACGGGTATGGCGGCTCCGGCCACGGGTACGGTACCCCTGGCGGGGGCCATAGGAACATTGTCATGGCTTCCTCCTCGGAAGGTGGTCCTGGCGGGCCTGTTTCCAGCAGAGTCGAGCGTTACCGGTACTCTAGCCTGGCAGCTTACCATCTGCCGCTAGCGCAGGCCCGCCAAGCCTGCCTTGCCTAGATTATCTCCAGGGAGGTGCCGCACTCCTTGCAGAACTTCACCCCGGACTTGTTGCTGGTGCCGCACGTCTGGCACTTCGCCTTGGTCTTGACGGTGACGGCCCTGGTGACCGCCCTCCCGCCTACGGCCCCGACCAGCCTGAGCACGAGGACGTGCGTCTGCTCCTCGGTCTGGAACCAGTCGGCCGAGTAGAACGACTGGTTGCTCTGGCTTCCCGGCACGGTGATGCCCGGCTCCTCCGCCGACGCCTCCCGTACCTCCTGCATGGCGAAGCAGTGTACGGACGGCTCCAGCCCCTTGGCCTGGAGGCTCTCCGTGGTGTTGACGTTGACGGTGGGGGTAGAGTCGGCGGACTTCGTGAACGAGGCCATCGCCGGGGAGAGGCCCTTGCCACGCAGCACGCTGCCGTGGCCGTGCCCTCCCTTGCCCGAGGCACCGCCCAAGCTGTTGGCGCTGAAGCTGATGTTGTCGCTGTTGCTCAGGCTGCTGCCGCTGGTCGTGTAGCTGGCGTTCCAGGTCGTGTAGGGGTAGTTCCACCAGGGCCAGTAGGGATAGTAGGGGTAGTCGTGGTGGTGGTGGTAGTGGTGGGTGTGGACCTCGGGGTCAGGGAGCTTCTCGAACTTGTACTCGATGCGCACAAGCCCGTCCTCCCCCTTTATCCCCCTCGCTTCCTCAATCTTCGAGGTCCTCTTGATGAACTTGAAGCGGTTCCCGCTCTGGAGGTTCCCGTTGCGGATGAACCTCTCCAGGTCCATGCTGCTGTTGGGGGCGAGCACGAGCCACGTCCCCTCGGTTGCGTCCGTGCCGTCTATCTCGACCCTTGCCATGGCCCGCACGGAGGCCAGGTTCTTGAGGTAGACTGCGTACTCGGAGCCGAACGGTACGGCCACCTTGCCCGCTGCCTCCCTCAGGGCCTCCCTCAGGATACTGCCGTTTACCTTGACTGCTGCGACGAACTGGTGGGAATACACCATTGTTACCTCCAAGCCCACCGGCTAAGGGCTTGCCTTAGCTTAAAGCCGGTTGGATGGCCAGGCTGGGGAATACGCTCTTCCCCGCTAATAATACTGGAAGTCGGAAGATTCCTCTTTACAGGGCGTCTTCCTCGGCTATCCGCAGGGGGGCCTCGTACCTTACCGACTCGTATATCTCCAGGCAGTCCCGCCAGGTCCCCCTGGCCTTCTGCCACTGCCTCCACAGGTCCTTCTCGTCGGCACCCAGCGTGTAGGTCAGGGGTTCGGCTATGGAGTTATGGTCCGGCTTCAGGAGCCTCCGGTTGAACCTGGACAGGGGAACCCTGACGATGGCCTCCTCCCCCTCCGGCCCCTCCTCCTCTGCCGCTACCTCCGCATAGTAGTCCGCCACCCTCTCCGTCCCCCACCAGCTAGGGCCCTTCAGGGTGCCCCCCGAGGCAAGGGCAGCCTCCAGCGCCCTGCGGGTGGTGCCGTGGTAGAGGTACTCTTCCCCCAGCTCCTCCCAGGACAGCATGTAGAGGCTCATCTCTGTGCCTCCAGGGCAGGGACTATCTGCTCCGGGTGCCATACCAGGTAGCTGTCCCCCCTGCCCTCCCACTGGTTGCGGTAGACGATGGAGTCGTACCCCCGGTCCTCTATCCACTTGCGCAGGAAGGGGAACCACTTCGGGTCATGGCGGTCGGGGGAGTGCGAGATGCGCCGCATCTCCTCCCTGGTCATCAGCTTGCGGTCGTACAGGGCCAGCGCTGTCCGGGCAGGGGTCCACTGCACGGCGTCCGCCAGGCGGAGGGGATGCTTAATGTCGAGGTAGACGGGGCGGATATTGGCCCCGGGCCTGAACCCCTCTGTTTCTCCCTCCAGGCCCAGACCCATGAGCTTCTCCCAATCGTCCAGGCCTACGACGTACTCCGCCTGCGGCAGGGTGCCGAAGTGTATGCCCATCTCCCCCAGGCCATGCTCCTCCGGCAGCCTCCACTCGCTGAAGCCAGCGCTGGTGCCGTGGTACACGGGGCCGACGAGGCCCGGGCGCTTGCGCAGGGCGGCGGCCTTCGAGAGGGCAGGGACTATCTGCTTCGTATGCCATACGATATAGCTGTCCCCCGGCCCCTCTGTCCTGTTGCGGTAGACTATGGCGTCGTACCCTGCCTCGTCGAGCCACTGGCGGAGGAGGGAGTAGGCCCTGGCATACCCCTCTGGCCCGTATCCGAGGGCCAGGATATGCCTGTGCTGGTCGTGGCTGATTATGTGTTCGAGGTAAAGCTCGTTGGAGACGGCGACAGGGCCCCAGTTGTAGAGGTCCCGCATGCGGAGGGGCTTCCCTACGCTTAGGTAGACGGGGTGGATGCTGGCCCCCTCCTCCTCCCTGCCGAAGTACCCCATGGCCCTCGCACCCGCCTGCTGGGCGGTGCCGAAGTGTATCCCCAGCCCCGTATGCCCCATCCCGGTGTCCTCCGGCAGCTTGAACTCGTCGAAGGTGTATGTGGTGCCGTGGTAGAGGGGGCCGACCAGGCCGGGCCGCCTGGGCAGCCTGGCCGTGGCGAGGAACCCTGAGGTGAGGCGGAAGAGCACCTAGCCCTCCCTGGCCCGCTTCCCCAGCGCCGTGCGGAGGTCGGCCAGCATGTCGTCCAGCTTCCTGTAGATGGGGATGTTGTAGCGCTGGGCCACGATTTCGAGGTTGCCCCTGCGGTAGAAGCCCTCCTCGATGCAGAGGACGCTCTCCTTCCCGGCGAACAGCCCTATCTCCAGCATGGTCACGGGGCCCTTGCTGTCCTCCAGGAGGACGTAGACGTTGAGGTCCGCCTCCTCCTGCGCTTTAAGCTCCCACTCGACCTGCTCCCTGAACTCCGGGCTGTCGATGGACTGCTCCCAGTCGGGGTCCCAGTCCGCCCTGCGGGGGTTGAGGACGAGGCAGTCTATGCCCTCTAGGCCCCTGACGACCTTCGACTGCCAGTCCTCGGCCTCCCCCTGGTCTATCGCCCCGCCCAGGAATATCTTGGGGGCCAGGAGCTTGTTGTACTCCCCCGGTGCCTTGACCTCGGTAGCCATATGCTCTCCTGATTAGGGTATGTATATGCGTTATAGTGGCGGGCGGGCTAGCAGCAGGGGGCCTGGGCGTGGGACTTCCACTCGTCTATGTAGGGGACGAACGTCCAGGGGAGGTACCCCCCGTCCGTGGTGCCCAGCAGGAACTCCATGGCCAGGACCTCGGAGTCCTCGGAGAGCACGTCCCTGCCCAGGTGGGCCAGGGTTTCCAGGTAGGAGTTCACGTCTTCCTGTGTGGGTACCATATCCCTATAATACCTCACCGGCCGTTGTCATGCCCGTTCATCCTGTGCCTCAGGGACCACAGGTTGTCCACGGCTATGGCGGTCGCCCCCAGGTTCAGCAGCAGTATCTCGTAGAGGTGCCCGACCAGGGCGTACGCTATCCAGCAGGCCTGGCTAAGGATATAGATACACCATCCCTCCAGGCGTCTCCTCTTGCCCCTCCGGCCCAGGATGAACATGGCAAGCAGGTTGATGCACGAGGCCGCTATGCCAAGAGCTATCCTCATGCTTAAGGGGATGGTATACTCTTAAAAGTAGAAAGGCCCTCCCGCAGGAGGGCCCGTTAGGTTAGCTTGGCGGAGGGCAGAGGAATCGAACCCCCAGGTTTTGCCCTGCCCTGGCTTTCGAGGCCAGTTGCCGGCCGTTCGGCAGTACCCTCCGGGGGAATGGCGGAGAGGGTGGGATTCGGACCCACGAGTCCCTTTTGAGGACTACACGCTTTCCAGGCGTGCCCCTTAGGCCGCTCGGGCACCTCTCCAAAGCATTCTTTACAGCAGGTGTAAATATGCCCCTGCCTGTAAAGGTTGGCGGAAGGACGACGAGTCGAACGCCCACGGTGTCACCCGTGCCCTGGGGTTCAAAGCCAGTTGCCGCCCACGCAGCGGGTCCTTCCCTGAAATGGCGGAGAGGGTGGGATTCGGACCCACGGTACGGGGTTTAGCCCGTACTCTGGTTTAGCAAACCAGCGCCTTAGGCCGCTCGGCCACCTCTCCTTGAACCTGTGCGACCGGCATGTCCGAAAATCGGACAGTCGGTTGCGAGCTTGGTGCCGCAGGGGGGAGTCGAACCCCCACGCCTTTGACGGCATACGGGTTTGGGCCGTGTGCGTCTGCCTGTTCCGCCACTGCGGCAAGTCTTGGTGCGGCCGAGAGGCATCGAACCTCCACGTGGTCTCCCACACGGGCTTCTGAGGCCCGCCCGTCTGCCATTTCCAGCACGACCGCAAAGCCTGGTGCGGATGAGAGGACTCGAACCTCCACATGGTTGCCCACACAGCGTTCTGAGCGCTGCTCGTCTGCCAGTTCCGACACATCCGCAGGACGAACTTGGTACCGGGAGGGGGACTCGGACCCCCATGCCCCTTGCGGGGTGCTGGGTTCTAAGCCCAGTGCGTCTGCCTGTTCCGCCATCCCGGCATAAACCTGGTGCGAAGGGAGGGACTCGAACCCTCACGGGGTCTCCCCCACGGGCCTCTCAGACCCGCTCGGCTGCCAGTTACGACACCCTCGCAGTCTTGGTGCGGTCGGGGGGAATCGAACCCCCACGCCCTTGCAGGCACAAGGCTCTCAACCTTGCTCGTCTGCCTATTCCGACACGACCGCAGACCTTGGTACCGGGCGAGGGAATCGAACCCCCATGGCTTTTGAAGGCCCAGGCGTTTTAAGTGCCCTGCGTCTCCCGTTCCGCCAGCCCGGCTAATCCTATCCGGGCACGCATCTCCCGTGCCCTGAAACTTGGTGCCAGCGGCAGGATTTGAACCTGCGAAGCCCGCAAGGGGCGGCAGATTTACAGTCTGCTGGCATTAGCCTCTCGCCCACACTGGCAAAAACCCCATAAAACAAAAACGGCGGCTTCTCAGCCGCCTCGTCTTGCCCGATTTTGCTGGCCTTTACCCGTTCCAGCCATCGGACAACACGAGGGAGCTGCTAAGCAGGGAGCTGCTATAGCTCAAGGACGACGAGTTGTACGATAGGCTGTTCATGGCCGCTTTCTCCACCTATATAATACCACCGGTAGTCGAGATTCTCGGGAACTTTTTTCTAGCGCAGGGGGAGGGACGGCCTCCCCCTGCTGCTCACTGCTTATCTAGGCGCTTGTGAAAAGTCAGGTCAAGTAAGGGCTATGCTCTACATGTCCCACCTCCTGTCCCTGACAGGAAAGAGGACGGGGCACCTGCGACAGTGCCCCCTCCCCGGGCCCAGCGGGTAACGGCGGTACGCCGTCCCGTCCGGTCCACCACCCGGCTCCTTCGCCCGCAGCCGGGAGCGGGCCTTGCTCGGGGTTGTCAGGCCCCGACTTGCAGGGGTGCGCCACGGTAGGTACCGTGTCACGTCCACCACCGGGGTTTTGCGTCCGTGGCCCCCGGAAACGTCCTAACTGCCTACATCTATAGAATACCGTAGTCGTGCTCCCCGCCTTCGGCTTTTTTTGGCCGCTACGGGCCTCCTAAGTGAGGAGGGCCAGGACAATGAGGGTGCTAGTCCCCGTATCTGACAGGACCGGGAGGGCCTATGGCCATGTCCCGTCCAAGGCAAGGGTGGTACACCGGGCCTACTCCCTGGACCACGTAGTCCTTCCCCACGAGAAGCTGCCTGCCGTGGTCAGCCAGCTCCAGTGGATGCCGCCCGTGTACGACCAGGGGCAGGAAGGCTCCTGCACCGCCTTCGGGGCGAAGGAGGTCAGGGAGTGGCTGAGCACCAGGTACCCTGGCAAGTACAGGGCCCTGAGCGCCCAGTTCCAGTACTACTGCGAGAGGCTCCTGAACGGGGACGTGCCGGACGATGCCGGGTCCAGCGTCTCGACCGCCATGGCATCCATGCGGACGTTCGGCATCTGCCCGGACGCCGACGAGCCTTACGCCACGCCCTTCTCCCAGAAGCCGTCCAAGAAGGACTTCGCAGACGCCGCCCACTGGAAGGTCGGCAGGACCTATGCCCTCAATACCCTGGCGGACATGAAGAACGCCCTTGCGGCGGGCTGGGTGTTCGAGCTGGGGTTCCTGGTATACGAGTCATTCGAGTCCAGCGCCACCACAGCCACGGGCATCATGACCATGCCGAAGGCCAAGGAGCAGCTCCTCGGCGGGCATGCCGTATGCGTCTGGGGGTACAACGACACGTTCACCTTCCCGGGCCTGCCGGCCGGCGCTCTGTGCGCCAGGAATAGCTGGGGATTCTCGTGGGGGAACAACGGGAACTTCTTCATGCCCTATGGGTACCTGGGCGGCGTGGACCCCAGCGGCAACGGGCCTTACGTCAGCGACAGCCACATGTGCCACCTGGGGCCTGTCTGGTCCTAGATTGGTCTGTATGCCCTTCCTGCCCCGCAGGGGCCAAAATGCTATAGGAGGGGGCCTGCGGTCCTCTCCCCTGCCTTGTCCCTGGCCCCCTCCGAGAACTCCAGGCAGGCATACCTTGCCTTCAGCCCCTCGAACGCCCTCCTGACGCTTGCCCCGTTCCCCTCCGACACGGTCAGGACAGAACTCATCCTGGGCAGGATGATGCACGCCTCCGTGACCACGTCATGGGCCAGGAACACCTCGTAGGCGACCTTCCTGGCGAAGAGCACCTGCTGGAGGACCTCCCCCCCCGACTTGGACTGGAACATGTAGGGGATGCCCTCTGCCTGGAACCTCACCTCTGCCCCGAACTGGTAGGGGGTCGCCATCGCCGGACCCGTGCCGGGTGCCCAGGAGATATAGAACGCCCTCAGCCCCGGCAGGACCCTCAGGTACCTGTCCGCCCCTATGCCGAGGCTGCTGATGTTGTTGCTGTCCACCAGGGCCGGGGTGCTGCCCTTAGGGCTGACCCGGAAGGATATCTGCGGCGTGAAGCCGGAGATTGTCCTGAGGGAGCGGAGGGTGCTGAGGACGAGGTTGTACCTCTTCTCCTCCTCGGTGGAAGCATCCTTGGCCATCTTGGCCTTCGGCTCGAAAGGCCTCAGCTTAGAGTCCTTTGGCCACTCGTCCTGGAGCCTCCTGATATCCGCCTCGGCGTCCCTTGCCTGGTATGCCATCCCGGCATAGCTCTGGAGGTTGAGCATGACCTGGGTGAACAGGCTGTAGTCCAGCAGTGGGGCAAGCCTCTTGAGCACGCAGTTGCGGTCGTAGCCGGTAGGCTCCCCCTTGACCTCGGGCCCTGCCTCCAGCCATGCGTCCCGGAAGGCCTTCCACATGATGCCCGCCCAGTGGCTCGTGCGGTCGAAGGGCAGCTTGGGGAACAGGGCCTCGAACCTCGCCCTGAGGGACTCCTCGGAGGCGAACAGGGCGTCCACCTCCTGCCCCAGGCGCTCTGCTACTCTCTGGTAAATCTCGTCCATCGCTATATGCCTTCCTTGTCCTTCTTACCCTCTACACCAGGCAGGCTCGGGGATGCTGTCCGGCGTACTAAGCCTAAGCTGGAGGCAGTAGTCCAGGTACTCCTCGGCGGCCTCGCTTATGTCGAGCCTCTCTAGGTTCCTGTCGGGCACGGTGCCTGCGTAGGCGACCGTCTGGGCAGCGACCGCACCGGGCCTGCCCTCCTGTACCGCCCGGACAGCGGCCCCCGCCAAGACCGCCAACAGGAACACCAGCTTCTTGTCTGTCATCACCACTCCCTATGGCAGTACTGCTCCCACGCCTCGTTCGTCAGCATCCCGCAACGGTGCTTCCCCTTGTGGCCTTTCTCCAGGGTGCATACATGCGGTGCCCCCTCCCTCCGGTGGGTAGTAACCACCCCGGCATGGCCGGGAAGTGCAACGAGGGGGACAGGCTGGACTGCCCGGCAGAGCCTAGAAAGGTCAACCATCGGACGCCTACTCCTCCTGGACTTTTGTGGAGGGCTTCATGCCGTCGAGCAGCGGGCTTCCGTTGGCCAGAAGCTCGCAGTGCCCGCATCCGGGGCACTCGGCCAGGGCGTACATCTTCTCGGTGAACCCCCCCAGCCTCCGTACCCTGGTCAGCTTGACCGTGTAGAACTCCTTCACCTCTGTTGCACATCTTAGGCAGTTCATGCCCATTAGTGCCTCCTCTCCGCAGGGCATCCCTCCCCTAGGAAGGCTGCCATGCATAGGTAGTAGGTGCCGCAGGGGCACCCGCAGTCCGTGGTGCTCCTGGAGGGCTGCCTGCACCCTGCGCACACCTGTATCCCCGGCCCGCCGCACTCCGGGCACGGCTTGCCATGGTCGGCGAACCTCCTGGGGTCCGCCCTTACCTCGTCCTTGGCCCCGCTGCGCATCAGTCGGATACCGAGGCCCCGAACAGGGCCCAGAACACCACGGCCAGGATGAGTATCCCTATGAAGCTGATGAGCGCCATCCAGTCCCAGAGGAAGAAGTGGTGGTTCATGTACCACGCCTCCTTGAAGACGCCGAGCATGTTCTTGGCCTCGTCCTGCTCCTGTCCGGTAATCTGCGCCATGGCCTGCTGGTACTCGAAGCTCTTGACGTCCATGGCCTGTATCTCGTGCATGCGCTTCTGGAGGCTCCTGAGGGCCACGAAGTTCTGCTCCGTGGAGTTGTCCGGCGTCTTGAGCCATAGGGCGGAGCTGTCCGCCAGGTTCCCCTTCTCCAGGGCCCCCACGAACCTGTCCAGGTAGTCTGCCTTCTTCTCCAGGGTGCTGGCCTTCACCCCCAGCTCCCAGTACGACCCGATGCTGTTGGAGTAGTTGTAGTCTGCGGCTATCAGCCCGAAGAACCATACGGTGGCCGCCAGGGCCAAGACGAAGAATAGTGCCGATGCTCCCCTGACCTCCATGCTGTTGTACCCCCTTTGCCTGCCTATCATCTCTGGTCTTTCTGCCTGTCCATTATCTCCCGCAGCACGACCGCCGCTGCGCCGAACAGGGACATGGCCACCCCGTAGGGGTCCCTGCCCTCCATCCATGCCTGGGTAGAGTAGGATATCCCGTCCAGGCACTCCTGGTAGCAGTCCAGGACGCTGTCCCTGCCGTTGAACGTCCTGAGGCGCTGCCCGTACTTCTTCTCCCCCCAGTCGATGCGCCTCTCGTGGTCCCTGGCTATCTCCGGGTGGCCTATGTAGGTGAGGAACTCGATGGCCCTCCTCCCTACGTCCGTCTCCTCCGTCTCCTCCCCTGTCGGCCGGGGCTGCACAAGCGTGACCTCAGGCTCCATGCAGCCTAATACTACCTCAATCCCCCTCGTCCGTGAACTCCAGCGGGTCGCCGGGGCCGAGGCTGGCCCTCCAGGAGTCGAAGGCGGGACGCCTAAGGCGCATCTTGCCGATGACCTCCTCCAAGGACACGGGGGCCATCCCCTGGCCGTCCACCCCTACGTCGAAGGACAGGTAGTGGGGAATCTCCGGCAGGTTGGTGTGGGAGTGGCCGTAGAGCATCCAGGAGCCGTGCCCGGCGTTCCTCCATGTCCTGAAGGCATAGTGGGAGAGGACGATGAGCTGCTTCTCCCCCTCGAACCACGGGGGGCCTATCCTCAGCTCCTCGTAGTGCCGCAGCCACACGAAGGCCCCCTGCCTCGCCAGCCTCCTGGCTATGCTGTCGTGGTTGCCCTCTATGGCGTAGATGTTGCCGTTCAGGCGCTTGCGGATTTCCATCGCCTGCTCGGCCGTGCCCTTGACGAAGAGGTCCCCGAGCACGTACACGAGGTCCCCCGGCCTGACTACGGCGTTGTAGGCGGCCATGATGGCCTCGTTCATCTCCTGCGTGCTGGCGAAGCCCCTCTTCCTGGCTATGAAGTCATGGTTGAAGTGCCAGTCGGCGGTGAAGAACAGGTTCGGTTGTCCCTTTGCTGTAGGCATTTTCCGGACAGGGGTTCCTTCTCGTGGGGCCTTCCGCCCACGCCCTTCAGGTAGTATACCTCGCCTGGGAGAGCCTCCGGGCTTACCCCAGCAGGACCTCCATGTCCTTGATGACCTTCTTGACCTCCGAGTATGCCTCCTTGAAGGTGCCGACTATGGCGTCGGAGTGGGCCACGAGCCAGGGGCTAGGCTCCGGGTCGTCGCATACCGTGATGACCCACTTGCCGTGCTCCTGGGCGTAGATTATCTCCATGGCGGTGCCCCAGCTAGGCCTGGGGCAGTAGGCAAGCACGATGTCCGAGTCGAGGATGGCCACCTTGTCACGCTTGGTAAGCCATAGGCAGGCGGCATGGATGTCCATGTCCGGCCTGTACTGTAGCCTCGTGGGGACGAGTATCCTCACGTCGTAGCCCTTGTAGTGTTCTACGACCCCCTTCCTCCACCCATAGGCCTGCTCGTCGGTGAGGTCCTTTATGCCCCCCGACAGGTATATAGTGACCATTCAGCCCCCTTCTGCGGCATAACTACTTGCAGGCCTCCCACCTGCCGTTGTCCCCTATCCGGTATTTTTCGTCGTTCCACACCCACCTGAAGTGCCTGCACTCTCTTCCCATGCCTACCACGGTGGGGTTCCAGACGCCCTTGTGCATGACGAGGGTCATGCCCTTGAAGGGGGATGCCTCCAGGAAGTCCCCGGCGCTCCATGACTCCAGCCCGGCGATGACCGCCACCCACTCCTGCTCGTCGCCGGAGGCCAGCCCCCTGAGCCTGTCGTCCAGCCTCTTCTTGAGGGCGGTAGGGGAGGACCAGTACCCGTATCCCCCCATGGCGTCGGCATAGGCGGCCAGCTTCCTGACCCTCTCTTCCTTCTCCGGCGTCCGGTCCCCGAGCCACTCCAGCAGGGCGTCGTAGTAGTTGCTGACCGCCGCCGCCCTGTGCCCGTCCTTGGCTATGTCCGAGAATGCGTCGCTGGGTATCGGCCTCCCTGCCGTGATGACGGCGGCTAGCCCGAGGACCACTGCCGCAAAACCGCACCCTATCGGGAAGTTGGGGTATATGGGCTGGTTCACGAAATAGGCGGCTGCGCTGAGTGCAGACCCCGCCGTGAACACCATCACCAGCAGGGCCGTCGCAAGCCCCCTGTTCGTGCGCCTCTGCTTCCTCTCGTCGTCCGCTTCTGCCATATGGGTAGATACTCCTATAGCCCGCAAAGCTCCCGCACCAGGGCCAGGAGCCTGGGGTCGTCCCTGCACAGCTCCTTCAGGGCCTCCGTAGGGTCGGCGGCCTCTATGCCCCCGACCTTCTCCTCCAGCCCGGCGAAGAACCGCTTCATCTCGTCGCTCTTCTCCACCTTCCTGACCCCCCGGTCGGCCACCGTGAACACCTCCTCCAGGGGCTTTACGGGCACGGCTATCTCCCTGACCTTGTTGTCCTTCTCTTCCTTTGCCAGGGAGACTACCACTATCGCCACGGGGCGCTCCTCCTGGTCCGTGTCCAGGGCGGCCCTGGCGAGGCTCCCTAGCTGGACGTGGACCGTGCTGCCTACCTTCTCTATCCCCTTGCGCCCGTGGTCGTGCCCCCAGAGCAGGAAGTCGAAGTCCGACCCGGCCACCTGGTCGTAGCCGATGACCCTCTCCCCCCAGTACGACCCCCCCTCCGGCCCGCCGTAGGCATGGACTATGCCCACGTGCCATCGGGCGTCCGGGTGCCTGCGGGAGGCCATTATCCTCCCCAGCGTCTCCTCCGCATGCCCGTAGGGGAAGGACTCGACCTGTGCCGCCAGCCCCAGCCCCGACGGCCCGTTGCGGACCAGAACCGGGTCCTCCCAGAGAGGATAGTATGCCCCTGCCGCCAGCAGCACCCCGAGGGGCTGGCCGGGGAGGGAGTCCATCCTCTCCCCCCATGCCAGGTCGTGGTTACCGACCGCCCCGTAGACCCTGCCCGTCTGGAACAGCCTGAGGGCCCTGGTCACGAGGGCCAGCATGGACAGCGAGTTGGCGGGGTGCCGTGCGCTCTTGATATGGAACACGTCGCCCCCGCAGAGCGCCACGCCCTGCACTTTCTCGGTCACCTGCCGGACGAACTCCAGCTTCGCCAGGATGGCTGCCAGGTAGTCGTCGGCACGCCGGCCTGGAGGCACGGCGCTGAGGTGCCAGTCCGTGCTCCAGACCAGGTTGATACGCTCTATGCCTACCGGGACGCTGAGCATTTGGTCCTTCTGAACAGCCCTGCCGGTGCCTTCCCTATCCTGATAACCCCCCTCTTCAGCCTCCACGAGATGGGCTTCCTGAGCCTCCTCACGTTCTCTACCCGGGCCAGGTAGGCCTGCCCGTCCGTGCCGAGGAGGTGCGGGTCCTCGATGTACCACTCGTCCGGGGCCTTCTCGGTGGGCACCACGTTGGTGACGACCGCCGTCCCCACGATTGCGCCCTTGAGGACCCTGGCCTCCTGCGGGAGGCCGTAGATGTCCCATCCCTCGGCATCCTCCCTGTCCTTGGAGGTATACAGGAGGATAGGGCCACGGTACTTCCACGGGAAGGAGAGCGTCTTGACGTGCCTCCTGCCCCGCAGGACAAGCTCGTTCCACGGGGCACGGTTGATGAATACCGGTACTGTAGCTGCCATTGCGCTAGTCTCCCCTCCTGTCGCCGTAGGTACAGGCAGCCGCTATCGCTATCTCGCCCTCCCCCTCGCCGCATGACCCCGGGGAGCCGAGGTAGTCCGTGGCCTCGAACCTTGCCTTGGGGACCTGCGGGAAGGAGTACTCAATCATCTCGAAGTTGGAGGAGTCCATCAGGTACTCGGTGTTGCCCGGCCCTACCTCCCCTCCCCTCGTGGTGCCCCCTGCGACGTACAGCTTCAGCCTCTCTATGGCCGACAGCACGGCGTTGCAGTTGGCGTTGGTGGTATCCGGCACGCTGGTCTTCCACCTGTCCACTATCGCCCCGAGGTGCTCGCCCACGTCCTTCAGGAAGGCCTTCCTGTACCTTCCCCTGAAGTTGCTGCGGTAGTCCCCGTAGGAGTGGTACGCTGCCTCCATGCGGGCCACCATCCCCTCGTGGAAGTCCAGGTTGCTCTGGTCGTTAATCGTTGTCAGTGTCCTGTTGGCCATCCTTCTCCCATGCATCCCTGTCGGGGTGCTCGGCATCGTACCTCTCGTGCTGCCTTATCTCCTCCTCTACCCACTCGTACCTGTCGTGGTAGAGCCTCTTGCCGGCCTCCTCCACCGTAAGCTCAAGCTGTAGCTGGTGCCTGTCGAGGTGCGGCCATATCCAATGGAACACGGGGTCGCATACCCAGATATGCCAGAACGCCCCTACGTCGTCCCCGAACCAGTCGCTTATGGGGGCATAGTACTTGGGGTCGTCCTTGTCCCAGTGCCCCTTGATGCGGGTGACGAGCCTGGGGAGCGGGACGTAACCGAGGCCATGGCACAGCCATCCCTGCCACTCCCACAGCCAGTCGAGGAGCGCCCAGTACCATACGTCGTCGGAGCAGTCCACGATGACCCGGACGTCCTCCCCCTTCCAGCCCTTCATGGCCGTGTTCCAGCGCCGTACCCGGAACCTGGCCTTCTTTCCGGCCCAGTGCAGGGCGTTCTCCGCAAACGAGGCGGCCCTGTCCAGCAGGGTAGGCTTCCTCATTCCGTGTTCTCCTGTGGCTCCCGCTTCTCCCCGCAGTACTTGCATGTCTCTTCCGCTATCCTGCTGTCCCTCAGTGTGAGGATGCGCAGCAGGCTCGTGTCGTACCTGGGGCACGAAGCTATGCTCGTGTGTCTGCTTGCTCTCCATCCTTGCCCTCCCCAGGGCTGTCCCATGGAAGCTCTACGGCAAAGTTGCCCCCGCAGATTGAGCAGTACATGGAGCAGTAGTCCCTGACCTTCGGCGGCTGGTCGCCGTGCAGGCCCCGGCAGACGTGTCTCCCCTTGGTCCATGTGGGGCTGACCAGCGGTCCCTGGGGTTCTCGGTCGCCCCTCCTCCGCCCCCGGCCGCCCTTCCTCCGCTCTACCTTGTGCTCCTCGCACTTGCCGCCCCAGGCCACGGGCCTGCCGCAGCGCTTGGTACCGAAGTCCCCCGCCAGCTCGGAGCCGTACATGTTCCAGATGGCGAGGTTCTCCTGGTAGTTCTCGTGGTCGAACACCCTCTCGTCGCATCCCCCTGCCATTGTCCCCCTCACGGGTTGATAAGCATGCCGTGCCCGATGTTGTCGCTGACAGGCGGCTTCCTCAGGTTGACGTAGGAGGGGTCCATGCCGAGGGTGCGGATTATCTCCACCGCCGCCCCGTTGGCGATGCCGTCGATGCCGCACATGACTATGTCCTGGTCTGCCCTGACCTCCTGCGCCCAGCTCAGGAACAGGGCCGCCCTTACCGCCGTCTTGATGCGGGCCTTGACTCCTGGTCGGCGTTGGCCTTCGGGGGAGGGGTGTATGCCGCCTGGCACTCGCTGGCCACCCCGGCAGCGGTCGCCTTAGCCCCTGGGGCGCACATCTCCACCGCAGCCTTTATCTCTCCCGGGTCGCAGTAGCTTGCCATAGCCTGCTCTCCTTCCAGGGCATATGCCCTGCTTTCAGGTCACCAGGGCCTCTTGGTCCTGGCATGCTCGGCCAGGAGGGCCATGCTCAGCCATCCGAGGAGGAGCTTCGCCGCCAGCACGGTGTCCTCCCATCCCATCCCCCCTATCCCGCTGGTGATAAGGTGCAGCCTGCCGCTCATCAGCCCGAACAGGGCGGCAAGGCACAGGAGCGAGAGTATGGTATACATGGTTCCTCCTAGATGCGCATAAGCACGTCGGCGTCCATGGGGTTTGCCCTCCCCTGGAGGACGTCCGTGGCTATCCGGGCCAGCTTTGGCCTCATGCCCTGCCGGACGGCGTCGGCCGCCAGCCTGACCACCAGGGCCTTCGACGCTGCCGGCCCTGCCTCGCCCGAGTACCTCTTCCAGTCATATAGCTTGCGGCTTGCCAGGGCGTCCCTTGCCTCCATGGCCTTCTTGCCCTCCACCTGGAGGGGAGCGCCCAGGGCGCAGGCCGCCGTAGCCATGTCCGCAAGGCAGGGGACGTATACCACTACATTACGGGACCCACGGAGGTTCCCTACCAGCCTTGCCTCCTCCCTGGTGCCCTCCCACCTTACCGGCAGGGGGTCGTCGGGGATGTCCTGCACTGTGCCCCCAAGCTCTGCCAGTGTAGGGCCGCAGAAGGTAGGGTCTACCTCGACCCTTACTTCCATTATGTGCCCACCTTGATGCCCGTACGCTGCTCAAAGCACGCACGGCACTCGGCATGGTCCCCCAGCCTCACCCTGCGCAGCCAGTTCAGGAGCGGGCGGCCCTTGACCAGCTCCAGCGGCCATCCGTCCTTGGCCACGACGATATAGTCCTGTATGCCGAGCACCGACAGGTGGTTGCTAGGACAGGGCCGGACTCTCATGACTGCTCCTCCACGACCCGTGCCGGGCGGGGGGTGCCGAACTTCTTGAACGTCCCCTTTATGCCGTCGTCGGGGGGGGAGCCGGGGGGCAGCTCCTCCTCTTCCTCCTCCAGCAGCCTTCCGGGGCTGTCCGTGGTTATGTCGCCGCTGTTGTTAAAGACGGGCATATGGCTGGTCCAGGAGGCGTTGACCTGGTCCTTGCCCATGTTGTACTTGGCCATCTGCGCCTTCTTGTGCTCCGTAATCTCCGCCTTGAGGGCCTTGACGGCGCTCAGCAGGCTGTCCATGGATACGTCCAGCCCCCTGGAGAGGCGGGAGAACTCCGAGTCGGCTAGCTGCTTGACCTGCAAAGCGGGAAGGTGCGCCTCCGCCTGGGCCAGGCGCTCCGCCGCCGCCAGGCAGTACCAGGCTCCGAACTCGCCATGCACCTTCCTGAGCCTGCTGGCTGCATCCTTGACCCTGGACTCGAACAGTATGGTCTTTCTGACCACCTGGTCGCACCTGTCCACTACCTGCTCCATAGCCTGGGTTAGCTGGATGCTGTACCTGGACTCGGTGCCCGGCGAGATGTCCAGGTCTAGGGAGAGCTTGGGAAGCTCGTCCACCTCCCGGGCCAGCCTTGCGTACATGTCCTCGTAGGACACCGCCTCGCCCTCGGAGGCATAGGACAGCCTGTTGGCAAGCTCCCCGATGCACTCAAGGATATACGAGTCCCCCAGGAGGCCCTCAGCCCTGAGCGTCTCCAGGATGCTGCTGCCCATCCGCCTCCTTCCTCAGGTATGCCCTGACCTTCTCCGTCTTCTCGGCCGCCCTGTCCAGGGCGGCCTTCAGGTCCATCCCCTTCATGCTGCCCTGGGCGTACTTGGCGAAGAGCAGGGACCTCCATGCCGCCAAGAACAGGTCGAGGCTGTCCTCTACCACGGTGTCCATGTCCGCCAGGGGCACTCCCTCGTCCCTGTAGGTACCCTTCAGGTTCATGAACCGGGCCTCTCCCTTGCCGTACTCCTTGTCGGCCGCCTCTACGCTTACCGTCACCGATGTTATGGAAAGGTCGCCCATGTCTCTGCCGGGTTAGGCTACCCGAGCGGCTCCTCCTCCTGCATGGCCAAGCCCCATCTGCTATTACTCGCCGTGCCTGTTTTCCCTTGTTTCTTCTCGAAAATCATGGTGTAGTCCTCGTCCCCCCTGGCTGCCTCTATATTGTCCCCCAGGAGGAACTTCCTAAGGGAGGAACCCCTGCGGTGGGCGTGCCTGAGCAGCTCCAGCTTGAACTCCTCGTCGGTCCCGCAGTCCATGCCGGACTCCAGGTTCAGCTCCTCCTTGCCCCCGAGCAGGCCGGCGGAGTAGCCCTCCCCGAGGATGACCTCGAACACCCCCTTCTTGCCGAGCAGGACGTCTATGGTGTACTCGTCCACCGTCCCCCTGGCTATGACGACGTGCAGGGTGCAGAGGGAGTGGGGGGAGGCGGACCTGACCATCCTGCCGACGAGCTGGATGAGGTCGCCCCAGGACCAGGGCAGGTCCAGGCATACCATGTGGGCCGCCTGCTGGAGGTTCAGCCCCTCGATGCCAGCGGCGTTGATGAATATCAGGTCGTGGTCCGGCGACTCCTGGAACAGCCGCTTGGCGGCGTTCCTCTGCCTCTCGTCCTCGTTGCCGGTAATGCGCAGGAAGCGCCGGGAGGTGAACTTCCCCGTCCTGGTCAGGCGGTCCAGGCGGTCTATGTGCCTGAGGAACTTGGTGAATACGATGACCTTCTCGCCCTTCAGGTCGCCGTCCAGCAGGTCCAGGAGCGCCTCCTCCTTGGGCGAGAGCACGGGGGAGTAGAAGGACCTCTCGTCCTCCCTGTCCAGGAGGCCCCAGTGGTTGGCCACGAGCTGCTGGACGCTCAGCATGGTCATGGCGTTGCTGGGGTCACGCTCCTTCTCGAATATCTCCCCCGCCACGTTCACCAGGGTGGGGGGGAGCACGAAGGTGCCGCTCGGGATGTCCTCCAGCAGCAGCTTGGTCTGCCTCTCGTCCAGGTCAACGGGGTGGTAGGTGGTCTGGAGCTTGGGCAGAGGCTCCTTGACCTGGGCCTGCGACCTCCCTAGGTAGAAGGGGCGCATCCCCCTCTTGAACCCCTCCATGTTCTTGTAGCCGTCCAGGACCCGCTTGTGGATGCCCCTGCCGACGTACTGCTTGTGGTAGATGCAGAACTCCTCCCCGAAGTCCCACATGCTCCCGAAGGGCTTTACGCCCAGGGCGCTCATGGAGGAGTAGAACTCGTCGGCGGAGTTCTTGAACGCCGTCCCGGTAAGCGCCCATACCCACTTGCAGGGCCTCTGGAGGTTGGTGACCAGCGCCCTGGTCTGGGAGCCGGGGGTCTTGAACCTGTGCGCCTCGTCGAAGACCAGGACCACCCGGCTCCCGTACTGCCTGAGTATCCTTGCGAACTCCCTTATCTCGGAGGATACCGCCTCCAGCTTGTCCGGGGCTGGCCTGCCGTCCTCGTCGAACTGCCCCCCTACCCTCCTCCTGGCCCCTATCATGCTGCTGTACTTGCCGATAAGGATGTCCTTCTTGCCCCCCGCCAGGAAGTCCCTGAGCTGCTGGTGCCGGGCAGCGTAGGAGGTCTCCCCCTTGTAGGAGTCCACCATGACGAAGGGGCGCAGCCTGCTGAAGCGGCGTACCTCGTCGTGCCACTGCCAGGTCGTGGACTTGGTGGTGACGACCAGCGCCTTGACGTCCGGGATGCGCTCCTTGAGCCAGCAGACGGCGGCTATGACGTCGCAGGTCTTCTTGAGGCCCACGGCGTCCCCGACCATGAACCTGTGCATCCTGACCAGGTGGTGGACTATCTGTACCTGGTACTGCTTGAGGACAAGGGGGTTGTCCTCGTCCTCCTGCCCTGTGTTAAGGTTGAGTATGCGGGTGCGGAAGAGGGAGGGCCACTTGAAGGGGATGGGGTTGCGGGAGTTGCCCTCGTCGTCTAGCTGGAGGTCCCACCTCCTGACGAGGTACAGGCGCTCCAGGAGGTCGTCGGGTATGCCTACCAGGCGGGTGTAGTCCGTGACCAGCGGGCATGCCTGCTCGTTGCTCATTACAGGCTAATACCGGCGGTAGGCCGTTACCACTGGATGAGGCGTGCCTCTTCCCTGGGGGGCCTGAAGTAGACGTGCAGGCCGTGCCCCGTGTCCTCAGGCTCAAGGCTGTAGCCGGGGTTGGGGATGAAGTAGACCACCGCCCGGTTGGTGTTCCTCTGGACGCTGCTCGTGGGGTGTACCACCAGCGTCCCCTCCCTCAGGACAATCTTCACCGGCGGGCTGTCCCTCTCCAGGCGTATGTCTTCCATGTCCGTCTCCTTATTCGTCCCAGTCCAGGACGATAGGGCTTTCCTCCTCGTCCTCTTCCCTGCGCCCCCTCTTGCGGTGCCGGGGGACTATATGGCCGTCCTCCCCTATCTCCAGCTCGGGCAGGAGGTCGTCCTCGTCCTCTTCCTCCGAGGCCTCCTTAGGCTCGTCCAGGAGGTAGTCCTCCCCCTCTTCCTCCTCCTCGGGGAAGCCGTCGTGGAACAGAAGCTCGTCGATGCTGTCAGGGTCCCGTCTCTTGGCCATGGGGGTTCCCGGCGAGGAGGGAGGCAAGCTCCCCAGGGGTGATGTCCTTCCACTCCTTCTCCCCGCTGCGCCTTATCTCTACCTTGAAGTCAGGTAGTCCAGAACTTTGCCGGTCCACGAGGGTAATCTCCCCCAGGCCCGGCAGGTTCTCGGTAGAGGGCACCTCTATCACCACCTCCGGCCTGCCGAACGGGGAGCCGTCCTCCAGGCGGTTCCTTACCCATGCCCTGGATATGCCGATGCCATTGACCCTCAGGAACACCCTTGCCATAGGGGCCTCCGTCCTACTAAAGATACTTATAGATGTGGATTTGGGGATGGGGCCGGCGGAGGCTACCTTCCGCTTACCCCTGTCGCAGCCCTGGAGAGGTCCTCTGCCCCCATGTACTCCCCGACCAGGTAGGCGATGGCATAGAGGGCCAGTCCGGGGCCGTGCATGAGCGACGGCAGGCCGTACATCTGGGCGGGGGGACGGCACCCCTTGACGGACCTCTGGAGCAGGGAGGTGCCGTATACCCCGTTCTTGGAGCCGTAGAATATGGCCCTGGGGCCGTCCGAGGAGTCGCAGGCTATGCCGGGAGGGGGGCAGAAGGCTATGAGGGACGAGCCGTGGAAGCTCTCCCTGCGCTGGGTATTGTAGGCGACCATCCCCCCCGTTCCGATGCCTATGAGCAGAGTACGGGGGGCCAGGGACGCCTCTGTCTCCAGCAGGGCGTCAGGGGGGGCATCCTCCCCCTTCCTGTAGGGTATCGGGACCTCCAGGAGGGCCTCCTCCGGGAACCTCTCCTTGAGGATTCCCATGAGCTTCCCGCAGAAGACCTGCCCGGCGTCATGTACATCGTGGAACACGTAGTGGAGCCAAAACCGGCTACGACTCATCTCTCTCCTCGGCTGCTTTCTCCTGGAGGAACGGCCATGTATCATGTACCCACTCTTCTGGCGCTACCTCCCCTACCCTCGCCATGCGGTCCGGCGTAAGGCCGAACCTGCTGGCCTCTTCCTCGTTGATTAGTACGGCATTGCCGTAGTAGACCTTCCCTTCGTGCAGGCGGCTGTGCAGACGGCGGGCCTGGCATGCCCCTGTGTCGCAGGTTCCGCAGCTACGCCCGTAGGCCCACTGCTTGTAGCAGGTTTCCGCCCCGCAGCACATGCAGTGGAAGGGCGGCGTGAACCTCCAGCCCTTGAAGTCGAAGTATATGCCGGGCGGGGCAGGCTCGTGTTCCCCAAGGCAGGACTTGCACGGTTCCTTGCTCATGCTATGCACACCTCTCCTGAACGGCAGCGCCCGAGCCACTCGGTGTCCGTAGTACCGCCACCACACCGATGCTGTCCCGATAGTGGCAACGACCGTCGCCGCTGCCTGGGGTCAGAGCTGGCACATGGCACTCCTCAGATATGGCAGTCCACCACGGTGAGCAGGGTGTCGTCCGGCAGCGAGTCAACAAGCCCGGAGAACTGCTTGCTCCACTCGCCTTCGTCCTTCTCGTCGGACACGCATCCCCACCAGCCCATGCTCCCCCGCTCGAACCACTGGCTGTCCTTCACGACCGCAAACGTCCTGATGGCGTTGGCACGGGCACGGTCGATATACTCGCCACGGCTGCACTGGAAGTCATCGAGGTCCCACCAGAAGGCGTCGTGGTCGCTGCGGAGGGCCTTCACGGCCGGCTGCTCGCCGTACTCGTTGCGGGCCTTCTCCCAGTCGGTCTCGCCGTCCTTGGTGTGCTTCCTCTGCACCTCTTCCCATGTGATGGGCTTCGGGCACCCGGCAGTCAGGGCGGAGTACTTGTCGTACTCCTTGGCGGCCCTCAGGCCTGCCTCGTCCTTCATCCCCTCGATGTCTATGTCCCCCTTGAGGCACTGGTCGGCCCGGCCACAGGGCGGGGGCCTATAGCCGGGGTCGAGGCGTTGTATCCCCGGCTCCCCCGTCGTTCCCTTGGCCCTCGGCCTGAGCTTGAAGAAGCCGTTCCACCTGCCGCCTACCTGCCACCAGTCCCAGTGCTTGTTGGGGTTGGTACGGTCGATGACCCTGACGACGTTCCCGGCCACGTCCACCAGGATGTAGCCGTACTTGTGCTTCTCCGAGAGGTCCGGCTCCTCCCCGAACGGCACGACCTGGCTCCCGTACCAGTCCTTGGCGAACTCGGCGAAGCCCTCCACGAGGCTATCCTTGGCCTCGACCTCCTTCCAGCCCTCCGGCAGGCACTTGACCTTCGCCCGGTACCCGCTGCCGTCCTTCCAGTCGGTCGTATACCACTCGACCCCGTCCTCCCCGCCGCTCCTCTGGTCGAGGATGCCTGCCTTCCCTAGCTTGTACTTCTCTACTTCCTCAGGGGTAGGGTCACGCCAGAACCGCTGGTCCCACTCGCCCTCGGGGGTGAACCGGGGGTACAGGACCCCCTCCGGGTCCTGGTAGTAGGTGGACTCGTGGGCGGCGTACTCGGCCCTCGCCTCTTCCGTGACATCGACCTCCCGTACGAACTCGTCGTCCTTCCCGGTACACTCGAACTCATGGTATGGGGCAAGCTGCTCCTCGACGCTGCTGCCTATGACCAGAACAGAGAAATGCGACATTTATCCCTCCATCAGTATGCTCTTGCATTGCCACGGTTCAGCTCGTAGCTGACCTTGTAGGCCTTCGCACGGGCCGACGCCCGGACGATAGCGAAGGTGGTCATCGCCCCGCCCAGGGCGGCCAGGGCGACCAGGAGGATGACCAGCCAGTTCTTGTTCTTGTCCCCCTTGCCGAGCAGCCCGACGATGTCCTTGAGCACCATCGGGACCGCCCGGCTGGCGTTGTAGATGTTGTAGACGTTGGCGAAGGTGTTGTACCCCGCCACCCCCCCGTGGAACAGGCTGCGGCTCCGCATGAAGTTCTGCCAGCTAGATATGAGTATCCCGATGCCCGAGCCGATGACGGGCAGGATGACGACGAGGTACCCCAGCTCCAGCACCGCCATGGCGTACCTGGGCGGCAGGAGCATATGCCCCTTGTACGGCAGGTTGGCGGCCCCGAGGGCCAGGAGGATGCTGTAGCACCATGTGAAGCCGGAGGCGGACATCACCGCCCCGCACCATGTGACGAGGTGGACGAACCCCCCGGCGGCCTTCGACTCCAGCCATGACCTGCCGACTGCCCAGGCGTTGAACCACGAGATTGCAAAGTTGAGCACGAAGAGAAAGACTACCAGTCCGGTGTTCATCTACTCCCCCTTCCCGTCCGCATAGAACGAGTCCTGCCTGCCGTGCGGCCGGACGAGGTCCCACAGCCCCTCGTATGCCTCGGCCGTCTTGCCGTGGGCAAGGCGTCCTGCCGCCCGCAGGGTGTCGGCGTCGTACCTCCCCGACTCCCGTACCGCCTTCCAGGCGGCCTCCTCCTTCTCCTTGCTCCCGGCATCGCCTACGAGCGCCCCTACCGCCGTGAGGGCGTCCAGCGCCAGGAGGAGCCTGCCGTGGAACTGCCGGGCAAGCTCGCCGTGCCACCGCCTGACCCATGCCGTGAAGTCCTTGGGCAGGAGCATGTCGTGCTTTATCTCGTCCTTCTCCCAGTCCCTCCGGCTGTTGTGGTGCGTCCATGGGGCCATGGGGTAGGCAAGCTCCGCCCATATCTTCTGCGGCGTCACGTGCGTGAGTATCCGGTGCAGGCGGCAGTACTCCGCCAGCTTGACCTTGGCCCTCACCGGCGGCAGCCCCTTGCGGTAGACGGCGGCGACATAGCCCTCCTGCTCCATGTCGTCGTCCACCATGCACTCCTCGACCGTCTTGTCGAACCTCTCCACCAGCCTGCACCAGGGATGGTCTACGGCGTACTGGTTCAGCCTGCGGTAGAGGGCCTGGAGGTCGTCGTAGGGGTACTCCTCTCCCGTGCCGTTGTCCACGGCGGCGAGCATCACCAGCCCCTCGAAGGCATAAGGGACCACTACCTTGGTTTCCCTGGAGATTATCTCGAAGAGCAGAGTGATGCCGGGCGGTATGTCGTCCACCGCCGTGTACTTGACGAACTTCTGGAACCTCTGCGTGGCGTAGGCTGCGCCGGGGGACTCGAAGGACCCACGGCTGGCGATGCCCCACTGGCCGCCATAGTGCCACAGGATGCCCAGCCAGCCGTCCAGCTTGCGGGTTATGGTGATAGGGGACTTCCATGCCTCGGACTTCCTGAGCAGGAAGGCGGCGTCGTAGACCTCGTCCCTGACTAGCCTCTGGTCGCCGTCCCGGTAGATGTACGGCCCCTTCTGGCCGATGTTGAAGAACTTGGGGAACGGCCGGGACACGACGTTGCCCTCCGTGTCCACGATAAGCCCCCGGCAGACGCACGCCTCGTAGGGCCACTTGTTCTCGAACATGCACTTGTGGCTGTAGTTGAGGATGCGCAGGGGCAGGGTGGGGTGGGGGTTCTGGACGATGTACCCCTCCTCTACAAGGCGGGCCAGCCTGCCTGTGTCCAGGAGGCTCTCTATCCTCATTCCCCCTCCTCCTGCCTGATGTCGTTCTTTATGGCGTCGAGCAGCACGTCAATCTCGTCCCTGAGGGCCTTCAGGTCCGTGCGGGTGGCGCTGAGGCTCTGGCCGGTGTCGCTGAACACCGCCCTGATGGCCTTCATCGCTGCCTCGTACCTGCCCTTCCTGGCCATTATGCCTTCTCCCTGTCCGGACCGGCGGCCTTCTTCATCTCCGTCTCGATGGAGGTCTTGAGGCGGTAGAGGGAGTCCTTCAGGGCCTTCTCCAGGTCCGTCTGGAGGAATCTCGTAATCCTGGCAAGGACCTCCTCGTTGTACCTCACTATCCCCCTGAGGCGCTCGTTCTCCCTTATCGCCTCGTCCTGCCTCCACTTTCCCTGGAGCATCTCGTTTATCTCCAGGCAGTTGGTGCGGACCAGCAGGTTCCTGGCCCCGCAGCCGTCCTCGTAGCGCACGCCGGTCTTCTTCTCCAGGCGGGCATCGTAGATAGATACTCCCCGCCCGCACTGTATCACCACCCCTGCCGTCTTGAACATGCGGGTGGAGTGCTCCTTGCCGCACCTGCCGCACTCCCAGGTCAGGAAGCCGTCGCACATGTACTCGTAGGGGGCAAGGCAGTCTATATCCTCCGGCCTGAGCCTCTCCGGCCCCCTGCCTTCAAGCCTGGAGTCGTAGTCGTAGTTCTCATAGTCCTTGTCCTGCAACCGCTTCATGGCGTTGGCTCCCCCAGGTTCTCGTCTACTTCCAGCACTACGGCCTGAAAGTAGAGGAACATAGGGCTATAATCGGGAGGCAGGACGGCCACGCATACCCCGCCCTGTGGCTTCCAGCCCCTCATCATGTCCTGGTTGACCGTGTCTGTCAGCTCCAGGACGTTGGTGCCCTGCCTTATACTGTATACCCGCTTCATGCCAGCACCCTCCTGAGGCCATTGTCCAGGTACTTCTCCATCGCCCTGGAGTCAGGGCCGGACTCCAGGACACGCCCGACGACAGTCTCGGCGTATGCCCTGCCCTTGATAAGCCTTGTCCTGTACCTCCTGCCCTGCCAGTCGAACCTGAGGGCCTCGGGGTGCCCCCTGTCCCCCGCCTGGAGGTTGCCCAGTGTCCTGATGTTGGGCAGACCGGCCACAAGGGCCGCTACCAAGACCAGCGTCCTACTGCCTATATCCATCAGAAGTCCTCCAGGGCACCGCACTGCGGGCAGTGCCTCCAGCCCCTCTTCTCAGGGCTGAACGTGCAGTTGTCTCCATGGACGGGGGTGCCCCCCACAGGGTACACCTTGATGCCGTTCGCCCTCCATACCTGCTCCACTATCTTCCAGCGGTCGTCGATGGCGAAGGCGATGCGCTCCTTCGGGAACGCCTTGAGCAGGGCGTCCAGCATCCGCTGCTTCACGATATGGTCGCTGGCGGACGACCCCTCGGGGCGCATGAGTATATGGTCGAAGGGTATCCCGTAGGCCTCGAACCAGTCGCAGGTGTCCTTGCAGACGTTGACCTCCTGCTCCTGCCCGCCGGCCTTCACGTAGACCGAGCTGTGCCGGCCGCTGAACAGGAATATGTTGTAGGATGGGTACAGCCCCCTTAGCCACCTTGCCACGCCCTCACGGGGCCTGTCCAGCAGCACCTTCGTCTCGTCGAAGGGGTCCCTGACGCCCTCGTGGTCCGCAGCCGTCCCGTCGATGTCGCAGACGACGATACCGGCATCCGGGAGGCGCAGCGCCAGGGTGCCCTCCAGGAGGTCCTCCCAGTCGTCCACCGCCCGGTTCTCGCCCCCCAGGGCGTACCCTGCCGGGACCACGGGCGCTCCTGCCACCAGCCTCTTGAAGTGCTGCTCCACGGCCTCGTCGGGCACCCGCTCCCTGCCCTCACGCAGGGCGTTGCGCCTCAGGCACTCCGCCTTGTCCGTGTTCATTATCTCCAGGTGGAACCTCGCCCTGGAGGCTCTGGCTATCTGCTCCAGCTTGTGCCGTGTGCGGGCGGAGCAGTTGGTGTCGTCCACGATGACGTCCACGCCCATGCTGAGCAGCAGGCGGACGGTCTCCTCCTCCAGACGCCGTATCACCTGCTCCTTGGAGTTGTTCCAGGGGGAGTCGCAGTATAGCATGGCACGGAGGGTGTCCCGGTTCACACGGACGGTCCTCCCCGCATGCCAGTTCACCACGCTCCGGGCGACGGTGGACTTCCCTGAGCCTGCCGCCCCGACCATGGCGGTAAGGGTGGGGGCGTTCTCCCTCCCCCCCGAGTAGTCGAAGTACAGGTTCGTCACGGACTGCTTCTCTTCCGCCATGCCTCTAGTATACCCCCAGGTCGCTTGGCTGTCCTACGGTTTAATCCTCCTGGAACGCACCCGCCTCAGGACGGCCCTCCCCCTGTAGACGGAGAAGGCCCATCCCCCGCCGACATACCCCGCTAGTACCCTGTCAATCTGCGACCTAAGTTCCCTCAGCCCCCTGCGGGTCATCGGGAACCCGTAGGTCGGGGGGCCGGAGGGGCTTGAGACGTTCAGCCAGTAAAGCCTCCTTGTGTTATGCACGACCCCGGTCCTTGCATAGTCCACGGCCTTCCTCCTGCTGGTATCCTGGATAGAGCCGAGCTATAGTTCCTTGATTTTGGCCACCATGGCCAGGATAACGCCTAGGTCGCTCTCTTCAATGAAGTTCCCGCCGCCGTGGCTGCCCTCGGACGAGAAGACGATATAGATGCTGTTGTCGTTGGGGCCTGTTTCCGGGTTATCCCGCCTGTTCACTGTTACCGTGGTCTGGCTCAGCTTCTTGCTTATGCTCGTCACTCTTCTTCCTCCTCCCTACAATCCTTGGCACCCGGTAGGAGCCGTCCATGCCCAGGCCGAAAAAGCTCTTGAGGTCCCTAAGCTCCGTGAAGTCCGGCATGCTCTTCCACTTCCGGTCGTCGGCATGCCTTCCGCAGCACGGCGTGATGTAGCACGTGCAGTCGGCGTACCTGGCCGTAGGCTCCCCTGCGCACAGGTCGTATATGGCCCCGCAGTGGCGGCATACCACCGGGACGAGCATGCTGGACAGTACCTCGACGTCCTTCTCTGTTATCATATCGTATGCAGCTCGACCTCCTCTGCCTCAGCGTTGTACTCGACCCTGGCGACAGGGTCGTTGTGCCCGAAGTCGTAGTCCGGGACCGTCACCCTGGTGTCCTTGGGGAGGCCCTTCCACGCCTCCTCGACCTGCCCGATGGTCATCATCATATGATACTCCTGGCTGCCCTCGGAGGCGGCCCCGTCCGAGTCGAACGGACGCCAAGGGCTTATGAGACCCTCCGGCTCCCCTGGAAAGGCCGCCTCTTGGCATCCCGCCGTAAAGTCGGGCCCCGGGCTTGGAACGGGACCCTATAAAGCGGCGGAGTGCCGGGCAACTTGTCTACCTGCGCTTCTCCCACTGCTTGAGCAGCTTCTTGCGCCACCCGTTCTTCATACGCCGCCTGTCAAAGAACATGATGCCGTCCAGGTGGTCAATCTCGTGCTGCACGCAGGCGGCGTCCAGCCCGTCGAAGTGGCGCTTCCTCTCCTCCCCGGTCAGGGGGTCCTGCCAGAGCAGGTCCACCGCCTCGTACCGGGTCACCGGCCCGTAGAGCAGCCGGCCGTCCGCCCGGAAGGACAGGCACCCCTCGTCCGCCGTGGCCGCCCTGCCGCTGCATACGGTCGCCACGGGGTTGGCGATTACAATCTCCTCCGTGACCTTGTCCTTCTTGTCCCGTATCGCCATGACGAAGAGGCGCATGGACAGGCCGACCTGCGGGGCGGCAAGCCCTATGCCGTCGCTGCCGACGCTGGCGAGCATCCTCCTGCCAAGGTCAAACAGGCCGTTGCCGAACTTCTCGGGAGGGATGGGGAGGCTCTCTTTGGAGAGTATGGGGTCGTCCCATAGGACGATATCGAGCTTTTCAGGCAAGGAGGCCTCCTTTGGGTTGGGAGTCGAGGAACTGCCTGACAAGGTCGGAGGTGATGCACCACTCGTCGGTATGGATGATGGCGATATGCCTCTGCTTGAAGCCCTGGTAGTGCTGGCGGGCGGTCTCGGTGCTGCCCGTGCAGTCCGCAAGGATGGCAAACGCTAGCTGGGCAGGGCCGCTGCCGCCGTAGCCCCACTCGAAGCCCGTGGGGGAATGGTTGACCTCTTCTAGGTAGAGGTGCAGGGGGCGGGGCGCTTCGGCACCGTCATGCACCATCACGTTGGAGCCGTCCTCGGCGTCTGACCTCTTGCCGACGTATAGCCTTGTGCCCATCGCTCCTCCTCAAGGATACTATACCTCAGGAGGGAGGGCATGCCCTGGGGATTTACCGCCAGTGTGGGAGCCTCTGTGGCCTGAGGAGCCTGTGGGAGGACAGGCGGTTGCGCTGGTAGTACCTCTCCTCAGGGTGGAGCTTCTCCCGGAAGTCCTCTACCTCGTTGAGGAGGGTGACCCCGTCCGGCCAGTCGTTGCCGTGCTTGCGCAGGAACAGGATGTACTCCCTTATCTGGTGCCCGGCATGCCATAGGTCCGTGTCCCCGTCGCCTATGTAGGGGAGGCTTTTCCCCTTGTCCGGCAGGCCTTCCCTCCTCTCCTTCTCGGCCTTGTTCCGGGCATACTTCTCATAGCCGTCCTTAACGTCCCTCCGGAGGTACTCCTCGTGGGAGGAGCTGCGCTGACTCAGGACGGCCTCCCCCTCCGGCCATATGCCCTTCCTGGGCCTGGTTCTGTGGTAGTAGGAGGGCTGCCCCGGCTCCTGCTCGGTCTGCTTCGTCACCTCGGCCACCAGGCTTATGTAGGAGGTTACGAGGGCCTGGTTGGTCTTCCAGGTATCGGGGTAGTCCTGGTACCTCTGGAGGAGGGCCTGCTCGAACTCCGGCCACCTTCCCTTTATCATGTTCTCTATGTAGTGGTGGAAGGGGTTAGGGAGGTCCTTGTTGCCCCCGTAGCTGTCCTCGTCCAGCCCCTTGAACTCCTTGGGGAGGATGCTGCTCTCCTTGTCCATCACCTCATGGAGCATCTTCTCCTCGAACTCCGGCCACCTCTGCCCGAGGACCTGCAAGGCGTACTTGTTCGCCAGCTCGTCCTTGGGTACCCTGGCATTGACCCACCGGGTCTCCGGTATCTCCTCGTTGGGATGGTTCCAGCGCCAGTTCCGCCTTTCCCACTTGTCCAGCGGGGCCTGCGTCCGGTAATGCTCCTCGTCGGGGGCCAGGAGCCTTGCCTCCAGCCGTGGGTCCCTCCTCTTGCCCTCCACCTTGTCCAGGTAGTCGATATAGGAGTCCAGGTCGTTGTTGGCCATGAGCACCTGGGCGAACTCCGGCCAGCTCCCGAACTTGAAGTGCTGGGCGTACCTTATGGCCACGTCCGGGGAGTTCAGGCACATCAGCGCCTCGGGCCTTGCCATACCCCACTGGAAGGAGGTCTGGGGGAGGACGTCACGCCACGGCTGCTTCAGGACGTCGATGGCATAGCTTGCCGCCAGGGAGGGGGCCACCTGCTTGCTCTTGGTCTTCCAGAACTTGGCCTCCAGCTCTGGCCACCTGCCCTTCACCGCCTGGGTGGCGTACTGGAGGGCGTCGCTGGCGTGCGAGTCGTTGGTCATCGCAAACCTGAGGAGGTAAGGCTCCAGCTCCGGCCATCTCCCCCCTATCCTCGTAGCGGCATAGGTTATCGCCTTCCTCGTCCCGTCGTAGGTGTCCTTGAGGTGGGCGAGGAGCGCCTTCTCCATAGGTGCCCACCTGCCCTGGGGGTGGAACTTGTTGGCATAGGCCTCTATCTGGCTCGGCAGCATGTTGCCGAGGGTCTCCTCCTCCTGCGGGGTGAGCGGCACGCCCTCCATCACTGCGGCGTCCAGCCAGTGCTTGGTGCCCTTGAGGCGCTTGGCCAGCACGGAGGGGTCGGCGACGACGTTCTGTGCCCTTGCCCACTCCTCCACCTCGGGTGCCTTGGCCCGCATCAGGGCCAGGGCCTCGTTCGCCACCGGGTCGGCTATGGCGGTGCCCAGGAACTCCCCCTCGCTGCGGGTGGTGCGGTAGTGCCCCCACCCCCTGTACTCCCGCTTCGGCTCCCCCTCGGCATGGTAGCTCTTCACCAGGGTGGAGTCGCTGCGGTCCATGAACTGGTTGCTCTTGGGGTGGAGCTGGGCATATGGCTGCCCCCTGTAGAAGACCACGAAGCTCGGCCCCTGCTTGAGGTAGGTCCTGGCGTACTCGTGCCTCGTACACCACTCCGTGGAGTCGGATAGTACCTGGAGGGCACGGACGTTGTCCGGGACTGCCCCTGCCTCGTAGCCTGGGTCGTCCGGGGCAGGCTCGTGTACCCCCCCGTCCACCTTGAAGACGGTCAGGTCGCCCTTCTGGGCCAGCACCGAGACGCCCTTCAGCCCCCGTATCTTGTCCAGGTCCTTGGGCCTTACGACCGTGAGGGCGTTCTGCTGGATGACCTCGGCGAGCTGGGCAGGGTTGTAGGCGTTCACGTCCTTGTTGCCCTGGAACCCCGGCTGGCGCTTCTGGGTAGTGAAGGCGGCCAGGTTGTTCCTGATGCCCTCGGCGTCCTCGGGCAGCCTTACCTGCCCCTTGGAGAGCCACCTGGCAATCCAGGTGACGTAGTCCGTCTGGTTGGGCGACGGGTCGGCCTGGATGCACATCTCGACCTGCTCCGGGGTAAGCCTCATCTGCTTGACCAGCAGGTCTATCTTGGCCTGCGTGGGCCTTGCCGTGACCAGGAACTCCGCCGTGAACCGTATAGCCATCCTATTGTCCTTCCCTCAGGGGCAGCAGCCGCCTCCGCCTCAGGAGGGCGGCCTTCTTCTCCTCCTCCATCCTCCAGGACAGCCCCTCCCCGTAAGGCTCCCCCTTCCGCTTCTTCTCTATCCAGTTCAGGAGCTTGACCCCTTCCCTCCAGTCCCCCCCGTGGCTGCGTATAAAGGCGATGTAGTCGTGAATCTTCTCTGCGAATGCATATACCCCCTCCCAGGGGTTGTACATGCGCTCGGCTGCGGCACCGAGCGTCATCTCACGCCCGTGCCGGAAGAGGTAGTCCTCCCAGGCCGGGGCACGCTGCCCGAACCTCTCCTCCCCCTCGGGCCAGGTGACCTTTACGGAAGGCTCCTCCTGGGGGGCCTGGTCGTGGCTGATGACCCGGCTGACCTCCTCCAGGACCTTGAGGTAGCTCAGGAGCAGCTCCTGGTTCTTCTCCCACTGCATGGGGAAGGCATCATACCTCCTCAGGATGGCCTGCTCCAGCTCCGGCCACCTGCCCTTGAGGACCCTGACGATGTAGTGGTGGGGGGCCTCCTCCATCCGGGTATAGTAGAAGTTGTCCCGGTTGTAGAACTGGGGCTTCGGCTCCCTCCCGCCGTAGTGCTCGGAGAGGAGGGGGGCGTCCTCCTCCTCCGCCTGCTTCAGCAGCTTTGCCTCCAGCTCCGGCCAGCGCCCGTGGATGACCTCGGTAGCATATATCGCCGCCAGGTCGTCCTTGTCCACGGAGCGCCTGTTAATCCCGTAGCGGGTGCGGACGGTCTGCACCTCCTCCTCCGGGGACAGCAGCCTGGCCTCTAGCTCCGTGTCCCGCCTCTTCTCCACCTTGCTGAGGTAGTGGATGTACCAGCGGTGCTTGTCCTGCCCCTTCAGGCGGTCACGCAGGAACGACCACTCTGTCCAGCCCCACTTCTCGGCGTAGTCTATGGCATGCTCCGGGTCGGTGCTGCACATGTTGTACTCGGGCATGGGCATGCCCGCCCAGTTAGCCCTCGACACGCCCTCCACCGACGACCAGGGGGCCTTCAGGACGACCACGGCGTAGTTGTACGCCGCATGCCCGGCATGCTCCCCCTTCCCCGTGTCGAGCTTCTTCTCCAGCTCCAGCCACCTGCCCTTGACCACCTCCTCGGCATATTTCACCGCCAGCTCCGCCCCGTACTCGGACAGGAGGGTCCGCCGCAGCAGCTTCTTCTCCAGCTCGGGCCACCTGCCCTGTACCCTCTCCTTGGCATAGTCGATGCCCTGCGATACCCCGTACCTGCTGTGCAGGATGGACTCCTCCATGGGCTTCCACCTGCCCTGGGGGTGGAACTTGTCCATGTACCTCCCCAGCGCCCAAGGCTCGACCTCCCACAGCCTGCTGTCCTCCCTGTCCACGGGGACGGGGGTGCCGGTCACCAGGGCCAGCTTCATCTCGTTCTCCGGGCTAATCCACCAGCCCGCCCCGATGTCCCTCTTGAGCTTCTCCACCCCCTCCGGGGTGCTGAGCGTGGAGGCATGCGTGGCCTTCCACTTCTCCACCTGGGGGTCCTTGCTGCCGATGAGGTTCAGCATCTCCACGGCCACCGGGTCCCATATGCCCCTCCCCAGCACCCGGTAGGACGCCCTCCCCCACCCCCTGCTGCTCTTCTGCCTGAACTCCTCGTAGAGGGGGCGGTCGTGCTTGTCCATGAACTGGTTGGAGGAGGCGTGTAGCTGGGCGTAGGGCTGATCCTTCCAGAACCCGACGTAGCTGGGGCCGGAGCGCAGGTAGTGGGCAGCGGTGGTCTCGTGCCTAGTACACCAGCTAGTCGAATCGGAGAGCGTGGCCAGCGCCTTGGGGTCGGTCGTCTTGAAGACGGTAAGGTAGCCCTTCTGCCCCGTCAGCTCCACGCCGGGTATCGACCTGAGCTTGTCGAGGTCCCTGCCCCGTACCACCGTCATGGCGTTCTGCTCCAGCACCTCGGATAGCTGGGCGGGGTCGTAGGCGTTGATGTCCTTGTTCCCCTGGAAGGTGGGCTGCCGCTTCTGCACGGTGAAGGTAGAGAGCATCTCCTTGAGGCGGGGGGAGTCCTCGGGGAGGCGTATGCGGCCCTTCCTAAGCCACCTGGCGAGCCACGTCACATAGTCCGTCTGGTTGGGGGAGGGGTCTGCGTCTATGCACAGCTCCACCTGCTCCCTGGTAAGCTGCATCTGCTTCATCAGGAAGTCAATCTTCTGCTCCGTGGGCCGGGCAGTGACCAGGAACTCCGCTACTAGCCTCAGCAGCATGCAAGGCCTTCCGTGCCTATATGATGGCGGCTATGACCTTGTGTATCTTGGCAGCCGCACTGGGGAACCTGAGGGCGAACTCGATGCCGCCGACGAAGAGCGCCAGGGCGAGGACAAGCTCCAGCCCCATCTTGAACAGTGCAATCATGTTCTCCTCCTACTTTGGGGCTGGATAATTGGTTTTCTAGGGGACGAGGTCCACGAACGGCACCGCCCTGTACCCGATGAGGGGGATTATGAAGCTGTCGGCAAGGACGCCCTCCCCGAACCGCTCCTTCAGCCGGGTGCAGAACTCGCTGTAGCGGGACATGTCGGGGTTCGTAAAGGTAAGGTAGAACGGGACTTCCGCCGTTACCATGCGGTCCAGGTTGGCCCAGAGCAGCTCCTCCTGGTAGGGCTTGCGGGTGTTCCTCTCGAAGTCCTCCCTGCTGGTGCCCTTGATGTCCACGGCGAACAGGCAGGAGTCCCTGTGGTCGGCAAGGTAGGACAGGGTGTGCATGCGGTACGGCCTCTCCACCAGCAGGAAGTCGGAGTGGAACACTGCCCACTTGGGCAGGCGGGAGACAATCTCGTGCCAGCTATCGAGGTAGAGGGCAGGGGCACCGCCCATAAGGTGGAATACCTCCTGGCCGCTATGCTCGAAGGCCCTCACCAGCCTCTCGGAGGTGTACTCCCTCCACCTCCCCCACACGCCCGTCCTGGTGACGTAGCAGTAGGGGCAGTCCAGGGAACACCCGAACACCTGCGCCACGAACTGGGAGTGCAGCCTGCGCCCAAGCCGCCTCTCGCAGATGGCAGGGAACTGGTCGTACCCGCCGCCGCCCCGGTAGGTCTCGCACCTCCTGAAGTCCCCGCCGTTCAGCAGGTCCTCGGGGCGCACGTCGAGCGCCTGGTACTTGCAGACGGGCACTATCCTCCACCTCATAGGGGGCCTATCCCTCCTTGGCTCTCCTGCCGATTTCCCTCCCCCACTTCTTGCTGGAATGGCTCTCGACCTCTGCCCAGTGGCCGGATATGACAGACAGGGTGGCCCGGTCCCGGTTCTCCCTCTCCACCTGCGCCTCCCACAGGGCCTCGTCCCGTACGGACCGCACGTTCCTCTTTACCATCCCGGCAAGGACCGGGGGGGTAAGGGCGTCAAGCTCCCATGACGAGTCGCCGAACTTGGACACATAGTCCTCGAACCGGCTGTCGGTGGCCTTGGCGGGGTTCTCGGGGGGGTTGTACTTCCTGACCTGGTCTATGTTCAGGGCTACACGGGTGATTGTCAGGCGCTCTGCCTCCTCGCTCCCGAGGTGGTAGGCGATGAACATCCGCAGACGCTCCTGGATGTCACGGGTCATGTCGATGCCCGAGGGGTCGTGGTCCCCGAAGTGGAACACGTGGACATCCTTGTCGTCGTCTGAGATGTACTTCAGGAACCGCATGGCCGCACCCCACATCTCCGACTGAGAGGTATAGCCACGGCAGGCGAACAGGGGCACGTCAAGGCTCTTGCAGATACGGTCGAAGACGCCCTCCAGGGCCTCCTTCTCTATCCAGACCTCCACCCGGCACTCCTGGTCGCCCCACTTGTCCACACGGAAGCTGCTGGCGGCCGAGTCCATGATATCGCTCGGGCTGTCCCAGTGGCTAATGGTCTTGAGGTTGCGGGTGCGGTCCTCGATGGCGTCCCAGTCGAGCAGGCCGGCTAGGCGGCCGTCGTTCACCAGCCCGCCGAGCCACTTGTAGTTGGGCGTGGCGTTCTTCGTGCCCGCTGGGTCCCGGACCCACTTGTCGGCGGTGCCGGGGACACGCCTCCACTTGCGTTCGTCCGGGAACAGGTCCCTGGCTACGAGGACGTAGTAGAGCTGCCGGAGGGTCAGCTTGTACCCCTGGGCGACATACTCCCCGATGATGGCGTCGCACTGGCCTACCACGGCCAGGCTGTCAGGCTGGAAGGAGCGGTGCTGGTAGCATATCTTCGGCATATGCCTCCTCCTGCTTATAATACATCCAGGCACAGGGCAGGTGCCGGGGATAGCTACGCCCTCCTTACTTGGGCTTCAGCCTCAGGCTGGCGTCCCCGTACATCGCCAGCTCCTTCTCCGCCTCCCTCAGGTACAGCCTCACCATGTCTGGGTTGCCGAGGCATGCCCTCAGGCACACGATATGGTCACGCAGGAACCTGATGCGGTCCGCATAGTAAGTTATCCTGGTCTCCGTGGCCAGGCGCTTGGCCTCCCTTGTCATCCTCATCCCACCACCCCCGTGAACGTCATCCTGTGCATGGGCGTCGGCCCGTGCTCACGCAGGACCCTGAGGTGCTCCGGCGTCGGGTACCCCTTGTGGCGCTCCAGCCCGTACCCAGGCCAGTTGACGGCAAGGGACACGACCAGCTCGTCCCTGAAGACCTTCGCCACTATGCTGGCGGAGGCGATGCTCACCGACAGGGAGTCGCCGTGGACTACCGTCCTCTGCGGGAGGGGGAGGCCCCCTATCCTCATGTCCCCGTCCACCAGCACGTACTCCGCCTCCTCCGGCAGGGCGGCGACGGCCCTTGCCATGGCAAGCTGGGTGGCCGCCCGTATGCCGTGCTCGTCGATGTACCTGGAGTCCGCCGCCCCCACGCCGTACCGCCCGTGGATGCGTATCAGGCTGTCCAGCATCCCCCTCTGCATGGGGGTGAGCTGCTTGGAGTCCCTCATCCCCCTGATGCGGAACCTGCGCCCGTGGGGGTAGTACACCGCAGCCGCCACCACCGGGCCGAACAGGCTCCCCCTCCCTACCTCGTCCACGCCTGCCACGACGGCATAGCCCTGCCTCTTGGCTATCCCCTCGTACTTGTACGTGCAGAGCTGCATGCTACTTCCTCTCCAGGACTTGCAGCCAGCCGATGATACGGCCTGCAATCTCCCCCACGCCGTCCAGCGGCATCAGGACCCTGTACCCGGCGCTCTGCCAGGGCATGATGTTGCACGGCGCATCCCTGTTCTCGCCTGCTGACCGTATGTCCGTCCTGAACGCCACGATGGGCTTCTTCCTATAGGCATAGCCGCACTCCCAGGAGGTCCCGCTGTCCGGGTCGGCACCGTCCAGGTTGGCGACCACGGCCTCTGCCCAGTCCAGGCCCAGCACGTCGTCGAGGAACAGCCCGGAGGCACTCCGGTCCATGAGTGCCTTCTCCCTGTCCTGCGGGAGCCATACCTCGTGCCCGGCATGCTTCAGGTGCCTTGCCAGCTCTTCGTTGAACCCCCTCTCCGCTGCCGTGAACAGCGGCCCTGCCAGGTATACCCTCATAGCAGCCCTATCTCCTCGCTGAGTTCCTGGTACTCCCCGACATCCCCGGACTTGGCTATCTGCTTGTCCTCGTAGGGGGACGCCACCCTGCGGTAGAACTCGTCGGCGATGTTCTTGAACGTCCCCGTCACGATGGCTATTACCCAGTAGCGCATCTTGCCGAACAGCTCCCTGGCCACCCTCATGGCGAGCGTGGTGCAGGCGTAGTTGAGTATCCCGGCGAACGCCCCGTCGTACACGTACCCCCTGGATATGGCGGCTATCTGGCGGGCCAGCAGCTCTATGGTCGGGTCCAGGGCCTCCCTGTCCTTCCTGGCTATGTACGGCATGCATGTCCTCCTTGTCCTTCTTAGTCCTTGTCCACGAACCTTACCGCAAGCTCCTTGAGCCTGCTG